>ERZ773049.2367-NODE-2367-length-10332-cov-40.866693_pt1 | contig 10332 bp, 8 predicted proteins | sample MGYA00580633_ERZ773049 | MGnify/ENA primary metagenome ERZ773049 (study PRJEB29015, sample SAMEA2737991) | human oral metagenome | biome: human oral; feature: human-associated habitat; material: dental | place: China | collected 2066 ... | reverse complement strand
GGGCGCCGCCGGGGGAGTGGCGGGAGCCCGCCGGCTGCACGGCAAGGCCATGAGCTACAACAACTACACCGACACCGACGCCGCGCTCCGGGCCGTGCACGATCATGGCGACGCCGTCGCGGTCGCGGTCGTCAAGCACGCCAACCCCTGCGGCATCGCCGTGTCGGCCACCGGCGACGTCGCCGAGGCCCACCGCAGGGCCCACGCCTGCGACCCCGTCTCCGCCTACGGCGGGGTCATCGCCACCAATGCCGCCGTGAGCGCCGAGATGGCCCGGCAGATCAGGCCGATCTTCGCCGAGGTCGTCGCCGCGCCCGCGTTCGCCGACGAGGCCGTGGAGATCCTGTCCGCCAAGAAGAACCTGCGTCTGCTCGTCGTCGAGCCCCCGGGACGGGAGGGCTATGAGATCAGGCCGATCTCGGGGGGCGCCGTCATCCAGGAGCGCGACACCTATCAGTCCGGGGACGCCGATCCGACGACCTGGCGGCTCGTCGCCGGTGAGGCGGCGGACGGGAGGACGCTCGCCGACCTGCGCTTCGCGTGGCTGTCCGTGCGCTCCGTCCGCTCGAACGCGATCCTCCTGGCGAGGGATGGCGCAACCGTGGGCGTGGGCATGGGTCAGGTCAATCGAGTCGACTCCTGCAGGCTGGCCGTCGAGCGCGCCAATACCCTGGGCGCTCGAGCGACCGGTGACGCGTCCGCTCCCGAGGCCCTTCGAAGCGGGCCGCCCGAGCGCGCCCGCGGTGCGGTCGCCGCGTCCGACGCCTTCTTCCCCTTCGCCGACGGCCTCCAGGTCCTCATCGACGCCGGCGTCACCGCCGTCGTCCAGCCCGGCGGCTCCATTCGCGATGACGAGGTCATCGCCGCCGCCCGGGAGGCCGGCGTCACCATGTACGTCACCGGCTCCCGTCACTTCGCCCACTGATGATCCGTCGGCGGGCACCGGTACGATGACGGCCGTGAGCCAGGACCAGAGCACTCCGGGCACCGCCGATGCGGAGCCGCCGGCGGATCGACCGCGGGCCCCGCACTCTCCGCGGCCCTCGGCCGAGGACGCGTGGGCGCAGGCGGGGCTTCCCGTGGCCCGGCCGCCGGCCGAGCACAAGGAGCCCTACCGGACGCTGGCAGTGCTCGCGGTGGCGCTTGGCCTGACGGCGATGCCCGTGATCTCCCTGCTGGGGCACCGTCGCCTGGCGATCGTGTGGCTCGGCACGGGCGTGCTGCTGTTCGCGCTCCTGCGTCTCCAACGGCCCGACGGCACCTGGATGGCCGCGCGCGGGCGCCTCTTCGACGTCCTCTTCGGGATCCTCCTCGCGGCGGCCCTGTTCATCCTGACGTACTACGCGGACCTGCCGCGAGTCGTCTGACGGCCGTCCCGCGCGGAGGGATGCGGGGGATCCGCGCCCGCCGCCGGGATCAGTCCGCGAGATACGACCCCCGGTCATCATCCGTCCTGTGGCATGCTGCGGCGCAGTGAGGCGGCTCCCGACCGCCCGCCCCGGCCGAAAGGGCAGTTTCTCCGTGTCATATCTTCGCAAGGCGCTCTCAGCCGGCGGCATCCTCGTGTGGGTGCTCGCCGCCATCGCACTCTCCCTCGCCCTGGGCGGTATCAGGATCGGCGGGGAGCCGTTCCTCCCGCAGGCCGTGGGCCGGGTCTTCGCGACCTTCTCCGCCCTGTTCAGCCAGTTCCTGACCTTCGCCATCCCGCTGATCATCATCGGGCTGGTGACTCCGGCGATCGCCGACCTCGGCCGCGGCGCCGGCAGGTGGCTCGGCATCACGACGGCCATCGCCTACGCCTCCACCCTCTTCTCGGGCTTTCTCACCTACGTCGTGTGCGCCGCGCTGTTCCCCCGGCTGCTGGCCAGCACGTCGCTGTCCGGCGTCGAGGAGCCCGGCAGCGCGCTGGAGACGTACTTCAGCATCGAGATGCCGGCCGCGGTCCCGGTCATGACCGCTCTCCTGCTCTCCTTCGTCATCGGCATCGGCCTGTCGCTCATCCCGCGCGGCGTCCTCCGCAAGGGCTTCATCGAGTTCCGCGCCATCATCACCAGGCTCATCGAGCGGATCATCATCCCGCTGCTGCCCTTGCACATCTTCGGCATCTTCCTCAACCTCACCTACACCGGCGAGGCGTGGTCCGTCATGCGCACGCTCCTGCGGGTCGTCGTCGTGGTCCTCATCCTGGAGGTCGTCATCCTCGGCGTCCAGTACGTCGTGGCCGGCATCATCGGCGGCAGGAATCCCGTGCGGGCGCTGGCGACCATGATGCCCGCCTACCTGACCGCCCTGGGCACCTCCTCCTCGGCGGCGACGATCCCCGTGACGCTGGCCCAGACCAGGAGGAACGGCGTGTCGGACACCGTCGCCTCCTTCACCGTCCCGCTGTGCGCCACCATCCACCTGGCCGGCTCGACCTCGAAGATCTTCTCCTTCGCCTTCGCGATCGTGCTCACCCAGGGACTGAGCGTCTCGACGGCGCAATGGGTCGGCTTCATCTTCATGCTCGGCATCACCATGGTCGCCGCGCCGGGCGTCCCCGGCGGGGCCATCATGGCGGCCACGGGACTGCTGTCCTCCATGCTCGGCTTCGACGACGCGCAGGTCGCTCTCATGATCGCCACGTACATCGCCATGGACTCCTTCGGCACCGCCACCAATGTCACCGGTGACGGCGCCATCGCCATTGTCGTCGACCGTCTCGCGGGCGGTCGGATCGGCGCCGACGGCGACCCGGAGAACGCCCGGGAGCTCTCCTTCGACGGCATGAAGTACCTCGACCGCGTCAGCGTCGAGGGCCTCGTCAGTCCCGAGGAGCTGACCGCCTCCGCCGAGGCGGCCGGGGCCGATGCCGTGAGCTGAGCCGGGCACTGGACCTCGCCCTCCGCCACCCCCTTATCGCCCGGCACCGCCGGATGCTCGTCCGGTGCCGGCCGGGACCGGGCCGCTGGGCGAGCCACGGCCCGTATGATCGGGATTACATGGGCGACGAACCCATCGTCCCGGGTCGGCGCCGAGTCCTCGCCGTAGGCTCGGGCCGTGGGCTGCGTCGCTCGCGGCCCGAGTGACACGTCATTCCGAAGGAGTCTTCATGGCCAACGCCCCCGTCAACGTCACCGTCACCGGTGCCGCAGGCAATATCGGTTACGCGCTGCTCTTCCGCATCGCCTCCGGTGCCCTGCTCGGTCCCGACCAGCGCGTCAACCTGCGCCTGCTCGAGATCCCGCAGGCCGTCAAGGCAGCCGAGGGCACCGCGATGGAGCTGTTCGACTCCGCCTTCCCGACTCTGGGCGACGTCGATATCTTCGACGACCCCGAGCAGGCCTTCGAGGGCGCCAACATCGCCTTCCTCGTCGGCTCCATGCCGCGCAAGGCCGGTATGGAGCGCAGCGATCTGCTGTCCGCCAACGGCGGCATCTTCGGTCCTCAGGGCGAGGCCCTGAACGCGGGCGCCGCGGACGACATCAAGGTGCTCGTCGTCGGCAACCCCGCCAACACCAACGCGCTGATCGCGGCCTCGCACGCGGGGGACATCCCGGCCTCCCGCTTCACCGCGATGACCCGCCTGGATCACAACCGCGCGCTGGCTCAGCTGGCCGCCAAGGCCGGTTGCCACGTCACCGACATCGACAAGGTCACCGTCTGGGGCAACCACTCCTCGACCCAGTACCCCGACCTCACCCAGGCCACGGTCAAGGGCGCCCTGATCACCGACATCCTCGCCGATCGAGCCTGGGTCGAGGAGGACTTCATCCCCACCGTCGCGGGACGCGGTGCCGCCATCATCGCCGCCCGCGGCGCGTCCTCGGCCGCGTCCGCCGCCTCCGCCGCCATCGATCACGTCCACGACTGGTGCATGGGAGTCGACGGCTACTCCTGGACCTCGGCCTCGATCATGTCGGACGGCTCCTACGGTGTGCCCGAGGGAATCATCTCCTCCTTCCCCTGCACCTCCGAGGACGGGGAGTGGACGATCGTTCAGGGGCTGGAGATCGACGAGTTCTCTCGCGGCAGGATCGACGCCTCCGCGGCCGAGCTCCTTGACGAGAAGAAGGCCGTGACCGAGATGGGTCTCGTCTGACGGCCCGGACACCGGGCGCCGATGGGCGCGCTCCGACGCGGGCCGTCCCATCGCGCTGACACGCGCATCGGGGCTCCCTCGGGAATGACACTCCCGGGAGAGCCCCGCGTCGTCCATCCCAGCGCGCCATCGCATGACTCCGACCGGCACTCGGCTGATTCGGTGCTCGTTCTGTGCTCGTTCAGTGCCCGTCGGGCTCAGGGGCCCGGACGACGTCCGGACGACGCCCGGGCGGCGCGGCGATATGGTCGGGTCCATGGCACGACGCAGCTCCAAACGTCCTTACGGCGCTGGACACCGTCCCCTCGACGTGGGGCGGCTGAGCTCGATGCCGCGCACTCAGACCGGCCCGGGGGGAGCCGATTTCACCGTGCGTCACCTGCGCGGAGGCGACAAGCCCTACACCTGCCCCGGCTGCAACCGGAGCATCGCGCCGGGAACGCCGCATGTCGTCGCCTGGTCGAACGAGTCCCTCTTCGGAGCGGATCGCGGTCTGGAGGAGCGCCGCCACTGGCACACCGCCTGCTGGAAGCGCCGTTTATGGTAGCCGTGGATGGCGGCGACGCGTCCTGAGAGGCGAGTGCGACGGCGGGTGATCGACTGGCAACCCGGGGTCTGTCTCAAGATGCGGAAGCGAGTGATAAGGCGCACACTAGAAACATGGCCGCCTCTATCCGCCTGCGCATCACATTGGATCCGGACTCCTCGGAGCCGGTCTTCGCGCAGATCTGCTCTGCGATCCGTGTCGATGTCACCTCGGGTCGCCTGGCCGCCGGTGTGCGCCTGCCGACCACACGTGCGCTGGCGGCCGAGCTCGATGTCGCCGTCAACACGGTCGCCAAGGCCTATCGGGAACTGGAGCTCGAGGGGGTTGTCGAGGGGCGCGGTCGCCACGGCACCTATGTCATGGACCTCGCCGACACCGCGGCCGAACGGGAGACCATGTGCTTCGTGACGACCATGCGCAACTTGGGCATGACCCGTGAGGAGACGCTCGCCCTCGTGCGCCGCGCCTGGTCGTGAGATCACCGGGAGGGCCGGTTCGAGCTCAGCGGCGCTTGCGGCCGCCCATGCTCAGCAGGTCCTCCTGGAGCGACCGGTCCTCATCGGTGTCGGCGACCGTCTCGGGAGAGCCGGCGCTCTGCGACGCAGCCTCGGGAGAGCCTGCGGAATCGGCGCTGGCGCCACTGCCGGCCACATCGGACAGGCCCGCGGCCTGCGGAACGCCGGTCGCCAGTGCGGCGCTGATGACGTCGGAGAACTCCGGAGCCTGCGGCATGACGTTGCCGAGCACGCTGCGCATCTCCTCGAGGTAGCTGGCGACCGAGTCGCGCTGGCGCTCGAGCTCTTTGATCTGACGCATCATGGTGGTCTTCTCGACCTCGGCGTCGGCACGGGCGTCCTCAAGGAGGGCCGTCGCCTCAAGACGGGCCTGGTTCAGGGTGTCCTCGGCCAGGCGCGTCGCCTCCTCCTGGCGGGAGCGGAGGGTGTCGTCCACCTCGGAGCGCACGGCCTCCGCGCGGGTGAGGGCCTCCTCGAGGCGGGCCTCGGCCTGGGCCGCCTGCTCCTGCGCCTGACGGTTCATCTCCTCGATGTGCTGGCGCGCGGCCTCGTGAGCGGTGGAGTCCTCCTCGGCCGCCGCCTCGTGCGCCGCGGCGATCTCGAGAAGCGCCTGCTGGCGCAGTTCCGTGGCCTCCGCTCGCGCGGCCTCGGCCTCGGCCGTGCTCGTGCGCCTCAACGCCTCCGCCTCGCTGCGAGCGGCCGACAGCAGGGAGTCGGCCTCGGCGCGAGCCTTGTCCACGGTGATACGGGCCTCCTCGGCGGCGGTCGCCGTCACTGAGTCCGCCTGGTCCTGAGAGGAGCGCCTCAGGGCGTCGGCCTCCGATTCCGCCGCTTCCCGGGTCTCTCCTGCCTCGCGCTCGGCGGTCACGGTGAGCTCGGCGGCGGACTTCTTGGCAGCGGCCACCGTCAGCTGCGCCTCGCGATCGGCCGAGGACCGGGCCTCGGCCGCGCTCGCCTTGGCCTCGGAGGTGATCTGCTCCGCCTTGCGCTGCGCCGAGGCGATGAGCTCGTCCGCCCGGGCCTGGGCGTTGGCCAGGATGGTGGAGGACTCGGCCTCGCTGTGGGATCGCAGCTCGGCGGCCTCCCGCCGAGCGTCGGCGACCATGGTGGCCGCCTCGGAGGAGCTGCGCTCGGACAGGTGCGCGGCATTGGCGCGCGTGCGAGCCAGGAGCGCGTCGGCCTCGGCGTTCGCCTTGGACAGCACGGAGGTGCTCTGCTCCTCGGCGCTGCGCAGGAGCTGCTCGATGCGCGAACCGAGTCCGGCATAGGTGGGCTTGTCCGCCTCGCGCAGACGACGCTGGGCGTCGGCGAGCTCGCCGGCGAGCGTCATCGCCCGCTGGTCGAGGCTGGCGACCTCGCGGCGGGCATCTCCAAGTTGACGGGACAGCGCCTTGATGCGTTGATCGACCTGGGTGCGGTCGTACCCCCGCATGGTGATGGCGAATTCCTCAGAAGACCCCTCGGCCACGTCACTCCTCCTTCTGGCGGGCCGCCGCGGCCCGCTGTGACCCAATCGTAGCCATGAGAGCGCCCTTCGCGCCTAGGCCCTGAGGGCCTGATCATGATCGGATTGTGCTCCGACGTCGAGCGGAATCGGGGAGACACGCCGATTCAGGTGGCTTTCAGGTGTCTTTAGGCGCCTGCGGGCCGCTCGTCCGCTGAGGGCGCAGGCTCTGTGATCTTCGGCGGGGCTCCTCGCACGGATGGAATGAACGTGCGATTCTGGGCGATGTCTGCAACCGGGCTCTGTGGGAGCAGCGTTCGGCGCAGGGGCCGGTGACAGCGGTGCCATGTCCACGACTTCGAGGAGAGTCACGCCGTGAACCGACGGATCCTGAGCGCGATCATCGCCGTCCTCGGCCTGATCGCCATCATCCTGGCCGTCTGCTCCGCCACTGTTTGGCGACCCGGTGCGACCGCCGAGGCGACTCTCGCCTCGGCCCCCGCCCAGAACTACGTCGTCACGCAGCCGGGCGTCCTCAACCGAATCGACTCCAAGGTCACCGTCACCGCCACGGCCGCCTCGGGCGACGACCAGGTCTTCCTCGCGGTGGGGCACTCGGCCGATGTCAATGCCTGGCTCGCCAACGACCCGTACGTCTCCGTCACGGGCATGGACAGCTGGGACAGATTGTCCGCGACCGATGTCACAACTAGGTGCGGTGATGAGACTGCTCCGGCAGCGACTCCCGGTGCGACGGCCGAGGCGACCGCCTCCGATGCGCCGACGGCCGCCCCGAGCACCGATGCGAACGGCTGCACCGTCCTGGAGGCCTCCGGGGCGGATCCGACCAATTCCGATCTGTGGCTGACCACCGCCTCGGACAAGGGCTCGGTTGCACTCGACCTGGACGCCGCCGACACCGATCTGGTCGTGCTGGCGGCCACCGACGGGGCCTCGCCCGCCCCCAGCATCTCACTGTCCTGGCCCCGCAGGGTCTCGACGCCCTGGCTCGTTCCGGGACTCGTCCTCGGCGGGCTCCTCCTGCTCGTCGGCGTGTTCCTCCTTCTCATCGACATCCAGATGCGTCGTGCGGATGAGCAGCGGCGCGCCCGCTCCGCCGAGCGTGCCGCTCGGCTCGCTCGGGCCGATGGAGTCACCACTGCCGGGATCCCGCAGATCGGCGACCCGAACAGGCCGCTGTCGCGCAGAGAGCTTCGGGACAAGGAACGGGCGGAGGCCGCCGGGGAGGAGTGGATCGACCCGCGCACCGGTCGCGTCTACCTCGGCGGTGTCGAGGCTTCTGAGGACCCTCAGGCCTTCGAGCAGCACATGTATGACGGCGAATCGCCCGATGGGATCGGCGGCGCGTACGGCGCGGTTCCCGAATCGGACGCCGGCGGGGCGGCCGCCTACCAGACCACTCAGTGGGACTACCGCCAGACCGCCCAGTGGGAGTCCGGGGGCGAGGCTCCCCTCGAGGGCGCCGGTGGATCCGAGGCGCAGGGGCAGGGCTTCTCCGGTCCCGCCTACCCCGACTACGGCGACCAGCCCGGCTACGGGGGCCAGCCCGGCTACGGGGGTCAGGTCGGCTACGGGGGCCAACCCGGCCACGGCGACCAGCCCGGGCCGCAGGCGCAGGGCTTCTCCGGTCCCGCCTACCCCGACTACGGCGACCAGCCCGGCTACGGGGGCCAGCCCGGCTACGGGGGTCAGGTCGGCTACGGGGGCCAACCCGGCCACGGCGACCAGCCCGGGCCGCAGGCGCAGGGCTTCTCCGGTCCCGCCTACCCCGACTACGGCGACCAGCCCGGCTACGAGGGCCAGCCCGGCTACGAGGGTCAGGTCAGCTACGAGGGCCAACCCGGCCACGGCGACCAGCCCGGGCCGCAGGCGCAGGACTTCTCCTTCCCGACTCAGGGCTGGCCTGCGGAGCACCGGCGGCCTCGCAGCGCCGATTCCGACCCGCCCGCCGGCCCTGAGTCCGATGAGGAGCACGCATGATGACCAGCCGCCGAGTCTTTCTCACCTCCGCCGCGGCGACCGCCGTCGGCCTCACCCTCGCGGCATGCTCGCAGGAACTCCCTCCGGCGCCGGAGGTGAGTACCCCCACGGCCCACCCCGTCCTGGACAGTCAGCACCTCACCAGCGCCCTCGACCGGATTCAGACGGGTCTGGACGGCGCTGATGCCCAGAAGAGTCCGGAGCTCTTGTCCGGCTATCTCACCGGTCCCGCTCTGCGTGTACGGACCGAGGAATATGCTCTCGCCTCGGCGGCCCAGGACGACAGCAAGATCGAGCACTTCACGACCCTGAGTCAGGCTGGGACCGTGGGGCGGGCCACGGGCTTCCCGCGCATCGCCTTGACGGTCACCGAGACCGCCGATGGCGATGATGTTCCCTATCTGCTGGCGCTGACTCAGGACGCCGCGCGCGACAACTTCGGGCTGTGGGCCTGGGTGCGGCCGTTCGCCGGCGTCGAGGTGCCCGCGACCGCGACGGCCTCAGTCGGCAGCGAGCAGGTGGATGGCGATGCCGACGGGCTGGCCGCCACGCCGCAGGAGGTGCTGGACTCCTACGTCGATGCCCTGAACAACCCGGACGGGGACAACGGGGCGGTCTTCGCCGACGATCTGCTGCGCCAGCAGCTGGGATCGTTGCGCAGCAAGGACGTCTCCTCCGCCGGTGAGATCGCGGTGACGGCGCGCGCCGGCTCCGACGGCTTCCGCGGTTTGCGCACCACCGACAACGGCGCGATCGTGCTCACGACCCTCAGCTACGACGTCGTGTACAAGCGCACGGTCGCCAAGTCCACGCTCAAGATGCTTCCGGAGGTCGCCTCCCTCCTGGGGACGGGCACTGAGATCACCGGCGAGGTCACGTCGACCTACGACGTCATGGTGGCCTTCTCGATACCGTCCGCTGGTTCCGGTTCCCCGGCCGTGGTGCTGGGTCGGAGCGCCGTGCTGGCCTCGGCCTCCAAGGACGACTCGAAGTCGCCCGGCTGACACGCGGGGCCGCGCCCCTCTCAAGCCCTTCTCATCCCAGCCGCACCTACTCTCGCACTGTTTCGACTCATCAGCGGGCTCAGCCCGGGAAAGGCCCTCCCATGAGCATGTTCGGCGCCGTGGACCTGTCCACTCTCGCTTCCCGACAGGGCGCTCCCGCCGCGGACGGTGGTTCGCCGGGCCGTGGGAAGTCCCCCGCGGAGCGTCCCGCGACCGGTGCCGCGGGGCCGGCGGCCGCGATACCGGCGCCGCTGGTCGTGGATGTCGACGCCGCCTCCCTGCGCGACGTCGCCGAGACCTCCACTCAGGTGCCGGTGGTGGTCGTCCTGCACACCGCGCGCTCCCGATCCTCCGCAGACCTCGTCAGCCGGCTCGAGGCACTGGCTCAGGAGTACGCCGGTCGCTTCCAGGTCGCACGTGTGGATGTCGATGCCGCCCCGGAGGTTGTCCAGGCGCTTCAGGCCACCGCCGTGCCCACCGTCGTGGCACTGATCGCCGGACAGCCGGTGCCCCTGTTCCAGGGGGCGATTCCCGCCGACCAGTTGCGGGGCCTGCTCGACCAATTGCTTGAGCTGGCGGCCCGGAACGGCGTCACCGGGCGCCTCGCCCCGCCGCCCGCCGTGGACGCGGAGCCGGTGGAGCCCGAGGAGACCGAGGTGGAGCGCCGGGCCCGCGAGGCCATGGAACGGGGCGACTACGCCGCCGCCGAGAAGGTCTACGACAGCGCCATCGCGCAGAGC
>ERZ773049.2366-NODE-2366-length-10334-cov-9.879852_pt1 | contig 10334 bp, 10 predicted proteins | sample MGYA00580633_ERZ773049 | MGnify/ENA primary metagenome ERZ773049 (study PRJEB29015, sample SAMEA2737991) | human oral metagenome | biome: human oral; feature: human-associated habitat; material: dental | place: China | collected 2066 ... | reverse complement strand
GCCACGCCCTGACCAGACGTTTTTTCGACAACTTTGATGAGCGTACTCCAGACGGTCGATGCGCCCGAAACTTGATTTACGGCTGAGATGAGGACATTAGATAAACTAATGATGCCATCAATCAAAAATATTGAGGTATTCATTAGTAAAAATATCAGCGCTATACGTGGCAGCAAGTGCTTAACCTCAACTTCGTCAAAACCGAAACTTGACGCGCTCATGACCTGAAATCCGACTAGCGCCACAACTAAAATCAACAGCACATCAGCGATGCCAACGATTGCCAGCCACAGGTTAAACACGGCTTTATTGCTCGCCATTAGCGGTGTAGATTTGGTGAAAAATTCTAGCGCATTCAAGAATGGCGAGGCTATGGCGTTAATGATTGACGACAATAATCCCGTCACGGCTTTGATAATCATTTCGATCAAACCGTTGTTTTCTGACTTGGGTGTAACGGCTTGCAGGTTCGGTAGGTTTGCGTCGTTTGGATTTTGCACCGCTTGATATGAACCATTCAAAATAGAAACTATCGTCACAGCTGCCAGCACGATGACCAGCCCAATCACGGCTTTTTTGGCAATACTTTTAGCATATTCCATACGGTCTGGCTTGCCACTACTGGTCATGTAAATATAACCAGCATGAGTCAAAAAGAAAGCGCAAGCCAACGACGCTATGCCAGATAAAATTTTGGCTGTCGGCAAAACATAATCGCGCACAGTTTTTATGGCACCAGCCGTATCGGCAAAGAATACTAAATTGCTAGTAAAAATATCGACAAAGTCGAACATGGGTGACTATCCTCCGAAGGCTTGTCGCGCCAAAGTCGTCACGATATTCGCCAAAACAAACGCCGCAATGACAATTGCCAAACCAATTGCCGACCATGTGATAGTACGCTTTGCCTTGTCGAGTTGCTCGGGATTTCCCGAACTAGTGATATAGGTAAAGCCGCCGGCAACAAAAAAGCCGGTCGCTACCAGACCAGCTAGTCCCGCCACCACTTGGATGACGCTTCGTATAAAATTCTCGACATTGCTGACACCCGCAGGTGCAGCTAAGGCTACGTTCGCCAATACAAGTGGCGCTCCAGTCGCGATAAATATTGCCGCCAAACAATATGTTTTTCTTGACACCATAAACTCCCTTTCGCCAGAGCGTGAACTTTGTGTTTACCTCTGTTATTTTTACGTTAGCAGGCATCATTTTACCTAGCAAGACGGCACTTAAAAGTCTATTACGGCGATATTAGTATGTTAGTTTCTGAGAGGTTTGTTAAATTTATAGAGGTAGAGTTATGTTTTAGTTTGAGTTAAAAATTAAATTAACGAACTTACTAAAAAATATATTTTGTCGCCAACTTTACACTAATAAAAATTACAAGTAAACTAAAAATATGGGCAAGTTAAAATCTGAAAAGGTTGTCATATCTTCGCCGCTATCGTTTATTGGTTCGGCGAAGCGCATTTGGAAAATCACGGACGTGGATAATCCAGCTATGAAAGTGTTGCTTAGTTTGGTAGCCGCCGCGTTCATTTTGTTTGCTTGGATTTTCGTGGCGTTTTGGTATGTGTTGATGTATGTTGTTTTTGGAATTTTATTCATTCCATATCGGCTGCTGCGGCGAAGTAGTCGTAAGCAAAAGCAAGCAAAGTTGCGGCACCGCGAAGTGCTGGATGCGATAGAGAAAAACCGTAACTTATAATCACCGCAACACGGTCACGCGTTTCTTATCGTAAGTTTTCTGGGATTTGTGTAGAGCTTCAGAATGAGAATCAAACCACATGGTTATGTCGCCTGTTAGCTTCAATAATTCAAGACCGGTTTTCGTTAACTCATATTCAACCCGCAGCGGAATCGTCGGATAGAAAAAGCGCCGGACGATGCCGGCGCGTTCTAGCTGCTTGAGGTGCTCGGTGAGCACTTTTTGAGTCACCCCCGGAAGAGAGCGGTGCAGCGCAGAATAGCGCTTAGTCTCAGTCCCAAGCGAAAGAATAATTGCAATAGTCCATTTGCGAAACAACAGGCTTGTCATGAAATCACGCGAATCGGCGTACTGATTTTTGGATACAGTAGTTTTTGTCATGGTTACCTCCCGTTGATGTAAATGTATATTTGGCGTAAAAATAGCTGATATAAAATATCTCTGGACATGCCCTCCAGAGATATGTATTAATAATGACCTCTAGGTAAATATATAGCAGAGTTTTGATTAAATGTCAAATTACTAACACTACTCCCTACAGAAGTTATGTATAATGTTAATAGTTAGTTGAATTTAAGGGAGTGTCTATTGTTGCAAAACAGCTATCTGGATGAGGATTTACGCATAGGTGAAGTAATATATCTTGACACATCTAGTCGTGAGGCTGTAGCTAAAGGATATGGGCAAATTAGCTTATCGAAACTCAGGCTAACAGCCCATGTTCAAGTGGTAACTCCCGGTATTTTCAATAAAATTCTCATCATTTTGAGAACGCATGATGAGTTCATTGCGCCTTTTGTGTTATACAGAGAAACATTACTAGCTGAGACTAAGACTAGCGTCTCGTATGATATTCGCGCCTATTTACTTTGGTCAGCTAGTCAGGATATTGCATACCCCCTTGAGAAATTTAGATCGTTAGATATAACCATACAGGCACTACATACACCAGACAGCTTGCAGTCAGAAGTGTATCCAAGAGGCACTACAGAGAGGCTTATGCGACATGCACTCTCAACTAAATTGAGTTCTGCAGACTATTGTGATATTTCAGTAGACTGTTCTTCTGGATATATCACCAGTCGTCAAGGTGTGCAGACTAGAAGAAAGAGCCACTCGCAACTAGATACATTTATACGATATCGTTTTTTATATAGAAACAGACCGTTCTCTTTTGGTGATATAGGAAAAATCTTGTTGGCATTTAAGCTATATTGGATAGACAATTTTGACTATGTTGATTGCAACATTAAGTCTATTAAACTGGGTAATGAATTATTTCTGTATCTGGCGAATAGTCAATTATTTTCTGTATCTACGACTTCACCAGATTATCGCTCGACACCATTATTGAGTCGTAAACTCCATGTCGAAACTCTAGCAAAGATGACCCATTTCTTTCTCAATCCAAAAAACTCAAAGAAGTTGGGAGGTTCAAGTAAGATTGGTCTAGCTTTTGTGCGCCTAATAGACTATAGATTTGGTAACCATTCAGAGGTGTTTTATATGAATATTACTAGTTTAATATTTGCATTGCAGAGCTTTGCGGAGGCAGTGGCGGAAGGTGAAATCAGGTATATGAACAGAAAAGAAAGACAGCTGAAATATGAATCTATAACACAAGTGCTAGAAGCTATTAAAAATATAAATGGTCTACATGAGGATGTGCAAAAATTCTACCTGCGTTCAGATAGAGAAGTGTATAAATTAATGACACGCCCTACATTCATGAGGTCGCTAGAAATTGCGTTTAATAAGTTGAGAATTGACATGACAGAGTATAAATCTATGCTTAGGACGATTGATGCTGCGCGTCGTCAAGTTGTTCATAGCGAAGGCTATGATGCTGATTTCTTGCTGAGCTTGTTAACGGATACGGTTACTCAACTCGACATTGGCGCGAAGAATAACAACATCGTTAGTATAGTCCATAAAGATAGTGAGATTGACAAACTGTACAAGCTTATTAGGCTAATGACGCACAGATATTTTGAGAATTTTAAGCACTAAGCGGTTGGCACTGTCCAATACTCTTGGATAATTGAGCGAACTTGCGTAGGCTGGGTCGTCAGTGCCTGCTCCCAGGTCATGCCGGTGTCATTTTGAAAACTAGCCATAGCTTGAATGAGACTTTCTATGCGCGTATTAGTAATGACCTGTCCATCGTTTGATGTAAATGTTTCAATCTTGTATTGCTCGCCATTGTACCACGAGTTTATAGTTATGGAGTCAAGCGTTCCAGGCATGCGAACGCGTAAATTGTTATTCACTCGCTCAAACACAACATCAATCGTTTCATGACCCAGACGAATCTCATCTGCTTCTCCGGATATGTCCACAACCGTGTCCAAGCCATCTCCCTTGTTAAAGACGTAGGTGTCGTTGCCTTCGCCACCTCTGAGATAGTCGTTGCCGGTGCCGCCAACTAGGAGGTCGTTGCCAGCTTCAGCGTACAGCCAGTCGTTACCAGTGCCGCCGTAGAGGAGGTCGTTGCCGGCACCGCCTCTAAGCTCGTCATCGCCGTCATCGCCGTAGAGGAGGTCGTTGGCAATGCCGCCAACTATAGTGTCGTCGCCGCCGAGACCGCGGAAGGTGGTGGCAGACTGGTCACTAACGCGGTATGTGTCGCTACCTTCAGTGCCAGACATGTTGTGGGCTTTGTCGTGAATAGTTTTAAGATCCCAGGTGGTACCGTCGGCAAAGACGACTTTTTCTATTTGGTAGTCAGGAGTTTCTCGGTAGCTGTTGTAGCTGTTGCCAAAGTGTTGGTATACGGTAATCTTGTCATCCGTACCTTTTACAGACAGTTCAAGATTTACGCGGCCGTCACTATCTCTTATCACCTTAGCAGCAATGTCATCTGGCGAGATTCCTTCGCCGAACTGAATAGTATCTACGCCGCTTGAATCCACAACCGTGTCCAAGCCATCTCCCTTGTTAAAGACGTAGGTGTCGTTGCCTTCGCCACCTCTGAGATAGTCGTTGCCGGTGCCGCCAACTAGGAGGTCGTTGCCAGCTTCAGCGTACAGCCAGTCGTTACCAGTGCCGCCGTAGAGGAGGTCGTTGCCGGCACCGCCTCTAAGCTCGTCATCGCCGTCATCGCCGTAGAGGAGGTCGTTACGATTCGACCCATTGAGCGTATCATTACCCGCACCACTTGTCATCACATTATCTCGATCAACCACGCCATTCATGGTTTCATTCGCATCAGTCCCCGTTAAGGTTGTCATCGGCGCAGTATCGATAATCTGCTGGTATCTTATTGATTTCTTAGAAAAGTACGCCCGTAGATCAGCAAACTCGGAATCCGAAACCAGTCCGCGATTGCGCAATACACGAGTTACTTCAGCCAGGAGCCTTTCACCGGTAGCCTCGTTAGTTTGGAGCTGTTCATCAAGATACGCTCTCACACTGGCAATGTCAAGTTTGATTGGATTTTCAGTTTCGAGATCTATAGTGTAGTTAAAGCTCCTTAAAGCGTCATGCAAATTTGTCTGTATAGACAACATAGTATAGATGCTCTCTGCTAATATAGCATACGACCGCTCCAAAATTGGTGCTTCAGCCGCACCCGGAGAACTGGTCGGCGAATTACGGTAGCTCGTGCCGGTCACGGTTTCGAGTGCTGCTAATTTGCGGGTATCGAAATTACTGCCACGACTCTTCGGATCAATGCCAGCCACACCAGTCCAAGCGAAAAGTATGTCTTGTAATTTAGCTTGTCGAGACACAACATCTTCGTCGTTGATAAACTCCTGCACTAATTGTTTCAGCGCACCAGATTCATCACGAACCATCGCTTGACGAAGCGAGTAAGTATTGCCCATTGGGTGCAGCTCTGGCATATCCATAATATCTTCAGGAATTTCAATTGAGTGCGTCATTTGCACGTCTTTTGTATCGCGTTGCAAGAAAAACTCTTTCATATCAGCGGTCGTACCATCGGTGCGTGTGAACGAACCAACCCGAGCAATTGTGTTACCATTTTCGTCAACTTGCCCAACGAACGTATGGCTCAAGTTCAGAGATTTAATCCCAGCTTCTTCCAAGGTCATCAACTCATCTGGAGCAGAAAAGCCGTCGCCGTCACGGTCTACCCATATTCGCAACTCGGAAAACTTATCATCTTTCGCGTCTATAACTCCATCACGGTTTGAGTCCAAGGCCGCCAGGGCAGCGAAACCGCTTGAAGCTGTCTTGCCATCTTCCAAAATCGTTCTATCGCCAAACAATTCATTACCTGTTTCAATCTGCCCGTTCGCGTCTTTATCTAATACAAGTATGCCTGATTTCGCATCAATCCAGCCTGTTTTCTCAGAGAAACCATTGTTGTCAAGGTCGTAATACACTCCGTCGGCAGCCGATTTCGTAGTAATCCCGAGACCGCTGATGTCGAGGACTATTGGATCGACGCGAGCGGGGAGTAGGCCGGCTTGATCCATAAGAGACCATATCAAATCACCGATACCACCGCCCATGTGTGATCCAATATGCCATCCCGCTGCACCAATCAGGAGCTCTACCGCCATTCCAGCTAGCATCGCCATAGGCGCAGAGGCAAACATAGACACACCAGCAACAGCAAGCAGTGCGAGAGGTAGGCCTAATTTCATAGATGCACTAGCCGCACCTAGCCCGAAAGAAGTTCTCCATCCCCAATCGTGAAGTATTTTAGTGCCGGTATAATTATCTCCCTTACTAAACGCATCGTTTGCATTTTTTAATGTTATAGCAGCATCCGCAGCGATAAACACGACGCCTACGACCCCAAAAGCCTTCATAACGCCAGGCCTTGCTGCCATATACATCGCCATATTTTTAGTTCCTATTTGCTGAAATGCTTTGGCGATAGGGCCAGCCTTATCGCCTCCAAGTATTCCCTCCATAGCCTTTATAGAACGAGTCATTTGTGCCGTGTCAGAAAGGTTGAGGTTTAATTTGCCTATGTATGACTCAACCGCAGTTGCCTTTATCGGCGCCTTGTCCAAACTTTTTACCCACTTTTCAAAAGTTGGTAGATTATCTTTAAACTGCTTTTCAATATTATTGAGCCAACTTTCTGAAGGCTTTTTAATAAATGGATCTACATTAACATCAAAGCCACCTTGGCCATTAGGCTTCACCAGACCACCCTCGACAATTACACGGGCACTATCCGCCTTTAGGTAGTTAAAAACATCAAGAAGCCCATTAGAAGTTAGCCTAGCTCTGAGTTCAGCTATTGGCTTTCCGTTGATAGAGGTCACTTTTGGGTTGTTCAGTAATCTGGACAGTTCTGTTTGATAAAGCACACTATTTACATCGGCATTGGGCATAATGATGAATACGTCGCCTTTGGCAGTACGTTCCGCAAAAAGAGCTGACACTATGTCTGTGATGCTTAATGCGCGTCTGCCATCGGGAAGTTTCACTCCGTAGGGCGAGCTTTTAGATATATATCCAGAAGAGGGGTCGAAACCAACTTCACCCATCATTGCTGTGGCGGCTGCGGCATCGCTTCCAATAGTCTTTGACAAGGCTTTTTGCATCTCTATGCTCATTAACTTAGCTTCCTTTATATCGTGAATGGAAAAGCTCGTCTTGTCAGATTCGATTATCTTATTTACATAGTCTCGACTTCCATACTCTCCAGATACGTAATTGCTGTACAACAAAGCCCGACCTTTACCTTCCGGAGTATCAAACGATAATTTTTCGATCCTTCTGTTTATATCATTGAGTAGGTCTAGTAAACTTTCCTCTGTTAGTGTACCGTCGCTGTACGTAGTATAGGTATTGCTACTCCTCCACTTAGATACATATTCAATAATTTCTTCTACCGAACCCATATTTTATCCTTGCCTACAAACAAAACGTTACCATTTGTAAAAGTATACCCTCTACCTCTATCTTTTGGGAGAAGACTTTCTTTAAAAAGCGCACCGACACCCCCCTCGACGAGACTTTTGATCTTGCTAGATTCTTCTTTAAGTTCCTGCGGAGCTACGATATGTTTAACTGTAAAAGACATACTATCAATCTCACCATTAAAGTAATCGCCATGTATCTCCTCATATAGATCGACGCGAATATTATAACCTTTCCATAATAAAGCATCTATGCGCGGAACGTACTCTTGTGTTTGACGACCATCCACACAGATGCCTCTCTGCGGCTGAATTTGAACATAGATTGCGCCACTATCTTTATCTTTTGCCACTGCTACTATGTCGCTCTCTAGAAACTTATTATTATCCGGCCAAGGTCTCGTTAATTTATACCTTTCAATAAGCTGTTTTGCTGTATCTCTATCAATTTCTTTTCCTATAAAACCCATCTTATTCCCCGTTATGTTCAAAAATTAATAACTATAACTCAATTATACCAAAGGTTGTCATAAAAGCATAAGTGATATTATGCAATAGTCTATTCACTTCACGTACCTCCCAATTATACAGCTCGTACAAACCTATCAAGGTTGTATTCGCCCATGAAAATCATTTCATCTTTTAAAGTGGTATTTTCAGGGGAATCTCCACCTGTGACAGGTTTGCCGTGCGAGCTTGTACGTAGACTCCGTTACGTAAAGTAAAGGAGGAAGTATGCCAATCGTAGCAAAGCAAGCATTAACCGTCTCCACTTATAGCGGGTGGAGTAATCGCGAGACGTGGGTAATGAATCTGTGGCTTGCGAACGACGAAACGTACTGCGATGAGGTGCGCCGCATCATCAAAACATGCGATGAATATGAACAAGCTGAGCAACTTGAGTCGTTAATTCGAGATGATCTTGAGGGTAGCTTGGAAGAGTCAGGTCTGCTAGGCGACTTACTCGTAGCTTCTCTTGGTCGCGTCAGTTGGCAAGAGATTATAGAGAATAATCGCTAGCTTCGTCGTCCTGGGTATGACAAGAAACTGCCCGGAGTAAAGACCGCTTAGTCATTACCTTACACTCAATTCACATCACCCAACAACGTCCATACTTACCCCGCTCACTCGACATGCGCCTTACTAGCGCAGTCAAGATGAGCGGATGTAAGAATGAACGAGCTTAGGACAAAAGCTGGTGAAATTAGTTGATGAATCGTTATCTTATTTCACAAAAAGACAAGCCAGCCAGCGCGCACTGCGCTATCGCACAAAACGCGCCATCTGCCTGTCATTTGCGAAATAAGCCTCACCCCGAAAGTCATGCGGCGACTTTCGCGCGACCATTGCAAGCTCGCCCGTGGCGTGCTCGCAATCATCGCACGGCCGATTGACACACACGCAGCCTCAAATTAATTCACAACTCATCTAAGGAAAGAAGCTCGCCAGGTTCATCAATGTTCGACCAAATCGCGACATCTTCACCCAACAAATTCTCAGCCATCGCCGTATATATCTCAATTTCATCATCCAAGTCAAATCGGCTCCGCACGGCATGAGCAGCGCGCCGCAAGCGGTTTTTTGCGGCTGGATTTTCCAGTAAAAATAGGAGCTTCGGTAGATTGCTGTTCGTTGCGTCCCAGCCGCCGTCATCGAAAAATTCCATATAACTTACCAGGCGACGATTGATGGCGCTAGGCGGCGTGCCTTTGGACACAACATCAAAGAAAAATCGCCGCAATCTATCGTTCGTTTTGAGCGATAAAAAGGCGTCGGGCGGATTAGTTGGAAAGTAACTATAAAGCGTCATTTCGCGCCGCAAAAAAACTTTTAGCGATGGGTATTTGTACTGCAGCCTATTGGCGTGCGCATAGACCTCAACTACATGATTAACAAACGATTGACCAACGGCTTTGTCGCGGTAGCTCGCTTTAATGATGGCGTCGGTGATGCGCTCGCTGCCATGAATCGATTGTAGCTTCCTAAGTCCTTTTGGTGTCAAATAATACGCCGCTGGCACGCCCCGCAATTTAAAACTTTTATCATATCGTCTAGCCACAAAACCATGTTTCATTAACACATTCAGCTTTTCAAACAAATTTGAATCCGACTTAATACCCAGACTATTCGCCAATAACTTACGACTACCAAACCGGTATTTATACAGCATTTCCAGTATGTCTATCTGCCCCTGCTTGAGCGCTGAACGTTTGTTTGTTTTCATCTCAAACCTTTCACGATTCCTTTCTAATATATTTATATAGAAAGAAGAGAAAAATAGCAATAGATAACAGTAGTTTTATACATAAATTATAGTGTATATCGATATTCAGTATATTTTATATCATAAAATAGCTAAAAACTATTGAATATTTGTAGTACAAGTAGTACAATTTAAGTAGAGGTTTAATCATAAAACTGGCTCGTTAATAGCACAAAAAAATTAGGCTTCAAGCAGTAGCACTTTTTGGCTATCATCCCGCGTAGTATACTGGGGTTAATGAGCCAATCAAGAATTCAGCTACAAATCGACACGTCAAAAGAAGTGCGCAACCGAGCCAAAGCCGTTGCGTATAGCCAAGGCATGAGCCTGACGGAACTGGTGCTTAAGGCGCTAGCGACGGTTGGCGATAAAGAGTTGAAGCAGCTGATTGAAAAGGATTTGCAGGAGCGTTCTGGGCGCGGGCGTCCGCAGCAGCCTAAGCCTAGTTGATGTTATCACGAGTCGCGACAGGAGGGATTATGGCGCGACCAAAAGGAAGTAAAAATAAACCAAAAGC
>ERZ773049.2364-NODE-2364-length-10343-cov-31.701497_pt1 | contig 10343 bp, 12 predicted proteins | sample MGYA00580633_ERZ773049 | MGnify/ENA primary metagenome ERZ773049 (study PRJEB29015, sample SAMEA2737991) | human oral metagenome | biome: human oral; feature: human-associated habitat; material: dental | place: China | collected 2066 ... | reverse complement strand
TTGGAGTGCATGTCCTGGGTGAGGAGGGGGTCGATGTTGACTAGCTCGGCCTCATACCATTTATTATAGTATGGCATGATTTCATTCATTTTCGTACGGAGTTGCCGCACGAACATGTCAACCGACTCCAGGCCGATTTCATTATAATAGTAGTGGTCGATGATTTTTTGGTTCAGAAAGTCCCTGTACTGCTCATCAAAAATCGGATACGATTCCAACCCGATATTCTCCACACCCTGGCGCGCGATCACCTCGCGCAACTCTATCGTGTAGTCAGCCATTCTTGTGCATCTCCTCCAGATCAGTACTCCCCAGACCAGGATTCTGGTCGGCCAAGCCGCCGGCGACTGCACCCAAGGCGGCGTTCTCCGCAGTCGTCATCTCATCGAGATTCCACTGGCACATGACCTCGAGCCCATACATCTTATTGATCCGCTCACATGCACGCTGCCGTTCATTCAGAGCAACGGCGCGCATCGCCAGAACCTGGCCGGAAGCCCCGGACGCCTCCTCGACAACCATGCGTTCGCGTTTCTCAGAGTTGACGTTCATGATGCCAAGCAGTGTGAGCGTTTCGTTCCATGTGCGCACCTTAGCGTCCATGACATCTTTGATCTGGTTCGGCTTGTAACCGATGTCGAATAAGGAAACTTTTTCCGCCATGGACTCAGCGCTCAGGGCCTCAGTGCCGAAGATGACCGGCTGCCCTTCGACAACTTTATTGAACGCTTGCACCATGGAGTTATACTCATTATTGTTGACGGCGAACACGAACGGATGACGTGCCGACAACATATTGATCTCCAGCGTCCTATCCAGTGCGGCGAGACGCTGGGAGTACATGCTAATGATATCCCAATCTGGAATACGGGTTTGATTCGCCCAAATCGGAACACATTCATTACCGGACAGTTGACGGGAAAAAACTTGGTTCCCGTACACCGTGTACCCGGTCGGATTGTCATACATGTTCACTTCGCCAAGACCCGTGGCCCGCAGGGTCATGAAACGCTGGAATTCCTCATCGAAATAGAAGACGGTGAGCGCGTCGCGCAGGAGAGTCATCTCCAGAAAACGCAAGTCTACCGTATCAGGCATGCCAACCCACTTGAAGCGGTTGGAGCACATTTCAATGAGAATACGCTCGTACATCGCGATCAACTGCGTCTCGCGAGTCTGAACCGGGTTCAGTTTGTAGCCGGCGCCGTTCCCCTCATTGAAGGGGCGGTAAATCTTGCTGGCCACCCAATCTTTTTGCATATTAACGTCAGGTGAAGTCAAGGTGAATTCCCTTCAATGGCTCGTTGTCTCCGATAAGCGCGCTACCAATGGTGAACGTCTTGTGCCATACGGTGACGCCCTTCTCAAATATACCACGGATAGACTGCTTGAATCCTTCAGGACACGTGGCGGAGCGAATATAGGTCTCCTTCATCTGCCAATACGTGAAGTTCTCCATGCACCTGAAGTTTTTCGGGGGCCTGTTGAACACATTCATGGCATAGCCGTACCTGAGCCAGAACTCACCGATACGCACCATTGTACCCACATCAATCAATTTCTGCCGCAGAACAATTTGCCACCCCTCCGCCGACAGCATGAACGCATCGCCACCCATCTGTCCCGACGTTGTGGGGGCGATCACGTCGCTGTCCTGAATCTTGGCGTTGATGCCGGCAATGGCATTGGCGTAATCGCCATTGGCGGCGAACTTGGCCATCTGAAGATTGCTGTCCGCAAAATACTTGCCATACGAATTTTTCAGATTCGTCATGGCGCTGGCCTGTTCGGCGCGCATCCTATTGTTTTCCAGGGCCGTCCCATACTCATTACCCATATTGTAGCCCTGGGTGAGCGCATTAATGGCGCCCCCGAGAATATTCCCACCCAAAGCGCTGGCAACTCCGGACCCAATAGCATTAACCCCGCTTCTCATGAATTGCTGATTAGCGTTGTACTGCGCCATCTGGGTGTTGTACGCGTTGCCCAAATTCGTCATGTCGGTGCCCTGCTGCATGGACGCCTGAGCCTGAGCGAACTGAGTCGAAGCCCCGCGCAGCGCCTTCTGCTGCCCCCACTCCGCACTCTGCCGCTGGTAGGCAATCTGATGCGTGTTGGACGCAGTGTACATGAGGTACGAGTTATTGGTGAGCGTGAAAGTTGGGAAATTCGCGAACCCCGTCATCACATCGAAATGCTCGCTCCTACCATTCCAATAGTCAGTGACCCCGAAGGAAGAGGCATTCAAGTTGTTCACGGTAAACATGATCCGAGGGTTCGGCGGCACGATGTGCGCCCACTGGGTTACGGCGAATTTCCAGTCAACGATCGCCTCGGGGCGTATCATGAGGGGCGTCCCAGTAAACGTTGTCAACTCGAACCACATGTACGGCGCAGTGTAGAATTTCCACAAGTGCTTGTACCGGTCCGGAATATGTGTATCAGTCCGGAACGGGGCAGCCAATTCAATCGTCTTATTGTTCTGGAAGGCATCGCCGAAACCTTTTTTCGCAACGAAAACGTCTGCATTCACGGCGCTCTTGCCGTCATGCGGAACATCAGGTAGTTTAGTCTTCCGACCTTCGAGTTTATCCCAATCAATAACCCCGTTGGGGATGGCGGTGATGCTCACAATGCCCTGTGCCACCCACGGCGCATAAGAGAGCGCCTCGGCCATCGTTGTAAAAGCATCAACCGGCATCACATACACAGCACACCCATTCGGCAGGCCCTCGGCGATGCTGCCCTTCGCCGTCGTGAATTTCGGATCGTCGGCGCTCCCGTAGTCCTCTTCCAGATCGACGGTAGACGTGACGACGACGTCGTAGTTCGCCGTGTCGTACTCCTGCCCCTCTTCGGGGACCGGGGTCGCAGCGACGAATTCTCTCCACACGTCGCCGACAATATATTCAGCCCCGGTGTCGAGCCCCTCGGGGGCCGTGAGGTAGCGGCGCCCGTTGTCGGTCCAGGCCTCTTCGGCGGCGATGCCGAGGTGGGAGCGCTCAACGTAGCACCGTGTGATTTCCCACTCGTGCATGTAGGACTGCCAGACATCGAGTTGGACCGTGATTTCAGTCGTATTCGGGGCGACATATTCTACTGACGTAATGAAATAGTAGAACGTGTTGCGCGTGTTAACGTGGTCCTCATTGTTTCGGGCGATAAGATAGTTGTACGTGTTCGCTTTGGAGAATGGCACGTCAATACGAATCGGGCGCCCCTGTGCGCAATACGTCAGACCGTGAATCTGTGTCCATGTGCTGTGCTTCTTGTGACCGTGAACAATGGCCTCGAAGGACTCGTCGTAGTTGTCCCACCACACAACGTCGCGATACGTCGCATCCCACGGAACATTACAGAGATAGACATCAGTATTTGGGGTCCAAATACTATAATCAAAATTAAGACCGAAGTCACCTATGTCTTTTGGCGGGCGGGTAACAGCATTCATAGCAAAATGATACACCACGGCCCCGGGGCGAAGAACGGTGGCAAGAACTCCCCGGGGCCGCAGTGCATTCCCAACCCACACCGATCCATCCCTTGATCGGAGGCGAGTCCAGCATAGCACGGAGAACGGCACTCGGCAATCGAACATACGTACTATACCGCTAGTCTATGGAGAAAATCCCCCACACCCCAACTCCAACTCCAACGTTTTAGTTGGAATTGCGATAGTTCAAGGACCCCCTCCCCGGGTAGGGGAGAGGGCCCTCAAACAGTGACCTGGCTTACTTCTTGGGCCAGACCCGCGGAGCCGGATCAATCTCCAGACTCCACGAGAACGCACCGCCAGCCTTCGCCGGATCAGCGTTCGTCTTGAGCTGACCGCCGCCGACGATCCGACCGGAGATAGTCACACTCGTCGCCGTCTCATCCGATGCGATCACGAACACACCGTCGTTGTACACGCGCGTCCGCGGGGACTTGTTGCCCGTCATCGTGAAGTCCACCGGGATCTCAGCGTCGGAGGGCAGGTCCGTGCCGGCGATCGTGTAGGTGAGGTAGCCATTCTCACCCGGCTTCATCTTGTCGGTCGAAGATACAGTACGACCGTCGGCGTGCCGGAACGCATCGGGCTTCAACTCGAGATTCTTGGGCGTCACAATGTTGACCTTTTCGTCGTCGGCGCCAGTCCAGAACATAACCGCGGGCACGAACAGGCTGGCGCTAATAACCTCCCAATGGTGCAGGAAGTAGTTCTGCCCCAAAGACACGGGGTTCGGCTGGCTCGTGTTCTCCAGCAGGTTGTCGGCGATAACAAAAAAGTCTTTTGTCGTCAAAATCGCCTGCGCACCATCAATGTTGATCCGCGACTTAGGCACAGAAATAATCTGCGCCTCCATCTGCTGCTTATCCAGGTTGAAAGCCGCCGCCCAAGTAGACACATTGATATTGGCGATGACCTCGGGTGTCGTAATGAGAATAAGGTCCTCGGGGCGGGCCCACACGGGCATTTTGCCCGCGTTGTACTTGGTATCCAGGAAACGAAGGTTACCGGCGCACGCCTGAACTTTCTTGATGAAAGTCTCACCGTCACTCTTGGACGCGCCGAGCGACTGAAGGTCAGGCACCTGAGTGTGCCAGAAGCCGCCGCCATCCTGGTACTCGCGCAGCAGGCTCATGGTAAGGAGGAATTCATCCCAGGAATCAGACGTGGCGGGCATCTGGAGGATCTGGTTCAGATACGTCTGGAGCCCGGAATCATCCAGGAACGCTCGGCGCAGCTGGTCCCGGTTGACAGTGATCTTGTAGAACTCCTGCCTGTTCACCGTGTGGAACTGGCTGGCGACGTCAGGCTTCTCCGTGCCGAAAATGGCTTTCTCACCGTACTCCCGATCGGGGGAGTAACTGTAGGCGCGCAGGAGACCCGCCTGAACCTCCTCGATCGTATCACCGAACTGAAGAGAATTCCGCTTGAACGGGGCGAGCGGGTTCTTCCACGAGATATCCCTAGTGATGTAAGAACCAACTCGGTTGATCAGGGCATCGGTGAACTCGTTCCACGCGGGCGTGTACTGCATCAAACCGCGAACCGTCTCAGTAACGTTCGCCTTGGTCACATCCGGGATACGCCGCTGATAGTCATACGACGCATCGTTACGGATGCGATTCATGATCTCAACATTATCGAAGGGGCGGACGGCCCCAAGGTTCCTGGGCATTACTTATCTCCCTTGTTGGCGAAGAATGCGTCAATACTACCATCATCGTCTGGACCGTTCACAGAGGCGGACGAGTCATCGTTGCCCTTGTCGTCGTTCTTCAGGCCGATCTGGGTCATCAGATCATAGGACTTAGATTTGAGGTCAGAGATCTGGTCCTTGAAGCCTGTATTCTCATCAGTCAAGCTCTTGATCTTCTCCGACGCCGCATCAAAATTACCCTGAAGAGAATCATAGGCGCCGCGAAGATCATCGTAGATTCCTTCGGGGATCCCCTCTTCACCTGGATTTTGAATCGCATCGATCATATTATGAAAATCCATTGCTTCCTCACATAATGATAGGGTGAGTGCTCATGCACTCACCCTATCATATCACCGGCTTGACGGAGAGCAGCTGACGAAGACGGCCAATCTCAAATCATCGCGCCAGGCGGCTTCACGCCGTGGGCTATCCTCACGCGGCGTCATCCGACTCCGCGGCCGGCGGCTCGTAACCCAGCTCCTGCACAGCGGCATGCTCGATCAGGGAAGCCAGGAGAGCGGACAGGCTCTTGCGCTCTTCCCAATGCCTCTCGTCGAGAAAGGCGTGCAGATCACTAGAAATCGTGGTGGTCACGTTCTTCTTGCTCATGTTAGTCAACCTTATATGTAAAATGTGTTTCCCTGAGGACGACTCCCCCAGGAACCTTGTGCGGTACTAGTTTACCATACCATACCTGTTCCGAAAGCAAATCCTCCACTGTGACGTTTTTCGCAATGTTTTTTGGTAATCCGGCCACATGAATCTCGTCAACCCCGCCGATTCGTTCACCGTACTGCTTGGCACGATTGTACACCGCAACCTCGAAATCGGCTTCATGTTTCCATGCGCCGAAATCAGTCGAATGTTCCGTGATCCCGACCGCCTCATTGAGTAGGTGCATGGAATCCGTGTCCGCGTAGCAGAACGATGGATAGTTCTTCTGGCAGGCGCGTATCGTAAAATCTCTGGCCCATGCCGTGATGAAACACGCCATCGCCGTATAGATAGGGTCCCGTTCCTCGTGCTCCGCCTTGGTGAGTGCCACATGATCGTCCTTGAGCACGGGCCGCTTGCCGGTGACGGTGCGCCGGGTTCCAAATTTACCGTATAGTGAATTAAGGTACAGTTTAGCGATCGCCCGCACGCCCCCGGTTGACTCCTCTTTTACTTTCTTCCATTTGTCGGTGTAATCATCGAACAACCCTGTCGTCGATTCGAACGAATATACATAATACACGTCGTGAATCGTGAAGTCATAATGATCACGGTACAGGGCTAGATCAACAGATGTCATTCCCAAATCAACATTATCTGCTTCATGCAAATACTCGGTGCCCACAAATCTCATGTTATTCTTCAGCTGAATACAAGGCAACATTCCGGGCTTAAGATGAAAACTTACGTTCGCGTAAACAATAAATAGGCCCTGTTCGGGGAGGTGGTCTTGGCGCTGTGGCATGCCATAGGGTAAAGAGCGCATGCGCATCATCGATGGATACAGGGAGTTCACGTCGTACACGTGCCCGGGCCCAACCAGCCGTTTCGCGTACTTCGGGTTCACATACGTGTACCCACCGCGGTAGGCCCGGCGAATCTCGTCATCCCACTCGTCGGGGACAATGGGGAACAGCTCCCTGAAGCCGCGTTCGCCTTGCTTCGACGCCTTAAAATTCTTCAACGTGTCACTAGCCACAGTGAGCCCCGCCATGCCCATATTCGATGCGATCACGAGCGCTCTAGACATGATCTCCACATCAGTGCGCAGATAAGCCCACTCCTCGTCGGTGGGGGAGTAGCCGACAGGACGCTCTTTTTTGTAATCAATTTCACCTTTTTGGATGGGGAGGTCAAATGTCTTGGCGATCGCTTTCACACTCATGGGGAGTTTCTTCAACGAATCCCGGAACTCAACCCGCGTCCTTCCCGCGTACACAATGATCCGGTAGAACTTGCCGAAGCCATCAATTGTCGTCTCGACGCGGTGTAGAACACTGCGGTCCGCAGTGACTTCATACCCCGCTTTGAGAAGATAGTCCAGGATGAAAACACCGTCAAAAGCTAGATTATGGAAGTAGGTGATACTGGGGGAGCGAAGGATGAACTCGATGAACGACTCGATGCTCGTGCCCGTGTTGTACTGCTCTAGGTCGTGGATATTCTGCACACCCCACGCCCACACCCTACTTCCGACGGCGAGACCGCTTACCGGATCGGCGTCGTCCACGCTTTCGAAGTCGGCGCTGTTCAGGCGTGTCTCGATACGCTTCTTCAAGGGACCAACCCTCCACATCGTCCCACAGTGATTGCAGCCGGTCCTCCCCTAACTCGGCAAACATGTAGGAATCTCCATCTTCTTCGTTTTCAGGAAGTGTGCCTAGGTACACCATTCCCAGGGCATCGGACAGATTCGAATCGTGCGTCCACATGAAATATAGAGTCTCATCGTCGAGGCTCATAAACTTATCCGGTAGATCGCTTCCCGTGTACACGGCCATGTTAACAATATTCTGCCGAATGCCCGCGACTTTTTCCTTGATATCCGCGGGATTCATCATCTCGCGCAGTTTCTTCTCGCGCATCGCAATCGCATCCGGCCTCATGAACTGTGTCGGCTTCGGAAATCCTCCACGGCGCAAGTTCTCAGTCATCGCTGACCCATCGAACTTGATTCGCTGCCTAAACGTGCGGTCGTACTGGCCCACGGTCATATCGGGACCCAGCCACGGGGGATTGACTTCCTCGTATTTCTTGACATACGCCTCTTTTTTAGCGTTCGCCGACTTCACCGCCGTATACAGTGAGCGCATCGCCTGAGACGTCACCACGTGACCCTCATGGTCGCGATAGAAGCCCACCGTTGGAGTCATGAAGCCTTTAAGACGTTCAATGTGGGCATCGAGTTGCTTGCCCGTGTACCTCTTCACAAGGCGTTCGGATTTACGCGGGTCGTATTTCGTACCTGAAATATCAATACCGTATCGGCCATTGTTGATCTCATGTAGTAAACTACGCGACCCAAGAGGATCATAGCGACCCGCTGCAATCTGTTGAATCTTCTTCGACGCCTGACGCTCCAGTTTGAGCGCCTCAGCACGCTTAGACTCCAGTGACATGAAAAAACCTCCCCCGCCCTACCGGGCGGGGGAGGGCGGCTAGTATCTAACCTATCTCACTTGTCCTTGGCGAGCATGAGGCTCATGTACCGGAAGCCCCGGCGCCCCTTGCGCTCAACGGGGATGAGCTTCACAGCGCCACCCCAAGTGGACGGTTCACCCAGGAAGGCGAGAATGTTGCGGACGGCGCCCTGGATACCCACGGATACGGAAGCGAGTGCTTTGCCATCGGAGGTAAGGAGGACGACTCGAGTTGCCTCGCCGATCTCTCCGGTCTCCTCGTTGGCGACCTCAACCTTGTGAGCGACAATGTCAACAACGTCAAGGGTCTCGCCCAGATGATCAGAAAGGGACTCAGCGTCATTAACGGCGCTGAAGACCGTCTTCTTGGCCTCGATGTCGGTACCCTTCACGGTGGTGAAGACACCGGACACGTCAAGAGTGTCCTGGAAATTGGTGGTGGTAGAAATGTCGGTGCTCATCATTCTTTCCTTTCTTAGAAGAGCGTGGACTGAAGAGTCTCGGGGTGAGACGCTTCTAGGTTAGTATAGAACTTGTTGTCCGGGAATGTCAAGGCAAGAAGGTTTTCAACAACATTCATGATAGTGGGGGAGTTCCGTACCATCATCGTTGTCATCAGATCCCCGTTGAACCAGCAATTTGCGTGAGTGTATGGCGACTGGAACTCAACCATAATGCGCATCTCGCCGCCGAACGGGTGGCATGAACCCGACCAGGCCTTGCCTACCCGAACGATATTGACGGGGATATCAGCGCCTTCTTGGTTACTGATCGTAAATCTCATTTGTCAACCAATCAATCTGGAATGGGCCAAGAATCGAAAGTGTCTGGTAGATCTTCTTTCTGTCAAACGGTGTACTGATTGTCGCCGTCACCATCGGCGGAGCAGGGGAGGGCTGTCCCATCGTAATGGCTGTCACCTTGTCTGTCGCAGTCGCCGACACGACGTAAGTCACTCCATTATACGGGAACCGCGTCTCCCACTTCCCCTCTCCCTTGGACTCCCACGTGATATTCAGCGTGTCACCGTTGTTGATCTGAATGCGGTCCTTGTAGACGGCTGTGAGTGTCACGCTCTTGGCGAACACGAGGAGACACTGCTTGACAACATCCTCCAGCTCCTCATAGCGTACTTTGCGGGGGAGTAGGGTCTGTCTGTCCACCGGCGGTACAATGACGATGTTGTTGTGATGGAAAGCAACCGAATAGGTGTCACCGGCGATGTCTACGTCGGCAACCCACTCCTCAAGGTTGCTCCGGCGGGTCGTCATGGTGCCACTCTTCTGGTCCATCGCGATTTTGTAGTCCATTATTTCCTTCCCGACCACCAAATGAGGGTGAATGAGGCGGCCACTAGTAGGTACAGGATGAATGCATCAATTACTTCTTGCACCGTTGCTCAACCATTCCGGAGAAGTAATCGAAGGCGTTTCGAACGTGTTCGCGGCTTCTCCAATGACGCGTCGTAATTGTGCACAACGTTCGGGAGTCCATCTCCACAACATACTGTCGTCCCATGAGGCTGAAATCGAGGATTCCCTCATGTTTGAAGTGGACGGATTCCGCCAAAGACTCCAGATAATCAAGTAGAGCAAAGGAATCGTGTGCAGGATCACAAACATTGTTCACAGCGCCTCCTCCAACATGAACTGAGCGAACAAGGCCTGGTCCCTGAGTTCGGTGGCCAGCGCATCAGCGTCCTCCGCCACGTAATGCGTGCCCATGTACACACCCAAACGCCTCACGCTTGCCTCCCACTGCTCGTCACCCACTGTACCACGACGAGGGATGCGCAGGGCCCTCAGGGTAGCTGAGAACGTGTCCTGGAGGGGGACTTGTTCTAGTTCAAAGTTAGTGCCCACACCCCTGCCGATGAACGTCTCGGTCATAAGGCGATCAAGGTTGATGTCCCGCACATCAATACCCACCGTCTCGATACGTGTAGCGAGATAGTTTCTCGCGGCCTTATAGGTCTTGAACTTCATGACCGTTCTCCTTTCGACATGCATAACTCTACTAG
>ERZ773049.2361-NODE-2361-length-10347-cov-4.133793_pt1 | contig 10347 bp, 7 predicted proteins | sample MGYA00580633_ERZ773049 | MGnify/ENA primary metagenome ERZ773049 (study PRJEB29015, sample SAMEA2737991) | human oral metagenome | biome: human oral; feature: human-associated habitat; material: dental | place: China | collected 2066 ... | reverse complement strand
TTAATCACCATCCTAGGCAATGTACGCGGAGTGCGTTTCAGCTGCTCTTTGGCCTGTTCCAAGTGGTTTAGGTAAAGATGGGTGTCGCCTGTGGTGTGGATAAAGTCGCCTGGTTTCAGTCCACTAACCTGTGCCATCATCATCGTTAGCAGGGCATACGAGGCAATATTAAAGGGCACGCCGAGGAAAGTGTCGGCCGAACGTTGGTACAATTGCAGGCTTAGCTTGCCATTGGCCACATAAAATTGGAACAGACAATGGCAGGGTGGGAGTGCCATTTGGTCTACTTCGGCCACGTTCCACGCACTGACAATCATCCGCCGCGAGTCTGGATTGTTCTTCAAGGCATTCACTATGTCTTGTATTTGGTCGACATGCCCGCCGTTGTAGTTGGGCCACGAACGCCACTGATGCCCATAAACAGGTCCCAGTTCGCCGTTCTCGTCGGCCCATTCGTTCCAAATCCTCACGCCATTTTCTTGCAGATACTTTACGTTAGTGTCTCCTTTAAGAAACCACAACAACTCGTGAATGATGGATTTGAGGTGTAGTTTCTTCGTGGTTAACAACGGAAAACCCTCTTCGAGGTTAAAGCGCATCTGGTGTCCAAAAACGCTTAGCGTTCCTGTTCCTGTGCGGTCTTCCTTGCGTGTACCTTCGTTCACGATGCGTTGTAGCAAGTCTAGATATTGTTTCATTTTAACTTTATAATCTGTTGTGGTTGTGGAATGTGCGTACTTTTTATGCGCCACTCTTGCGGATAGAGGTTATTGGCGCGGTTGCCGATGTTTTTTACAAAGCCCAGCGGCATGCCTTGATGGGTAACTAACACGTATCCACGGGGTGTATCTGCATGTAGGGTGATGGCTTCGCGGCGCAAGAAGGCGATGGCCGAGGCGAAATCTAACTCGCATTTGCAAAATGCGTCGCTGTTGAGTGCAATGGAGTGGGCGAGTGCTGGGTGTGGAACGAGGTCTTTTCCCTTTGGTGTAGCCAGCGCAACTCCTGCATGAACAATGAGCAATGCCGTGCTAGCCTTGTCGAACAGGCTTGTCCATTGACTGGGTATAGCGTGGATGTTGCCGTTTATTTGGCGTGTGTCGAACGCCAAATCCGCGTTTAGCCACTGTGGCATTTTGGGTAAGCTTACCTTTGTTGTCATGCTTTTTGAGGAACGTTTTTTGCGCTCTTCGTGTACTGTATCATGCGCCCACCTCTTCCTTAGCACGCATAAGAAAAGACCTTCGCCCTTAGATATGCCTGGAATAAACCTGCATGCAGGGACGTCCGACCCAATGCTCCCCGTGATGTTCCATGCAGCTGGGATGGGCGGCAGGTCGAAGTCGGCATCAAATTCTTGTGCAATCCACTCCACATTGCGTTCGTTTTCCTTGTCGTTGAAGGTGCAAGTAGAGTATATGAGCAGGCCGCCAGGTTTTAGGCAAGGCCAGATGTCGGCGATTATCTCGCGCTGCAACCGCCAACAGTGCTCCACGTTTGTTTCGCTCCACTCGGCAATTGCCCCTGCATCTTTTCTGAACATACCCTCGCCAGAGCAGGGCACGTCGGCTAGGATGGCATCAAATTGCAAGCCGCTTTTGCGGTAGTCGGCGGCGAAATTGCTGCTCACCACCATGTCGGGATGGCCAAACTTCTGCACGTTTTCTGCCAAGATGCTCGCCCTTTGCGTTATGGGTTCGTTGCAAAACAGCAGACTTCCTTGTGGAAGAACACTCCTTAATGCCGTAGACTTGCCGCCTGGAGCCGCACAAAGGTCGAGCATCGTGATGGGCGAATGCACCAATTGCTTTACAATCCATGCCACAAACATCGACGATGCCTCTTGTACATAATATGCGCCTGCGTGAAAAAGCGGGTCGAACGTAAAGTTTGGACGTCCCGAAAGGTAATAACCATAGTCTGTCCATGCCACACTTTCGTCCGCGTTACACACCTCCACCTCGCCGTTTTTCGTCTTAAACGGGTTCAGTCTGAGGCTCACGGGAGGCTCTTGTTCTAGTGCGACAAGCAACTTCTCGTACAGCTCGTTGCCCATGAGTGCCCTTGTATAAGCGGTAAATTCTTGTGGTAGGACCATGTCTTTTTCGTCTTTTGCAGATACAAATTTAATAAAAACTGTGTGAACGCATTGCACCTACAAACGATTTTAGCATGAATTTAGCACGAAATAATGTTTTTCGTACTTTATGTTCGGTTCATTATGCCTTTATCTGTCTATCGCATCACACTGTGATTGGTTTTTAACGTCAACTGGTTCGCGCACGATTCGGGGTGATTTAGGCAAGTTGACTTTCATTCAACCATAAAGTTATTGAGTTGACGAGGTAGGAAGTTAGCCGGTTATCAAGTTAATGAGTTGGGAAATAGCCCTAGTATTTATATTTCGAGGTGTCGCTCCTTGAAGTCTTTTGCGTTGATACACAACTCCTCTGCTTTTGCTAACAATTCTTCCCATGTAACGTACAAGATGTTTTTGCAATCGTCCTTATATATACAGGGAACTAAATTCAGTAGTCGTCTTTACTTTTAATATTTCTATAAATTAAGCGGAGTTTATTGTTTTTTCTTTGTGATGCAAAACCAAGATAAACACGCCCTCTCATGTACGAAGTGCAGGATAAAGGTATGAAAAATCTGAAATTCTGTCCCATTTGTGTGTGGCAAAACGGGGTTATGCCTCAAAAAACGACCAGGCGGAGGTTATTCAATGCGTTCTCTACAAGCCAGAAAACTGGCTGTCGATGGCAGATTACTTCTGCGTTTCCATGATGCTGCCTCCGTTGGCCGTGGGCTGCATGCCCCGCAACCCCTCGCGCTGGCGATTGTAAGCGTACGTGCATTAGGTGTCGATGCACGCGCGCGTGTACGCAGTATAATTGTTTTTGTCTGGTTTTTGGTGAGAAATTTAACATTATGAGTGCCCTTTTCGTTCACCAATCGCTCACCTTGCCGCAAAAAAACGATTCTCGCGAAGGTTGGTTTTGGTGCAAAAAGTGGGTAGTCTGTGCATACGGAAAAATGAATATTTATTTCAAAGAGCCGCCATTTGCACCATTTTCGGTGCTTTTTGGTGCAAAATGCAGTGCGTTTTGGTGCTAAACGCCGTGCGTTTTGCCGCTAAATGCAGTGCGTTTTGGTGCTAAATGCAAGGTGAAATGCTGCTAAATGTGGTGCGATTTGCCGCAAAATGCGAGATAAAAAGCATAAACATCCACAGCATCTGTATAAACAAAACCTTTTAGAACCACGAAACCCATGGCTAAAAAGGGTAAAATAACCATTAAAAAGTAGGTTTTTGGGGTTAAAAGTGGGTTATTGGGCTTCAAAAATCATGAGTTGGAGACCAATCTAGCAAGGCTAAATGGTACTAAATACGGGGTGTTTTCTTAAAAATATACAAAATGAAAGGCGTTAGAGGTTGGAAATAGTATCTATTTTCCTACTTTGTAGCCAATATTTTCGCTGGAACGGAGCGAAAATTAAACTTCTAATGTAAAATAAAAGAACTGTTTTTAAGTTTTGTAAGATGATGAGTTGATGAGTTTGTAAGTTTCTGAGTTGATAAGTTTATGAGTTTTTGTGTTGATAAATTTTTGAGTTTTTGTGTTAATAAGCTTTTGATTTCTTGAGTTGACAAGTTTATGAGTTGGTGAGTTTGTTAGTTGATGTACTTGCCAGTTGTTGGTTTTTCGTGAGTTTATAAGCTCGCGAGTTGATTTGTCCTGCACATCGTATATGATGAGGAGTGTTTATCTTGTGTTGGCATTACGAAAATAACAAACTCCTCTCTATATTTATAGAAATATTAAAAGGCAAGACGGCTGTATAAAGTTAAAGCTTATCTAAAACAAAATTCATTGCTTGATAATCAAAATAAAAGGCTCACGGATAAACCGTGAGCCTTTTATAATAAAGTAGGTGGAAGCGGGGTATGCAACTTCCATCTTGTTTTGTCTTAGCGTTGTTTCAGGCCAACTATTGCCGAGGGGAAACGGGTTGAGCCGCGCTAGTTATTCTTTAATGGCGATTTTCTTCACCCGGTTGAGGTGTCGTCCGCCTTCGAATGTGGCAGAGAAGAACCCGTCGAGAATCTTCTTTGCTGTTTTGTTGTCCACAAACCTACCTGGCATAACTAGCACATTGGCGTCGTTGTGTTGGCGGATAAGTTGCGCAATCTCTGGCATCCAAGCCAATCCAGCTCTTACGCCTTGGTGTTTGTTGAGGGTCATGGCCATGCCCTCACCACTTCCGCAGATGCCAATGCCGGGATAAACCTCACCGCTTTCGATACCTTCGGCCAAGGCATGGGCAAAGTCGGGATAGTCACTGCTTTGGTCACTGTATGTGCCATAGTCCTTGTACGGATAACCATGCTCTTCCAAGTATTGGAGAACGTATTGCTTGAGCGGGAAGCCTGCGTGGTCGCAAGCGATACCAATAGTTTTTATTTCCATACTACTCTCTTATTAATGATTTAACTTGATGATATACATTCTCTGCGGTGAAACCTAGCTTTTCGTCTAGCACCTTAAAGGGAGCCGAATAGCCGAAACTGTTTAGCCCATAAACCTTTCCGTTGGCACCAACAAGACCTTGCAGCGTTACGGGGAGCCCTGCGGTTAAGCCGAATATCTTAGAACCAGTGGGTAATACTTCTTCTTGGTATTCTGCGCTTTGCATGCGGAACAATCCTTCGGAAGGAACACTCACGATACGTACTTTCACTCCGTCTTTTCTTAGCAGCTCGGCACCTGCCTCCAATGTGGCTACCTCCGAACCAGAGGCCAAGAGTATAACGTCGAATTGGCTGTCGCTGCCTGCAACCACGTAAGCGCCACGGCGAGCAAGTTCGTAATTGGTGTCGGGATGTATGTTCTTCACGTTCTGACGCGAAAGAATAAGTGCCGTTGGCGTGTTCATATTCTCCATTGCCATTTGCCAACATACGGTTGTTTCGTTTACGTCGGCAGGGCGGAAAACGCGAACAGAGTCTTCACCGCAATGATTTTTCAGCTTTTCCATCAACCTGATTTGCGCCTCTTGCTCCACAGGTTCGTGCGTGGGACCGTCTTCGCCAACGCGGAAAGCATCGTGCGTCCAAATAAACTTGATGGGAACACGCATGAGGGCAGCCATACGTATGGCAGGTTTCATATAGTCGGAGAATACGAAGAAAGTTCCGCAAGCAGGTATTACCCCCCCATGCAGATACATGCCAATGCACATGCAGGCCATGGTAAGTTCGCTTACGCCAGCTTGGAGGAAGGCTCCCGAAAGGTCGCCACGTTTCATTTCGCGCGTTTTGTTGAGGAAACCATCTGTGCGGTCGCTGTTAGAGAGGTCGGCCGACGAGCAAACCATGTTCGGAACTTGCTCTGCCAGCAGTCCCAAGCATGCAGCCGAGGCCACACGCGTTGCGCCATCGGGCTTTTGGGTCAGCGTGCTCCAATCCACTTTTGGCGCGTTTCCGCTGAACCACTCCTTCATTTGTGCGGCTAGTTGTGGGTTGTTTTTGGCCCATTCGTTTTCTTCTTGGTGTCTTTTGGCTACAATCTCTCTTAGTTTTTCATTGCGTTTTGCATAGAGTTCTTTCACTTCGGGGTACACAACGAAAGGCTCGTTGGGGTTTCCGCCTAGGTTAACGATGGTTTTTTGGTAGGCCTCTGCGCCGAGTGGTGCGCCATGTGTGCCGATGTGGTGTTCGAAACTAGACCCGTCTGCTCGCAATGCGCCTTTACCCATCACGGTGTTTCCAATGATAAGAGTGGGTTTTTCTTTCTCCGCTTTGGCCTCGTTCAGTGCTCGACGTATCTCGTCGGCATCATTACCGTCGATGGTTATCACCTTCCAACCCCACGATTCGTATTTGGCGGCAGTGTTTTCGCACGTCACAGCACCGCATTCGGTAGACAATTGAATGTCGTTCGAATCGTAAAACATCACGATATTGTCTAGTCCCAGTGCGCCGGCCAATCGTCCAACGCCTTGCGAAATCTCTTCTTGTATGCCACCATCGGATATATATATATATATGGTGTGCTGCATCATGGTGTGCGAGAGTTTCGTTTCGAGGAATTTTTGAGCAACAGCAGCACCTGCACCGTAGGCATGTCCTTGTCCTAAGGGTCCCGAAGTGTTCTCTATACCGCGTTGCACGTCTCTTTCGGGGTGTCCAGGAGTGGGCGAACCCCATTGACGAAATTGCTGAAGCTCGTCAATCGTAAACTTTCCTTGCAGCGCCAAGGCCGAATATAGCATGGGCGACATGTGCCCAGGGTCGAGGAAAAAGCGGTCGCGACCTTCCCATGAGGGGTTTTCTGGGTCGTAAACAAGGAACTCTGAGAAGAGAACATTAATGAAGTCGGCACCACCCATCGCTCCGCCAGGGTGTCCAGACTTAGCTTTTTCTACCATTGACGCTGCCAGAATGCGTATGTTGTCCGCAGCCAAATTCATCAATTTCTTATCGTTCATGTATTGTGGTTTTTAGTTAAACATGTTCGTTAATATGTGTTTTGCTTTCGGGATGAGTCATTCCTTCCTGAATATGGAAACAAAGTTACAACTTTATGTTCAATAAAACAATTGATTTTAGGTGTATCTTTCACTTTATAGCAATTTTAAATGCAAGTGCTGTTGCTGGGGGTAAGGCGTTTGTTTGTTGGGCGGAATAAAGGAAAAGACCACAACCCGCTATCTTTTACGAAGATAAGCGCGGTTGCGGCCGTGTGTTGAGGTATTTCTTTATCAATTCCTCCCTTTGGGCGGTATGTGTCTTGGTGGGGCGTTTCTGGTTTTTAACAAGCCTTAGTTAAAGAAGTTCCAGCTTAGTCCGAAGTACAACATGCGGTCGTTAAGTGGATAGTGGGGGGCGAAGAAGTATTTCTTGTTGCCGCTGCCCGCATTGATGTGGCTCATCAAAATGAAGAAACGGGCTTGTTTAAGATGGAAGTTGGCGTACACGTTAACAAGCGGATAGTTGCCAATTTTCACCTTGTCGGTTTGGGCTTGAACGGTAAATTGCCCCAGCGCAGGGCTATAATCGGGTGCGTTATAGGCGGTGAAGTATCGCATGTCGGCTCCGAAGTCGCACTTTAACACGCGTGCTATCTTAAACCGCAGGTACAGATTGGTGTAGATATTGAGAGAGGGTAGGGGCAGAACGTCGGGATGACTGGTGCGTTGCCATGTTACTACACTCTCCCAATTGAGCGGTCCGAGGGTGACATCTTGTGCCAATTCGGCCGTTAGTAGGTTTATTGCCGCACTGCTTTGCTCAACGTTTACAGTGTTGCCCGTGCGTGTAAAGTCGCTGTTTATGGTGTAGTTCTGTGCAAAATACGTGTGGTTCTTCAACTCGTCTACGGCAAAACGCAGTTTGGTTCGAGTCTTTTGAGAACTCAACGTGGCTTGCAGGCGCGAGTGTATGGTCATAGATAAGCTGTTGTTTTCCCACCAGAAGTGGCGCGATTGGAAGTGGCGGAAGTAGAAACCTGGGTTAATTCGATGGAAAAAAGCGTTTGCAGCGAGGCTGACTGTATCTCCGAACAATGGGAAATTAAGGTCTGCCGAGGCGTCTACTTTCAGTTGACCAGCATCTTTTCCCAAGAACCACGTCTCTGCCGTAACGCCATAGTGTAAGGTTTTGCCTTGTGTCTTGGCCAATTGTCCGCCGAAACTCATGGTTTGTTCATTAAAACTTTCTAGCCTTCCTTGCGTGTTGGGCAATTCGTAGTGGCGTATGTCGCTGCTTATAAATGCCTTTATGCCTGCCTTAGCCCACTTGTTGAACCCTTCGAGCAAGGCCAGGGCCAACGTGTTTTGTAGCCTATGGTGGCGTGTTTCGTCGAAAATGGAGTCGCCAGTTAGCCTGCCAGCGTTAAAATATGTGTTGGCATAGTAGTTAGTTGGCGTTTGATGAGCCTCGTAAATACGCTTGTAGTTTTCGAATTTAAGCGTATGTATGAAACTCGTAACGGGAACATACTCGTTTTTCAGCCACGAAGTATCTTTCTTTGGCTGCTCGCTTTGTGCCATCAAGCTGTCTGCTTGTGCCTTGCTACTAACGGTAATGCGGCGCGTAGAGCGTGCCGAATCTTCTGGCTCTACGCCTGCAATCTTTGCATTGTCGGGGCGACCGCCATACGCTTTGTCGTCGGTTGCATTATCGCCAGCCTTACTTGTGCGGCCATTTTGTTTCTTTTCGCGTTGTTTCTTGTCTTTTTTAGCCTCCATTGCGAACTTCTTGGCAGCAATTTCTTCTTTGGTCATGGGTACTTTTCGGTTAAAGCCGATGTTGTAACGATGGCTGAAAAAAACGCTAAGATTATCGTTCCTGTTCCAGTTTTTGGTTAAGACGGTAGGGATTTCGTTCGTGGTGAAGTTCTCGCTGAACGTTTCTGGATGGGTAATGTAGTTGTCGTTGGTTATTCCCCCGTTCTCGCTAGCCTTTTGATGGTTGGTAGAAAACAACAGATGCGCTTGGTATCTGTCGCCGATGTACGACCCATACATGGTGTAATTAAACATGGCCGTACTTTGGTTTTGGTAGAAACCGCGCCCATAGTTGTAGTCGAACTTAAAGCCAACGCCCACACGTTTGCCGGCATTTACGCCAAATAAAGCCGTGAAATGGTCTTCTCCGTCGGTCTTGTCGCCGCAACTGAAATAGCTAAGATTGGTTATGGGCGACAGCGTATTGGTGAAAAGGAACTTGTCGGCAGGCACAATGAAGTAGCTATAAGGCTCAGTAAAGATAAACTGACCATCAGCCGGCCTGTCTACGAACACGCGATTGAGTCTGGGCGACGACAAGTTGCCCAGCATATTGTACTCACCTCGCATGCCATAAGTAAAGGCTTTGTTCATAAACATGTGCGAGAGGGTGTCGGGTTGCGCCGCAATGCGGTCGCCAAAGCGTGGGTCTACGGTCCACACTTTCAGCCCCACGGGTATCTCCTTGTTAGAACCCAGCGAGTCTTTCCTGTTCTCTTTCTTGCCTGTTGAGAAGTTTCCGTCCTCGTCAAAGCGAGTGAAATCGTCTTGTGCAAGTGCCGACGACAATGCCAACAACAGCATTGCGGCCAGCATGAATAACCTGTTCATCTAACGAATAAAGCGAAGTATTGTTTCGGCAATCTTGAAAACCATCGACCCAAGCACGATAAACGTGCCTACGGTGGTGTCTGATAAAAAATATACGGATACGCCAATAATGGCTCCGATGATGAAAATAATGTTCAGTATGTTCCTTATGGGCAAGAATTGGTCTTGCTCCTTGTCTGGTCTTCTATGTCTTCTTTGTGGATATTGCGTTTCCATACAAATGCTATTTGTGTTGCTATTTATTTTCTTGATGTGCGGAACTGGCGTGGTCGGCACGGTGTCTTATTGTCTCAATCGCTGCTTAATGGTCTCAAACACCTCGTCTTTACGGTCGATGGTCTTGCGCCTAAACTTGCCCGACATCTTGCTAAGCTTGGTCTTAGCCTTGTTTAATCCATATTGGTCTGTAATCCATTTCTCGGCAGTTGCCTCCACTCCGTTGCCTTCACCACGGTTCATCTCATAGGCATAGCTAATGCGCGAGAGGGTTAGGTTAAGCTTTCCGTCTGAACATTTGGCTATGAGCGTGTAGTTAAACACTGTTCTGTCTAGCGAAAGAAAAGTGCTTTGAAACACCAACCACTCTTTAAGTCGTGCCGCAATGATATGTTCCTTCTTGTTAACCAGTGCAATCGAACTTTCGGGGAATTGATTTTCGCCCTTGGTTAAGTCTTCAATCGCCGCATAGGTCGCGTCGTAAATCTCTTGTGCACTTTTGCCAGGGAGGTCTAGTTCGTAATCAAACACCACCTTGCCGTCTACTGTTGGCACTGCGCCTTCTAGGTATTTGGCTTGTTCGGTGGTGGTTGTGCTTTCTTTTTTGCTTTTTGTTTGTGTAGATTTGTTTTGTTCCTTACTTTGTGGACGTTCCCAATCGTTTTGTGCGAACGTGAAAACGGGAACGAATAGTAGTGCTAAAAATAGTTTCCTTTTCATTATAATAAACTTTATTACTTACCTCGTTGTGGATGAATATAATTGCTGTTTGCGTTGTTGGCCGCCTATATTGTTGATGGTTTGCATCATTTGCCGTTATCTTTGTTCATTGAATGTGGTGTTGGCAGACTTAACAAGGTTGTGCAACCTCTATGTTTGCCGCTTGTTTGCCCACATTTTCAACATACAAATTTACAAAAAAATAGATGGATGCGCCGCCAATATTCAATATTTAACTAAAAGGCACAATGAAAAGTTATTGATGTGGCTCGCATGCGATGGACA
>ERZ773049.2357-NODE-2357-length-10351-cov-2.921232_pt1 | contig 10351 bp, 16 predicted proteins | sample MGYA00580633_ERZ773049 | MGnify/ENA primary metagenome ERZ773049 (study PRJEB29015, sample SAMEA2737991) | human oral metagenome | biome: human oral; feature: human-associated habitat; material: dental | place: China | collected 2066 ... | reverse complement strand
GGGATTTATATTCCGTTCGGATTTGAAACAGCTCGTTTACCTCTGGTGGCGGGCTGTTTTTGTGGGTTCCAAAGTTTATTTCGTCATATGTTGGGAGTTTGTTGAATATAGCGCCGAAAAAGGCAGCTTTTCGCAGTGGATTACAGAGGTCGAGTAGCAGCTCCGAAAGGTGTTCCAAAATATATTTAGCGTATTGCAAAACTTGGTCAAATTCAGCTTGCAAATTCGGCTGCCTGGCAATTTCTTCATCCAGCTCTGCTAATTCTTTTTCGACGCTAACAATATCCTCTTCAAGGTATTTTAAGGCGGTCTCGCTTGTGACAATACGCATCCGATCAACGGTTGCCTTGATTTGGCTTTATAGGCTATCGCGGTGTTCTAGGCGCTGCCTATTAGCATCAATCTGCTTGGTCTGACGTTCGCGCCACAATTCAGCGATAGCGGCGATAACATCGTCAATGTATTCTGGCTTGATAGCGATAGCCCTTACAAAGTCTTCTATTGTCTCATCAAATTCAGGCTTCGGTACGCGGAAGTAATGGCCATCACGGCTACAGTGATAGGCTGGATAGTGTTTACCTAGTTTGCCACGAGTAGCGCTACCAGATAGTGTCTTACCACATTTAGGACAGGCGACTACCTGTTTGTATGGATAATCTGGATTATAAATTTGTTTATTTTTCAAATGATCCGGAACTGCCTTATGTTTAATAGTGATACTATCATGGCTATCAACCTCCACGAAGACTCGGCCGCGATTAGCTTCATTGAATAAATCCACGCTGACAAGCCCATCAAACTGCGCTTTAACCGGCTTATCATGTGTCCATTTTTCTTTAATAATACCGCAATATACCAATTTACTGGTATATTGATCAATCATTTTGGCGGTCATTTTTCGGCCGCCAATCTGTCGTTTAATTTTCGTTCGGTCGTATTTGTCACGTACAATCGTCACGCGAGAACGAAAGCCCATAGAATTAAGCTCATCGGCAATTTGCTGGTTTGTATAAACATGCGCAGCACGCATCTCAAACAGTCTGATAATAAACTTTGCCTCATTCTTATCAGGTTTAAGAATGGAGAGAATATTTTATTCTAAATTCTCTTGTATTGATTTCGACTCATCCATAACCAATTGTATAAGACGTTTGATAAAGTCAGGATTCAAACCTTTACTTTCTGCGTAATTTGCTCTATCATCTAGCACGTCTTGTTCTCTAGATAAATCTAGTGCACCAACTCCTAGTATCTGCTTCTCTCGCCCTATCGCCGTGGCAGATTCAAAGCGCTGCTTTAATAAGTCTATTATAGATTTATCAATTTTATCTATCTCTATTCGGTTATGTGCGATGGTCTCGTTCATAGACATACTCCCAAGCAGTTACTAATAGTTCTATTGCCATGGTATGCTATCTTGTATGAAAAGTAAAACCTCCACTCTTCTGACTGGTATTAAACCTACGGGAACCTCTCACCTAGGAAATTGCCTAGGCTCTATACGGCCAGCAATTGAAATGTTCAGCCATTATGGATCAATCTCTTGTGTTTATAGCCGACTTATCACGCCCTAAACGCAGTACAAAACGGAAAACTACTGCACGAGCTGACTATTTCCAATAGTGGCAACTTGGCTTGCCCGTGGCCTCGATCCTTCGAAAGTGATTATATTCAAGCAGTCTGCCATACCTGAGGTTTTTGAACTCAGCGTTATATTAAACTCCCTAACTCCCAAGGGATGGATGAATAAAGCTCACGCATATAAAGCTGCAGTGGGCGGCAATCTTAGGAATCACAAGGACAACGATGATGGAATAAATATGGGATTGTACACATACTCCATATTAATGGCGGCAGATATACTACTTTATGGAACCAACGTTGTTCCAGCTGGAAAAGACCAAAGGCAGCACATTGAAATCGCCCAAGACATAGCACAGAGATTTAATAACGTTTACAAAAGACAAGTGTTTAATATGCCCGAAGCATTGATATACGAGGATATAGAGGCTGTTCCTGGCGCAGATGGACGCAAGATGAGCAAAATTATGATAACACAATTCCTTTATCCGCAACCAATTCAGAGTGGCGAGAATTAATAAAGAAAATACCAACAGACTCAAGTAGATTAGATGAGCCAAAAGACGTATCTTCGTCAATATTATTTGATATATAAGAGTATTGCTGATAAAGAGTGTGTAAGGTCAGTAAAAGACAAGCTTGAACGAGGAGATATGGGATGGGGTCAATTAAAACATTACTTAGAAAATCTTTTAGACGAAAAATTTAGTCACTATGGACAAAAGTATGATGAATACATATCTAGCCCAGAATATGTGGAGGATATTTTGCTAGATGGAGCAAAAAAGCTAGAGCTGTAGCAGAGAATAATCTTAAAGAAGTCCGAAAAGTTATAGGATCTTTATGATCTAATATTTGCTATAATTGGCGTTTCACACCGTAAATATTCACAGACCGGCATACTTACTATTATATTTTGTGTACCACTCCCAAAGTACATTGTGTCGTCTATCAATAGATCACCCATGTCCAGAATAATATCTATGCCACGGAGTCGTCCAAACGGATAACATGAGCCAGGTTCACATTTCATAATATTTCTAAGATCATTCCTACTAGCCAGACTAATGCGCGACACATTTAGTATGTGCTTACACCTAGTTAGGTCAACTTTATTATTTATTGGTATAACGGCTAAGGCATAGTTTGGAACATAGCCAGTCATAAACCGAAGTAAGATAGACTTAAATGCATGATCTTCTAAAGCCGAAGACGAAACTATACTCTTTATCGAAATTTCCGTATAGTATACATTCCTATCTTGTAAATAACTACTTACATCTTTATTTAACATGTTCTTCTATAACAGGAAAAATGGAATCCAATTTATCGGGAGGGTAGGTCTCTAAAATTTCGCCAGTGTCTGTGTCATAGTTTTTGACTGGACCATATTTTGCTATGTACGGGGCACGGTCTGACGACACGACTGCCGCCGTGGTATCGCCATAACATAAATGCCAGTTTTCGTATGGATACATAAACAGCCCGCTATCTTTTGCCAAATATTCAAGAATTTTCCTATTCTGCCACTGGTGCTGAGTTACAAATTCTGTATTTAAACGAACTACCTCTCCGCCTCCAGGATAGCCTTGACCGATGTTGCATGGTTTACCTGTTGTACTATCAAGCATACTTACGTCAACAGCCGCCCCAGCTTTATGTGCCGCAAAACGTGGCGTGTATGCCGTCTTTGATTTAGCTTCCAGAATAATTTTATTTCTACTCCACTCTGGGTTTGTAGCTTTGATCATCTTAATGCGCCTTAAAAATAATCCCTCCTGAACCCCATAGGGACGGAAGCCATCCTCGAACCTGAGCTGTATATTAAATTTAAGCAGGTTTTTCGCAAGTGTAGAAAGCTTATCCGCAACAGACTTTCGAACTAGAAACAGTTTTTCTTTACCAGCCCATTCTCCGCATGCCTCGTGATATTTTGCGTCGGTGAAAGTCCATATTCCTAAATTTGCTTCTCGTTTTTTTCTCAAATCAACAAGACGCTCATTATTCTCGTGTATGCCTACCATTGCTACTTTTTTCCTAAACTGCTCGGCATCTTTAGCGGATACAATTGTCTCACCGTCATTGATCTTAGCTAATTCCTCAGCAAGAAACTTTCTTTTTTTCCTTCATTTAGAATAGCGATTGCAATATCTCTAAAACCTTTATTGTCTAGTTCTATTTTCCATTCTTTTTGAAATTGCAACTCGTCAAAATCAATACTTTTTAGCCCATATTTTTTATATATATCTTTTCGTATTTTCATATGGCATACCCCCATCCAAGCTTAGGCTTAAAAACAACGTTGTAATCTTCATCAAGATAAAGAGACCTCTCTACTATATCAGAGCCTAGCCTCTCCTGGGGTAGAGACACATCTCCAGGAACCTCAAAGCCTAATCTCATACAATAAGTTGCGAGCGATAAAGTCATCATTCTTCCTGGAGTAGCTTCAAACATACCCCCCACCATAACCTCTTTATTATGAGACTTTGCATAATCTGCAATATTCAGACACTTAATAAAGGATCCCATACGACCGGGCTTTAGGTTAACTATATCAGCAATGCCTTCGTCCAAGGCTTTATAGGCATCACTTAATGTTTTTATTGCATCGTCTATGGTAATTGGAGTAGAGAAGTTTATAGCGGAAGCAAGCATACGGTAAGCGTCTAAACCCGACGTAGTCCCGACACGAGAAACCGGCTCTTCTATGGTCAATAAATTCAGGCTATCTATTGATTGAAGAATAGCGATATGCTCTTTGTTTCCAGGATCAAACATGCCGTTGGCGTCTACCATAAAATCTATATTCGGATATTTTACGACAAGGTCACTTAGTACTAAGTAAAGGTTTTCATAATTACTCGGCGATAATTTAAATTTTATTCTTTTAGCACCTCGTTTTATAGCATTTTCTGCAGCAATCATCATATTGTTCTTATCTTGTTCTGCTATACTTTTTCCATAAGGTATACGCCTAATAGCGTCTGACGGATTATTGTCTAAATAGCTTACTATACTTTTGTTGGTAGAGCGAGCGGCAGCATCCATGATTGATGATTCTACGGTCATACGTGCAGTGGCGAAATTACCGCCTATATCTATACTGTCAATTATATCCGGTATTTCTCTCATAATAAGAGATCTGTCTTTTAAGCTATGCAATATCTTTTCTATGTTTTCTTTTAAATTTCCAGAATAGTCATCATACATTGGTATTTGCATTGGCAATGCAGTGCCCTCTGCAGCACCTTTTGTCAACACTCCATTTACACTAGCTTTCACCGTAAGCCACACCGACGGCCTAGAATTAATCAAGCCAAAAGGCAAGTGTACGGGGCTATTGAACGGAATCTCTAAAAGATCTACACGAAAATCACTTACTTCTATAATTTGGTCTAAAAAACTATCCATTTTATCTTTTCTTCACTATTGAGTCAATAACTAAATCAATAGGGTCAATAATATAGTCGAGATCTAAATTGCTACCAATCATAGATAGTTCACTACAGCCTAGCACGACTTTTTCTGCACCTCTCAGCCTCAATTCTTTTATCTCTGCTTCAAGATCGTGCACTAAGCTCTCAGCCGAAGAACCTGATATAGCCTTGCGGATTATATATTCAATATGATCAAGATTCTTTCTCTTCGGATATATAATATTACCACCATACAAATTGCTATGCACGGTTAGCGGCGTAGCAACTAAACCTATCTTCTTGTTTGCTACATATTTTTTTGTTACCTCCACCATTGAGGTGAGTTTTCCTTCAACGGCCTCCTGTATGTCATCGAACAGCAGATGTGCGGTATTACAGGCGATAAAACCATCGTCAATAGATGAGACGTTGACATCTTTTATGCAATCTAGTATATAACGCTTAGACACATCTCTTTGTGTAGGATCTGAAATAAAATCGTCAACGTTTATAGATAAGTGAGTAATTCTAGGATATGCAGAGTTTACGGTGCCCCCTTGATATGCCTCAAGTAACTTTTTGTGAGCATGAACACTGGCTTGAGGTCCCATACCTCCAATTATAAGAATATGTTTCTGACTATACATAAAGACCCTCCTTCTTTATGTAAATAGTTGCCAACTTACTATATTTGCGTCTCCACGCTCGTAATCTAGATTATCGTAAGAAACAGTTCTTGCTAAAGGCTTGGTGTCTGTTAACATGCATCCATATACACCTATTAGTGCGTAACGAGCGACAGCAAATGATTTAGTCCTTCTCTCATCAACCATTCGGTCCAGAGCTCTAGATATTCCTTGTTCTACTCGATGATTTTGAGTACGAGTGTAAAGCCTATCGATGCCTTCATTTTCAACAAATTCCAGTCGCTTATCGTTCAGTAAAGAATATAGACCTCTTCCTTGATGTACTTTCGCTATAGCCGCAGCCGCAAAGTACGCACAAGGGTAAACTACAGAAGGATGTTCAATCTCTCCTTTGTTCTCAACTGTCTCTATTGTAGTTGCACTAAAGCCAGCTATTTGAGGTCGTATATCTTTACTCACCGCGATCAATATCTGATCACCCTGCATATGACCCAGGGCATCTTCATCTGTAATCCCTCCGCCAAAAGCACTCTCTATACAAGTACCGAGACCACTCACATACTCACTGGGAATACCTGAACTTGATTCTATATTTTTGAATTCTATAACTTCAAAATTAGTTGATCTTTTCATATTTTTCATAATTATCGTCAATGCTACAGTCCCATGGATCTCTTCATTCTGTCCAGGACTTTAGATGCATTTTCTGACGCCCTTTCTCCACCTTTCGTTATTACATCTTCAACTTCATCACTTGATATATCAGCTTTTCTGCTTTGAAAATTCACAAGAAATTCTTCCGTAGTGTCCGCCCAAATTTTCTTAAACTCACCCATAACTAGCTTTCCAAGTAGATGATCTCTTTTTATCTCTTTTCGTATCTTGCTCCGAGGCTATCGCAGTAGCTACAGTAAAATGACTTTCAATTGTAGAATTCCATTCACCAGCCATTGCCGTTGTAGCTCGCTTTATTTTTTTCTCGCAGACACGGTATCATCACTTAGCATAATTGCTTGTGCCGGATTAGTCTTACTCATTTTGCCTTTTCCGTCCAATGACACTATACGCAACGCCTCTAAAGAAAGTATCGTCGGTTCAATAAGTATTTCACTTTCACCATACCCTTCAAATTGGCGATTAAATTGTCTAGCGATCATCCGAGCAAGCTCCAAGTGGGGCTCCTGGTCTTCTCCGAAGGCTACCCTTTCTGAATCTTGAGCAAAAATATCGGCTGCCATTAGCACCGGATATCCCAGTAGCCCAAAATTGGCTTTCATTGAATCCTCGGCATCAACCTGACCACAACGCATAGCTGTTTGCATTTTCTCTTTTAGATTTGGTGTTCTCGCCAATTCTGCAACGCTAACATATGGAGATAACCTATTGGCTATTTGAGAAACTTCCGATTCTGTATCGCTCTGCATGTATATATTAGTCTTATCTGGGTCAAGACCCAAGGCCATACAATCGTGAATCACTTCGCTTCTATAAGGAGCTATTTCTCGCGGATCGTGGTCTGTAAGACCATGCAGGTCTGCGACAAAAACAAATAGTTCCTTATTTGGATCTTCCTGAATTTCTAGTGACGGTTTTATTGCCCCAAGGTAATTACCCATGGTTAAATCGCTTGTTGGACGAAATCCACCAATAACTCTTTCGGAACTACGTTCCATATTTACTCCCCTCGTATATATTTAACAATATACAAGTCTTAAGTTTAAGGTAGCACAGCCTATACCACAATGTCAAATATTAAATCATGCCATACGTCAGCTTCAATAGATTAAGCTTAGGTTACTCTTAGGTATATTTATTATTTAATTATATTAAACTTGTAATTTTGGAGGCATCGGAAGCTGTCCACACATTTACATATCTATCGGGATGGATAGATGCCGATTTTCTAGATGAGATGGATAACGATTTGATCTTAACGGATAGACAATTCCTGAGCTGAGATTTGCCGGAAACAAAAGACTTGCAAACATGCCTTCAGAAAATTATGCGGTATCTTGTGAAGGATTGGAGTGAAAAACGAAAGAGGGCAAAGAAGAACTAATGAATCAGCGTTCTGGTATAAATATATCAAACTGGGCTAGTGCGATGCCTGGTGACATGAAGAGGCCTTTTCTTAAGGTTGTCGACAAAATTAGTTCTAGTTCGTCCATTGATGATGACGATTATTCTAATGTTATATCTCAACTTCACGAAATTTTGCCAGACTATCCGATATATCATTGGTGCAATCTACACGACAGCATAAAAAGTGTTAGCGAATTAAAGTATAAAAATGGGGATTATTACGGGGTACTTACAGAGGCGCGTAAAGAGTATGTTAAGCAGTTAGGATTAAATCAATCAGCCAAAACCCGGATAAAGCTCAAATGATCATAGAACAAGATGATGGTCCGTTAATGATGAAGGTGTTTAATGAAAACCCGAAAGAGGTCATGTCGCATATTGCGCAGTCAGCAACCTGTCCAGGCGGGACGCCTTTTGGTAGTAAAACGAAAAAGAGTCTTGAAGGCGCACAGAGATATTTGTCTGCAGGTAGCGTCAGTGTTTACCGAAACCCTCTGTCTCATGAAACGCATAATGTCTTGTCTGCGGGCAGGGGTAATATCAGAGCAGCATTGCCTGGATGCCCTGAGCCTACTATCTCTGTTGTTTACAAGGTTAGATTCTATTCGATATGAGACATTCTGCTTGAATCAAATATGTGTATAGACCTTGTTAGTTTTTCTAAATTTATCCAGCAGTTCCTAAAAATCAAACCTTTCGGTCTTACTTGCAGCATGTACAAAACGGCTGCATGAATTTTAGAAATCCGATCGCATAGTCTCTCGTCGCATTTTCAGGATCATGAATCTCTAAGTAGCGTAATGTTTTCTGAATTGTCTCTTCGTCTTCGTACAGATGAAGATTTTTGAATGTATCTTCGTTTTTCATGACTACTTCACCTCCATAAATTTGTTAAGTTTGATAAAATTAATCAACATTTCCGCTTCTACTTTTGACGTAATCCGACGCATTATTTCGCAGCTGTCATAGTACGACAAGATATTGAGACTACCTTCATAAATAATCTCTTTGTCAATTATAGCAAGTTTACGGTGATGTTTGGTAGTAAACAGTATCTCTACACCAATTTCTTGCAGCGATTCTATAGCGGTAATCGCCTGCATGCGATATTGTGTGTCGTGCTCATCGGGGTGGCGAGTGTTGATAATGATCCTCACATCACGTCTAGTGAGACGCTTGAACACCGGAAGGAATTGCTTAACTCTAGTTAGTCTGATAAATGGGCTTTCGATAATGATACTACAACGTGCCTTTCTCATGTCACGAAGAAAATGAGCATCAAAGGTATTTTGGTTGTACAGGCTAGGAGTTAGCGATTGTATCATCTTAAACATCTTTATTCTCCAAATCGGCTAAGTAAACCTCGCCATCTTTTATCGTCATACCAAGTTCTCTGAATCGATCCCGCAGCAGGAACAAATCATTGAACAAAAGTTCCAAATTTATATGTGCTGGCTCACCATCAAAGGATTTATCATACGCCCAGGTCTAAAACAGCTCGTTTACCTCTGGCAATCGAGCTGTTTTTTGTTAGTTTCATTAACTAAAGATATCCTATCAATATAACATCGTAAAGTCGGCTTTATAGAGGATTTACGGGACAGAAGTGTATTTTATAAAAGCACTTTCATATAGCGTCAGATACATTTAAATACTCCTCCAATTAAATTAAGCAGATACTTCCATATAGTATTTAGCTGTCCACATAATCTTCCCAGATCTTTAGTAAATCCTCACTGAACTCCGGCAAAAACCTTTTACTCTCAATGAGGTTTTTAATAAATTCGTAATATCTTCGCTCTTTTTCACGAAGATCGCCAGTGAAGAATAATGCTAGAATCTCGTCGTTATTTTGCGAGTCTAAGGTTTTGTAGGCGTTTTGCGGCGAATCCGCCGCGCGCGCCTTTGCCAGCTGCTCAATAAAGCCGCGGTAGCATTTGTACGCTTGCCAGTTTTCACCGCGACGGCGGTGCTTGATGTAGCGCAGCGAACCCATCATCACGTCGAAATAGTCGTGTTCGGCGCGCGGCTCCGTCCATTTTTTGCTTGATTTGTGCGGCACGTGAACGTTGTCGTTGCTAAAAATCAGCTGCGAATTTGGAAAGAAATTGGTTTTGCCGGGCAGCGAAAACCCGATGTCAATTTTGTGAAACGGACTCATACCGCTCAGGCAAAAGGTGCGGGCTATTTCATACTCGTTATTCGTAATCGTGTAAATTGCACTTAAGCTGAATTTATCTGCCAAACTCCTACGAGTATAGGTTTCGGCAGCAGCCGGATGTGGTGTAATGGCAGTCAAATCAATGTCAGAAAGGTCATCGTCTTTCCTTGCCGCTCGCGAGCCAAAAATGTATAGTTTAGAGATATACGGATTCTCGGCAAGAATTTTTAGGACTTCATCTAATGGCATATGGCTATCGTTCATAGATTCTCTAGATAATTCACATATACGAGATTTCGAGAGTGTGCTTAAGTACAGGCGTCGCCTTTATTATCTCACGGCTGTCACTCCTAAGATAGATTTGGTCACTACTGAATTTATTCACTACCTCACAATATATCATTGCTGTGCTAAAATATATAGGTAATGAAAGATATAATTAAACGAACGAAGATTCTGGT
>ERZ773049.2352-NODE-2352-length-10366-cov-9.632722_pt1 | contig 10366 bp, 9 predicted proteins | sample MGYA00580633_ERZ773049 | MGnify/ENA primary metagenome ERZ773049 (study PRJEB29015, sample SAMEA2737991) | human oral metagenome | biome: human oral; feature: human-associated habitat; material: dental | place: China | collected 2066 ... | reverse complement strand
CGAAAAAGAAATATTTTTAGAATTGCAAATATCTGAGAAAGAATCATTGTTTTTTAATGAGGAATATTTTTTAATAGGGTTTGGAATAGAGAAAGAAACATCATCTTTAATTGATAATAAAATAGAAAATGAAACAGAAAAAAACAAAAATAAAAAGCCAATAGAACAAACCTACGACAACATCCGCAACTGGCTACTTCCTCTTTTAAGAAAAGATGAAAAAATAATGTTTCCAAAAGAAGAGTTTTTAGAAAGAGTGAAACTTTTTGATGAAGCTGAAAAATTGAGAACTTTTAATGTGATAAAATTGGCTGTTGAACATGATAATTATTGTGTGAAATTTGAGGAAGGTAATACAATTAGAGGTTATGAGATTATAAAAATTTTTGGAAAAATGCTAGGAATTGCTGTTGAAGAGGAAGTTGTGGAAAAGGTGGAGAAAAAAGAAGTGGAAACAGAAGAAGAAAAGAAACTTACGCCACAGCAGTTAAGAAAGAAGAAGTTTCTTGAAAGGATGAAGAAATCGGAAGAGGAAAAATAATAGAAAAAAGAAAGAAGTGATATGAAATGAATGATAATTTAAATAACCAAAAACCAGTAGAATTTTTTCCAGCAGAAAGAATAAAAATAGAACTTGATGGACAGCAAATATTGTGGAGAGATATGAAACTGGAAAATTGATTCAAGGATAGGGGAACATACGATTGTGAAAATGAAGTATATTGGTTCAGTAAACCAGTTAAGTTTATACGATGCCCTGATAGATAAAAAAGGCGACAAGACAATAGTAATTACAGGAAGAAGCAACATATCGGATGAAGCGGGAAATGCTACAGATAAAATATTCTTAAATGGAGTAATAAGCAAACTTAGGATAAAGGAAACAAAGGCAGGAGCATTGGCAGTTGAATTATTGTGCAGTTCAAAGAGCATACTTCTTGACAGAATACCGAGATACCGTTCGTTTCAGGATCCGGCACTTACATATGCAGATATAGCACAGGAAGTGAATAAAAATTATAATGATGGGGAAACATTGGTAAATGTAGGGGAAGATATGCAGGCAGTACCAAGAATGACAATCCAGTATAACGAAACAGACTGGGAATACTTAAAGAGAATAGCATCGTATACAGGACAGCCATTGATGGCAAACTCAAACAAAGTTTTGGTAGGATTTTTTAAGAATATGCCAGCACAGACACCAAACTTGACATATTCATATTTTGGGAAGGAAACAGAGGAAGAAAGAACATATTACAGGGTAGAAGGAACGGAAGTGTATTCGGTTTCAACACCGATAAAGTTAAAAATCAGAAACAGAGTATCAGGCGAAGAAGTAGAAAATGACTACTATGTAATAGAAAGCAGAATACACAACGAAGGGAGCACCTTAAAATGTGAGTACAAACTAGGAAAACAAACAGACTACTTTGTAGATCCAATACCACACGAAAAGATAAGAGGAGCAGTAATAGAGGCGAGAACAGTACATATTGCAAGAACAGATGAGAGCAAGAGTGAGCATGGAAGAACTGATGGAAGTTCGGATAATCTTGAAGGTAGAACAATTGGAGCAAAACCACTTAACAAATATATAGAAAAAGCTGAAAATGAAAGTCAGAATGAAAATATAAAAGAAAAAGTTAAAACAAAAGATATTGCAGTAATGACATTAGATCTGACAGAAGGGCTTATGGATTTGGGGGAAAATGGACAATCGTTTAAAGATAAATATGCTGGAAAAAGTTATTTTCCCTATGTAACTCCATACAGTCAGACAAATACAGGATTTACACCAGCACCAGAAGTAAATGATAGGGTGGCGCTTTATTTCCCAAGTGGAAATGAAACAAAGGCTTTTGTAATAGGGGCTTTGAATAATGATGGAAATGGTAGATTTACTGATGTAGCTAATAGAAATTATCACGTGGGGGATTCGGACTTTAATATGGTGCTTGCGACTAATAGTTTATCAACAAGTGCGGCAAGTTCAATTTCGCAGACTGCTAGCAGTATATCGGAAAGTGCGGACAATATTTCAGAGAGTGCGGGGAATATAAACAATATAGCTAATAGTTATTCTGAAATTATTAAAAACGAAAAAGCAATTTTAGCAAAAAATATTGTACAAGTTGCTCAAGAAAATATTGATATGCAATCAAATGGAGATACAATTGTGAATTCAGATGGATTTTCTGTAGTAAATGGTGGAGCAAATGTATTTATAAATGGATAAATTTAAAGAAAGGAAAGTACGAAGTTTTAATATTTTTCGTACAAGAAAATTATGAAGAAAAGACAGATTTTTTCATCACTTATGGATGAAATGGAAATTATGGGAGTTCCTCTGCAAATTTTTAAAATAATAATGGGATTTACGGGAATCTTGTATGTTTTTACAAAAAATTTTATGGCATTTGTAATAGCGGCAATTCTTATGGCAGTTTGTAGAATTATTTGCTTTGGTGACAATTATAAAATAAATTTATTGTTTAAATATTTTACTGATGAAGATGAGCTGGATGCTTAAAAACTTTTAAGACAAAAAGGAGGAAAATGAAAAAATAGTATGAAAAAAATAAATAAAATAAATAAAATTTTGATAAAGGCATTAATTTTTCTTATATTTGGAATTTTTATACAAGCTGAAGAAAATAAAGAAAATTTTTTGAGTCAAGAAAGTATTTCTAAAATGCAAATAAAAAAATTGCTTTCCGGAAAGCAAGATGCGATAAAACGGGTTGCGACTACTTTTGATTACTATTCTGACAGCATTTATGACATTTATGTCACGCCAGATTTTGTCACGATGATAAAGTTTGATCCAGAAGAAGAGATTATCGCTGTTATTGGTGGAAATAATTCTAATTTTGAGATGGAGCAGGAATTTGGAGGAGAAGATAATTCTGTTTATTTGTTTGTCAGACCCACAGATCTTGATATAACTTCAAATGTTAATGTCATGACAAATAAAAGGATTTATATGTTTAATTTGTATTCGACTCTTGAAATATTTAATCCATTTGTGAAATTTAATTATTTGACTTCTGAAAATGATATGAAGACAAAAATTCCAGTTAAAAAAGACTTTAATAAAAACTCTATTTTAATGGATGTTAATAAAATGGATTCAAATTATATGGTGACAAATAAAAATTTACCTTTTGCTCCGACGCAAGTTTTTACTGACGGGATAAAAACTGTTATAATTTTGCCTAAAGAAATACAGGAAGCGCCTGTTATAATGGTAAAAGGAACTAGTGGAAATGGTTTTGAGGTGGTTAATTTTGAATATGAATTTAATAAAATAATTGTTCATAGGAAAATTAAGGAAGCGGTGCTCAAACTTGGGAAAAAACAAGTTAGAATTAAACATAAATAAAAGGGGGAAATTGAAAATGGATGAAGATAATTTGAAAAAATATGAAGATGAAGATTTGATAATTGAGGAAGCTGATGAAACTGAATTGGAAGATGACATTGGAGATATTTCAGATTTTGAAGATGAATCAAAAAAAGATTTAGAAAAAGGTGGAAAGTTTAAGAAGAAATTGCCAATCTATGTTGCAATTGGTGGATTTTCAATAATCGTGGGACTTCTTGCAATTCCTGGTGTGATAAAAAATTCAATTAAAAAAAATAAAAATCAAAATGAATTAAGTCAAAATATGGAGCAACCAGTTTATGATGGTGAAGTTGATCCAGAAGAAGCTCAAAATAAAAATCTTAATTTAGGAAATCAAAATGATAGTAGTGCAATAAATGTAAATGAGCCTTGCGATACAGTTAATTTAAATAATCCGAATAACATTAACAACCCAAATTGTGCAAATATTTCAAATAATCAAAATATAGCTCAAGCTCAGAATGAGAATCAAAATGAATCTCAAAGTAAAAATCAAAACGAAAGTCAAAATAAAATTTCCAAAACTCAAAATCATTCAAGTAAAAATTTTGAAGCTCAAGATTTTTCGAAAAATGAAATACAAAAAAAAATTAATAAAAATATTTCATCCGATGAACAAAATAAAATTTACTCCTTTAGAAATATTTCTAAACCTGAAAAACCTGAGTATCATCCAAGAAATATAGAAAAACCATCATCTGGAGCGTTAAATTCATTGAGTAAAAATGATAATTCTAGTTTGAATGTTGATAAGAGTGATAAAATTGATAAAAGTGCTGAGAAAAAGATAAGACCAAAAGCCAAAGCAAATGGAATAAATACTTTTTCACTGCAACAGGGAAGTTATATTCCAATTGTAACTTCAACAAAAATGAATAGCGACACTCCCAGTTATTTTATGGCTATAGTTTCTGAAAACGTCTATTCCAAAGATGGACATCACAAAATTCTGATTCCGATGGGAAGCAAAATAATTGGAAATTATTCCACACTGAAAAATAATAACGATACAAGGATGCTTATGATGGTTGACAAAATTATTCTTCCAAATAACAAGACGGTTGTTTTTGAAAAGTCAAATGTGATTGACTTAAAAGGAGAAATTGGTGCAAAAGGAAAGTTGAATACAAAACTAACTCAAAGGATTGGAAAATCATTGCTCGCACTTTCATTTAGCGTGGCAGATTTAGTGCTGGATTATAGAAAGACTAGAGTTGCACGAAGATATCCGTCAAGATGGGATGAAATAATAACAGATCCTGTAAATACAGTAAAAGATTCGATGGAAACAATAGATAAGGCTTGGAATTCAGTAAAAAATCGGATTAAAATACCAGTTGGGACTAAATTAAATGTTTTTACAGGAAATGAAATTGTTTTGGAAGAATATAAAAGAAGTTAATTAAAAAATTGAGAAAAGAGAAATTATGAAAAAAAATAATAAAAAAATTTTTAAAATAGAATATCGGATACTCTCAATATTTTTTGGAATATGTAATTTTTGTTTTGCTGATACAAATTACAAAGGATTTGAAAGACTATTTAAAGAAGGAGCCAAAATTGGTGGTGGGAGTGTAATTGAAAGAATGGTAAATTCACTTTTTTATGGATTAATTGTTTTGTATCGGGGAATTTCATCAAAGTTAAGTCAAATTTTAGGTTTTATTATTTTGGCGTTTATGATTATAAATATTTTAAAAATAATTTTGCAAAATGTGGAAAAAGTAGATTTGTATTCAATATTGAAAATGCTTCTTCCAAGTTTTATAAAAAATTTAATTCTTGCTTTTATTTTTATTACGCCAGTGAGTTACAAAATAAATCTTGGTTTTGAAAATACTTTTGGAAACAAAACAGTAAAAGGGACTTTATTAACTGAATTCACAGAAATATTTTTTTCTATGTTTTATAAATTAGGTTTAATAGTTTTTAGCTCCGAGAAATTTAGAAATATAACTCCAGGAAAGTTAGCCGATAATTTTATTTCAACACCGCTTAATTTGTTACAAAATGTACTAAAGTTTAAAACATTTTTCGCAATATTTATAAATATCGCCAAAATAATTTTATTAATTTTCTGCGTTTGGATTTGTGCAAAAATTATTTCAAAATATATTGTAATTATTTTTGAAACATTGATGTTAATGATTTTTTCAACTTTTTATTTAATATTTTTTCTTTTGGAAAGTACATCACAAATTGCTCAAAAAGGATTAAATATAATAATTATACAAATAATCACAATTTTTATGGCTGCTGCAATGATGGGAGTATCGTATCAATTATTAAATTTAATATCAGTTGGAAATAGTATACTTGGAATTTCTTCACTTGTGATAGCACTTATGTTAGCAGAAAAAACTATTGAAAATATAGATTTTATTGCGATGACTTTGACTAGTGGTTAAGCAGCAAATGAAAGCTAGTAATAAATTTTTAGAATTATATTAAAAACATTTTTTGACACATAATTGAAATAGATAGATTGACACTATATTTTATTTGAAAAATGTAGAATGAAATGTTAAGAAAAAAATTATAAAAAATGAAAATGACTAAAAAATCTTTTTAAATAAAAATCTAAGAATAAGATGTTATAATTTTTAATAAAAGTTTTTGAAAGGAAAGAAAAAATGAAAAAAATTATATTAACGATGTCTCTATTTTTTAGTGTATTTTTATTTTCTGAAACTACGAATGGAAATAATTTAAAACAAAGCGTAAATAATGCTTTTTATGAATTTATGGATTTTCAGATTAATCCTAATAATGTGAAAAAAAATGTTTTAGAAAATTCGGTGGAAGATACAAATAAAATTTTGGGGACAAATGTTGATAAAAAAAGAAAAAATAATCTGAAAGAAGTTGCAAAAAGTCAAACTGGTGTATCTTTATCAAATTCTTCTGATTATTTGGTAATTGCAAATTCAAAAATTACTTATAAAATAAAAAATACTGAAGTAAAAAATGGAGAGGCAGTTTTAAATGTACATATGAAAGCACCTGATTTGACAGCATATAATTCAGAACTTCAAAATTACATAGAGAAAAAAGTTTATGAAAACAAGAAAGAAGTTCAAAAAATGAATGAAAATAAATATCAAAGTTTTTTATTGGAAAAAATATCTGAATTTTATTTAAATGTGGTAAAAAGAAATGATTTGAAATTTATGGAAAGTGATATTAAAGTATATGTAAAAAAATATCCGAATAAATGGGGAGTAATACAAGATTATAAAATAAATAATGCACTTTACAAATATTTAGGATTCGGTTTTGGTCCAGAATTAATAAATTAAATAGTGTAAATAGAACTGTTTCACAAGTGAGACAGTTCTTTTTTATGTAAAAAAATCAATATTTAAAATTATAAATCTATGCATTTTCAAAGATTTTTTTTGATAAAAAATTTTTTTGAAATTGATTTTTTTATTTTTTTCTCTAATATTCATAATCAGTATAATCAAAAAATTTGATAATTTTTATTTGATTAAAATTATTTTAATTTTTAGAATTCATCTTGAAAAACACAATATTTTGTGATAATATTTAATTATGATAACAACATATAGTGTTTTTTGAGGATTTGGGAAAATGGGGGAATTTATGAAATAAAGGAGAGAAAATCAAGATGGGATTAGAATTGACACCGAATTTAAATAAAACAATTGAAAAAATAATAAATGTGGAAAAAAATGATACAAATAATGAAAATGCGAACATGTCTTCAATGACACCTGCGGGACAAATGATGAAATTTGCAAGTGAAGTTTCAAAAGTTTATGCACTTGAAAATCTTATATCTGAAAAATTTAGAAAAGCTCATGAAGATGGGATTATCCACATTCACGATTTGGACTTTTATCCAAGTAAAACGACAACTTGTCTTCAGTATGATCTGGAAGATATGTTTGAAAAAGGATTTGTCACAAAGCATGGTTATATTCGTGAAGCGCAAAGTATTTTAACTTACGCCACTCTTGCGACTATTATTTTTCAGACAAATCAGAATGAACAGCATGGTGGTCAAGCAATTCCAGCGTTTGATTTTTATATGGCAAAAGGAGTGCTAAAGTCATTTAGACAGTATTTGAAAAATAGAATTTTAAATTTTGTGGAAATTAAAAATGATGTTGAAATTACTGAAAAATATGAAAAAGATGCAAAAGCATTTTTGAAAAAAACAGTTGATTCGATAAAAACGACAGAAGAAGAAAATGAAAAAATATCAAAATATTTTAGTATTTCTAAAAATGATTTGAAAAAGTTGTTAAAAAGTAGCTATAAAGATACAAAAAAAGAAACTTATCAGGCGATGGAAGGATTTTTGCATAACTTAAATACAATGCATTCACGTGGTGGAAATCAAGTTGTCTTTTCTTCAATAAATTATGGAACAGATACGTCATATGAAGGTAGAATGGTCATAAAAGAACTTTTAAGAGCGACTTCAAAAGGTCTTGGAAAAGGAGAAACTCCAATTTTTCCAATTCAGATTTTTAAAGTAAAAGAAGGTTTAAATTTTTCTGAAAATGATTATAATTTAGCGCGAAGTAATTTTGAAAATCTTTTAGAAAGTGTAAAAAGCGACGAAAATATTTATGATGAAGGTAAAAAAAATGTAAAATTTGAAACACCAAATTTTGATCTGTTACTACTCGCCTGTGAAACTACCAGTCGTAGATTGTTCCCTAATTTTGTATTTCTTGATGCAGAGTTTAATAGACATGAAAAATGGGATATGAATGATCCTAAAAAATATAGATACGAAATTGCAACAATGGGATGCAGAACGAGAGTTTTTGAAAATGTAAATGGTGAAAAAACAAGTCTTGGACGAGGAAATTTGTCATTTACAAGTATTAATTTTCCTAGACTTGCAGTTGAAACTCGAAAAGATGTGGAAGAAAAAATTTTAGCAATCGAAAAAGAAAATAAATTTTCTAGTGAAAAAGAAAAAATAGATAAAAAAAATGAAATGTTAGTAAAAGAATTTCAAGAAAAAGTTTTGGACGCGTCAAGACTCGCTGGAGAACAATTATTAGAAAGATTTAAATTTCAAAAAACCGCTCTTGCAAAACAATTCCCATTTATGAAAGGAAATAATTTGTGGAAAGGTTTGGGAGATAAAAAAGAAAATGATGAAGTGGGAGAGGCGATAAATAGCGGAACACTTGCGATAGGTTTTGTAGGTGGAGCCAATGCGATGTATGCTTTGTTTGATGTAGAACATGGAACAAATGAATTAGCATATAAGACACTTTATGATACGATTGAAAAGATGGAAAAAGTGGCGGATGAGTTTAAAAATAAATATCACTTGAATTATTCAGTATTGGCATCTCCTGCAGAAAGTCTTGCGGGAAGATTTTTAAGAATGGACAGAGAAAAATTTGGAGTGATAAAAAATGTTACAGATAGAGATTATTATGTAAATTCGTTTCACATTGATGTCAAAAAAGAAATAAGCATTTTTGATAAAATAAGAAAAGAAGCACCTTTTCATAAACTTACAAAAGGTGGACATATAACTTATGTGGAATTAGACGGAGAAGCTAGAAAAAATATAAGTGTAATTTTAAAAATAGTAAAAGTTATGAAAGATAGCGGAATAGGTTATGGTTCAATAAATCATCCAGTCGACAGATGTAAAGATTGTGGAACTGAGGCAATAATTTATGACAGTTGTCCTGTTTGCGGAAGTCACAATATATCAAGAATCAGAAGAATAACTGGTTATCTGACAGGGGATCTCGAAAGTTGGAACAGTGCGAAAAAAGCTGAAGAAATGGACAGAGTAAAACACGGAATTTAATATGAAAAATGAGGATTTAAAAAAAGATTTTTCGCTAAGACTTTTAAGAACTTTTAAAGAAACTATTGTTGATGGAGTTGGACTTCGCTATTCAATATATTTTTCAGGTTGTTCTCATGCTTGTCCTGGTTGCCATAACGAGTATTCTTGGAATCCTAATAATGGAACTGAATTGACTTATGAAATTTTGAATGAAATTGCTAATGAAATTAATCAAAATGAATTACTTGATGGAATTACGATTAGTGGCGGGGATCCGCTTTTTAATCCAAAGGATATGTTAAAAGTTTTGAAATTTTTGAAAGAAAAGACGAAAAAAAATATTTGGATGTATACAGGTTATACATTGGAAGAAATAAAAAAAGATGATTTGAGAAAAAAATGCTTGAAATATGTTGATGTTTTGGTTGACGGAAGATTTATTAAAGAATTGTATGATCCAAATATAAAATTTAGAGGAAGTAGCAATCAGAGAATCATAAAAAGAGAAGATTTTGGAATATAAAAAAATAGAGTTGTCAAAATGTGGCAGCTCTAATTTTTATAATTAATTATTTTCTGAATTTTCATTGTTATTTTCATCTTTTGGAAGAATTGTATTCAAATTTGAAAAAGTTGTATTTAATTTTCCTAATAGTACCTCTAAATTTTCTCCTGTTACAGCCACTTTTTCTTCATCTGAAGATTTTTTTACCATAAATTTTGTAGTATTTTTTGCTTTTGGCAAGTCTTTGGATTCTAATGTTTCTTTTAATATTTCTTCAGTAGACTTTTTAGTCGCATCTTTTGAAAAAGTGTTGCTTGAGATATTTTTAAAAAATTGTAAAAATAATTTTCTTGTGTCGATATTTTCAACTTCAACAGTTACAATACTTGTATCTTCACTTTGTTTTTCCGAGTTAGTAATTTTGTAATTAATATTTTTTAGCAAAGTTTTGTACAGTTGTTCCTGACTTTGACTAATATAATTTTGTTCAAAGTTTTTCAAAAAATTTGCATCAGTAGTGTATTTTCCAGCTTCGGTTGTTTTTCCAGCTTTTAAGTTGTCAATAAATTTTGCAACTGTTTTTTCTGAACTATTACCGCCACAGCTTGTCAAAAAAACAAGAAATAACATTCCCAATAGTATTTTTTTCATATTC
>ERZ773049.2349-NODE-2349-length-10375-cov-4.662306_pt1 | contig 10375 bp, 7 predicted proteins | sample MGYA00580633_ERZ773049 | MGnify/ENA primary metagenome ERZ773049 (study PRJEB29015, sample SAMEA2737991) | human oral metagenome | biome: human oral; feature: human-associated habitat; material: dental | place: China | collected 2066 ... | reverse complement strand
TGGCCGCCTTTTTTCAATACGAAAGCCCCGAGTGCGACATCCGCACTCGTGGCTTGTTCGTTTTGGGAGGGTATGAGTTGGTGAGTTTATGAGTTTGTGAGTTCATAAATATTTGGATTAATAAGTATTGTCTTCAAAGATTTGTTTGAAAGCATCAAAAACAATCGCTTAAAATTTTGTACGTAATGAGTAAAGTACTATCTTTGCATTAGGATGAGAGTTTGCATATAGGCACGATAACTTCAAGCTCCGCAGCCGTCCAAGCAAAGGGGTGTCTCAAAATAGGAACACCCTCTTTTTTGTCTGTCTCTATGATGCTTTTTCTTTACTCTCTAGAGTTCATGAGTTTGTTAGTTTATTAGCTTGTGAGTTCTTAAGCTATGGGTTATTGGTTTGTGCGTTCACAAACCTACACAAGCAATTGAGAAGAAACATGAAATCAGCCTTCTATAATGGGCAAAGGTGAATATTGTTGCCCTCACGAAATGTTATAGAACCCATATCGTTTTTATAGACTAACTTTTTCAGTAGTATTGTTGTTTGTTTTGAAATTTATGTTTATTTTTGCCTTAACAAAGGCAAAGGCACTTTGTTTGCGATGATAGCACGCAACAAAAAAGGCGGATGCTATGAGGTTTCCCTAATAACACCCGACTTATTTGTTTCACAACGGAATAATCCTTATTGTGATTTGCTTGAAATCGTGTTGCAAATTTAATGATAATATTGCTAACTGCAAAACAAATTTCTATAAAATGAAAAATATTTTAGGTTTAGACCTCGGCACGAATAGTGTTGGTTGGGCTTTGATTTCTGTTGACGAGAATGGCAATCTAGTGAAGAACATCCGCTTGGGAAGTCGTATCATCCCCATGAGTCAGGATGTATTGGGTAAGTTCGATTCGGGAGTTACCGTGTCGCAGACGGCCGAACGCACCGAGTATCGCAGCCATCGCCGTTTGTTGGAGCGTGCACTCTTGCGCCGAGAGCGACTTCATCGTGTTCTTCACCTGTTGGGTTTCTTGCCAAAACACTATGCTGCGTGCATTGGATGGGATAGAAACGATAACGCCACCTATGGCAAGTTCTTGCCCGAAACTGAACCTAAACTAGCTTGGCGAAAGGCAGACGATGGAGGCTATCGATTTGTTTTCATGCAGTCGTTCGAAGAGATGCTCCTCGATTTCAATGCAAGTCAGCCATCGCTCGTCGCCAACGGCAAACGCATTCCATTGGATTGGACACTGTATTATCTTCGAACGAAGGCCTTGACAAAGCCAATTTCCAAGGAAGAGTTGGCTTGGATATTGCTTAACTTCAACCAAAAACGCGGCTATTACCAGCTGCGAGGTGAGGAAGAAGAGGAAACACCAAGCAAGCGCGTGGAGTATCATGAACTTAAAGTAGTGAAGGTGGAAGCCACCGACGAAGGTAAGGGCGGCAACATTTGGTATAACGTGCTTTTGGAGAATGGTTGGGTTTATCGCAGGCAAAGTAAGTATCCGCTAGACAAGTGGCTGGGCCAAACACTTCCGTTTATTGTTACTACCGATTTAGAGGCGGATGGCGTTACCCCCAAGTGCGATAAAGAAGGTAATGTGAAACGTTCGTTTAGGTCGCCCAAAGAAGATGATTGGACATTGGTTAAGAAACGTACCGAAGACCATTTAGAGAAATCGGGCTTAACCGTGGGGGCATTTATTTACCAACATCTTTTGGCGAACCCATCAGATAAGGTGCGTGGCCAATTGGTGCGAACCATCGACCGCAAATACTACAAGCGCGAGTTGCAAGCGATAATTGCCAAGCAAATGGAGCTTCATCCAGAATTGCGTGATGCCGAATTGCTGAAAGCATGTGCCGAGGAACTCTATCGGAACAACGGGGAACACCGCGCACAGCTTCTCGCAAAAGACTTTAAGCACTTGCTTGTAGAAGACGTGCTGTTTTATCAGCGTCCGCTGAAAAGCAAAAAGTCGCTTATAGCCAACTGTCCGTACGAAACCCGCCAATATATTAATAAGGAGACGGGAGAAATAAAGGATGTGAACGTGAAGTGCATTGCCAAGTCTAACCCTTATTTTCAAGAGTTCAGGCTGTGGCAATGGATAAGCAACCTTAGACTTCTGCGCCAAGCCGATGGTCAGGACGTAACCACAGCATACATCAAGGGCAACGAAGACAAGGAGCGACTTTTCGACATGCTCAACAACCAAGGCGAAATAAAGCAAGAACATATCTTGCGCGACTTCTTGAAATTGAAGAAACCAAAGGGTGGCGAATTTTCCTTGCGTTGGAACTATGTAGACGATAAAATTTACCCTGCCAACGAAACGCGCCATGCCATGAACAAAGCTATTAAGGCCATGATCGCGGATAAAGAGGAGAAAGAGGCAATTGGCCAGCTGCTTGTTCAGCCTGCCGTGGAGTATATGCTTTGGAACTTGCTCTACTCGATAACCGACCGCAACGAACTTACTAGTGCCTTGCGCCGTTTTGCTCTTGCACATGGTGTTTCTTCTGTCGATGCCTTTGTGGAATCATTCTTGAAGGTGAAACCCTTTAAGAAAGAGTATGGTGCCTATTCGGAGAAAGCCACTAAAAAGCTGTTACAAGTAATGCGACTGGGCAGGTATTGGTGCGGTGACGAATTGCCCAAACCTGCTAAACGGACGAAAGGCAATAAGCATGTCGTGTACGATGAAATGTCTAATCGGGGCATTTGCAAGCAGACCTTGCAAAACATCAGCAACATCATCGAAGAGAATATAGACGAGCGGTTGATGGGTGCGCTTCTTAACCCTGAAAGACCTCTAACGGAGTTGTCTCATTTCCAAGGCTTATCCGTTTCGGATGCTTGTTACGTGGTGTATGGCCGACATTCGGAAGTGGCCGAAATAGTCAAGTGGAAAGATGCAGACGAACTGAACACCTTCATCAACAACTTTAAGCAACATTCTATGCGCAACCCCATCGTAGAGCAATGTGTGTTAGAAACCTTGCGCACGGTTCGCGATGTGTGGGAGCAAGAAGGGCAGATAGACGAGATACACGTTGAACTTGGGCGCAATATGAAACGAACAGCCGAACAAAGGGCGCGCGACACCCAGGCCATACAGCGCAACGAGAACACCAACATGCGCATAAGCTTGCTGCTTACCGAATTGAAGAACGACCCCAGCATCAGCGATGTTCGGCCTTATTCGCCTTCGCAACGCGAATTGCTGAAAATATACGAAGAGGGCGCATTGGAGAACTTAACCAACCAAGACGAAGACATCGCTAAGATTTCTCGTTTGGCACAACCATCCGCTAGCGAACTGCGCCGCTATAAGCTGTGGCTCGACCAAAAGTATGTGTCGCCATATACGGGTAGGCCCATCCCTTTGGCCAAGCTATTTACCCCTGCCTACGAGATTGAACACATCATTCCGCAGAGTCGTTATTTCGACAACTCGTTCTCAAATAAGGTTATTTGTGAGGCCGAGGTAAATAAGCTCAAAGCTAACAATTTGGGAATGGAGTTTATTAAGAAATTCGGTGGGAAAACAAAGGGCATCCTTGACGAGGAAGCCTATAAGCTGCACGTTACGACTAACTACGCCCACAACCCCGCAAAGCGAAGCAAGCTGTTGATGGAAGACTTGCCCACCGATTTTAATTCGCGACAGCTCAACGACACACGCTATATCAGTAAAACGGTGATGGCCTTGCTTTCTAATGTGGTTAGAGAGGAAGGCGAACGAGAAACGCGTTCGAAACATGTGGTGGTGTGTACGGGCGGCGTTACCGATACGCTGAAAAAAGATTGGGGCTTGCACGATGTGTGGCACAATTTGGTTTATCCGCGTTTCATCAGGCTTAACAATCTTACAGGTAGTCAGGACTTTGGGTATTGGAGAGACTTGAATGAGGAGGAAAGAAAGAAAGGGGAAGATAGTAAGAAAGTATTCCAAATTACTTTACCTCCTGAATGCCAACGCGGATTTGTGAAAAAACGTATCGACCATCGTCACCATGCTATGGATGCGCTGGTTATCGCCTGCGCATCGGCCAACATTGTTAATTATCTCAACAATCAATCGGCTGCCAATCCGCATGTTCACGAGAGCCTTCAACGCCTGCTGTGCGACAGAAAACGCGTGATAAGAAAGCCTTGGCCAACCTTTACACAAGATGCCCAAAAGGCACTTGAAGACCTTGTTGTTAGCTTTAAAAATACGGTTCGCGTGGTGAATAAGGCCTCCAACACGTATCTCCGTTACGATAAGGATGGGAAGAAGAAACGATTTAAGCAAGAGGGTGAAGGACTGAAAGCCATCAGGAAACCCATGCACAAGGAAACTTACTATGGTGAGGTGAACCTTATCAGGAAAGAAATGGTGCCTTTGAAACGTGCCTTAGAGGATGTCAACGCCATTGTAGACAAAGAATTGCGTGCCAGCATAAAGGGTCTTCTGCGTGATGGCTTTAACCTCCAACAGGTGTTGGCCAACTTTAAAGCTAAGGACTTTAAGTTTGATAAGCGCGATATAAAGAAGGTGGAAGTGTATGTTAGTTCGGCAAAATCTACGCCAATGGTGGCCACGCGCAAGTCGTTGGATACCTCTTTCAATGCCAAACGCATTGCCGACATTACCGACACGGGCATTCAAAAGATTTTGCTAAACTATTTAAAAGCAAACGATAATTCTCCCGAACAGGCCTTTACACCCGAAGGTATCGCCTATTTGAACGAACATATTGCCGAATACAATAACGGAAAACCGCATCAACCCATATTGAAGGTGCGTGTATCAGAGGTTAAGGGGGCTAAGTTTGCTGTGGGACAGACGGGTTCGAAGAAAACCAAATTTGTTGAAGCGCAGTCTGGAACCAACCTTTATTTCGCTATTTATGAGGGCAATGAGGGAAAACGGCACTTTGAAACCATTGCCCTTAACGTAGCGGCTGAAAGGTTGAAAACGGGGCAAACGCCTGTCCCAGAAACTAACAATGCCGGCCTGCCACTTAAATTCTACCTGTCGCCGAACGACTTGGTGTATGTTCCCACAGACGAAGACCGCGCCGCAGCGCATCCCTCAATAGACAAGCGGAGGATATATAAGATGGTTAGCGCAACGGAAGGAAAATGTCATTTCTTGCCAGTTTCTGTTGCTTCTATCATTGCTGATAAAGTAGAGTTCGAAGCTATGAATAAGATTGGCCGTGTGATAGATGCCTTGGAGTACAAGGAGAAGAGTGAGGAGGAGAACAAAACTTCTGCAGGTAGCAAGGTTATGATAAAGGACGTGTGCTGGAAGTTGGAAGTAGACCGACTTGGTAATATCACAAAAATCGTTAGATAATGATTAAGAAGACACTTTGTTTCACTAATCCCGCCTATCTAAGTCTACACCAATGCCAGTTGGTTATCCGTCTGCCCGAAGTGGTGGAGAACGAAAGTCTGAGCAATGTGCTGAAAGAGCAGGCCGAGCGCACCATCCCTGTGGAAGACATTGGGGTGGTGGTGCTCGACCATCGGCGCATAACCATCACTTCGGGCGCGCTCGATGCCTTGCTCGAAAACAATTGTGCGGTGATAACCTGCAATGCGCAAGGCCACCCTGTGGGGCTACTTCTTCCCCTTAGCGGCAACACCTTGCAAAGCGAACGCTTTCGCGAGCAGATAGATTCTTCTCTGCCTTTGCGCAAGCAGCTATGGCAACAAACCATCAAACAGAAAATTGCCAACCAAGCTGCGGTTCTGCGGAGCGTTACGGGAAAGGATGAAAAGTGCATGCAGGTGTGGGCAGAGCAGGTGCGAAGTGGCGACCCTGATAACATCGAGGCGCGTGCAGCAGCTCATTATTGGCAGCATCTTTTTCCCCAACTGCCCCATTTTGTTAGGGCGCGCGAGGGCGATCCGCCCAACAATTTGCTTAACTATGGCTATGCCATTCTGCGTGCTGTAGTGGCTAGGGCATTGGTTGGCAGTGGATTGTTGCCCACTTTGGGTATTCATCATCACAATCGCTACAATGCCTATTGCTTGGCCGACGACATTATGGAACCTTATCGGCCCTATGTAGACCGCCTAGTGCTTAACATCATTCGCACAAATGGGGTGGTGGATGAACTCACTCGCGAGTTGAAGTCGCAGTTGCTTGTTATTCCCACACTAGATGTGGTTGTTAATGGTAAACGAAGTCCACTGATGATAGCCGTTCAGCAGACCACGGCTTCGCTCTATAAGTGTTTTTCGGGCGAGCTACGCCCTGTGAGTTATCCTGAAATGTAATTCGCTTATGTCAAACCTTAGCCGACTTAATGAATATCGTGTTATGTGGATATTGGTGTTTTTCGACCTTCCAACAGAAACGAAGAAGGATAAGAAAGCCTACGTAGACTTTCGCAACCTTTTGCAGCGAGATGGGTTCACCATGTTTCAATTCTCCATCTACCTACGGCATTGTGCTAGTATGGAGAATGCGGAGGTGCATATCAAACGGGTGAAAAACTCGCTCCCCAAGTATGGTAAGGTTGGTGTTTTGTGTATAACCGATAAGCAATTCGACAACATTCAGCTCTTTTATGGCACTAAACCTCATAAGCCTAACGCACCTGGGCAACAGTTGGAATTGTTCTAACGCACCGGCATTATTAGAAAGAAGAAATCCCACTCGCACAGAGTGGGATTTCTTTTTGCAGTCTCATTTTTTTTATTTCTTAAATCTTTGTATCTGTTTGTAGTACAAATAGATATGGTGTTTAAGTTGTTTGCGATACTGCAAAAGTACGATTTTTCAAGCAAATCACAACCACTTTGGCGTATGTTCTCGATGCTTGTTGTTGTTTGCGATACTGCAAAAGTACGATTTTTCAAGCAAATCACAACAACGAGAAGAACAAGCGTTTGGAGTTTACCGTTGTTTGCGATACTGCAAAAGTACGATTTTTCAAGCAAATCACAACACACCATCGAGTTCAATACGTGGGTATTGAGTTGTTTGCGATACTGCAAAAGTACGATTTTTCAAGCAAATCACAACTCACCTGCTGGCGATGGTTACGGATGTGATGTTGTTTGCGATACTGCAAAAGTACGATTTTTCAAGCAAATCACAACAGCCCTACAAGGCTTTGAAACACAAGGCACGTTGTTTGCGATACTGCAAAAGTACGATTTTTCAAGCAAATCACAACCGCCTAGGCTTTCACCGCGCGCAATCCTGAGTTGTTTGCGATACTGCAAAAGTACGATTTTTCAAGCAAATCACAACAAGTGATAAGTTGGAAATTTACGCCAATCTGTTGTTTGCGATACTGCAAAAGTACGATTTTTCAAGCAAATCACAACATATAACCTAGTCTATACATATTTTAAAGGTTGTTTGCGATACTGCAAAAGTACGATTTTTCAAGCAAATCACAACGATGGCCGTGTTACTCCGTTCCGTATTGCGTTGTTTGCGATACTGCAAAAGTACGATTTTTCAAGCAAATCACAACTATGTCGCGCGCTATGTTGCAGGCAACCTTGTTGTTTGCGATACTGCAAAAGTACGATTTTTCAGGCAAATCACAACAATTTCAACGGTGTAAAAGTCCGTAATCCGTTGTTTGCGATACTGCAAAAGTACGATTTTTCAAGCAAATCACAACTATGTCCTTGGAAATATTGAAAATTTAATAGTTGTTTGCGATACTGCAAAAGTACGATTTTTCAAGCAAATCACAACAAGATTAAGAAAATCTGGTGGAATAAAGAGTTGTTTGCGATACTGCAAAAGTACGATTTTTCAAGCAAATCACAACAGCAACAAAGTAATAAACATCGTATGCTATGTTGTTTGCGATACTGCAAAAGTACGATTTTTCAAGCAAATCACAACCAACGCCAGCGCGAGGAGTTTGAGAAAACGGTTGTTTGCGATACTGCAAAAGTACGATTTTTCAAGCAAATCACAACGCGCTCCTCCTCTTTTATTTTCCATATTCGTTGTTTGCGATACTGCAAAAGTACGATTTTTCAAGCAAATCACAACATTGCGCTCTGCGTGGCCGTACTCATTTCAGTTGTTTGCGATACTGCAAAAGTACGATTTTTCAAGCAAATCACAACACATGTAAGTTTGTTCCTCCAGACATTACAGTTGTTTGCGATACTGCAAAAGTACGATTTTTCAAGCAAATCACAACGCATAATCTTCAAGTAGTTGAAGATGGGGCGTTGTTTGCGATACTGCAAAAGTACGATTTTTCAAGCAAATCACAACTCAAAACTCTCATTGATTTTGAGGTTCTTGGTTGTTTGCGATACTGCAAAAGTACGATTTTTCAAGCAAATCACAACCGCGCTGTCCAATGTGTACTTCACAACGCAGTTGTTTGCGATACTGCAAAAGTACGATTTTTCAAGCAAATCACAACCATCGACGACGACTATTTGTATGAAACTTTGTTGTTTGCGATACTGCAAAAGTACGATTTTTCAAGCAAATCACAACGATAACCTAGAACAAGGTCAAACCAAGGTAGTTGTTTGCGATACTGCAAAAGTACGATTTTTCAAGCAAATCACAACGCCGACCGCTGTACGCGTCCGTTCCACCTGTTGTTTGCGATACTGCAAAAGTACGATTTTTCAAGCAAATCACAACAACCTCGAATTCTCGATTAATGTCAGCAGCGTTGTTTGCGATACTGCAAAAGTACGATTTTTCAAGCAAATCACAACCCTGTACAGCATCGACCAAGACGAGAACTTGTTGTTTGCGATACTGCAAAAGTACGATTTTTCAAGCAAATCACAACGATATTACCATCCGCTGTATCTCTGCCTGTGTTGTTTGCGATACTGCAAAAGTACGATTTTTCAAGCAAATCACAACGGCGGTTTCCCTTGACACTCTGGCCGATGGTTGTTTGCGATACTGCAAAAGTACGATTTTTCAAGCAAATCACAACTTTAATGTCGATGACAAGAACGGCACGTTTGTTGTTTGCGATACTGCAAAAGTACGATTTTTCAAGCAAATCACAACGCTCTTGATAAATTACTTCAGACTACTATGGTTGTTTGCGATACTGCAAAAGTACGATTTTTCAAGCAAATCACAACACCGAAAGAGTTGCAGGCGGAAACCATTGTGTTGTTTGCGATACTGCAAAAGTACGATTTTTCAAGCAAATCACAACTGTTGTTTATGGTAATTTTGTTGTATGTCGTTGTTTGCGATACTGCAAAAGTACGATTTTTCAAGCAAATCACAACCGCCACCGAGACGGTGTACTTCTACAAGCGGTTGTTTGCGATACTGCAAAAGTACGATTTTTTCAAGCAAATCACAACATAAACGTAATAAGAGTAAGAAGTTGAATGTTGTTTGCGATACTGCAAAAGTACGATTTTTCAAGCAAATCACAACTTATCTTATTGGACAATTGGTCGATTTCGAGTTGTTTGCGATACTGCAAAAGTACGATTTTTCTAGCAAATCACAACACTGGTCGTAGTACTCTTTTGTCGAAACATGTTGTTTGCGATACTGCAAAAGTACGATTTTTCAAGCAAATCACAACACGGCATGCCCAATGAGGCATTGGAGGAATGTTGTTTGCGATACTGCAAAAGTACGATTTTTCAAGCAAATCACAACGCGCCGACTAGAGGAACTGGTGATGGACTGTTGTTTGCGATACTGCAAAAGTACGATTTTTCAAGCAAATCACAACCTGTAAGGGTAACTTAGACTTGTCTGGTACGTTGTTTGCGATACTGCAAAAGTACGATTTTTCAAGCAAATCACAACACACGCTTAACGCCATACACCTCTACAAAAGTTGTTTGCGATACTGCAAAAGTACGATTTTTCAAGCAAATCACAACTCAAATCAGATTGTCGAGAAGTACTCGACTGTTGTTTGCGATACTGCAAAAGTACGATTTTTCAAGCAAATCACAACAGAGAGATTAAAGATATTATCGTACGTTCAGTTGTTTGCGATACTGCAAAAGTACGATTTTTCAAGCAAATCACAACTATTGTTTTGATTAGAGTTCATTGCAAATAGTTGTTTGCGATACTGCAAAAGTACGATTTTTCAAGCAAATCACAACAAGAACGATGACATTCCTATACGCTTTCTTGTTGTTTGTGATACTGCAAAAGTACGATTTTTCAAGCAAATCACAACAATGAGGGTGGACAACCCATATTTCTGGAGTTGTTTGTGATACTGCAAAAGTACGATTTTTCAAGCAAATCACAACTTGGCATGTTGTTGATACTTATTGAAGTTGTCTTGACTTTTAATGGTTCGATGAATTGGGTGGAGTTTATTTTTTTTGTGTGGTAAAACCAAGATAAGCATTCTGCTCATGCACAAAGTA
>ERZ773049.2346-NODE-2346-length-10384-cov-6.114919_pt1 | contig 10384 bp, 6 predicted proteins | sample MGYA00580633_ERZ773049 | MGnify/ENA primary metagenome ERZ773049 (study PRJEB29015, sample SAMEA2737991) | human oral metagenome | biome: human oral; feature: human-associated habitat; material: dental | place: China | collected 2066 ... | reverse complement strand
CAATCTCTTCAAAGGCTCGCTTAATAATGACAATATCTTCTGAAATAGAAGATTTGGCAGATTCGTATTTTTCTGCAAATGTATTTAAGCTCGTTAATTCATAAGGATGGTTAATCAGATAATTAGAAATAACCACCATACGCTCACTTCTTCTTAATTTCATTTTTTCACCAATTAAAGTTATTTTATTCATTATACCACAACAAAAACAAAAAAACGAACATTCTTTTCCAAGTAATGTCCATTTTTCGTATTTTACTGTTCAAGTTTTGGTTTGTAGAAAGAACGGCCTTCAAGAGCGAATATTTTATTGCTCATTTCACCTGGATCCACAAGTCCTAAGGCAGCAGTCATCATCATCATCTCCGCATCCAGATTATCAATCATGTGCAGAATTTCTGCCTCCATAATCTTAGGCCGTACAGGACTGCCATATTCCAAGAGACCGTGGTGGCTGAGAAGGACATGGCGCAGGACAATAACCTCTTCCTTACTATCGTCAATTTTCAGCTCCATCAGGGTCTTGGTCAGTTCCTCATCAATCAAAGCGATGTGACCAATCAGATTGCCTCGCACAGTGTACTCTGTATTTTCCGGACCGCTGAGTTCAATAACCTTGGCCAAGTCATGAAGCATGATCCCAGCGAACAACAAGCTTTTATTAAGCTGAGGATAAATGTCTCCGATAGCATCTGCCAGCTTGACCATAGTAGCGGTATGAAAGGCTAGTCCCGACTCAAAAGCATGGTGATTGGTCTTGGCAGCTGGATAAGAATAAAACTCCTTGTCGTACTTGCTATAAAGCGAGCGGACCACGCGCTGCCAGACCGAATTCTCAATCTTGAAAATCATCTGAGATAAATAGTCTCGAATTTCTTTCTGGTCAACTGGCGGTTTTTCCTTGAAATCCGCTGGGTCATTGGGCTCTCCAGCCTTAGGAAGACGCAGGGTCAGTTGATTGACCTGGGGTGTGTTATTGTAGACTTCCCGTCGGCCTTGCATGTGCACGACCTTGCCAGCAGTGAATTCTTCAACATTATGTGGTTGAGCATCCCAGAGTTTGCCTTCAATTACCCCTGTATCGTCTTGGAAAGTGAAAGCCAGATAATTTTTCCCAGCTCTTGTCTGACGGACTTCTGCTGACTTGATCAGATAGAAACCTTCAAACAGTTCATCTTTTTTCATTTGATTAATCTTCATTGTTTTCCCTTTCTTCTGAAAAATCAAGTAAGTTCAAATCGAGGTCTTGGTCAGACAGCTCAATATGGCGTAAGGTTCTTTCGATAGCCCCTGTCCGCCGGGTTAAGAGTTCATCAATATTGCCCGAAGCATGCTGCAAGTGCTTTTGCGCCTTGGTCAGAATACCACCGAACTTGTTAAATTCGGATTTGACAGAACCCAGAACCTTGCTGATGTCGTCCGCACTTTTTTGAATATTGAGCGTTTTAAAGCCGACAGACAGTGAATTGAGTAAGGCAGATAGGGTAGATGGCCCCGCTACCACAATCTGCTCCTCCCGTCGCAAACTGTCAAAAAAGGCTGGATTGCGGACAACTTCCGAATAGAGACCTTCCGTTGGCAGAAACATAATTCCAAAATTAGTCGTAGCTGGCGGTGCCAGATATTTACTCTTAATATCCTTGGCAAAGCGTTTAACACTTGCTAAGAGAGACTTGCGATAGAGCTCAATTTCTTCCTTGCTGCCAGACTCATAAGCATCTTCCAAACGGTAGTAATCAGCTAGAGGAAACTTAGAATCAATGGGCAGATAGACATATTCATGCTCCGTCTGTCCTGGCAGTTTAATGGCATATTCGACACGCTCGCTGGAGCCGGCCACCGTCACAAACTCTCGCTCATACTGACTGGCCGTCATGATATCCTCGATAATCTGGCCCAACTGCAATTCCCCTAGAATCCCTCGGGTCTTGGTGTTGGAAAGGACCTTGTTCAGCGTGCCGACATCTCGGGCAACACTCTGCATTTCTCCCAGACCACGATTGACAGACTCCAACTGCTTAGAGACCGTTTCAAAAGAAGTCTGAAGACGAGTCTGAAGTGTTTTTTCCAGTTTCTCTTCAACAGTCTGCCGCATCTGCTCTAGACGGGTTTCATTGGACTCTTGGATCTGCCGCATACACTCGTCAGTTTTATCCCGATTCTTGGTCAGGTTGTCACTGATTTCCAAGCGCAGCTCTGTCAAGTTGCGGTGCAAATCTGTCCTGACCTCGCTCAAACGGTCTCCCAGAGCTAATTCCAGCTCTTTCTGAGACGTTTCCTTTTTCTGGCTTTCCTGCTCCAAGCGATAGTCCAACTGATCCGATAGATGATCTGCCTGATTTTCCAAGACTTGCTTTAGCGTCTCGGTCTGCTGACTAAGCTTTTGCCATAAAAGAAAGGTCAGCACTAGATTTCCTAAAAGAATGAGGATGATTATAAACTCCATATCAGCTCCTGTCTTTGCTGTAAATGACGACTGTATAGCCGCTATCAAAGTCCAAATAAATGGGCTTATCTATAAATTCGTTAGAAGCATACACTTTTTTGAAAAAAAAGTTATCTTTATTGAGCGGATATTTGGCGCCCTCAATCGTTAAGGCAGCATCATCCGATGGCAGAAAGGCTAGATAACGCATACCAGTTACCGGCCTGATTTCATGGCGCCCCTTGGGAACATAGGTCAGCAGATTCTGTTCGTCTTCTAGAAAAATCTTTTCCATATATTGTGCAATTTTTTCATTACTGGGCAGGAAGACATTGGCCAAGGCATGATCCAGACGGCCCCCAAAGGCTCCAAAAATAGTCAAACAAGCATCTGGATAGCGCTCAAAACAAGCTAGAACAGCTAACTCCAGGTCCGTATCATCCTTTTCAGGATGGGCCTGAACGACTTCCTTGGCACTATCTTTTATGCGCAGCAATTCTTCCTCGGTCACAGAGTCAAAATCCCCGACAGCCAAGTCAGGACAAACTCCCTGCTCAAGCAGAAAGAGGCTTCCACGGTCTACTCCGACTGAAACATCAAAATCTAAGCTAAAATGCTCCAAATTCCCGCCAGCAAACAGTGCAACCTTAGTCATGCAGGGCATCCCGTAAGGTCTGAACTTGATGATTGACATCACCTTTGAAGACATAGCTGCCTGCTACGAAGACATTGGCACCAGCTTCTTTAGCAATCCCAATGGTCTTATCGTCAATACCGCCATCCACTTCAATATCAAAATTCAGCTGATTGACTTCACGCAGAACGACCAGCTCACGGATCTTATCCATGGTTTCTGGCAGAAAGGCCTGACCGCCAAAACCTGGATTAACTGTCATCACAAGGACTTGATCGACCAAATTCAAAACATTTTTGACTGCTTCGACTGGTGTTCCCGGATTAATCACAACACTAGGCTTGACTCCCGCTGCCCGAATCTTCTGCAGCGCTCCGTGGATATGTGGCGTCGCTTCGGCATGGATGCTGATGATATCTGCACCAGCACGAGCGAATTCTTCGATATGGTGCTCAGGATTGGAAACCATCAGATGACAGTCAAAGACTAGCTTGCTGTGAGGACGCATACTGGCAACAACCCCAGCCCCAAAGCTGATATTGGGTACAAAATGACCATCCATAATATCAATATGGGCATACTCAGCGCCTGTTGCTTCTAACTTTTTTAGTTCTGATTCAAAATTAGCATAGTCCGCACTTAAGATTGAAGGGGCAATTTTGAATGAAGTCATAGTTCTTCTCCTTATTTAGAATTTTTTTTGGCAACTTTTTTATAGGTTTCCCGACGATTTTCAATCTCGCTGAGAAACTGCAGGTAATTATCAAAGCGGAATGACGCTATCTGGCCGGACTCGACTGCTGGCTTGACAGCACAAGCTGGCTCGTGGGTATGAGTGCAAGTACGAAACTTACAGGACTGGCTGACCTCAGCAATCTCTGGAAAAGCTTGATTGAGATCTTCAGCTGTGCTCACCTCGTAATCCAAAGACGAAAATCCTGGCGTATCGGCAATCTTCCCACCGTTTAGATTGTAAAAACTGACAGCCCGTGTCGTATGACGGCCACGGCCAAGACTTTCAGAAATCTCTCCTGTTTCCAGCTGCAGGTCTGGGGCGATTTTATTGAGCAGAGTGGATTTTCCAACCCCAGTCTGTCCCATGAAAACAGTGATTTTCCCTGTCAGCAATGGCAGCAACTCCTCAGTCGTCTTAATGACCTCATAGCCGATGGACTGATAGGCCTGTACATAGACATCCAAGCTCTGCTCATCTCCAAGCAGGTCTAACTTGCTGATGTAGATAATAGGATGAATCCGCTTACGCTCTAAAAGCACCAGAAAGCGATCCAACAGATTGGCATTGAAATCTGGCTCTTTCGCGCTCATGATTACAACTGCCTGGTCAATGTTGACAATCGGAGGCCGCACGAGACTGTTCTTTCGCTCTGCTATTTTTAAAATATAGCCTTCCGAGTCTTTTTCTGCTGAAAATTCGACTTCATCACCGACATAGGGTGTCTGCCCTTTTTTGCGAAAATTACCCCGCGCTCTGGTTTGATAAACCTGTCCGTCCGACTCTACATAATAAAAGCCAGCTAGAGCCTTAATGATTTTTCCTTGCAAGATTACTCCTTAAAAGTTAATACACTCATTATAACAAAAAATGCGAGATTTAGCTTGCTTGTTTTGCATAGAAGGCATTTCTTAAGGTTGACTTCTTTTTTCATAGAAAGCAGCTACTTTAAAATACTTGAGATGAAACTGACATGATAAAAGCGAACAAGTCCAAAAGAACCTGTTCGCTTTTTTATATCGAATGAGATGCTCACTGTAATTTTCGGTAAGTATCAAAACAAATTAGCTGCGTTTCGCCTTAGCCATCAGCATTCCTCCTGCGAGAAGAGCTGTTAAGAAGCCAAGAATAGTAACAAGAAGACTTTCTTCCTGTCCAGTACGAGGAAGAGCTTTCCCTCCGACTTTCGGAGCTTGACCGCCTGGCTTATTATTTACCGCTCCTTCAACAGTCACTTTCTTAGCAGGGATATGACTGAAGGTCAGCTGAGTACCGTTGATCTCAAGCTTGTAGCCATCTACTGGATCAGCCGCAATGCTGTAGACAATTTCCTTGCCATCCTTGTACTTAGGAAGGTCACTAAAGTCATACTGCCAGCCATTTTCTTCTGACACAACCTCTTCTTTAATTGGTTTGCCATCTGCCAAGAGTCGAACAGTAATCTTAGAAGGTCGCACCTTATCTTGATTTTCAGCATCTGACCATACAGCAGTTCCCTTAACAGCAATCTGTGTTGGTTTATAGCTATTAGTCAAAGTGAAGCTGCCATCTGTTGCTTGTTCTTGGCTGCTGCTATAACCCTCAACTGTCACTTCTTCAAGGACTGTATAGTTGATTTTCTTGCCCTTCTTATTCTTAGGCAGGTCTTTGGACTCAAACTTCCAGTCAGTAGCAGCTGTCACTTCCAGCTCATCTACCACCTTGTCTCCGTCCAAAATCTTTACCTTGATAGAAGCTGGGCGCTTGCCGTCTTGATTATTAGCATCATCCCAAACCTTTTGACCAGAGACTTTAACAGTTTCCGGTGTGTAGGAGTTGGTAACGGTGAACTTATCAATCTTAGTTTCATACTGAGCAACAGCATCTTCCTTAAGTGTATAGGCAATCTCTTGACCATTTCTATATTTAGGCAGGTCTTTAGATTCAAACTTCCATCCATTAGCAGCTGTTACTTCAAGCGTATCAACAATAGTGCTTCCATCCATTACCTTAACTGTAATAGATGTTGGGCGTTTGCCGTCTTGATCGTCTGCATCATTCCAGACTTTCTGACCAGAAACCTTCACTTGCTCTGGAGTATGAGAGTTAGTGATTGTCTGACCCTCTACTTTCGGACTGTAACCTTTTTCTTTCAAAGCGGCTACTGTTGCATCATCCTCTTTGACAGAGTAGGTAATCTCCTGTCCCTTGTCAAACTGAGGAAGATTGGTGAAGCTTGCTTTCCAAGTGTTAGCTGCCACCTCATTATCAGCCGTCAAGGTCAATGTCTTACCTGCGACAGCAACTGGCTCTTTACCATTTACTGAGCTATACAGTTGCACTGTGATAGAAGCTGGACGCTTGCCATCTTGGTTATTAGCATCATCCCAGACCTTCGTAACAGCATACTCTGTGCTTTGAGGAGTGTAAGAATTTGTAATGGTGAACTTATCAATCTTAGTTTGATATTCTGCAACCGCTTCTTCGGTGACAGTGTAGGCAATCTCTTGACCTGCTGCATACTTAGGAAGGGCTTTAGACTCAAACTTCCAATCGTTAGCAGCTGTTACTTCCAGCTCATCTACGACAGTATCACCATTTTTTACCTTAACTTTAACAGAAGCTGGACGCTTGCCATCTTGGTTATCAGCGTCATCCCAGACCTTTTGACCGGAAATCTTGATCATCTCTGGAGTGTAAGAGTTGGTAACAGTGAAATCTTTGATTTCTTTAGTGTAGCCAGCTACATCATCCTCTTCGATAGAGTAATCAATCTTCTGACCATTTTCATAGACTGGCAGATTTTCAAATTTAGTTTGCCATTGATCAGCAGCTGTCACTTCCTTGCTAGCGACTTCTGTCTTGACACCGCCGACTGTCTTCATCAGCTTAATGCTAATCTTAGTTGGACGCTTGCCGTCTTGATTATCACTGTCATTCCAGGTCTTGCTGGCAGTGATTTCTGTCTTCTCTGGTGTATAAGAGTTAGTGATATTGTAGCCGTTGAGATTGGTTGAATAACCCGGTACAGCTTCTTCTGTTACTGTATAGGTAATTCGTTGGCCATCCTTGTAGACTGGCAAGCCAGTAAAGTTGTAAGACCAGCCTTCTGCCTCACCGACTGTTTGAGTATTGACTTTTTGACCATCAGCTAGCAGATTAACTGTGATAGAAGCTGGGCGCTTGCCATCCTGGTTATCGCCATCTTCCCAAGTCTTGCTGCCAGACACAGTCGTTGTCTCTGGAGTGTAAGAGTTGGTGATGTTGTAACCATCCACTTTGCTAGTATAGCCTGGAACAGCTTCCTCACTTACAGTATAAGTGATTTCTTGGCCTGCTGCGTACTTAGGCAAAGCCTTGGACTCATATTTCCAGTCGTTAGCGGAAGTCACATTTTGCTCATCCACAACCGTATCACCATTCAGAATTTTAACCTTAACAGAAGCTGGGCGCTTACCATCTTGGTTTTCCGCATCTTCCCATTTCTTCTGACCGGAAACCTTGACCGTTTCTGGGGTGTAAGAGTTGGTGATGTTGTAGCCGTCCACCTTGCTCGTGTAGCCTGAGACAGCTTCTTCTGCAACAGTATAAGTAATTTCTTGGCCTGCTGCATATTTAGGAAGAGGATTGGATTCATATTTCCAACCGTTAGCAGACGTCACTTCCTGCACATCGACAATATCTTGGCCTTTCAAGATCTTGACTCTAACAGCATTTGGGCGCTTGCCGTCTTGGTTATCCGCATCTTCCCACTTCTTCTGACCGGAAATCTTGATAGTTTCTGGTTTATAAGTGTTAGTCACTACAAAGCCATCAGCAGCATTGCCAGTTACCTGAGATTGATAGTGAGGGACCGCGTCTTCTTCCAGAGAATAAACAACTTCTTGTCCCTTTTCATATTTGTTCAAGTTAGTGAACTCGGTTGCCCACTGGTCAGCCTCGGTCAGAGTTCGGTTCGCAACTTCTGATTTCTGACCGCCAACTTCTTTATAAAGTTTTACAACAACATTGGCAGGACGTTTGCCGTCTTGATTCTCGGCATCATCCCATTTCTTGCTGGCTTTGATGGAGATTTTCTCTGGCGTACGACTATTGGTAACAGTGAGATTTCCCTGATCTACTTCTGGAGCATCGTAGCCATCAAGCTGATCTTCACCGATTGTATAGGTGATTTTTTGACCGCTTGCATCAAAGATTGGTAAATCAGTTGTCTGAGCTGTCCACTCCGCATCTGTACTACCGCCAGTTACGGTCACTGTCTTATCAGCCAGTTTTTGACCGTTAGCGTAGACATCTACAGCAATAGAAGCTGGACGCTTACCGTCCTGATTGCTTTCATCTTTCCAAATTTTCTTGACTGTCAGCTTTTTGCTAGCATTTGGATCTACCGTATTCTTGACTGTTTTGACTGCACCATCAGCCTTGATAGTCACCTTCATCGGATTGCTGTCCAGTACATAGCCTTCCGGAGCTGTGACTTCTTCTACTGTGAATTGGCCTTTCTTGATTTCTTCACTTGAGAAAGGCTGTGTAGAAACCCGCCCGTTAGCATCAGTCGGTGGCAGAGTAATCTCTTCACCACTAGGAGTTGTCACCTTAAAGACAGCACCTTCCAGCATTTTACCAGTCTTAGAATCTTGTTTGTAGAGAACCAGACTGTTACTGATATCTGCAGTGATAACACCGCCTTCTGTAATCCGGCTGCTACGCTCTACTGTAGAGCTCGTCTGACCAGGACGATCATCTCTGAATGGCAGTTTTGTATTATCAACTTCCATCTCAGCCGTATTGGATACCAAAGAACCATCAGCTGGTGAAGTTGTCATATAGTTCAACATAAAGGCACGATTGCCTGGGTTATTGATGGTTAGAGTAAACTCTGTATAAGTGTCATTATAGGCAACCGTATAATCTTGACCTTCTTTCAAGATGACAGAATTCGCAATACTTGATAAACTCTGTGTGTACTCCCCTTGGCGAAGGACAAATTGCTCCGGAACGAATTGCATAGGTGCACTGCTATCTGGAATGACATCCTTGATAACAATCGGAGAATTATAGGTCTTTTGCTGAGTATTGATACGAACAGTCCAGTTATGTGAGTAGTCACCGCTCTTGCCGAGAATAGCCGAATTATATGGCTTCTTAGCAATGACCCCTCCAATCTTAGCGTAGTTTTCACCGGCTGTTGAAAAACTGCTTTGTTTGCGCTCGTTAATGGTTACCTTATGGCTCATCGCGCCTTGAGTTTCCTCAGGCTTATAATTCCAGTCCTGATCAGCGCCTACTGTCGTCGCCTGAAAATCAAAGAAGAAGCTCCCTCTTACTCCACTAGCAGTTGTCTTAGACTTGTAATCTGCCAAATTCTGAATAGTAACCGTGATCAGACCACCCTTACCCGAACCATTCGACGTCATCTTAGCCGCTCCAAGTTGGACCTGCGTTTCATTATCTGTCAGGGTAAAGGTTGTACCATCAGCAATGGTTGCACCGTTCGGTACTGTAAAGGTAAAAGTATCCCCATCCTTGAGCTTGTTATCGTAAGCAGACAAATCAAAAACTAGCTCATAGCGATAATTTCCCCCTTGAACCAAATTGTAAGCACCGTTAACCTTGGTTGCTTCGCGGCCATTAGAGTGGTCCCAAATCTTAATATCTGTGATTGCATTCTTCAAAGCATCGGCTTGAGCAGTTGCTGTAAACAGCTTCAAATCCAGCAAAAACAGAAGGGGCAGCATCAAAAATAGCAGCCATTTTTTCAGTTTCATAACATTCTCCTTTTTTATTTCGTTACCTAAATAAGTAATTAATCTAATTGTAACAAATACTTGCTATAATGGCAATATCATAGAACTATTTTAGTAAAGAAAAAATAGAAATTTTTCTGCTTTTTTCATACAGTGAAAAAAACTGATATTCTCTATTGGCATTTTCACAAAAATAAGTTATAATAGAATCTCAAGCGGAGGTGGTGGAACGGCAGACACGCATGCTTCAGGCGCATGTGCCCGTACGGGTGTGAGGGTTCAAATCCCTTCCTCCGCATAAAAAGCAATCCTATCATGATTGATAGGATTTTTTGTTATTATGAAGTAGAATTACACTGCAGAGAAAAGACAGAAATTTCACTTTCATATGTACCTCATTAGCAAAATAGAAGACCAGCTATGTAGAGCAGATCTTCTATTTTTTTATAATCCTTCAGACTTCAAAGCATCTGTCAGGCGCGCAAATTCCTCTAAACTCAGAGCTTCTCCCCGAACACTTGGAGATAAGTCAGCTCGTTCTAAAGCTGCTGTCAGTTTGCCTTTAGTCTCCTCTGACTTCCCAAAACAACTGGTCAGGTTATTCCAGAGAGTCTTCCGACGGTGGACAAAGCTAGCCTTGGAGACCTTGAAAAAGAATTTCTCGTCCTGTACCGCAACTGCTGGCTGGTCTCTGCGCACCATCTTGAGAATAGCCGAATCTACATTGGGCGCTGGCACAAAGACTGTCCGCGGCACAACAAAGGCAACCTTAGCTGTCATGTAATACTGCACCGCAATCGACAAACTGCCGTAGGCCTTGGTATTAGGCTGAGCCGAAATCCGATCCGCCACTTCTCTCTGCATCA
>ERZ773049.2338-NODE-2338-length-10414-cov-141.984748_pt1 | contig 10414 bp, 8 predicted proteins | sample MGYA00580633_ERZ773049 | MGnify/ENA primary metagenome ERZ773049 (study PRJEB29015, sample SAMEA2737991) | human oral metagenome | biome: human oral; feature: human-associated habitat; material: dental | place: China | collected 2066 ... | reverse complement strand
CGACCAGGTGGGGAACCCCACTTTTTGCGCCGAAGCGTAGCCAACCACCTGGCCGCCTGCGCGGCGGCCATGGAATCGACGAGCTCGTTCGCGGCGTCGCCCGAATGCCCTTTCACCCATTCGACCTCGGTCCGGCCCTGCCTGCCCTCGTAAAGCTCCAAAAGCCGCTCCACGAGATCCCGATTGGCGACGGGCGCGCCGTCGGATTTGCGCCAGCCCTTCCGCCTCCACGTCTTCGCCCACACCGTCATAGCCTTGATGGCGTATTGCGAGTCGATGCGCATGAGCAGATCCGGTTGCGGCCCCACATGCTCGAGCGCACGCACGAGCGCCGTCAGTTCCATTGCGTTATTGGTCGTATGCGCAGCCCCTCCGCAGTCGCGCTCGCCGGTCACCTGCTCGACCCATGCCCATCCGCCCGGCCCGGGATTGCCAGAGCAGGCCCCGTCTGTGGCGACGATCGCATCGAAGCCTTCGACGATTCTTCCGATCGGCCCCGCGCCCGCGTTTCCCGCGGCTTCCTTCGGCGCAGCCGTTCCGCCCTCCCCATCGGCGGCCGGCCCGCCTGCGTCTTCCCCTCCGGCAGTTTCGATTTCTTCTTCGACGTCGAAGAGATCGCCCTGAATGCCTTCGGGCTCGGCGCCTTCGGAGGCGAACGGGTCGCACGACGCCGACGCATCGCCGGACTGCCACCCGGAAAGGACGGCTTTGGCCAGAGTGACGGCGTCCGCGTGCCAAAGCGAGATCGCACGGCCGCCGTCGTCGACTTCGGGCGTGGCGAGCGAGTGCCTGACCGCGAGCGGAGTGGGCTCGCCGACGTCGAAAAGCCCAAGCAGCTCCAACGCTTCGCGCAGAGCGTAGACGTCTGCGCGGCATTCCTCGGCGAGCTCGCCGATTGTCATCCATTCGGCCATGCCAATAGGGTACCCGGGGCTTGGCGGTCGCAAACGCATAGCCCGCGGCGAGGCGCAAAGGCGCACCCGCCCTTCGCCCTCGTGCTTTTCCCAGCTCTGAACGGTAAATTGATTGCGTTGGCGATCAGCGAAGGAGAAACATGCTGCCCCTGTCCGCATATCGCGAGGCGATTCGGCTAGACGAACCTTTCCCCACACCCGTGGACGACCCCCGCTCCAATCTGGATCTTCTGCGAGTGGCTTTGGGAGGCCTGAAAAACCGCCGTTATCCGGGCATCGATCCCGACCTTTCGATTTTCCCCCAGAAAGAGCTGGCCTTCGCTTTGCGCCACGAGCTGGTCCTTCGAGGCCCGGAGCCGATCGACGACGAAGTCACCGACGCGATCAACCTTCTCCTTTACCGCCATTCGGCGCACATGGGCCGCACGACCGCGGAAAACCTCATGCGGATCTCCGACATGATGCCCGCGTCCGACTACGGTTCGGCTCGCAACGTGGCAATGTGGCGAGGAGACGTCCGCGAGTTGGCCGCCGACGCCGTCGTCAACGCCGCCATGCCGAATCTCCTGGGATGCAAGGACCCCCTGCATCCGTGCATCGACAACTACATTCAAGGGCAGGGCGGCCCATGGATTCGCAACGACTGCTCCGTGATCCGCGAGATCCAGGGCAAGGATCAGGAGGTGGGCGACGCCGTCCTCACCCGCGGGTATCGCCTTCCCGCCCGATACGTCCTCCACACGCTCGGCCCCCACCTCAACGGAGGCGAGGTCACGGACGAAGACCGCGAAAAGCTCGCCGCCTGCTACACCTCGTGCCTCGACCTCGCCCTGGAAAAGGGCGACATCCACAACGTCAGCTTCTGCGCGCTTTCAACAGGCCGCAACAACTTCCCCTTCGAGGAGGCGACCCACATCGCCCTCGACACGGTCAACCAGTGGCTCCAGTACCACGGGACGGACGTGATTGAGCTCGTCGTCTTCAACATATTCGAGGACGCCGACGCCGAAGGGTACATGCAAGCCCTCGAAGGCTGGGTGGAGGACTGACGATGAACCGACCTGACACGCCCCAGAACAGCGCAGCGGACAATTCGCGTCCCTCCGGCTCGTCCAGTCCGCTCGATTCCCCGGGCCCAAGCGGCTTCCGAAGCCCCAGCGGATCCGGCTCGCCGCCGAATCGCGAGCTTCCAGGCGTCGGGCTGAACGCCCTGAACTCGGCAAATTCCCTTTCTGCGGCCAAAACGAGCAAAGGGGTGCCGGGATGGGCTATCGCTGCCGTCGCTTCGCTGGCGGTCGTCGCCCTCACGGTTTCGTTCATGATGCTCAGGGCGAAAGGCGACACGACGGCGAACGCCGAAAGCTCACGGGCCAGCGCCAAGGCGTCGTCGAGCCAGCCTTTGCCCGACAGCTTCCAGCAGAAAGAAAGGGCCGCAGCGAAGGCCAAAGGGCTGACGACGGACGACTACATCCCCTCGGTCTCCGAGGAGAGCCGCAAACTCATATCCAAGATCCCGACCTACGCGGACACCGGCCGCACGCTCGGCCCCGCCGACGCGAAAGTCAAGATCCACCTTTTCACAGATTTCTCGTGTCCGATGTGCGCGAAGTTTCACGCCCAATCCATGGCGAGGCTCGAAGAACTGGCCAAATCTGGGAAAGTCCAGCTGGTGTGGCACAACTTCGTGATTTTCGAGCAGTACGGTTCCGACAAGCCGGCTCGCGCCACACTGGCCGCGGCGAAACAGGGAAAGCTGTTCGAGTTCGCCGACGCGGCCTACAAAGACCTGGCTTCCCCTCAGGACCACGCCCACTACACCGACGCGTCGGTCCGGACCGTGGCGCAGAAGGTCGGGCTGGACATGGCCAAATTCGAGGCCGACTACGCTTCGCCCGAAGTCGCGCGAGAAGCCTCTGCGGAACAGCAGCTCGCCCAGAGCCTAGGACTCAGCGGCACCCCCGCAATCATGGTCGGCGACGCCTATCTTCCCGGAGTCGCCCCCACGCAGGTCATCGAGAACACGATCGAGCTGCAGGCAAGGGAGCAGTGACGGCAAGCGTTGCCAAAATAGACGCCTGCAGGCAATAAGGCCAAGGCCAGCATGAAGGGGCCCTCTGTCGAGGGCCCCTTCATGCTGCCGACCAGGTTTTCAGTTGCTTTGCCGGGCCGTTGCCAGGCTTTCAGTCGCTTTGCCAGGCGTTCCACAGCGCGGCGTACTCGCCGCCACGGGCCGTCAGCTCGTCGTGGCTGCCGTATTCGGCGACGCGGCCGTCGATCATGACGGCGACCCTGTCGGCGTCGTGCGCGGTGTACAGCCTGTGCGCGATCGAGACGACGGTGCGTCCCTTGAGGACCCTGCCGAGCGCGCGCTCAAGCGAGCGAGCCTCCGTCGGATTGAGCTGAGAGGTCGCCTCGTCGAGCACCAGCACCGCCGGATCGAGCAGAACGATGCGGGCGAGGGCCAGTTGCTGGGCCTGCGGCGGCGTCAAGGCGAGCCCTCCCGACCCGATCTTCGTCTCGAGGCCGTCTTCCAGATCGTCGACCCACGTCGCCTCAACCGCCTCCAGCGCGCTCCGAATCTCTTCGTCCGTCGCATCGCGCTTGGCCAAGCGCATGTTGTGGGCGAGGCTGCCGAGGAACACGTGGTGCTCCTGGGTGACCATGGCCACGGCGGTGTGGAGGGCGGATTCCGGCATCGAGGACACTTCGGCCCGTCCGATGCGCACAGACCCCGCCGCAGGTGCATTGATTCCGGCGATCAAGCGCCCCAACGTCGACTTTCCGGCGCCGGAGGGCCCGACGATCGCGACAGTCTCCCCGCCGTCGACGTCCAACGTCACGCCGTGCAACACGTCCTGGCCCTCGCGGTAGGCAAAATGCACGTCTTCGATGTGCAAGGCGGCGTCGAACCCGCCGGAGGAATCCGGTCCCGCCGCCTCCGCCCTTGCGGCAGCGCCGGAGACTCGGGCGGCGCTTGGCTCTTCACGGGCTTCACGGCCGCTTTCGCCCGTGTCGTGCGTGCCGCTTGCACCGGCGCCGCTTTCACCCGTGTCACGCACGCTGCCTGCGCCCGCCTCTCGGACGCCTCCGCTCTCCCCTGACTCTTCGTCGGCGCCCGTTTCGCTCGCCTCTTCGACGCCGAAGATCCTCGCAAGGGCGGCCATCGCGAACTGGAACTCGTCGGCCCACCAGCTGAACGTCCACAGAGGATAGCGCAGCTGGGACGCGTACAGGACGATCGCTGTGACTGTCCCGTACGTCGTTTGGCCGATTCCGATCATGTACCCGCCGAGTGCAAGGCCGGTGACCACGGGAAGATAGGTGACAAGCTGATTCATGACGATGAACAGCATCCGAACCCAGCCGGTGTAGACCTCGTTGCGCCAGTACTCGTAAATGAGCGTGTCCATCCGTTCGGCGCGCACCCGCCCCAGCCGCATGGCGTCGGCGGTGGTCGACTGCTCCACGGTCTCCGACGCGACGCCGGACATTCCCGCGCTGATCGCCGAAGCCGCAAGATACGCCGGCACACCGCGCCGGACGTAGAAGCGAACCGTGAAAAAGATCGGCGCAGCGGTCAACACCACGACCCCGCCGAGCAAAGGATTCGCCACAAAGATCGCAACGAGGGTCGCGGCAATCGTCAGGACCGTCATGAACAGCCGACTCACGGCGCCCTCGATGAAGAAGCTGACCCTGTCGACGTCATGCGTGGTGCGGCCGATCATGTCGCCCGACCCAGCGGCCTCGACGGTCCCGAGGGGAAGGGAGGTCACGGCCCTCACGACCCGCTCACGCAGCACGGCCAGAATCTTCTGTGAGAAGACGTAGGCGCGCAGGCTTGCCGCGTACCCCAAAATGGCCTGTATCACCACGACGACGGCGATGAACGCGATCGCGTTGCGGATGTAGGAGGACGTCGTTCCCGCGGCGACGGCGTCGACCGCGCGGCCGACGACCGTCGGCGTCACAACGCCGACGACGGCGAGCGCCGTCTGGAGCGTGAAAACGACCGCGAACTCGGCCTTGCGATCAGCGATGAGGCCGAGGAGTTTGCGCACGGCGGTGCGCGTGTCGGCCACCGGGAGCCTCATTTCGCACCTCCGTTCTCACGGTCGACGTCGGCTTTGCCGAGGCCGACGCCGCCCTTCTCGTCAACGCCGCCCTTCTCGTCAACGCGGCCTTTCTCGTCAACGCCGCCCTTTTCGTCAACGCCGATCTTCTCGCCGCCGACGTCCCCTGCGCCTTCGCCTCTTGCCTCCGGCGCAGCCGGCGCTTTGCCGCCTTCATCGCTTTCGCCGCGGTGGACCACGGCCCGGTACTCCGGGTGGGACGAAAGCTCGTGGTGGGTCCCGCGCAGGGCCTCTTTCCCGTCGACGAGGAAGACGACCTCGTCGCATCGGCCGAGCACAAGGGGCGAAACGGTGGCGACGATTGTCGTCTTTCCAGCGCGGCAGTCGGCCAGCCGCTCGGCGATCCGGGATTCCGTGTGCGAGTCGACGGCGCTGGTCGGCTCGACGAGGATCGTGACGGGCGCGTCCAACGCGAGTGCGCGGGCGAGCGCCGCTCGCTGGCGCTGGCCTCCGGACATCGATCTGCCGCGTTCGGCGACCTGGCCGTCAAGCCCTCCCTCAGTCGAGGAGAGGACGTCGGCGCCGTCGGCTGCGGCCGTCGCCTCCGCCGCCTATGTCACCCCGATCGTGCGCAAATTCGCCCGTGAGAAGGGAATTGACCTCACCACGGTGACTGGTACGGGCGTGGGCGGGCGTATTCGCAAGCAGGATGTCGAGGAGGCCGCCGTCAAGGCGGTCGAGGCGGCGAAGGCCGCGAGGGCGGCGAAAGCCGCCGAGATGACCCGTCCCGCGCCGCCGACCGCCGCGCCGGCGTCCGCACCAGCGCCCTCGTCCAGACCCGCGGTCGATACGACGCTGCGCGGCAAGACCGAGAAGATGAGCCGTCTGCGTCAGGTGATCGCCGAGCGCATGATCGCGTCGTTGCAGACCTCCGCCCAGCTGACCACTGTCGTCGAAGTCGATGTCACCCGTGTCGCCGCTCTACGCGGTCTGGCGAAGAACGACTTCTACGCCAAGAACGGCACGAGGCTGACCTTCCTGCCCTTCTTCGTGGCGGCCGCGACCGAGGCCCTCAAGGCCCATCCGAAGATCAACGCCACGATCGATGGCACGCAGGTGACCTACCACGATGTCGAGCACATCGGCATCGCGGTCGACACCCCGCGCGGCCTGCTCGTGCCGGTCGTCAAGAATGCCGGCGATTTGAGCATCCCGGGACTGGCCAGGCGTATCAACGATCTGGCTGCGCGCACTCGGGAGAACAAGGTCAACCCCGACGAGCTGAGCGGCTCGACCTTCACGATCACGAACACCGGCAGCGGCGGAGCTCTTTTCGACACACCGATCATCAACCAGCCCGAGGTGGCCATCCTCGGCCTGGGCGCGATTCAGAAGCAGCCGCGCGTGGTCAAGGACACCGACGGCGGCGAGGCGATCGCGATCCGCTCGGTGTGCTATCTGGCGCTGTCCTACGACCACCGTCTGGTCGACGGCGCCGACGCCGCCCGCTACCTCATGACGGTCAAGAAGCGCCTCGAGGAGGGCGACTTCGCCGGCGAGCTCGGTCTGTGACCCCGGATCCCGCGACTCATTGCGAGCCGGGTCGATCGTGAGCTGAGGTCCGCACCCGTACGGGTGCGGACCTCAGCTCACGATCCGGTGGACCGACTCCACCGAGCCAGAGCATGCAATGCCCGCCGCAGTGACTCGGCGGGCGAAATCGAGGCGCTCTCCGAGCGTCTTGAGCTCGGCCGCCAGCGGGCCGTCGAGCAGCAACGACGCCAGCCCGTGAACCCCGGCCCAGAACAGGGCCTCGACCTCGGGCGTCGACCCGCCTCCCTGCACCATTTGCGCCAGGCGTGTGAGCTCGCCGCGAGCCCGCTCACCTGCACGCCTCACTTCGGGGAAATTCTCCGGATCGCACATGTCGGGGCGGAACATGATGCGGAATACCCCCGGGTTGCGCAGTGCGAACTCGATGTACGCGTTCGCGGAGGTCTCCAGGGTCGCGGTCAGCCCCCTGGCCTCCAGCCCGTCGTGCGCGGCCGACAGCCGGTTCGCGAGCTCCTCGAAGCCTTCGGTCACCAGCGCTGCGAGGATCGCCTCGCGGTTGGGGAAGTAGTGGTAGGGCGCCTGATGCGTGCACCCCGTGCGACGTGCGGCCTCTCGCATGCTCAACGCGCTCGGGCCATCGTCGTCGAGGAGCTCCCGACTGGTCCGCAGGAGCTCAGCGCGCAGGTCGCGCTCCTCCCGCGTCTTGGAACGGCTCGCAGAATCGGATGTCACGCGCAGCAGTCTAAGGCTGCGGGGAGCCGTGCGGCATCACCGAACTTGACAGTGTCCAGAAAGAGGCTAGTCTCCTACTAGACATTGTCTAGTATGTGAAGTGAGACATTATGTACGACGCCATCGTGATCGGTTCGGGCATCGGCGGACTGACGACCGCGGGACTTCTGGCTCGCGTCGCGGGCAAACGGGTCCTCGTCCTGGAACGTCACACCGAGCCCGGGGGACTGACGCACACCTTCCGGCGCGACGGAGCCTCCTGGGACGTGGGCGTGCACTACATAGGGCAGGTCGGCCCGGGCGACCGGACGCGCGCGTACTTCGACTACCTCTCCGGCGGGCAGCTGGAGTGGAACCGCATGCCGGAGGCCTACGACCGCTTCGTCTACCCGGGCATCGACCTGTCGGCCGTCTCCGACCCCGAGCAGTACGAACGCGCCCTCATCAGAGCCTTCCCCGACGAGGCCGCAGCGGTCAGCCGCTACTTCAAGGATGTGCGCCGCACCGCGGCATGGACGACTCTGGGCTTCGTCGGGGCGATGGTGCCTCCTCGCCTCGCTCCGGCTCTCAACCTCCTCCAGCGACTGACCGGCCGCACCGCGACCAGCACGACGAAGGACTACCTGGACGCCCGTTTCCGCTCCCCCGAGCTCAAAGCGATTCTGACCGGCCAGTGGGGCGATTACGGGCTGCCGCCCTCACGGTCGGCCTTCGCCGTACACGCCATGATCGTCGCCCATTACCTCGACGGCGCCTGGTTCCCCCGCGGCGGAAGCGCCCGCATCGCACGCACATTCGAGAAGGGGATCGAGCAGACGGGAGGAGCCGTCCGAGTCGCACACGAGGTCACTGAGATCCTCACCGAGGGCGGAGCCGCCGTCGGGGTGCGGGCGCTGGACCGCCGAGGACCGGAGACGCACGAACGGATCCACCGCGCCCCCGTCGTCGTCTCCGCCATCGGCGCGCCGACGACCTTTCAACATCTACTGCCCACTGACGGCGCCGTCGGACGCGCCACGGCCCGGGCGCGAGACACCATCAGACGGCTGGGCGCGGGGGGCTCGGCCACCACTGTGTACCTGAGGCTGAAAGCCGATCCCCGTACCATCGGCGTGGACGGCGGGAACGTCTGGGTCGGCCGCGGCCTCGACCACGACGCCGCCGGCACCAGTGAGAGGGCTCTGCTGGAGGGCGAACCGCAGGAGGTTTTCATCTCCTTCCCCTCGCTGAAATCCGGACAGGAGCCGCATACCGCCGAAATCGTTTCCTTCTGCAGCGCCGAGCCATTCCATCCGTGGGCGCACCGGCCCCGGGGGAACCGCGGCCCCGACTACTCCGCACTCAAGGAGCGAATCGCCTCGGGGATGCTCGCCCTTGCGGAATCCGCCGTACCCGGACTGACCGATCTGGTGGACTACATGGAGATCTCCACGCCCCTGACTTACGAGGACTACACCGCCCACCCCGCGGGGGCCTTCTACGGATTGCCCGCCACCCCCCTGCGGTACACGTCGCCATCATTGGGCCCGCGCACCGCCGTGCCCGGTCTGCTCCTGTCCGGCCAGGACGCCGGAAGCGAGGGCGTCGTCGGGGCGATGATGGGCGGTGTGGCGGCCGCCTGCCAGGCGCTGGGCCCGCACGGCTACTCCATGATCAGCAGAGCCGTGCGCTCGGGGCCCGAGAAACGGGTCGGGCGCCCGTACACCCTGCCCGACGGCAAGCACCGCGCCGCCCTGGTCGTCAAACGGCGTCTGACACCCAGTGTCTGGGAGGCGAGGCTCAGCCTCGAGGGATCGGTCGGCGCCTGGACGCCGGGCCAGTTCGCCCGCCTCCACGTGGGCGGGGACGCATGGCGCGACTACTCCATCGCCGGACTCGAGGACGGGATGCTCCGTCTGCTCATCTCGACCCGCACGGGCGGACGGGGATCGCGCTTCATCGAAGAAGTCGAAGAGGGAACGCGCACCGTCGTCGAACTGCCCCTGGGCCGCTATGGACTCACGACGACCGGTCACCGCCGAGTGTTCATCGCTACAGGCACCGGGCTCGCCCCCTTCCTGGCCATGTTCCATCACGCGCAGGGACTTGAGGACGATACCCTGCTGTTCGGCTGCCGCGACCGCGGGGAGGACCTGACGACCCTGATCGATGACGCCGTTCTGCCCGGCCGCGTCGTGCGCTGTCTGAGTCGTGAGACGGTCACCGGTTCCTTCCGCGGGCGGGTGACGGATGCGCTCGCGAGGGCCGACATCGATTTGACAGGAGCGGATGTCTACCTGTGCGGCTCGGCGGCCATGGTGGCGGACTGCCGTCCGTTCCTCGATAGGGCAGGGGTCGCTGACATCCTCACCGAGCCGTACTGACGGCCGCCCGGTGATCGTCTGACGACCGCTGCGGCCGCCTCCACCCGCCCGGCGCCGCGCTCAGTCGGCCTGAAGGATCTCGGCCACCCTCCACGGGTCGGGGACCAGAACCAGAATGACGTCCCGGCGCTCCTGAGCGGGCACCGTCCTCTTCGATCCATCAGCCCCGACCCGCGTCGAGGGCCCCTGGAACTGCGAGACGCGAACCGCGGTGGCGCCGGGCCAGCTCTCTTCGATCCGCTGGTCGGTCTGCACGGCGGTGACGGATGAGACCATGGTGTCCAAACCCTCAACGTGCTCCTGCGCCTCGGTGAGCGCCGTCATCAGGGATTCATCGGCCAGGGCCGCGGGCGAATCCGGAACCGTCGTGGCCATCAGGGCCTGCGCATCCCCCTCATTGAGGGCAGTATCGCGCGCCTGGGAGAGTTGAACAACGACCGGCAGCATGTCGCCATCCGCATCGGCATCACCACCGTCGGTGCTCTGCGCTCCGGCGGCGTCCGCATCGAGCGAGCCGGGAGTCTCGACCTGGTCCGCGGAGGGCGTCGCCTCGGCGACCGGTGCGGCCCGCCGCCCGGAAGCCGTACCGGGAATCCACCCCTGAGCCCCCATGCCGACGCCCGCCGCGACTGCGAGCACCAGCACCGCCAACGTCAGGCGGGCTCCGCGACGACGGGGAAGTGACGGGCTCCGCCGGCCCCAGCGCCGAACTGGCCGGCGATCGCAGGCCCCGCCGCGCCTGGAGGCCACAGCGCGCGTCGGCTGAGAGCTCGCGGCC
>ERZ773049.2335-NODE-2335-length-10423-cov-11.226466_pt1 | contig 10423 bp, 9 predicted proteins | sample MGYA00580633_ERZ773049 | MGnify/ENA primary metagenome ERZ773049 (study PRJEB29015, sample SAMEA2737991) | human oral metagenome | biome: human oral; feature: human-associated habitat; material: dental | place: China | collected 2066 ... | reverse complement strand
TGGCGCGCCTCGGGGGGTCCCGCCGGGGAGGCTCGGCCACTACCCCGGCTGGTTCCTGTGGGACAAGCAGACGAGGGGGCCGGGCGCCGACAGGGCGGACACCCTGTCGGGCCAGGCGACGACGGGGAGCTACGACAACACGCGGTTCGCCCTCGCGAGGGAGCCGCAGCCGTTCTGGTCCTACTGGGAGGATAAGCTGGCCGTGTCAACGGTGGTCTAACAGAGAAGCGGGAAAAGAGACGAGCAGGCAGCGGATGCGGGCATCGAGAGGATACGACCGCAACCCCTGCTGTCATCCACTAGCCTTGCCGCAATCTCGCGGATTACCTTGCCTTGGCGACGTCCACCGGCCGTCTCCTCTCGCCCTGTGTCAGCAAGCACGGCTTGCCGAGCGCGCGTGATGGCGTCCCATTCCCTTCCTGCAGCGTCCCCACGTCGAAACCCTCCATCGTGGCAGAAGACGGAACGCCGATGCCTCTCGAGTCACCTCAGTCGCAGCATAGAGAAAGGGAGAGGTCTGGCCCCTACGCTGTGTAACGGCAAGGCCGGCAGCCTATGCCTGCGAGGATGCCTGTAGGATGGCATCTTTATTAGACTTGATTTCAGCTTTAAGCTCGTCCATCTTCTGCTCCACCACTTGGGGGTAACCAGGCCTGGTCTTTTGGAGCCATAGCAGCGAGCCATAGCTACCAAGCACATCGGCTTCGCTCAGATCAGTGTTCGCCGCTTTGAACTGCTTGTATGCCTCGTCCTCCTGATAGCCTGGAGCATGCTGAGCTAGCCACGACTTCATGCCGTCGACGTTGCCATCCATAAAGTAACCGAATTCCTCTAGCTGTTTGTCCGACAACCCATCCGTCAGCTCCTCGCCCACACGGGCCCACAGGGTGTCGCGCATAAATTCCTTAAAGTCCTCTCGTTCTTGCCCTCTCAGGCTATCTAACCCCAATTCCTTTAGTAGGCCATCGTCAATCTGAAACATCTTTACCTACCTTCTATATAAGCCTTCACAAAATATATGGTACTTCTTTGTCATCGTGTTCCCGGCAGGCCTCACAGGTATGGAATGCAAGACCCTCCTCTCCCCCAGCCGACCCCCGGTCGGACGAGATCGAAGGCCGTAGAAGAGCACCCATCACGAAACAAAACGACCCTGCGTCCCCTGCCGCCCTACCGACGCGACGCCTGACCCGGGCCACCAGTCCCCGACTCTCTCGAGTCGCTCGGAGGCACAAAAACCGGAAGCTTACCAGGTCCTAACAAAAGACTGGTCTAAACTTGACTAGGACGTAGCCGGAGTATTCAAGACAGCCGGGGATACGACCATCCATCTGTCGGTAGCCAAGTAGAGCACCTGGAGTATGAGGGGTGATTAAGTCACCCAAGCTTAGATCAAAGCCGCTGCTGGCTTCAGTCCGGATGTTGTTGTAGTACTTGGCACTAAGGATCTCGACGTGGAACTCTCTATTGCTCTTGAGCACCATGTTATCCCAGATCTCATTAGGACGAGAGTTATCTGAGGAGAGGAAGCCGTTAATCTCAAACTGCTTGCCCCAGACGGTACTCTTGTTGGGCATGTTTAGCTTAGCTCGGACATTGGTAGCTACCATGTCTAGTCGAGCCTTGGCGTTGTTATGAACGTACATACGGGCATAGTAGGCCTTACCTTCCTCCATGACCGCTACGTCTGACCAACCACGTTGACCCTCTTGACTGACCCGAAGGAAGTTACGCTCGTCACCTACATCGGGGTTATCCGTGATGGAGTCAAAAGTATTGTAGTCGGCTGGGTTCGCCATAGTGAACAACGCCCGACCCGGACCCATATCCTCTCCCTTCATGAATGGTGCAGATACTGTACATATCATATACCTGATCTTAGCATTCATCATCAGTATTCTTTGGGATTCCCGATATGAATCCTCCGTAAGAGAGACGCCATGAGCATGCAGCATAGCCGCTCGGTGCCGACAAGATAAGTATAGCGTCGCAAGAACGAGGACGGCTGCGGGAAGTCCCCACCAACTCCGCCATCTTCCGCGCAGGGGTCACCCCGAGCATCCGCATCCCAAGCTCAGCGCCTGCGGACGCCGGTGTGCAAGCGGTCATCGTCCCGGGTGGCCACCAGTGCGGGGATAGGCGCCGCACACGGTCATGGGACCCCTTTCCCGTCGCCGTGACACTGTTCTGCGACAACGGGACCACCTCGGCTCATGAGAAGCCCCCTTCAAAGCTTCGGTCAGAAACGGACTTCGTTTCTTCGGTTCGGGCCATATCGTCTGGATGACTACCCGATGGGAGCGCCTACCAAGCAAAGGGTCGGGTAGACCAAGGATACCCTCTCCCCGCTTTACGACAATAGATTACCAGATGGGAGCGGTCATGCGGCAGCAGAGGGAACCGCGTCACCCGGCTGGTCGTAGAGATCCCAAAGGCGTCCACGCCCATGCGAGCGCCCATCGATCCGTGGCATACACGACACGTGTGAAGACCCGATCGGGACGCTCGATCCTGACAATGGCCTTAGCGTCGAGGCAGAGACCTTACCGCATTGATATACAATGGAGTGCGTAGCTCACGCTCTTTTGCCTTAGGCACACGTGGGGAGGACCACCATGGATGCAAGTGCTGACGAGGTCATGGATGTCACCCGAGAGGGGCATCGCGCATATGAGAGGGAAGACTACGACGAGGCACGCCGTCTGTTCCAGATTGCAGCCGATCAGGGCAACACTTGGGCGCAGAGCTGGCTCGGCTTCATGTACGAGGAGGGGCGCGGCGTGGAGAAGGACCACGCGGAGGCTTGCCGCCTGTACCGGCTCGCCGCCGACCAGGGCTACGCCTGGGCGCAGTGCAGCCTGGGCATCATGCACAAGGAGGGTCGTGGCGTGGAACAGGACCACGCCGAGGCCTGTCGCCTGTTCCGGATGGCGGCCGACCAAGGGGATCCTCGGGCGCAGAGCTGGCTCGGCTTCATGTACGAGGAGGGTCTCGGGGTGGAGAAGAGCGATGCCGAGGCCTACCGCTGGTACCGGAGAGCTGCCGACCAGGGCTACGCCTGGGCGAAGCGCAAGCTGCGGGACAGCGTTGAGAAGCTGCGAGAACTTGGCATCAAGTACGAGTTTGGCCACGGCGTTGAGCAAAACACCCTTAAGGCTCGCTATTTTTATGAGCTGGCCGCCAGCCAGGGAGATACGTTCTCTCAGGACGCCCTACGCCTCATGGGGACGGAGTAGGGACTCTCGAGGCGGCAAACTGAGCCGGCCGGCCTCGCATTTACACCGATCGTCTCGAGACCCTATGTTACGAAGGGTGCAGGCAATCGCATCAAAGCTGCCGAGAGGTGAGTGTCTTGCGCAAGATCGACGCATGACTTCACGCTGCGGAGTTGGCATGTCGTTTCACAGCATGTCGCCACGCGCTGGCTCCCTGATCCTCCCTCTTATCCCTTGCCAGGCCTTCTCCGTCCAAGGTTGATCACGGGAAATGCAACGGATGCCCCTGTGGCCATCGCGAGAAGGGAAGGCCATGGATCGCCTATCCAGGCGGCATTGACGTCCCTGCGGAATGCGCGGCCCCACGCGAGGTCCTCGCCCCCATCGTGAGCGCCCACGCATGCCGTCGAGGCGAGAGGTGCTCCTGGGACCATCGATCTCGATGAGCATACAGCCAACTGCGACGACGCAGCCCTTCGACTCGCCGAGCTGCTTCTGAGGGGCGTCCCTGCCCCAGCGCAGACTTGCCAAGCCCCAAGGACTATCCCGAGCTTTGGGTTACCTGACTGTCAAATCACTCTTTACTTTCATTTCGATTTATGAATAAAATAAAATAGAAATGATTGGGGTGATATATCGTGACGTTAAATGCGCCGATAGACGGGATCAACCTGCCCCTGAGGACCAATGAAGACCCCATTGCCCAAAAGCTGCCGAGAATGTACCTCGAGCTCTTCGACGTGCTCGCCGCCCAGCTCGGGGAAAGCGAGCAGGGCCGCTTCACCTTGGCCGTAGCCAAGGAGCCCCCGACCGTCATTGACGTGCGCAACTTGGCCTATGCCGTCGGGCGCGTGAGCGCGAGGCCCATGGTCATACGCTGGGAGAGCATGGATTGTGGCATGATGCGGGCGCTCGAGTCGGAGGGTATCGCCTACATCCGCGACGCAGCTGACGCGTACCTGCCCTTCATGGGCATCAAGGTCTCCTCGGGGCTTGATGCGCCCGAGCCACGCCCGCTCTCCGCGCAGGCACAGCGCATCGTGCTCAACCTGATCTCCGGGCGCTGGGACGGGCTCACGGCTGGGGAGCTCGCCTCGCTCTGCGGAAGAAGCCGTCCCAGCGTGAGCAAGTACCTCTCCGAGATCCAGGCGATCGCGCCCGGCCTCGTGAGGAGCCGGGGGAAGAGCCGTGTGCTGCGCAACCCCGGCCATCCGGTCGAGGACCTGCTGGACGGGTTCGAGGGGTATCTCTCCAGCCCGGTTGAGCGCAGGGTTAGGATGGCCATCCGGCCCGACGTGGCAACCCTCGGCGACGCCGGCGCGCTGCTCACGGGAAAGACCGCCCTCGCGTTCTTCTCGGACCTCGCGCACGATGATGGGAGGACGACCGTCGCCGTGGACAAGGCCGGCCTGGAGAGGCTTCGCGACGCCCTGGGGGACTCCTGGGTCGAGGCCCCCTGGTACGAGCCTTGCCCGCTCGAGGTCGAGCTGTGGGCGTACCCCATAGATGCGCCGTCTGACGTCTCCGTCGTCGCGAGCGGCCTAAGGAGCGTAGACGCGCTCAGTCTCTATGTCGAGTGTTCGAAAAGGGACACCGACGACATCCGGCTCCTGGATGCCGTTGATCAGTTGAGGGAGAGGATATGCCGGTCGTGAGGGGAGTTAAGAGGTTCGCGCGGGCCATGTCGGCCCACGCGGACGACTACGTGCTGATCGGAGGCGGCACCTGCAGCACCCTCTTCGAAGAGGCGGGGCAGAGCTTCAGGACCACCGATGACCTCGACGTGGTCGTCGTCGCCGACGGCTCAAACGCCGGCTTCGCCCGCGCCCTGTGGGCATTCGTCGCCGAGGGCGGCTACGAGGTCGGGACTCGCCCAACCGGGAGGAGCACCTACTACCGCTTCCGTCTGCCGGAGGGTAGCCGGAACATCGCCAGCTACCCGGCGCAGATTGAGCTCTTCGCACGGCGCCCGGACTTCCCGCTCTCGAGCGAGGCGAGCGAGGTCACGTCTCTGCCTTTCGACGAGACGGTGTCGAGCCTCTCGGCCATCATCCTGGACGATGAGTGCTACGAATCATTCGCGACAACGCAATTCCCATGGCAGGCGTGACGATGCTGGATGCCATTCACATCATTCCGCTCAAGATGCGCGCGCATATCGACCTGAACCGCAGGCACGATGAGGGCCTACGCGTCAACGACAGGGATCTGCGTAAACACCGTGCCGATGTGGCCAAGCTCGCTAGCCTGCTCACGCCAGATGCCAGGCTGGGACTCCGCAGGCAGATGAGGCGAGACGCCGAGGACTTCCTGGACGACTTCGAGAGATACGCGGCTCGGCATACCCAGCGCAAGCACCGGGGCCGGCTGCAGGAGACGCTCGTGTTCCTACGGGGCGTATATTTGTAGACTGGAGACCCGGATGCCGCGTGGCATCTGGCGGGCCGTCTTCGAGAAGAGGCCCTCGACCAGGTCCGGCCAGGAGCCATGCCCGGGCGCGGGCGCAAAGGCCGGTGCCTGATCCAAGACCGATATTCACTGGCGTGGGCTATGGTGGCAGGCGTGGCTATCGGCCCCGCTCGCCGGTCTTCTGTCCATGATAAGATGTAGCAAGTAATTATGTTAGATCGCATTATGCAGACAAGCATTATAACAGGGAAGGAAAGCATGTTCGTAGGACGGGAGAAGGAGCTCGGGAAGCTCGAGGAGCTGTACGCCAAGGGCGACTTTCAGATGGTGGTACTTTACGGCAGGAGGCGCGTGGGCAAGACCACGCTGGTAAAGGAGTTCGCCTGCGGCAAGAATGCGCTCTACTTCACGGCACTCGAGCAGAGTGACCACGACAACCTGGCGGACTTTACGCGCAAGCTCATGGGGTTCTTTGACCTGCCCACCCTCTCCGGCTCGTTCTCCGGCTGGGCCGAGGCCTTGGGATTCTTCGCCGATCACGCGGGAGAAGGGCATGCCGTCCTGGTGTTCGACGAGTTCCCGTACGCCGCCGAGCGCAACAGGTCGCTCCCCTCGATACTGCAGATGGTCATAGACCATAGGCTCAAGGACACGAACGCCTTCGTCATTCTGTGCGGCTCGAACCAGGGATTCATGGAGGGTGAGGTACTTGGCAACAAGAGCCCGCTCTACGGCAGGAGGACCGCCCAGATGAGACTGGCGCCCCTGGGGTACCGTGAGGCGGCGCTCATGCTACCCGGTCTGGGCGCCCAGGAGGCGTTTCGCTACTACGCGTGCTTCGGCGGCGTCCCGTACTACCTCTCGCTTATCGACCCTGCGCTGTCGCTGCGTGAGAACCTATCGCAGCTTTACTTTGACACAGCGGGCTTCCTCTACGACGAGCCCTTCGCGCTGCTGCGCCAAGAGCTCTTTGAGCCCGCCTCATACAACTCCATATTGCGTGCCATCGCCGGAGGCGCGAACAGGCAGGCTCGTATCGCCGACCGCACCGGGATTCCCGCGACGAGTCTACCCAGGTACCTGACAACGCTCTGTACCCTCGGGATGATCCGCAGGGCCGTGCCCTTCGGGGAGAACGTCCAGACCTCAAGACGCGGCATATACGTCATTGACGACGCGTGCTATGCGTTCTGGTACCGGTTCGTGATGCCTCGCGTGTCGGACATCGAGGCAGGCCTCGGCGAGGTCGCCGCTCGCTCCATTCCCGATCAGCAGCTTGATGGCTACTGCGGGCACAGGTTCGAGGGGATGTGCGCGGAGTGGATGTCAGAACAGGTGCTGAGGGACTCACTCCCGATCAGCGCAACGAGCGTGGGCTCTTGGTGGGGCACTGACCCCAAGGCGCGCGAGCAGACTGACATCGACGTCCTTGCGGCCGACCGCAGCGCAAAGACGCTCATCCTGGGTGAGTGCAAGTACCGGGGGAGCTTCGACGAGGTGGCCGAGGTCGAGAACCTCAGGTCAAAGTGCCAGCTTGTGCCCGGATACACGGCCGAAGGCTACTTCCTCTTCACCGGGCACGCGGTTGCGGCGTCCGCCGTGAGGAAGTACGCGGGCGAGGGCGCGGTCCGGTTCGTGACGCTCGACGAGATGTACGCTCACCGGTGAGCTCACCGGCCGCTCTTGATAGACGGCCCGTATGATGTTAAAGGCCCGGACATGCGCCCTGACATGGCCGGGCCTGATGGGGTCGCGACGCCAGAGGTGACGGCGCAGCCCTACGCCTCAGAGTCGATGAGGATCTTGTCCCTTACGGCAGCGGTGGTCCTGGGCATCTCGAGGGCGTCGGCTATGTCGCAAGCCTCGGGTACCCAGCGGCCTCGGCCTCCCTCCCGGCGTGGGCCCAGGGCAGATCACTCGTCCTGAGCTCGGCGACGTGGCCCAGGTCGGCGGGGCGCCGGCATGTGAGGCCCGCCACGAGGGCGCGGTCGGCGCCGCCAGCCTCGTATGGCCACCCATTACGGACGCCGTCGCTCAGTGGCCTCTCGGCTGCGCGTGGTGTTTCGCGCCGATGCCATCGACGCGGTGGGCGACAAGACCAAGGTCGCGCCCGGGCGGGGCCACGGGTTCCGAAACATCGACAACCCCAGGGCCCTCGTGACGCCCGGGCGTTCGGACCTGAGGCCCATACTGCCGGGGAGTGACATGACCACCTACCCACATGAACTCACGAGGTCTCAAGGACACCCACGCCCATGCGAGCGCCCATCGATCCATGGCATACACGACACGCGTGAAGACCCGATCGGAACTCTCAATCCTGACAATGACCTTAGCGTCGAAGCAGAGACCTTACCACATTGATATACAATGGAGCGCGTAGCGCACGCTCTTTTGCCTTAGACGCAAGTGGGGAGGACTACCATGGACGCAAACGCCGACGAGGCCACGGATATCGCCCGAGAGGGACATCGCGCATATGAGAGGGGAGACTACACCAAGGCCTGCCGCCTGTTCCGGCTCGCGGCCGACCAAGGCGACGCGGAGTCGCAGAACAAGCTGGGCCTCATGTACGAGAGGGGCCGCGGCGTGGGGCAGGACTACGCCGAGGCCTGCCGCCTGTACCGGCTTGCGGCCGACCAAGGCCACGCCCGGGCTCAGTGCAACCTAGGCCTCATGTACGAGAGGGGCCATGGAGTGGGGCAGGACTACGTCGAGGCCTGCCGTTGGTACCAGAAGGCGGCCAACCAGGGCTATGCCCGGGCGCAGTGCAACCTGGGATTCATGTACGAGAAGGGCTGCGGGGTGGGGCAGGACCACACAGAGGCCTACCGCCTGTTCCGGAAAGCAGCTGACCAAGGCCACGTCGGTGCACAGTGCAACCTGGGCACCATGTACGAGGGGGGACGTGGCGTGGGGCGGGACTACGTCGAGGCCTGCCGCTGGTACCGAAGGGCGGCCGACCAGGGCTTTGCGAGAGCGCAATTCAACTTAGGCCTCATGTACGAGGGGGGACGTGGCGTGGGGCGGGACTACGTCGAGGCCTGCCGCTGGTACCGAAGGGCAGCAGTCCAGGGCAACGCCGATGCTCAGTGTAACCTGGGCCTCATGTACGAGGAGGGCTGCGGCGTGAAGCAGAGCGACGTCGAGGCCTGCCGCTGGTACCGCAGGGCGGCAGTCCAGGGCAACGCCGATGCTCAGTGTAACCTGGGCCTCATGTACGAGGGGGGACGTGGCGTGGGGCAGAGCGACGCCGAGGCCTGTCGCCTGTTCCGGCTCGCGGCCGACCAGGACAACGCTCTGGCGCAGCTCAACTTAGGCACCATGCATGGGGAGGGCCGCGGCGTGGAGCAGGACCACAGGGAGGCCTGCCGATGGTACCGGAGGGCGGCCGACCAGGGCGACGCCGATGCGCAGTGCGCCCTGGGCCTCATGTACAAGATGGGCCTCGGAGTGGAACGGAGCGACGCAGAGGCCTGCCGCCTGTTCCGGCTCGCGGCCGACCAGGGCAACGCTCTGGCGCAGCTCAACTTAGGCGCCATGCATGGGGAGGGCCGCGGCGTGGAGTAGGACCACAGGGAGGCTTGCCGATGGTACCGGAGGGCGGCCGACCAGGGCGACGCCGATACCCAGCGACGACTTGGCAGCATGTACGAGTCTGGCAAAGGTGTTGAGAAGAACATCCCCATGGCTCGTCATTGGTACGGATTAGCCGCCAGTCAGGGGGACGCGCGAGCCCAGGGCGCCTTGCGCTCAATGAGACCGAAATCGGGACGCTCGCCTCGAGCACCCCCTAATCGTCCGCCTCTATGTCCACTTCCCCGGCAATGTCAGCCATGGCCGGGAGGTCGGAGTCGTCCTGTATCGTGGACTCGCCGCTCCTCGAGTAGCTGAGGCTCTCCTCGCGGAAGGGGTTCCCCTCCCCGGGCACGACCTCGTCCGCCCTGACGCCCCCCTCGACCTCGAGCCGCAGCATGGTCCGCAGGAGGTCGGCGTAGATCTCCCTCACGAGGTTACCAAAGGAGTCGAGCGCCTCCCCCTTGTACTCCACGAGCGGGTCGCGCTGTGCCAGGCCGCGAAGGCCCACGCCCTGCCTGAGGTGGTCCATGTCCACGAGGTGGTCCACCCAGCGCTGGTCGAGCGAACGTAGGAGTGCCCGGCGGCAAATCCCGCCGAAGGCCTCCTCGCCCATCGCCTCCCTCCGGGCGTCCCAGCGCTCGGCGAAGGCTGCCTCGATGCCGTCGGCCAGCTCGCCCGCGTCCTCTCCGAGCTCAGCCGCATCAAAGGATTCGTCGCCGGTCATGTCGCCCACCCAGGCGTTGAGGCCATCGACGTCCCGCTCCCCCTTGCGGCGCGCCCCCCGCAGGTCTCCTCTACGATGGCGCCTATGGTGTCGCGGGCATGCCCGGCACAACATGGTCATGCCCGATAGCGCACCCCTCAGCTGGAGCGACGGACCAGGTGGTACCGCCGCCCCCCGTCGCGTCTCCCGCGCTCGCTCACGGCACCCAGCGCGCTGGCGACGTAACCTACACAGAGGGCCTATAATGGTCCCGACGGCGGTGGCGGCCACGGACGAGGAGGGCGATCACATGGCCCACGCGAGCGGGGTCAGGGAGGCCGTCGCCTCCCTGAGGCCCATAGACGACCTGATGTTTCGGGTGATGGCGAGGGACCTCGCCTTCTGCCGGGAGCTCCTGAGGGTGCTGCTCCAGGACCCGGGGCTCGAGGTGGTGAAGAGCACGCCGCAGTCCGCCGTCACGAACACGCGGGGGCGCTCGGCGGTGCTCGACGCCCTC
>ERZ773049.2333-NODE-2333-length-10426-cov-6.708418_pt1 | contig 10426 bp, 9 predicted proteins | sample MGYA00580633_ERZ773049 | MGnify/ENA primary metagenome ERZ773049 (study PRJEB29015, sample SAMEA2737991) | human oral metagenome | biome: human oral; feature: human-associated habitat; material: dental | place: China | collected 2066 ... | reverse complement strand
CGTCGTAGAGCCTCGCGAACGCCCGCTTGTCCCCTTCGGCGACCAGTTGCAGGTCTTCGCGGCCCAGGTCGCGTGGCGCGGTATCAGTCACGGTGCTCATGGTAGAGGGCCGTGGCGCCCGGCGCCGGGCGGGGTCTCCGCCGGGGCGGCGCCGCGAAGGCCACCTGTTCCTCCGCGGCCAAGCCGTCACCCGAAGGTGAAGGAGTAGAGCGCCAAACCCTTGCTGGCCGTGACGGTGAGCAGCCCTGAGGAATCGGTGTCCCCGCTCACCAGCGTCATCGAGTTCGGGGTGCCGCTCACATGCTGGGTGTGGGACTGGCCGTCCATCTCCCAGGTGAGGTCGCCCTCGCCCGAGACCACCAGGTCCACGCGGCGTCCGCGCCACATGAGGCGCAGTTCCGCCTCGTCGTCGGCGGGGCTGATCGACTGGGCGCCGATGGTCCACCGTCCCTGCAGGGCGAAGCGGTCCGCGCCTAACGAGGCCGGGGCCGCGTAGTCGCGCGTCCCGGCGGAGTAGGCCTCCGTCCCCGCGAAGCTTGCTGCACGTTCGTGGCCCAAGTAGGTCTCGGGCGTGCGGTGTAAGGCCACTCCTTCGACGCCGTCGTCGGTGAAGAGCGGGTCGGGCAGCGCGTTGCCCTGGTCGGCCAGGAGCCGGCGGATCAGTGACTCCAGGGTCGCCTCGCCGCCCTCTCCGAAGTGCGTGTAGCGCAGTTGCCCGTGCGCGTCCGCCAGGTACTGGGCGGGCCAGTAGTGGTTGTCGAAATCCGTCCAGGTCTCCAGGTCGGAGTCGACGGCGATCGGGTAGGTGATGCCCAGCTTGTCGCCCCCGGATTGGACGTTCGCGGTCTCCTTCTCGAAGGCGTACTCGGGGGAGTGGACGCCGATGACTTGGAGCCCGTAGGGGTGGTACGCCTCGTAAAGCCTTTCGATCCCGGGAATGGAGCGCTGGCAGTTGATGCACGAGTACGCCCAGAAGTCGACCAGGGTCGCTCCACTGCCCTGGGGGGCCGCCCCGCCGTCCGTGTTGAGCCACGCGGTGGGTTTCAAGGAGGGGAGCGCGCCGCAGTCCGCCAGGGTCGTCGCGCCGTCGACGCAGGCTGAGCGCTGGCCTCCGCCCCTGCTCAGACCCGGATCGGCGCTGCGCTGCAGCGTTGACGTGTAGTCGGGCAGCGCCCTTTGGAGAACGGCGGGCAAGTCGGTGACGATCCCGGCGGCCAACGCCAGGACGGTGGCGCCCGCGGCGATGCGCACGCGCCGCTGGTGGCGGCTGAACGCGGAGACGCGCTCGGTGAGGCGGCGCCCCGCTAGGGCGAAGGCCAGGAGGGGGATCGCTGTGCCCGCGGCGAAGGAGAGCGCCAGGGCCACGGTGTCGGCCCCGATGCGGCCGGTGGAGCCGGCGACGCTCACCGCCGCCAGTACGGGTCCCGCGCAGGGCACGTAGGCGGCGCCGAGGACGATGCCCAGGCCGAAGCCGTTGGTCCCCGTGCGCCTACCGGCCTTGGAGAACACGGCGAAGGGCTTCTCCAGGACGTGCATGAACCGTGGGACGATCATGCCCACACCGATGAGGACCAGCAGGACCACCCCGGCCCACCGGATGAAGTCCTGGGGCAGGTGGAGCGCCGTGAGCAGTGTCGAGCCGAGCAGCGTGAATGCTGTGAAGCTGAGGACCAGTCCCGCGACGACCTGGTAGGGCCGCCATTTCGAGGGGGCGCGGGGCACTGGCCGTGTCGCGCGGTGGTCTTCCTGTGCGCCGGAAGTCCCCCCGAGGGAGATGCCGGTGCCCGGAGCAACAGCGAAGGAAGGGGAGGGGCGCGCCGAAGCGGCGCCACCCGCCATGAAGATGACGGGGAGGACGGGGAGGATGCACGGGGAGATGCCCGTGATGAGGCCACCGAGGAATCCGATGAGGACCAGGGCTGTCATGATGCTCCTTTCGTGTGGTGCTACTCCTGATTCGTCGCAGTCGCAGTCGTGGATCAGCGGATGTCGTGTGTTGTATGTCACTGATGGCTGGGTGATCCGTGGCGCTGTTCGCGCCGAATAGGAGGGTGAAGGCGCTAACGGAGCGCCCGTCAACAGAAGGAATCACGCAATGAGTATTCGCCGCGCGGCTCTGGCAGCCGCCCTGTCCGTCGTCTTCGCCGCTGGTTTGGCGGCCTGTGGGAACTCCGCCAACGACAAGATGGAGAACCCGTCGTCGCCGTCGATGACGCAGGACACGAAGATGGAGAACTCGATGTCGGGCGATGGCATGAAGGGGGGGATGGACGACGGCAAGATGGACGACGGGAAGATGGACGACGGCAAGATGGACGACGGCAAGATGGACGACGGCAAGATGGACGACGGCAAGATGGACGACGGGAAGATGGACGACGGGAAGGAGGGGTAGCAGTAGGCCGCGGCTCGGGGCGTCCCAGAATCCCAAGGGCGGCGGGCTGATCCATGTGATGTCCCGCCGCCCAGGGCCTATCGATGGGCGCTGGCGGCGCAGTGGGGCGAGCGGGTGCTGTTGCGTGAGTCAGCGCTGTGGGCACCGGGTGCGAAACTGCCTCACGCCGCCACTTACTCTGGCCGCACTGTGGCGCCTGCTCACACGTGCCCCTGGATCTGCGCGAAGACGCGGCCGATGGGCTCGCGGATGATCAGGTCGGCGCGCCCGTCGTAGGGGGTGGGCGTCGCGTTCATGAGGACGAGGCGCCCGCCCTGGTAGTAGTCGATGAGCCCGGCCGCCGGGTAGACCGCCAACGACGTGCCGCCCACGATCAGCATGTCCGCCCCCGCTATGGCCAGGACGGCCCCCTCCAGCGTCGCCGGGTCCAGAGCCTCGCTGTAGAACACGATGTCCGGGCGCACCACGGCGGAGCACGACGGGCAGTGGGGCACGCGCCTGGCCCGGGCCTCGTCGAAGTCGTCGATGGTGGAGCGCGCGCCGCACCCCGTGCACTCCAGCCTCGTCCAGTTCCCGTGGAGCTCGAGCACGCGCTTGGAGCCCGCGGCCTGGTGGAGGCCGTCGATGTTCTGGGTGACCACCGCCTTCAGTTTCCCGGCGCGCTCGAGGCCGGCGAGGAAACGGTGGGCGGCGTTCGGGGCGACCCCCTTGCGGGCGGTCTGCTCGGCGAACCAGGCGTAGTAGGCCCCGGGGCAGGCGGAGAAGAAGTCTATGGACAGCACCCGTTCGAGGGGGATCTCGCGCTCCTGGTGGTAGAAGCCCTTCGCGCCCCGGAAGTCGGGGATCCCGGACTCCGTCGACACCCCCGCGCCCCCGAAGAACACGATGTCGTGCGCCTCGGCGATCCATTGCACCAGCGTGGACGCGTCGTCACTCATGATGGCCCCCTTCGGACACGGTGCCGCCTACGGCAACGGTAGCATCGCCTGGGCGCGCCGGCGGTGCATCAGCTGTTCCCGGCTATCGCTTTCGCGATCTTGCCCGACCCGAGGACCACCATCATGAGGATCACCGGCGTGATGAGGATCGGAAGGTAGTTGCCCACCAGCCACGCCAGGGGGTCGTCCGAGCCGATCGGACTCACTTCCAGGAAGGAGCCGTTCTCAGCATTGGAGGCCACGCTGATGATGCCTTTGTAGATGTGGATGCTGACGATGATGCACACGCCGTGTATGCACACTTCGACGTACTTCCTCAGGAAGGAAGTGCCGAAGGACTTGGTCTCGTCGTTGCCCAGGAAGGCGAAGGGCAAGGGGGAGAAAGCGGTGAGCATGTAGATTTCCGCGAAGCGCAGCAGCACGACGATCATGAGCGTCGCCTTGGCGGCCAGGGTGACCAGGAAGGGGATGAGGAGGAAGATGAGCATGCCCACCTGGTCCACCGACGAGGCCTTGTCGATGCTCGCCTGGAAGGCGCTGACCGCTGCGCCGTTCTCGTTCACGGAGACGCCCGCGCCCTCCGGGTCTAGATGTGGGTCGCCCATCACGTTGGCGACGAGGGCGCGGATGGCGTTGAGCAGGATGCCCGAGTTCTTCACGGCCATCACCAGGATGATGTACTTGAAGATCACGGCGGCGATGAGTTTCACGCCTGTCTGGTGGTCGGCCTCGATGTGGGAGGCCTTCCGGTTGAGCTCCACCATCATCACGATCGCCAGGACTGTGAGGGCGACGGGCATCACCGCAAAACCTGAGATATCAGACACTACTTTGCTGGTGTCCGCACTGAAGTCAAGTATGTCTTTAGTCACACTGTCGACTGATGATGCATGGCCGTTGAAGAGGAACTCGACCAGTTTCTTGAGCGCGTCCTTCATGGCGCGTCACTGGGCCCGCTGATTCGACGGGTTGGCGGGCGCCCCGTTCTGGGACGGCGCCTGGGTGGCCCCCGTGCCCCCGGGGTTCCCCGTGCCCTCCGTCGGCTCGCTGATCTGGGTCGGCGGCAGGTACGCGCTGTCAGTGCTGGTGATCTGGTGGCGCGTGTTGTCGCCCCACGCCCATACTCCGCGCGTCGTGCGGACGAAGGTCGTGAAGTTCGACGCCTCGATGCCCGTGATCTCAAGGCTGTCGAGGCCCTCCACCTGCGTCGGGGACAGGTACGTGTCGTCGCTGTCCTTGACCTGGTGGGCGGTGTTCACCCCCCAGCACCACACGCCCTGGTCCGTGAGGGCGCAGGCGTGGGCCCTGCCCGCCGCGATGTCCTTGATGGTGCCGCCGGGGACCCCCACGACCGGGCCTGGGGACGTGACCTCGCTGTTGCCGTGGCCGGTCTGCGCCCAGCGGTTGTCCCCCCAGCACCACACCTCCGACGAGGTCGAGGCGCAGGCGAAGTCGTCTCCGGCCACCAGGGAGCGCGCCGCAGTGGGCAGGTAGAAGGTGAAAGTGCGCGCGGTCGCCAAGTCGGCGGTGCCGAGCTGGCCCATCGAGTTCTCACCCGAGCACGTGACCTCCTCGCCCTCGGCGATGCATGAGAACGCCTGGCCGCCGGCGGTGAGGACGGCGCCCCCGGCCGTGGCCCCCGTGGAGTTCGAGGCCTTAGTCGCCGAGGTCCCCGACATCGCCGCGCTCTGCTGGGTGTCCGACGCGGTTCCCGCCTCGCCCCCCGCGTTGGGATCCGTCGTGGGCTTCTGGCTCCTCACCAGCTGGAACACGAGCAGGCCCAGGCACAGGATGATCACCACGGCCCCCGCGATGATCGCGGGGAGGGGGACCGAGGAGCTCAGCGTCCCCCCGGTCGAGGTGGGGGCCACGAAGCCCTGCTTCTTCTTCGGCGCTTTGCGCGGGGGAGGGGGCGCGGAGCCGTCGATGACCGGGTTGCGGGGGGGCTTGCGCTTGCGCGAGAAGATGCCGCGCGACCGGCTCCCCTCGACCAACTCGGGAGGCGGTGCGGGCGGATCGGGGATCTCCGCGAAGTTCTGGACGCCCCTGGCGAACAGGCACCAGTCGCGCAACTGGAGCCACGACGAACCGTGGGACTCCAGGTCGTCGAAGAACCCGTAGCTCCACAGGCTGCGGTTGCGGGCGAGTTCGTAGAGCTCGACGACGGTCACGCGGGGGTCAATGGACATTGGGGACTCTCCTCATAGCGGACTCATAGCAGAACGGGCGCGGGGGCGTCACAGGAAGCGGCGGACGTTGCGCACACCGGGGAAGACGGGCTCGATATTGATGCCGCTCTCCGGCGAGTCCGCGCTCACCATCTGGCCGCCGCCCAGCGCGATGGCCGTGTGCCAACTGCCGTCCCCCCAGTCCCAGAAGATCAGATCCCCGGGCTGCATCTGGTCGTAGGGGACATCGACGCCGCCGGGCGCGGTGGACTGCTCCCTGGCCGTGCGGGGCAGGGCCACGCCCAGACGCGCCATGAACGCGCCCGTCAGGCCCGAGCAGTCCCAGGCCGTGGGGCCCTGGCTCCCCAGGACGTAGTGGTTCGTGTCGTCCATGGCGATGGACTTCGCCCACTCGAGCGCGTCTCCGAGCGAACCGCCCACGGCGGCGACGTCCTGCGCCGCCTGGTACTTGACCATGAGGGCGAGGATCTTCGAGACGTAGTTCTGGGTCTCGGCGTATGGCGGGATGCCGCCGTTGCTGATCACCGCGCCGGGGCCGGCGTTGTAACCGGCCAGGGCGACCTCCTGGATGCTGCCCGCCACCGCGCCGGAGGCGACGTGGGGGTTGAGCGTCTCGACGATCGAGCACATGAAGTGCCCCTGCGAGGGGATCGCGTCCGCGGGGTCCAGGGGATCGGCGCGGCCGTCGCCGTTGTAGTCCCCTCCCTGCGTCGCCCAGGTGCCCGGCATGAACTGGCTGATGCCCTGGGCGCCGACGGGCGACTTAGCAGCCGGGTTCCACCCGGACTCCGCTTCGATCTGCGCGGCGATCAGGGGGGCCGTGATCTCGGGGCACATGGAGCCCGCCTGGTTGACGTACTGGGCGTACTCGGGGGGCACGTTCGCGGCTACGCTCCGGCCCACCTTCCTCTCCTGCTGGGCGATCTCGATCCCCAGGGAGCCGAGGAAGGAGGACAGGAATGTGGCGACGACCATGACAATGCCCAGCAGGGACAGGTTCTTCGCCGCCATCAGCGCCGTGGCGACGAGGCTGCCGATCGCTTTCGAGGCGATGATGAAGAAGTGCGAGACCGCCTGGGCGGCGTGCCCCGCCATACCGGCGGCCTTCGTCCCGTTGATGGCTCCCAGCAGCATCATGGGCTTGGACGCCTTGATGGCCGCGGACATCTTGCCGGTCATCCCGCCCAGGGAGGACAGGGCGTCGCCCAGCACCCGCGTCTTGAGCAGGAGGGACTTGGAGCCTCCGCTGGCCAGCTTCCCGCCGACCAGGCCCCCCTTGGCCGCGGTCGCCGCGCCCTTCTTGCCCACGACCAGCAGGTTGTCCCCGACAGCCCGTATCGACTCCTTGGGGATCAGGCTCGAGGCGTTGGAGCCGACCGCTCCGACCGGGTCGGAGTGGATGGCCGCGGCGTCGAACCCGTTCGCATGGGCGGCGCCGCCCGCCTTGTGGACGGCGCTGTGGGCGCCCTCGTGCAGGGCGGACCCGCCGGTCGTCTGGGGAACGCCATGAGCGCCCTCGCGCAGGGCGGACCCCGACGACTGCGTGACCGAGACGACGCGCGTTTTCAGCTCCGTCTTGGCGTACTTGATCGTCGGACCGGCTTGCTGCTGGAACTTCATGGCGTTCTCCCCTCACCTGCTCATGGGTTGCCGGTACTGCAGGGCGTCGATCATCTCACCGGGCTTCGTCGAGAAGACCTTGTACATCCGTGTGTCGACCGGGATCGAGTTGTCGAAGGGGATGACGACCTGGCCCATCTTCAGCAGGCCCTGGCCCGCGGGGACATGGGAGTAGTAGCCGCGCTGCTCGTCCGAGAACTGGAAGAGCTCCTGCAGGGACTCCGCGTCGGTGGGCGTCTGGTTGAGCAGGGCCAGCATGTCGCAGTTGGCCAGCATCAGGCGCGCCCGCTCGGACATGAGCAGCTCCTCGATGTTCTGCGTGAGCCCCGTCGGGTTCAGGCCGTACTTGCGGGCCCGCTTGAAGATCGACTGGAAGTAGGCGGCCGCGTAGTCGTTGGAGAACAGCAGGTGGAACTCGTCGATGTACAGCCACGTGCGGATGCCCTTCGCGCGGTTCTGGATGACGCGGTTCCAGATCTGCTCGAGGATGATGAGCATGCCGAAGGAGCGCAGCGACTGGCCGAGCTGGGAGATGTCGTAGATGACGAACCTGTTGGAGGTGTCGACGTTGGTCTGCTGCGAGAACCCGGAGAACGAGCCGGTCGAGTACAGCTCGAGGCTGGTCGCCAGCTGCGGCGCCTCGGCGTCGTCCTGCCGCCGGATCATGTCGGTCAGCGTGGCCAGGGTGGGCATGGGCGCCCTGCGCTTGGAGAAGAAAGTGTTGTAGATCGCCGTGACGCAGCGGTCGATGATCGAGCGCTGGGAGGGCGACAGGCCCGTCGTGCCGCCGATCAGCAACTCGCACATCGACAGGACGAACTCGGATTTGAGGCGGACCAGGTCGCCCTCCGTCGAGTCGCGCACGATGTCCATCGGGTTCACGCAGTGCTGGGAGCCCGCGTGGATCTCCACCGTGGTGGCACCCAGTTCGTGCCCGACGGGCGCGTACTCCCGGTCGGGGTCGATGATGATGACCTCGTCCTCGGGGCGGTTGAGCAGGACCTGGTGGATCTCGGACTTGCCGTACATCGACTTGCCCGACCCGGAGGTGCCCAGGAAGAAGGCGTTGCCGTTCATCAGCGTGGAGCGCGAGGCGAGGATCAGGTTCTTCGACAGGGCGTTCACCCCGTAGCAGACGCCGTCCTCCTCGAAGAGCTCCTGGGAGGTGAAGGGGATCATGACCGCCGTGGTGCCGGTCGTCAGTGTGCGGAACAGCGGCAGCCTGCACCTGCCCAGCGGCAGGAACGCGTTGAAGGCGGCCTCCTGCATGTAGCGCGCCGTCGAGAAGCGGCAGGACTGGCGGTTGCCCACCTGGATGACCCGCTCGCAGCGGGAGTCGAGCTCCTCGATGCTGCTGGCCGCCACGCCCACCAGCAGGGTCGTGGTGAAGAGCTTCTGGTTCGACGTCTCCAACTCGTGGCGCAGGTCGACGCCCGCCTCGTAGGACGCCTCGAGCTCGTGGGGCATGAGGTCGTAGGGAAGGCCCTGTTTGGTGAGTTTGCGCGTCTCGTTGGCGCGCTGGATCGACATGTCGGCGAGGCGGCGCTTGACCAGGTCCAGGCCCTCGCCCTGGTCGATGGGGCTGATGTGCAGCGAGACGCCCAGGTTCATGTTGAGATCCGTGAGCTCTTTGACGAGCCGGTCGGAGAGCCAGGCGGGCAGCTCCTCCAGCCATAGGACGCGCAGGTAGGAGACCTCCTCGTTCTCGATCCGCACGTGCCGCGCGTTGGAGAAGTCGAAGACCGCCGGCGCCAGGAAGTCCTTCGACGACTTCCCCGGGTCCACCAGCTGGGCGTAGTCGAAGTCGAAGCGCTCGCCGGGGCGCGTGAAGGAGTGGACGATGCGGGCGCGCGCCTGCCCGGTGACCACGTCCGCGGTGCAGCCGCCGACGCTGCGCAGGTGGCTGATGCTCTCGGTGGCGACGCGCATCAGGCGCGCCCGCCCGTCCTCGTAGTCCTCGGCCTCCACGGTGATCGTGAAGTACTTGTCGGTCACCGTGTTGTTCCTGCCGGTGGCGAGGCGGTCGTGGATGACCCGGTTGAACTCGCGGCGCAGGGCGTTGTACGAGTCGGGCCGGTAGGGCATGAAGGCGGCCTCCTCGACAGTCTCCTGGTCCATGACCCTGTTGATGACGCTGACCTGCAGGTGGTGGGCGGAGTCGAAGCTGTTGAGGAACTTCGCGTACTGCTCGATGATCGATTCCTGCTGGTGGGGCGGTGCGATCACGTAGTTGACGTCGGACAGGCGCAGCGTGATGGAGAAGTGCTGGTCGTCGAGGACGCAGATCCCCGAGTCCATGAGCGCCTCGTAGTCGAGGACGTCCTGGGCGCGCAGGATCTGGCGCCGTGAGACTTTCTTCTTCTTCGGCTTGTCTGCGTCTTTCTTCGACTTAAACATACGAGTCACGCTCCACGGGCAGGCTGCCTTTGCGGCGGGATTTGGTCTTCTTGCGGTTCCGCTTGGCCTTGCGCGGAACCGGCCCGCCGTCGGCGGATGGCTGGACTTGGGAGATCATCCCGTACACGTACAGCTGGCGGCTGCGCTGGTGGTTGATGATGTACCCGGCGTACTTCTCGAAGGGGAGGCCGCGCGGCCGGTACCAGCCCAGGGCCGCGAAGGGGATGATGATCGCGATCACTATGTACTGGCTCGTCTCAACGAAGTCCGCGAGGTAGCCGACGAAGATCGTCGCGAAACCGAGGATGGTCATGGCGGCAGCGCACGCGAGCTGCCGCCATGACATCCCCATGACCACTTTGGCTTGATACGCGGTGATCTCGCGTGGTACCTGGATCTCTATCGCCATGTGTGTCCTTGTGCGGGACCGGCGGCGGGGCGGCGCTTGCTCGGCGGCGCCCCGCCACGGGCCATTCGGTTAGTGGAGGCTGATCTGCCCGAACAACTGCGCAGCCGCGACGATCATCCCGCCGCCGACCAACTGCCACACGCCGGACTGGATGCCGGGCCCGTTGTGGTCCTTGAGTCCGCCCGCCAGCACGACGACGCCCCAGATCGCCCATAGGCCGCCGCCGATGGTGGCGAACCTGACGAGCAGATGAAGAGCTTCGTTGACGACATTAGCGTCCATGTTTCCTCCGGGGGGTGTTCGACTGGGGTGGCTTCAGGCGCGGGAGCGCTTGCGGGCCCTGCGCCGCATGGCCAGGAGCGCGAGACCGGTGGCGCCGAAGGCCGCCGAGGTGAGGGCGCTGGAACCCGCGCCGGTCTGCGCGAGTTCGGAAGCGCTCGGGCGCTGGGTGTTCACGTTGGGCGCGGGCGCTTGCGCG
>ERZ773049.2331-NODE-2331-length-10430-cov-5.695036_pt1 | contig 10430 bp, 14 predicted proteins | sample MGYA00580633_ERZ773049 | MGnify/ENA primary metagenome ERZ773049 (study PRJEB29015, sample SAMEA2737991) | human oral metagenome | biome: human oral; feature: human-associated habitat; material: dental | place: China | collected 2066 ... | reverse complement strand
GACTGGGAGCCAGGTAGAAATTTCAAAGTAAACGTCTCTTATAAATTTTAAATTTATGGCAAGGTGAGAGCCTTGCCAAATTTCACTTTTACACAGCCCATTTTTCATGCCTCGCTTTTTGCTGTTTGATTTAAATTTAATATAGTATCATTTGTGCGACTAAACTTTTTTGGGAGAAAAAATGAGGCAGAAGCACTTTGAAGTGGCAGTTGTTGGAGCGGGCATTAGCGGGACGGCACTCTTTTACGAGTTGGCTGCATTTAGCGATATAAAAAAGGTCGCGCTTTTAGAAAAATATGACGGCGTAGCTACGCTAAATTCAAGCGGTAAGGGCAACTCGCAGACCATCCACTGCGGCGATATCGAGACAAACTACACGCTAGAAAAGGCAAAAAAGGTCTCACAAGTGGCAAATATGCCAGTAAAATACGCCTTAAAATACAACCTAGAGGGCAAATATATGTTTGCTCATCAAAAGATGACGCTAGCTATCGGAGATGCCGAAGTAGAGCGCATCAAGGAGCGATATGAGAGCTTTAAAGAGTTATTTCCTTATCTTGAAATTTATGACAAAGAGAAGTTAAAGCAGGTCGAGCCAAACGTTGTTTTTGACGCAAATGGCAATGAGCGCCCTGAAAATATCATCGCAATAGGCGCGCAAAATGGCCAGTACACTACGATGGACTTTGGTGGCGTGGCAAATTCGCTCGTGCAAAATGCGCTAAATTTGGGTGGAGATGGCTATGAGATCAGCCTAAGCTCAGAAGTGACTGATATGAAAAAGGTGGGCGATACCTTTCACATCAAGATAAATGACGGCGAGGTGATCACAGCAAACTACGTTGTAGTCGATGCTGGAGCGCACTCGCTATTTTTAGCTCACAAGATGGGTTACGGGCTTCATCTTAGCACGCTGCCAGTTGCTGGAAGCTTTTACTTTGCTAACAAGCGTCTGCTAAATGGCAAAGTCTATATGGTGCAAAACGACAAGCTACCATTTGCCGCACTTCACGGCGACCCAGATATCCTAGCTAATGGCAACACTCGCTTTGGGCCAACAGCTCTTGTCATACCAAAGCTTGAGAGATTTCACGGCTGTTCTAGTTTTTTTGACTTTTTAAAGTGCTTAAAATTTGACAAAAACGTCCTTGAAGTCTTTACAAATTTACTAAAAGATGGGGACATCAGGTCATATATACTAAGAAATTTCTTGTTTGAAGTGCCATTTATCAACAAAAAAGAATTTGTTAAAGACGCCAGAAAGATCGTGCCAAGCCTAAGCGAAAACGACCTAAGCTACGCTGTAAATTTTGGTGGCGTAAGGCCGCAGGTGATCGACCGCAATAAAAAAAGGCTCGAGCTTGGTGAGGGCAAGATCAGCACAGGCGAGGGCATAAGCTTTAACATGACGCCAAGCCCGGGAGCTACTAGCTGTTTTGAAACGGCGAGAGCTGATATGGAGGAAATTTGTAAATTTTTGGGCAAAAATTTCGACGAAGAGAAATTTAACGCCGAGTTTTTTGGGTAGAAATGACAACAAAAAGTGAAATTTTAAATTTTTTATCATCGCAAAAAGAGAGGTTGTTTTTGCTTGGAGTTACCAAGCTAGGCCTTTTTGGAAGCTATGCAAAGGGAAAAGAGGATGCATTTTCTGATATAGATATAGTGATAGAAACAGATGCTAAAAAGATGGTAAAAAGCCTTGGTAACCCTTTTTTGGTAGTTACATTTTTAGATGATTTTAGAAAAAGCGTGTCTGATAAATTTGGCGTTTTGGTTGATATATGTGACACCACGTCTATGTCGGCGCAAACTAAAGAAGAGCTAGTAAAAGGAGCTATTTATGTTTGAAAAAGCAAGTATTGAGCGTCTTAAAAAAATTTCTCAAAAAATAGGCTCTATCTTAAATAAATGTAGTGGTGGTATATATGAGGCACTTCACGATGAGGATGTGCTGCAACCAGCCATAATGATGCAGTTTGTTAATATCGATGCGCTTTTAAAAGGCATACAAGAGAGCAATGATCTAGAGGCTTTGGCTATTTTTACCAAAGAAGAGATAAGGGCGATCAGCACTACGAGAAATATCGCCTCACATGAATACGAAAGGCTAAATTTAGAGCTTATAGAGATAGCGATTAGGGATTATTTGCCTATTTTGAAAGAGAAAATAGACAAAACGATAAAAACAGAAGGAGGCTTGTCTTGAAAACAGCACAACAAAGAAAAGATGAGAACATAAAAATTTTAAAAAAAGAGGGTGTGGCGGTGCTTGAGAGCTTGCCACTTCGCTATGAAAATAGCGAGGTTATGCCAAGAGATATTGACGAGATAGTAAGGCGCGCAGTTTGCTCATTTACAGCGATAATGTGTGCTTGCACGATCCGTGATGAGGGCTCTTTGGGCGAAGAAAATATGGCGTGGGCAAAGAGCTTTTTAGGCGATGCCTATGAGGGACTTAGCGTAAAAGAAAAAGAGGTCGTTGAAGATAGAGCCGATATGGACACGGCTGTGAATATGGGCTGGAAATATGAGTCGCTTTGGATCTTGCTTTGGGCGCTTGGTATAGCTGAAGATATCGGTCAGATGGATAAAATTTGCGACTGTGAGTTTGTGATGAATGTCTTTAAAGAAGGCGGGCTAAAAAGCCGCTCAAAGCTTCGCAGCATGGATGAAATTTTAAGTAAGCTCGATCTAGTTTATCGCTACCACTGGGCGTGCGTAAATGCAAGAGTAAATGGCACAAAGGTGGCTGGACTTGACGAAGAGGTCGTTATGGAGAGGCGAGCAGGGCTTGAGTGGCTATGCTGCAAAGGGCAAGAAAATGACGACTTGAGCGCTGAGTTTAACTGCTGGGACTATCCTGATCTAAACACTTGATATAAGAAATTTTAAGCTCAAATGAGCTTAAAATTTATTTTAATGTAAATGCTATAGGAAAGCGAAGATAGCGAGCTTCTTTTGGCTTTGGAAACTCAGAGCTTGCTTTTTTTACATTTTCTAAAGCACCATTATCAAGCGACTCAAAGCCTGAACTTTTAGTAACCTTTAGCTCGTCTATGCTGCCATCCGTTTTAAGCAAAAATCTAACTTCAACAACGCCTTGATGCTTCATCCTTCTAGCGTTATTTGGGTAGCTTTTATGCTTTTTCACAGCTGCTATAACTTTGCTAAAGTCCTCATCGCTTTGTGCGTTTGATAAATTTAACTCTTGCGCTACTTTTTGAGCAGGAGCTGAGGCGATTGATTTGTTATTTGCTGGTAAATTTGAATTTACAGCAGGTGCTGGGGTCGCGGTAGGAGCTGGCGCAGTAACAGCAGGCGTTGGCTCAGGTTTTGGCTCCACCTTTGGCTCGATTTTAGGCTCAGGACGAGGCTCAGGCTTAGGTTCTGGCTTTTTCTCCACTTTTTTTGGCTCAGGTTTAGGCTTTTCTATCTTTTTTGGCTCTGGTTTTGGCAGTGGCTTTGGCTCGACCTTTAGCTCAGGCTTAGGTTCTGGTTTTGGCGGCTCTGGCGGTGGTGGTGGAGCTGGGGGTGTTGGCTCTGGTATCATCACTTGTTCGCTTATCTGCGGAGCCGTAGTTTGCGGCACCGGAGTGAATGAATTTAGAGCTATTTTTATAGGTTTTTGCTCGCCTATCTTTATCTCACTAAAGTTATGTGAAAGCAAGAAATAAGCCGCTACCACATGCACTATTGCTGATACCGCTAGGCCACTATAGCTTGAAATTTTACTCAGAGATTGTTTGGATTGCAAAGTTTTCGTGACCTTTTTCTTTTAAGATATCAATTACTTTGACAAAGCTGTCAAATTTAGCGTTTTTGTCGCTTTTTAGCTCGATTAAGGTTTTTATATCCACAGCATTTAGCTTATCTTTCAGCTCGTCTTCTGAAATTTCCACATCGTCTATGAAAAATTTATTATCTTTATCGATAACGACGCTCACTTTTTTCTCATCTTCTTTATCCTGCTGTGCGCTTTTGGCGCTTGGTAGATCGACTGCGATCTTGCCCTGGGCGATGAAGGTCGAGATGCTTAGCACGATGGCTAGCAAAACGAGCATGATATCGATAAATGGGACGATATTTAGCCCATCTTTTTTATTTAGACGCATTTTCGGCCTTGTATCTGTTTATCATGACATCGACTTTTCTAACAAAGCCGTTGTAGATCATGAGCGTCGGGATCGCCACAAGTAGGCCAAATGCGGTTGCTTTTAGCGCTAAAGATAGGCCGATCATGATACTTTTTGTATCGATGCCACCAGCCATGCCCATGTCGTAAAATGTGATCATGATGCCAGCAACTGTGCCAAGAAGTCCGATATATGGAGCATTTGAGTAGATGATGTAAAGTGTGGTTAAATTTTTTGTCAGTGCCTCATCAAGCTCTTCGATGCTTTTGTAGCTATTTATATCGACGCGTGAGTAAAAAATGATACGCTCGATCGTATACCAAAGCACAAAAAGCTCATAACGCCCAAAATACCGATGATTATATAGTCAATGTTATGTTTTAAAAGTTCCATAATACCTCTTATTTTTAAAATTTGAGTGTGATTATAACTATATTGATAATTAATATCAAATATATAGTAAAAATGTAACCTAAAAATATTTTATTTATAAGAAAAGAAGTTTAAAGAGAACATATCTAAAGATTAGCGCAAATCTACGTTATTAACTATATTAATACGATAGATAAGCGCTAAATTTTATAATTTGATAATTGTTTTTAATGTAAATATATGGCTAAATTTCTAGCTCTTTTACTACACGTGCATTTAGCGCCATTTGCATGTGGTGTAAAAATATATTTTGGTAAAAATCACCACTATGCCCTGGCGCGTCGTAGGTTTGCACTAAATTTGCAGGCACGATGATCTCCCTTTTTAAATTTTGCTCATTTGCGCTAAGCCTTAGGTGAGAGACAAGCTGGTAAATGCACATATCGGTGCAGTCGCCCATCACAACAAAGCTGTCAAATTTACTTATAAATTTATTAAATTCCTGCGAATAAGCGATACTAAGTGAGTTTTTATAAAAAATTTTCATCTCATAAAAAAAGTCTAAATTTCGTAGCTCATCAACTGCCTGTGCTTCATTTTGCCCTTTTAAAGCATGTGCTGGAAAGCTCGCAAACTCAGCAGAATTTGGCTCGTGAGCATCTTGTATGAGGATGTAGTTTTTAAGGTCAAATTTCTCTCTTGCGATCTTAAAAGTATCTGCTATATGGCTTGCTAGCTCGCCCACACGCTTACTAGCTAGTGCGCCTTCAGAGCAAAAGCCATTTATCATATCAACGCTTATAAAGGCCACCTTCTCGCTGCCATTTTTAAAAATTTCGCTAAATTTAAGCGCCTTTAGGCTATTTTGCCACGCATTTAGCTCATCTAAAATTTCACTCATCACTTCTCCTTTATAGGTAAATTTATACAAAATGTCTTTGGCTCAAGGGTTATCTCTATGCTGCCCTTGTGTGCCTCGATGATCTGCAAGCAAAGGTGCAGTCCTAGGCCATTGCCCTTTAGCTTGCTCGTCTTAAATGGCTCAAAGACGATATTTTCATTTTTTATAGAGACGCCGCTGTCATAGACGATAAATTTATGCTCATTTGGCGTCTTTTCGTAGCTTAGTCTTACTACACCTTCGTCGTTTTCGTCCTCTTCGATAGCATCGATCGCGTTAAACAAAATGTTTTGAAAGACCATCGCAATGAGGTCAAAGTCGCCACAATAAAAGGTGTCAGGGAAATTTAGCTCAAAAGTTATATCTTTTGAATATTCATAAAATTTAAGTGCCTCCTCGCACTCGCTTTTGATATCTAAAAAGTTAAATTCCTTTGGCGTTATGCTAAGCCCTTTTGTAAAAAGAAGTGTGGCTTTGATGATGCGCTCAACCCGCCAAATACCCTTTTGTATCTGCTCGACGATAGGCAAAATTTTTGGTTCAGCCCTTTTTAAAAGCGTGGAATTTAAAAGCGAGATAGAACCTATGGGATTTCTTATCTCGTGAGCTAGATGCGCTGCTACTTGACCCATCGAGGCTAGGCGCTCGGTGCGTTTTTCCTGCGTTATGTCGGTAGCCGAGATGATCTTTTTGTCGTCTTTGACCACCTTTTTTACTAGATAAATTTGTGAGCCAAAATTTAGCTCGCCCTCATCTTTTGGGACGAAATTTAGCGCTTTGCCAAGCTTTTGCGCCTCTGAGTTTTGCAAGAAAATTTCATCATTTTCATCAAGTACCCAAATGGCATTTGGTAAAATTTCCACGATATCTTTTATAAAACCTTGCAGGCTCATATAAGAAGCGGTCAAATTTTTATACTCACGCTCTATCAGATAGGTCTGCTCTATTAGGCTTTTTAGGCCATTTTGTATATCGATATCACTCACAGCAACTCCTCATAATCTTTTATCTCATAAAGCCTAAGCCGCTCATCTTTTAAGCCCAAAAGCTCTTTGCTAAAGCCACTTTTTGAAAAAAGCGCCACGATATCAGGCTTTATGCCTAGCCTTTCGCACTTGTGAAGGACTAAATTTAAGACATTTTTGCAAATTTTTCGCTCTTTATATTTTGCTTCGCCAACGATTATCTTGCCATTTATGCTAAAAAGCATGTCTAGCTCTATATTTTTGCTCCAAAATGAGCTTAACAAAATGCCATCAAGCCCGAGCTTTTTAGCCATTAGCTCGCCGCTTAAAAGCTCAAAGCCAAGGCTTGCGTACTCGTCAAATTCTCTTCTTATAAGCTCTAAAATTTCCTCACTCCTGCCCTCTTTTAAAAGGCTTAAATTTGGCTCGATAAATCTAAACCAAAACCTTGAAAAATGGCTGTTAAAATGAATTTTATCCTCTATTTTATAAGCTCGCTCGCTCTTTTTTAAAATTTGGCGTTTGTTTTTTACTCGTGGCTTTTCTTGGCTCTTTTCAAGCACTAAAAAATCCTTACTAAAAAGCTTTGCATAGACCCTATTTGTCATGCTTTGGGGCAAAATTTTATTTACGCTAAATTTCTTTCTGTCGCTTCTAGCAAGCTTAATGAGAGCCATTTTGATGGCCTCGTCGCTGTCCTCGTCAAAGTAAAACCTAGCCATCAAATTTTTATAATCATCTAAAATTTCAGCCCTAATCGCCTCAAAAACATCGTAGTATGAGCCCTTTAATAAAAAGTCATCAAAAACAAGATGAAATTTTATAACTTCAGCAATACCAAGGTGCTTCATCCGCTCAAATGTCGATTTTATGGCTAAAATTTCGTATCCTTTGTGTGGCGGATTGTAGCATATTTTTAGAAAATTTTAATTATAATCACGCAAAAACTAAAAGGCTAAAGTTGGTAAATTTAGAGCGCATTAGAAGAGATATTATTTTAAAAAAAGGGATACATTACTTCGACTACACCGCCTCAGGACTTGCGTATAAGCCTATCGAGGACGAGGTCGCTGATATCTTAAAAACCTACGCCAACACCCACTCGCTAACATCCTCAAATGCCTATAAAACGCAGCTTTTGTATGATAGCGCTAGAAGCGAGCTAAAGCGATTTTTAGGGCTTGATGAGAGCTTTTATCTCATAGCCACAGGATATGGCGCCACTGGTGCGATCAAGAAATTTCAAGAGCTTTTGGGGCTTTACGTGCCTCCAGCTGCTAAAAGAAGGTTTGATCTAAAGCCAAACAACGACTCGCCGCTAGTCATCCTTGGCCCTTATGAGCACCACTCAAATGAGATCAGCTTTAAAGAGGCGCTTTGTGAGGTTGAGCGCATCAGGCTTGCAAAAGACGGCAGCATCGACCTATCTCACTTGGAGCAAATTTTAAAGATAAATGCAGGGCGCGAGATCATCGCTAGCTTTAGTGCAGCCTCGAACGTCACAGGCGTCATAAGCGACTATAAGCAAATTTATACGATGGTTAAGAAATTTGGCGGTATCGTGGCATTTGACGTGGCGAGCCTTAGTGCCTATGCAAATTTAGACTGCGACTACTTTGACGCACTCTTTATCTCGCCGCACAAGCTTCTTGGCGGAGTTGGTAGTTGTGGGCTACTGGCAATCAAAAAAGTGCTTGCAAATGACGATGTGCCAAGCTTTGCAGGTGGTGGCACGGTAAGCTATGTGAGCAAAAACTACCATATATTTTTAAAGGATCAAGAGGCACTTGAAGAGGCTGGCACACCGCCTATCTTGGGGCTTATACGTGCAAATTTAGCCTACAGACTAAGAGAAGAGGTAGGACTTGCTACCATTTATGAAAATGAGAGCGAGCTTAGCGAATACTTTTGTCAAAGGTTAAGAGAAATTCCAGAGCTAGTTAGCTACTGCCCGGCAAATTTAAAGCGCCTTGCCATTTTTTCATTTAATGTAAAAAACGTAGCTCCATACGAGCTTTCAAAAATTTTAAGCAAAGAGTATGGCATACAAACACGTGCTGGCTGCTCATGCGCAGGCTCGTACGGACACGACCTTTTGGGGCTAAAAGAGGATCCAAATTTCACCCACAAACCAGGCTGGGTGAGGGCGAGCCTGCACTATACGCATACCTTTGAGGATATTGATTATTTGGTGAGTGCGATCAAGAAAAGTATCGAGAAATACGCACTTTCATGGCAGGTCAAAGACCCTTTTGACGTAAAAGAGATAAGTGGGTGTGTGGGTGAATAAAAAAAATGTTTTGATAGTTGCTGGAAGCGACAGCGTCGGCGGTGCAGGCGTGCAGGCGGATATAAAAAGTTGCGAGGCATTTGGCTGCTTTAGCGCAAGCGTCATCACAGCCGTGACCGCGCAAAATACAAATGGCGTTAGCAGCGTGCTTGCGATGCCAGCAAGTATGGTGAAAGCTCAGTTTGAGATGGTGCTATCTGAGCTTGACATAGACGCTGTGAAGGTTGGCATGCTCTTTAACGAGGAGATAATAGCCGTTGTAAGCGCGTTTTTAAAGGATTTAAGAGCTAAAAATGTGCCAGTTGTGATAGACCCAGTTTGTGTGGCAAAGTCAGGGGCAAAACTGCTAGAAGATGGGGCGATAGAAGCACTAAAAGAGCTTTTAAGCCTTGCAAGTGTTGCCACGCCAAATGTAGATGAGGCTAGGATTTTGGGTATTAATTTTACAAATTTGCCTTGCGATATGGTGCTAAAGCGAACGAAGGTTGATGAAATTTGCGAGGATACACTCTATCTAAAAAATGGTGGCGTGATGAAATTTAGCGAGGAGCTTTTTGAGCCAAAGGTGATGCATGGGGCTGGTTGTAGCTTCTCAAGCTCGCTAGCGGCCATTTTAGCGCAGCAAAGTGATCTAGTAAGCGCCATAAAAATGGCTAAAAAATTTGTGGCAAAAGGGATAAAAAATGCTCATAAAAGTAAATTTGGCGCAAGACTTATAGATCATAAAGCAGGGCTTGATGGCTGAAATTTACGCTATTAGCGATGATATTTTAATGCCTGAAAATTTGGCTTTAGAGTATGCAAGAGAGATTTTGGAGTGCGGGGTTAAATTTTTTCAGTTTAGGTCAAAAAAAGCGGTCAAAAATGAGAAGCTCGCAAGTGAAATTTTAAATTTATGCGAGAAATTTGGCGCGAAATTCATCGTAAATGACGATGCCAAATTTGCTAAAAAGATAGGCGCAAAGGCCGTTCATCTGGGCAAAGACGATGAGGGCATAAAAGAGGCGTTTGAGATTTTAGGCAAGGACGCATATGTTGGCGTTAGCTGCTATAACGATATAAATTTAGCCATCAATGCCGCTAAAAATGGCGCTAGCTACGCTGCTTTTGGCTCTGTTTTTGTAAGCCCCACAAAGCCAAATGCCCCAAAATGTGGGCTTGAAGTAGTTAAAGAAGCAAAGCAAATTTTAAACCTACCTATTTGCGTGATAGGTGGCATAAATGAGACAAATATCGGCTCGCTCTCTCATGCCAAACCCGATCTCATCGCCGTCATCTCAGCAATATATAAAAATGGCAACATCAAAGAAAACATCAAAAATTTACAAAAGATAATCAAAAATTTTTAATTTTATAAGAAATACTTACTTGGAAACACTTTTTAGATTTTAAATTTTAAAAGATGAGATAAATTTACTAAGAAAAGAGAGTGGGATTTAGGCAAAAATAGAACGAGGCAGTTGCCTGCCCCGCTAGTTAGCATTAAGCCGACTTTTCTTTGAGATATTTGTTTATAAGAGTTGTGATCTCTTCGCCGTGTGGGAACCTTGACTCATCGTTTCCGATGCGATCTTTTTTAGAAAAGATAACGTTTCCATCAACCTCGACGATGAAATTTCCACCATCTCCTACAACCAACTCGACTCTTGCATCACTAAAGTTCGCTTTTATTTCATCTTCTACACGAGAAGCTACCGGACGATAGTTTCAAGAGTTGCAGTAAATAATTTTTACTTGCATGCTCTGTCCTTTCTTGTGAAATAAGC
>ERZ773049.2327-NODE-2327-length-10442-cov-2.731106_pt1 | contig 10442 bp, 15 predicted proteins | sample MGYA00580633_ERZ773049 | MGnify/ENA primary metagenome ERZ773049 (study PRJEB29015, sample SAMEA2737991) | human oral metagenome | biome: human oral; feature: human-associated habitat; material: dental | place: China | collected 2066 ... | reverse complement strand
ATTAACCCGATAAATCACCCCTACAATCATAAAAATGCAAATACGTGCGAAATACGCGCGATTTAGGGCGGTTTTATGTTTTATTTAACTACATTCCGAAAATAGGCTTGCACGTCATCCAAAATGTCGTCCTCGTCTTGCGGGGTTAAAACGAGGAACGGGCGGGCGGGAATCTCACTTCCGGGATGATCTACGGACTTTCTGACAACCCCGCCAAAAGCCAAGGCTTTTTTAGTAACCGGTTTGATTTTATGGGGAGCGGTTTTTCCACCGAATTGGTGAATTGCCGCATATTTCAGGTTTGTCCCGACTTGCGCTTCATTATTATCCCAACTGGAATGAATACTATTTCTTAACGCCCCGCTGTCAATCAATGGTTTACCATCAGGACGACTTTTCACACCAAGCCATGCCGGACGTCCGCCGGCTTCAAAATTTTGGTCAACCGCCGATTGCATTGTGCCGGCAATCATACGCATAAGCGGGACATTATATTTCACATGTTGCGCTAATTGTTCTAATGCGTGAATAAGTTCTTTTTCATTATTGATTTTTACTTCTATCATGATTATAGTGTCCTTAGTCGCCCGCGACAGTGAATCTCGAAAACTGTGAACGAATGCTATTGGTGCAGGGATTGATGTGTGGGGGTGTTCGAGTCCCACCGGGCGACATATTTATCTAAAGGCTTTCCGCCATTGTCTCTCACTGGCTAAGTGTTGAGAGGTGAGGTAAATCTCCTTGCTTTCGTTAAGCACTTTAATGACCGCCACTAATTTTCTGGAATCCACCTCTTTATAGAATCTAAACGTATTCTTACCGTCTTGCTCTATTTTGTCCGGGTGATATAACACCTCCGGCAACCGTGCATAATCATCAAAATCAAAATCTTGTCCTTGTCGATTGGCAATTTGCTTAATCAATGAGTCATCCGAAAGCCAAACTGTCGATAAATCGGTTTTGATTTGTTCCTTGCTCTTTGCACTCAGCACACCGGCAGTAAATTTGTAATTCATTTTAAACTGTTCACGAATCGGATTTAAAAATGCTTCACGTTCATTTTTGCCTTTTTGCTTTTTATACTCTTCAACATAAGGCGCGAATTCTTTTTCTAATTGTTTAAAATCAAACTTAAAACCTTCACCGCCCATCTCACGCTTGGCAAATTGGTGCGCTAATGATTCCGGATAGAGATCCAAATTCGGCTTATACACAGTTCGACCGACATTGTAATCAAAACCTCTATCCGTAATAACCCATTTATCATCCGACAATTTAAATGCGGTTGTTTTTTCTGTTTCGGTGGCATTAATTTTTCGCTCATAATCAACCAAACGTTCCGTACTGTCTCCAACCACAAGATTGCGACGTTTAATATCGCGCTCGGCTAACGCAATAACCGAACAGCGGCAGTTAAATCCGTTTGGCGGGTAAAACGTCGCCCAAAACGGATCATCATAGCGATAAACCAAACCGTGCATAGCGGAATGGCTTGGGCGGGTACGGTCATCATTTACCGCCGAATATTGCCAATAAGGTCGATTGTCCGCATTGTCCCGCATTTCGACATAACGTTGCGCCGAGTAGGCGGCTTGCATATTTGTACGATAAATCGTCTCTAATCGGCGTGGCGTACCAAAATATTCGCCGGTTTTCGGATCAGCAAGCACATATTCTTTGTCATACCCGGCAATCCAACCTTTCTTTTTAAAATGCTCAAAAATGCCCTTTTTCCATTCGCCAAACGGTAAGCCCTGCGCCTGCGCATCGACTAAAGACCGGTAGATGTCTTTAGTCATTTCAAGGCTGGATAAATTAGCAATACGTGCCGCTTTTGCTCGTGCACTCTCCATCAATCCTTTTTCGTCAAGATGTGTTAATAACGCCCCTTTACTTTTCAAAAACGCAATGGCTTTTTGGGGATCAAGCCCCAACAAGAAATTAACGTTTGGCATTGCCGGCTCCTAATAACTCCGACAAAAAGACGGCTTGCGTCACATAGCGTTGATGTTCTGCATTATCTAAATTCGGGTAAATTTCGGCTAATTTATCGCTGGCTTCTTCGTAAGAATGGCACGCGGTTAATGCAGCAGCTAACTGACGCACCACAGGATCTAATTGACGGTTGAAGTCAACCACATTTAACGCCTCATTCAGACTGTCATCCAATAACTCCTGCTCGGTTTTGTCTTTACCATTTTTTGCCGACAACGCCACGCGTTTGTCTTTGCCCAAGCAACCCGCACACTGACAACCGACGACATGCGCCGAAAGTGCGGTGGATTTTTCCGGCGTTTTTAAATCGGCATTAAAATCACTTTGAACAGCTTTTAAAACCGCTTCGCCTTCCTGCGGCGCCGGAATCCCCAATTTATCGCGCACCCAACTTTCCGAAATTTGCACGCCGATGCCGGTGAGTTTCGGGATGGCGTCGGCAAACACCGCCAAATCCTCGTATTCTTTGGTGTCGAACTCAAAATACGGCACCCGATGCGGGGCGATATTCGGATCCACATTGATTTGTAAATAGGGCAAAATGATTTGCCGGGTGATGGTTTGCGCAATTTGTTTGGCGTCGCTAATCATCAAATCACGGCGCACTTCATTATGCACATTGCCCAGTGCATTAGTGGAGCTTTTGCCGTCCGCGCCGGACGTCAATGTTTGCCCCAAAATCAAGCGCGCAATGGATTTTTCGCACCAATCTACCATTTGCAAGAAAGGGTTATTTGCCGACCCAGCACCAGTATTTGCCGCATTATGCAATTCAATTTCCATGGATTCCGGCATAATGCCCGCCGCATTGTGGCCAATATCGGCCAGTGCGCGTAACAAAGTGCGTTTTTCCGCATTAGTTGCGCCGGCGCCGTATTTGCCAATACGAATCGGCATGCCGTAAAGCTCAAGAAACTCAGCAAAATCGCGCACGGAATAATGCTTATACATATAAAGCCAGGCCAACGTGCGGTATAAGCCGTCACGCGCAAGTTGTGTCGAACGCGATTTATGACGATGTACGACCCAGCCGAACGGACGCAAAGGTTCGCCCATCGGGTTATCCGGGGTGCGCAGCAATAAATTGTCGTGCTTGTCAAGCTTAAACCACGACTGCGGGCAAGGTTTAAAGCCCACCGGCACCCATTTGCCGTCTTTTTGCGCCCATTGAATTTCCAATGCGGCAAAGCCGTGCCCTGCGGCGTCCATCAAATCAAAGAATAAATCTTCCAGATTCGGATATTGATAAAACAATTCATCCACTTCCGCCTGCAATTTTTCTTCGGCAGGTGTGGCGTTGCGCGGTTCGACAATGCGCCAGTCCAGCGTCAATACCGCACGCTTACGCGTCATGATATTGGCTGCAATACTGGAGTCTTGCTCCTCAATATCCATAAAAAGCTGATGCTGCGCTTGGATATTGCCGTTTTCCGCATCGTCTAAAATGCTTTTTAATTTCGATGGCGTGATTTTTGCCGACGGGTGATCGTCTAATACGCGCCCCGTCGCCGTTACTTGTGCGTCTTCGGTTTGTGTCGGCTCGCTGTCATCGCCGGTTAAAATGCGTTTTAATTTGTCCAAAAATGCCATTTAATTTACCTTTAAAATTAATCTTTCCACACCGAGTACAGGTCGTCCTCTTCGTCATCCCAATCGGCCTCGTCTAACTCGTTAATGCCGATCCATTCAATTGGTGCTGAATTGCTTACCGCATTGCGCCACAACATTTCCAACGCATCTGGACCATCATCGTGGTCGGCTTTCGGAAAGTGGCGCAGTTGCGCAATCAAAGTCGCTTGGGTGCTGTGCAACAAAATCAAACCATTCACCATGTGCGGCTGTAGGGATTCAATGCGCAACATTTTGTCCGTGTTCGGCTTAATTGCCATTGCCGGCACAGGTGCGCCACGTTGCGCCGAACGCTTAACCAGTTCGTCTTTTAAAAACTCCTGAAATTGCACGGTCTCAACAAACCAACGGTGACACTTGTATTGCTGTTGGAAACGGATCACATCTTCGATAATCAAATCCGGCAGACGCTTTTTGACCTGCGCTTCTATGACATACAATTTGCCCGTGGCGCGGTGATAACCGCCCACCAAAATCGCCGACGGGTCACGGCTTGCGCCCGCTTTGCCGAGTGATGGGTCAACCGCGCCGAAATAAATCAAATCGGACGGCAGTTCCGTCCAGTATTTAATAGCATTCGCAAAAATCGCGTCATCACTGCTTAATGGGTCATTTTGATACTCGGAGTCAAAGGTGGCATGGCCATCACGGGCGCGGATTTTCATGAGCGTAAGTAACGGACGTGCTGCCCAGCTCACTTCTGAGCCTTTATCCATTGCTGCTTGATTGGCGTAATAAAAGGCATCCGCAACCGCCTCGCCCTCATTTAAGAAAAAATCTTCCCATTTATCCCACAACGCCATGTCATCGGGCATTTTCTTCAAGGCTTTAAATTTTGCGGTTTTCCATGTTTTGGAGCTCAAAGTACGGTTCAATACGCTGTCGTAATGCAGGATAGTTCCGATATACACCACATCCAGCTTTTCACCCGGCACACCCAAAGGAAGCACGGTCTTTTTCAACCAGTCATGTAACTTGTCGCGCTGTTCGGCACTGCGCACTTGTTCGTCATTCTCAATATCATCAAGAATAACTAAGTCCGGACGATACGCGCCATGGCGCAAGCCCCGCAATTTTTTACCCGAACCGGCAATTTCAACCTTTTGATTCGCTTTGGTTAAAATTGTCGTTGCCTGCCATACACGACCTTGTCCAGGGACTTCCGGAAAGTCGATGCGCAGGCGTTGGTTAAACTCCAGTTCTACTTTGATAGATTCCAACATCGGATAAGCCTGATTGATAGAGTCCATCACAATGAGTGCATAGCGTTTTTTTTGAGTTACTAAGCAATAAAGCGTAAACAACTGCGACACCAACGTGGATTTTGCTTCACCGCGAGGCGCAGCAGTCGCCATATTGACCGACTTCGGATCTTGCAGGATTTCCGGAAGGGTTTTGAACAAGTAATCGTGCAACTCCGAACGATAAGGGGAGCGCACATAATGCGGGAAATAATGAGTAACGAAATAATCGTAACCGCTCACTGGGTCAAACACTTTCTTACGGCGCTCAACCACTGCTTCCGGGCTGTCGTCCCAACCGTCAAACGCGGCTTCGAGTTTTTGGCGCATGCTGTCTGCATAAGCGCGCAACTCGTTTAAAAGTTCTTTATTCTTCATTTGAAAACACCGTAAAAAATCGATTGCACTTAGTCGCTACAAAGCCATGCTAAAAACACCCAAAAGCCCCAATGCCCGCCGTCACGGGCGCAAAGACAGGCAAGAATGACGCAAAAGAAACAAAGAACATTCACTTGAACTCCTTGTCTAAGGTTTCCGCAAATCCGTTTAATAATTCTAGGAATTCTTGCAAAAGCTCAGGTTTATTCGCCTGTACGAAATCGCCGAACATTTTCACAGTTTTAATTGCCGTCGCCATTTCCGACACTTCAGGCAATAACCGCTTACTGCTCGCCACCATTTTCGAGTAGCTATCGCCCAAACCCTGGATCAACTTGGCTTTGTCGCTGACCGGTAATTCTTCCGCACGCTTGATTTCGTCCATGGTGTTTTCAAAATAAAGCACAAAGGTGGTGAGCATACCGCGCGCCACGTCTTCTACTTTGCCGCCAGCCATAGTGTTGGCATCGCGTACTTTGTCCCAGTTGTCGCCTTTGGCTTCCGCCTCGCGTTTCCAACGGCGCGCCGTGTTGTAAGATACACCGGCTTTTTCCGCCGCCACTTCTAGCGTTAAACAATCAAAAACATAGTAACGGCGCACACTTGCTTTGGTTTTATCATCATGCGCCATCATCAGCCTCCGAATTTTGCTTTGATTAACTCAAAGCCAACCGACACAACCAAACCGCCTACACCGCCCGCCATGACCGATTTAATGCCTAATTTGTCCATGCGGGCTTCAAGCATTTCCAAACGGGTATCGATGTCATCCACGCGGTCGTCTAATCGGTCGATTTTGCGACTGACTTCACGGGTTAAATCTAAAATTTCATCTAATTTTTGGTTGGTTTGTGCTTGTTCCGCCGCGTGTTCCAACCGCTTGCGTTCTCTTGCCGACATTATTTATCCGCCTTCTTGTCTAACTTTTGGTTGATTTCTTTTAACTGGTCGCGCACTTCTTTCAAGATACTCTCCATATGTTTATCTTTTACTTCTGCCATTTCTTTGCGCTGATAATCTCGCTCAACGGATTTTTCCAGCTCACGAATGGCTTTCTCATTATTCGCCACTTTGTCATTCACCGATTTCCAGACCCACCCCACAAGGCTAATAATGAGGGTGGTGCCCAGTCCAATAAACACTTTGTCATCAATCATTGCGCCCCCTTGTCGGTGCAAATCGCCCGATAGGTTTCGTTATGTATGCTGATTTGACGCAACGTCTCCGTCGTGTCCTGGCGGCTTGCGCTAATCACGCTAAATCCAGCACAGCTCGGATTAATCACGGAGATCCCCGGACTTGTGCAAGCTGTCAATAAGAGTGTCACGGTCAGCATTGCGATGGTTTTGTTCATTTTTTTTCCTGATTTCAAAATGGCCGACTTGTGTTTCGGCGACTTTCTTCTCTGTCATAAGCCGCTCGTTACTTTGCAACAGCCGGTTAATTTCGCGATTTGCTATGTTCAGGCGGCAAATCACATAGCCGCCCAACAACACAACGAGTCCGATTAAAATAATAAGGGTCTGTAGCGTCATGATTCTTTCTCCCGACTACTTAACGCGTTGGCAAAGCCTTTTGTCGCCACTTGACCGCCGCAAAAGACGGCAAACGTCATAAACAGCTCTGGCACATAGGCCCGGTCTAAATAAACGCAATACAGCAAGATAGCGGCCATCAACAAAGCACCAAAAAACTGGATAAAGGCGGTGGTCGACAGTCGACCGTCTTGATTGCTAAATAACTCAAAGACTTTTCTCATCGGCATAATCTCCACATAATCGCCTGGGCCGGCGTCATTTGGCCTCGGCACACATAACTCCACGCATTTTTGCTATAAAAGTGCGGTCGATTTTTTAAAGGCGTTTTATTGCGGTTTTGAAACCAATTTAAAACGCGTTTAAACACGCCTAAAAACTTAAACTTCATTGTCCATCGCCCCATATTTAAGATTGCCCGCTACGCGGCGCACCCAGCCTTTGCCAAAGCTCGTGAAATTGTCGAGTTTGCAATAAAACTCAAGGCGTTCCGCGTTTAAGCGCATAATCACGTCCGAAATCGCGGTTTGTTTAATGGCCGCGATGGTGCGGCTGCCGATTACGCCGTCATCCGCCACGCCGACGGCACGTTGCAACATACGGCTCGCATTGCCGAAGCCGTGATTGACCGCCGCGTCAAAAAACTGAAACGCCACCGCTTCCGGCATCTTGTCGCATTGATAGCGCAACCAAAAGGCGCGGCGGTAAATTTCAAACGCTTCATCGCGCGTCATTGAAATCATCGGCCCGATATAGCCATTCGCCTGCGCCGTACGCTTAGTGATGCCCCAGTTGGTTTCCCCGCCGGGGTCGCGCGGGTCATTGACATACCCGCCCTCGTGACCGATAAGACGGTCGAACATTTGATGAAAAGATAAAGACATAAAAATACCCTCAATCGTTGATATGACTGAGGGTATTATGAAGAAGAAAGGCCGAAAGAAATGGAGGAGGGGGTTCTACAGCTGTCCCCGCTTTAAAATAAGGGTGTTTGTTGATATGACGGCCGCGGATGGGCGCGAATGATTTCCCACGCCTGCCGGTCGGAAAGACGATATTTCGGGCAAAGTTCCAGCATGGCCGTGCGCCCGCTTTTCTTTTCGGTTTGCGTGATATAGTCAAAATCCGCTTTCAGGCGTTCATTGCGTAACAAACGCAGGGCGACTTCGCAACGCGGGATATAGACTTCCTCCGCTTGGAAATAATGGCGTAATTTAACCGCACTTTCAAGCCCGATAAGTTCTTTGAGTCTTGGAAAATACACCGCCCCGTCGGTAAATCGAAACGTCGTCCCGCCGAACCGATGAATAATTTTCTCGACGTCGCCAAACCCGACCAGTTCCACCATTTCCAACACGATTTCGGGCAAATAACCGGCGACGCGCTCAAATCTAGACTGCATAAAATTTCCCCTTTGTGACCGTTTCGGCGGATTATCACACGGAAATTTCAAAAAGCAGGTTTCTACACCGAAAAAGATGAAAAAAATCCCGCACAGGGCGGGATTTATTAAAACTTATTCTATGATTATGAGATCTTTTTCATAGTCCTTTTTGTTTGGTGGACTTTTTAACGCGTCTTTACAATCCAAATATTCTCTTTGAAATTGCGCTTTAACTTCTTGAAATTTTTTTAAATCACTAGAGTTTTTATCCTGCCAATCGGTTATTTTTAATCCTTTTGGTGCTGATAACCACATTGATTTCGCATAATTTACAGCATTAGTACAACTAAAAAAATAATTAAACTCGCCCATTTTTTCGGCATAATTACCGGCTTTATTCATTTTATTCAGTGTTTCTTGCCATTTGCCAGACTTTCCATTCGCCTGTTGCTCAAATACACTACGAATACCATTATCCGTATTAAAAATGGATAGTAATGTCACAATTGCTTTAGCGTCATCTTTATTAGCATTAAAAGACAGAGTGTCTCTATCAAATCTTGTCTGATCAAAAGCTAATGTATTCATTGCAATACTGACTGAAAAGAAGGTGATCAATAATGGTCTTATCATAATTTCTCCAATAAAAAAGGCTCCAAAAAGAGCCTCAAATTTACACATTATTCGCCATTATGCAAATAATTTCACTATTTTTTCTTCCGTCTGTCATACACCGCCAGCATTTGAATCACCTTCTTAAGCTGCCACACGCTCAACCAATGCACAAAATCAATACCGAAGGCCTGTTTTGCCATTCTGTCAACATAACGTTGCGGCAGGTTATGCTGCGCCAAAAGGGCGGTAATTTTGGCGAGATAAGGTGCGCGGTCGGCACGGGGAGCGGGGCGATTTTCGTTGAATTTCGACCGCACTTTGAACCCCCGTTTTTGCAACGCCGCCAACACCCGTTGCAGCTCTTCATCATTCATCAGCGCGCAACTCGCTTTGCCGGTCACCCCTTGCAGCATTTGCCGATAAGTATCTTCGTCTAAACGTAGCTCGGCCTTGCCGATATGGATTTTACCGATTAAGTTTTTACGATTATTCATTAATTTTCACTCCCATTACTATTTCTCTTAACCGCGCAATATGCGCCTTCTGCCGAACCTTTTCTTTTTCCCTTTCTTCTGCACTTTTAGGCTTCGGCGGTGGTAGTTCCGGGTATTCAGGTCGCGGCAATGTCGCTAATAATTCTTTCGGCGTGGGGAACCACTCATTATTTTGCGCCCAAAGCATAAACGCCGCTTCGAATCGGGGCTGATCTAAATGTTGCTCATAGCGCCGTTTGTAAGTTATCGTTCGGTACCACGCTTCTAACGTCGGTTTAATCACATCTTCCGTCGGTGCATTTTTCAACCGTAACAAAATCAACATCGCCACGCCCTTTGCCAGCACCGGCTTTAACCACTGATTTCCTGCGCCCATTCCAACGCCCCCCGCACAGTGTTCATTTTGCTACTTGGCGCACGTGCTATTTGCGTCGAATGGGTGTGATTCACCGATTGAGCAACCGAGACCGACGTGCTAATCGGTTTAAACCCGGCGATAATTTCTAACAAATAACCATGGGATTTCATTGGCAGCATGAAATTCGCCCGATTTGCCATCATCTGATTAATCGCATAAATCCACGCCTCCGGCGGTGCCGGAAATTCCCGCCCGTCACGGCGAATGGTCTGTGCTTGGATCATCGGTGTGAGTTCGCTCAAAAGTGTCGCTACACGTTCAAACGTGAGCGAGCTTTTCGCCGGGCGAAACAACCCTAAATAACGAATCAAGGCTTCGCCCAATTCGCCATTTACCAACAACGCGGCATTTAACGCATCACTGGCAGCCTTGTTAGCAATCAACACATCAAGCGAACTCAACGCCCCACAAGCCGGGCATTTACATTTCATTTTTAAAACTCCTTTAAACTTGGTTTAAAACACATTATTCAGCCCACTTAAATCCCCCTCTTTGTAAAGAGGGGTTAGGGGAGATTTAAATGGGCTGTAAATGGGTTTTAAAAATCGTCCGGGTCATCGTCCTCCTCTAGCTCTATCACATCAAGCCGTTGAATAACTTCAAATTTAGCTAAAAAACGCAGTCTGTTCTCAAAATCACCATCTCTCCACACATACATAACTTCGCGTTCCAGTTCTTCAAACATATCCCAGGCATAAGCGTTTTCTTTCGCGATATGTAAAGCGACAACATCAAAACACCGACTTTCGTCTT
>ERZ773049.2325-NODE-2325-length-10446-cov-19.339428_pt1 | contig 10446 bp, 10 predicted proteins | sample MGYA00580633_ERZ773049 | MGnify/ENA primary metagenome ERZ773049 (study PRJEB29015, sample SAMEA2737991) | human oral metagenome | biome: human oral; feature: human-associated habitat; material: dental | place: China | collected 2066 ... | reverse complement strand
CGCAATGGCGCATGTTCAACGAAAAACGCGAAGCCATCGAACGCGAAATCCAACGCTTGAAAACAACGTGGTACACACCGCAAAAACTCGCCGAAGACGAACAAATCCGCGTGTTCGGACAAAAACTCAGCCGCGAAGCCAACCTGCACGACCTCCTGCGCCGCCCGAACCTCGACTACGCCGCACTGATGACGCTCGAAGGCGCACAACCCGAGTACAGGCTGCCTGAAAACGTGATTGAGCAAGTGGAAATCCAAGTCAAATACCAAGGCTATATCGACCGCCAAAACGAAGAAATCGACAGCCGCCGCGACATCGAAACCTTAAAGCTGCCCGACGACATCGATTACAGCAAAGTCAAAGGTTTATCCGCCGAAGTGCAGCAAAAACTCAACCAGCACAAACCCGAAACCGTCGGACAAGCAAGCCGAATTTCCGGCGTAACCCCTGCGGCAGTGGCGTTGCTGATGGTGCATTTGAAGCGCGGGTTTAAGGGGGCGAAGTAGGCTTGTCTGCCGATGGCGCAAAATGTGGAAAGGCCGTCTGAAACCGAAAATCAGGCTTCAGACGGCCTTTTAAATATCAGAACATATCCATATGATTAAACCAAGACATACCTATGCCGTCATTCCCGCGCAGGCGGGAATCCAGAAGTTTAAAATTACGGCAATCTCTAAACATTTCTGAATGGCTAAGGTCTGGATTCCCACCTGCGCGGGAATGACGATACGGGTATTCTTATTTAAATTTATGATTAGACAAAGAGATGGCATGGAAACTCAAACTTTAGAAAAACCCACTTTCGATACACAAGACGAATTCAAGCGTAAGCCGATAGCCGAAAACATCATCAGGCTGCTTACCTCAGATATCGACCTTTCCCCCATGGTCATCGACGGCGGCTGGGGAACGGGCAAAACCGAATTTTGCCAAAAGCTGATTCGGCTCATGCAGCAGCAACATCCCGATTACCAGCCCGTCTATATCGATGCCTTCCGTTCAGACCATAGCGGAGAGCCTTTGCTGGCATTGCTTGCCGAAATCATCAAAGCCTGTACGCCTGAAGATACTGGCGAGCAGCCGTCTGAACAGCGCAAAAATATTACGAGGAAAGTCGCGAAAGCCGCAGGATTCGTGATGAAAACCGTTGCTAAGGCAGCGGTTGGTCATGTTCTAAAGCAAAATACAGACGATTTGGCAGAAGGATTACAACAGATAATAAATGACGGCCAAGATGCAGACAGTTTGGCCGAAACCGTAACCGATGCTGCTGCCACAATCGCCAGCCACACCATCGATGCAACCGTCGAAGCCTTGTTGAAAGAGCAAATCGAAGCGGAAAAAAATCTGGAAACGCTCAAAGCCTGCCTGAAAGAATTGGCAGCAGACAAACCGATTATCCTGTTTATCGACGAACTCGACCGCTGCCGCCCCGATTACGCCGTCGATATGCTGGAAGTCATCAAGCATGTCTTTGATGTTGAAAACGTCAAAGTCGTGCTGGTAACGAACACCAAACAACTGCGCGCAGCAATTAATCATCGGTATGGGATGGAAGTAGATGCGCAAAAATATTTGGATAAGTTTTTGAAGTACCGCTTTGCCTTGCCGGATAAAGTTGAGATTCCGTTTAGAACAGAACGGGCTTTAGTTTCAGTTGAATATTTCAAACAGTTGATACGAAAAAGTCATATATGCAATGAACTACAAGGTTTAATTTATGAATCTCCTGAAGACATAAGCTTTATCAATTTCATTGGAGATATGATTGTGCGACACGATATATCACTTAGAGAAACTGAACGATTTGTTCGATTTTTAGAGATATACCATTCTTTAAGTCGAGGGCTAAATATAAATAAGAGTGTTCCTCAAGTTATATTGTTGCGGATTACTGGTGTGTTCATTTTCTGTTTCCATTCGGATTTAATTGCCAGTATTAATAAAAATCGTACGGATGCCAAAGATTTTGCTAGATTATTCAATGTTCACTTTTGGCCTGATACTCCAATAGAGAGTTATGGTTTTAATTGTGCTGATATTATTGCTGTAATGTTAATTAAGCATAGCAAAATTGAAGATGCACGTTTTCAAGAATGGGAGGATAAGGAATATTGGCAAACATATATAGACCATCATTTCTTTAAAAATAAATATATCGTTTCTCAAAAAAGAGGCATATATGGAGTCTTATCCATCCTAAAAGAAACTTTCCAAGTTCTCAGCCTTGAACAAACGCCCCAATAAACGCAAAGGCCGTCTGAAAACCATTTTTTCAGACGGCCTTTTATCGGTAGAAATGGTGCCGGAGAAGGGAATCGAACCCCCGACCTTCGCGTTACGAATGCGTTGCTCTACCGACTGAGCTACACCGGCACGACGGCCGTTATCATATACACAATCAGACCGCATGACAACAGCTGTTCCCGCCGTCCGCATGTGAGGCCGTCTGAAAACGGTGTCGGCACCCCTGCTTTCAGACGGCTTGTACGCGGTATAATGCCTGCCCGCCCGCATGGCCGGGCCTGACTGTATTCCCAACGAAAAGATTGATATGACGACCCGCATTCCCGCCGATACGCCGAAACTCCGCACGGTGTCCTATTTTCTCACTGCTGCCGCGCTGTTGGCCGTGCTGCATTTTCATTTCCTGCCGCTGCTGCTGTCGGTTATCCTGACCTATATTTTCATTACCCGCACCAACGGCCTGATTTTGTGGTTCCGCCGCCGGCTGTTTCGGCGCAATGCCTTCCTGCGCCGCTCGCTGAACGCGCATAATGTCAATCTGTTGTCGGCCACGCTGACCATAGGCTTGGTGTTGCTGGCGATTGTGCTGATGGCTTTCGGCGTGTACCACTTGATTCAAGGCGGCCATATCGCGGTGATGATGGGCAAGCTGGCGGCGATTATCGAGGATACGAAAAACAGTGCCGACCTGCCGGCATCGCTGGCCAATATGCTGCCGAACAATCTGGCCGAAATCAAAACGGCGGCGGCCGGGCTGCTGAAGGAGTACGGCGATACGCTGACGCGCATCAGTAAAAACAGCCTGACGGTGTTTATTTACATCATCATCGGTGTGATTGTCGGCGCGCTGCTCAGTTTCCACCGTCTAAACGCCCGTATGAAACGCCGCCGGATGCCGCCCTTCAAGGCGGAGCTGGTGCGGCGCATCGTCAATTTCCAAAGCAGCTTCGAGCGTGTGTTTATCGCGCAGGTGAAGATTTCTTTGATTGATACGGCCGTTACCGCCGTGTACCTTTATCTGATGCTGCCCGCGTTCGGGGTGGAGCTGCCCTTCCGCCTCACTGTTTTGGTGATTGCGTTTGTGGTGGGGCTGGTGCCGGTGGCGGGCAATCTGGTGTCCAATACGGTGATTATTATTTTGAGCTTGGGTGCGTCGCTGTATGTGGCGGCGGCCTCGCTGGTATTTTTGGTGGTGGTGCACAAGCTGGAGTATTTTTTGAATGCGAAGATTATCGGTTCGGAAATCGAATCGAGTGCGTGGGAATTACTGCTGGTGATGGTGGTGTTCGAGCGGATTTTCGGCATCGGCGGCATCATCATTTCGCCCGTTTATTATGCTTATCTGAAAAACGAGCTGAAGCAGGCCGGATTGATTTGAGGGGAGGGGGGAAGGCCGTCTGAAAACATATTTTCAGACGGCCTTTTCGATGGATACGGCAGAATTTGTTCGGGGCTGACACAAACCTAATCGGTACACATCCCCTGTCCTTCTATGCAGGGCAGTTCGGCAATCGGCTCGCTGCGCGATTGGCCTTCGAACACGGCCCATCGGCGTTTTCCGTCAGGCATCAACATCAGCGACGTGCTGCCCGACAAATGTTGTTTGACCCATTCGGCCGGGAAGGAAGACATATCGCCGCTACGGTTAGCCGCCAGCATTTCGGGTATTTTTTCTTCGTCATCCAATAAAAACAGCCATGCATCGGGTTCTTTGCGGTGTATGTCGCCCGCAACCGCAATCAGGTCATCGCGGGTTGCGGGGGTGTCGATGACGACATAGAGGTAGCGCAAACCGTTGGGCGCGCGGAATTCGGCAGCCGTTTTCCATGAGGCGGCAGCGGTGTTTTCAGACGGCGCGGCAGGGAAAGCAGATGCTTCCGAGGTCGGGGCTGCGGCCGGTTTTTCCGGTTGGGATGGGGTTTCGGTTTGTGTGCCGCCGCAGGCGCATAGGGCGGCGGTCAGGCATAGGGCGGCGAGACGTGTCGGCAACATTTCTTTTTCCTTTCGGATCGTTCGGAATACTATCCAAATAATATTTAGGCCGTCTGAAAAGATTGTTTCAGACGGCCTCGTTCATTTCACATCAGCCGGTAAGCTGGCGGGTAATCAGTTTTTTCACCGGCGGCAGGTTGTTGCTGACGCGCAGGACGAGGTTGCGCAGCAGTTTGGCCGGGGCGGCTTCGTTGGTGAAGAGTTTGACCATCGCGTTGGTGCCGTGATACAGCGGCCGGGTGTGGAGCTGGTGTTTGGCATCGTAGCGTTCCAAGAGGGAGCTTGCGCCGATGTCTTGGCCGTTTTGCGCCGCCTGCATGACGAGTTTGCCCAAAATGTCGGCACTTTCCAGGCCGAGATTGAAGCCGTGGGCGGTTACGGGGTGCATGCCGACCGCGGCATCGCCGATAAGGGCGGCGCGGGTGGTGCAGAAGCGGCGGGCATGCACGCCCACCAGCGGGTAGGTATGCAGGGTGCCGGTTTTTTCCATTTTGCCGAGTTTGTTTTTCAGTTGTTTTTCCAAATCGGCGGCCAGTTCTTCGGGCGACATGGCAAGCAGCGCGCCCGCTTTGTCGCTGTCTATGGTGATGACGCAGTTGGTCAGGTGCTCTTCCAGCGGCAGCAGGGCGAGGGTGCGGCCGTATTGGAAAAATTCGACGGCGGTGTGGCAGTTGGATATTTCGTGTTTGAAGCGGCAGACGATGACGGTGCGGCCGAAGTCGTGCATGTCGGCAGAAATGCCGATTTGGCGGCGGGTTTGCGAAAAACGGCTGTCTGCGGCCACCAGCAGGCGGGCAGTCAGTTCTTCGCCGTTATCCAATGTAATATACGCACCGTCGGCATCGGTGCGGGCTTCTTTCACGCCCACGCCTGCCAGCAGGGTAACGTTGTCCTGCTCGGCCACTGCGTCGTAGGCGGCTTTGCGGATGTTGTGGTTGGAAATCAGGTTGCCCAAGCGGTCGGTCGCACCGCCGCGCGCCTGTGTAGGCTGCGGGAAATGGAGTTGGTAGGAAGAGGAGCCGTTCCAAACTTTCGCATCGCGGAGCGGGTAAATTTCGTTTTCGGGGACGCGCTGCCACATGCCCAGGCGTTCCATAATCTCTTTCGAGAGGTGGGTCAGGGCAATTTCGCGGCCGTCGTAGGCCGGGTTGGAAATGCTTTCGAGCGGGCTTTTTTCCACTATGGTAATCCGCAGGCCGCTGTCGGCCAGGGTTCGTGCGAAACTCAATCCCGCCGGCCCTGCGCCGACGACGACAATATCCGAATGCCGGTTCATCTTCACTGCTCCTCAATAAAATAGGTAAATTCGTGCGGAAAGTTGCTGCATGCCGTAATAAGCCGCATTTTTCATTCCACTTTTGAAAGACGGGGCAAGGATAACAAAAAAAGCGGCCATCGTGGGTACGGGCGGATAAAATTTTAATGTATATCAAGCCTGCCCGCAGGCAGGTTGAGGCCGTCTGAAAACATATTCCGGCGGCCTTTCAGACGGCCTCTTCGGCGGGGCGGCGGCCTATTCTGTTACAATCCCCTTCCCTATCCATCTGACGAGGAGCAAGCCATGACTTTGAACAGCCGTCCAGCCCTGCAAACCGCACTGGCGCACCGTTCCATCCGCCGCTTTACCGCCGAACCCGTTTCCGACGAAATGCTGTCTGCCGTTTTGGAGGCGGCCCGCGCGTCGTCCACATCCAGCTACCTACAAAACAGCAGCATCATCCGCGTAACCGACATCGCCGTCCGCAAAGAATTGCGCGCGGTTTGCGCCGCCGAGGGCGGTGCGGGACACGCCTACGTCGAACACTGCGCCGAATTTCTGGTTTTCTGCATCGACGCCGCCCGCCATCACGCGCTGGACGATGCGGTTCAAACCGATTGGACCGAGGTTTTGCTGATCGGCGCAATCGATGCGGGCATTATGGCGCAAAACATGGTGCTGACTGCCGAATCACTGGGCTTGGGCGCGGTGTATATCGGCAGCATCCGCAACGACATCGCCCGCGTCGGCGAACTGCTCGGCCTGCCCGAACATGTCGTCCCGCTATTCGGCGTGTGCCTCGGCCATCCCGATCAAGACCCGCTGCAACGCCCACGTCTTCCGTTGGATACGCTGGTATCGGAAAACCAATACCGTCCGGCGGCAAAAGCTGTTTTGGAAGACTACAACGAAACCGTTAAAACCTACTACCGCGAACGCAGCGGCAAAGATTTGGATTGGGCGCAACAAGTGCGCAACACCCTGGGCCGGCCGGTACGTCCCTTCATGCTGGACTACCTGCGCAAACAGGGCTTTGCCAAACGCTAAAAAGAGCTGCGGCCTTAAGAGCCGCCACTGCAAATGGCGGATTCCACAGGTTTTCGGCTGGAAATCCGCCGTTTCGCCATCCACGATAATCGGTTCCGCCTCATGAAAAAAATCTTATTCCTTCTTTTCACCATCGTCGGCGTATCATTTCCCGCCCATGCAAAAAGCAATATCCAGAAAAGCCAAGACTACACGCCGGAAAAAGGTTTCACCATTCAAAAAGACCTTTCCTACCCTTTGTTTTGGGCCATGCAGGCAATGAAGGAAAAAGGACTGGATCTGAATAACTATCTGATAACTTATTCTGAAAATATCACAAAGCCCGATATTATCTGGTTCAATTTTTCATTACGGGGAGAAAATAGGCACTATCGCGGCACACCTGATGGGGACTACAATATTTATGTGCATCGCGATACGTTGAAAGTTGAATTCGTGCCGATGAGATAATCAGCATCAACCGTTCTACATCTGCATTTCCGCTTTTTCAGACGGCCTATCCAGTACTTTCCCATCACTTCGCCCTATCAGGCTCAAAGGAAGGAAATCATGAATTTTTTCTGTTATGCCGCAGACGGCGCATCTGACGACACGCTGGCTGAAATCAGCGGATACGGCATCTCCATATATGACCATCCTCCTTCAGACGGCCTCTACCTGTATGCGGATAGTGAAGGCATCAGTTTGTGCAAAGCGGGAGAAAAGGGGCGTGTGCGGGTGGATTTTGCCGGCGGCGGCGCGCAATACCGACGTTTGAAAGGCGGCGGCGAGCTGATTGCAAAGGCGGTAAACCATACGGCCTGCCCGTCGGTTATCGACGCCACAGGCGGTTTGGGGCGCGATGCCTTCGTTTTGGCGGCACAAGGTTTGCCGGTTTCGATTATCGAACGTCATCCGGTTGTCGCCTGCCTGCTTTCAGACGGCCTCAGACGGGCGCGGGCGGCTGAAGAAACCTCTGCCATTGCGGAACGGATGACGCTGCATTACGGTGATGCGGTGCGGCTGCTATCGGATTTGGCTGCGGCAGGCAGACCCGATGTCGTCTATCTCGACCCTATGTATCCCGAACGGCAAAAATCGGCTGCCGTCAAAAAGGAAATGGCTTATTTCCACCGGTTAATCGGTTCGGCGCAAAACACCGACGATGCGGAGTTGTTGGCCACCGCCCGAGATGTCGCAACGAAACGCATTGTGGTCAAGCGGCCTCGGTTGGGCGCCTTGTTGGCGCAATGCACGCCGGCCTATCAATACAGCGGCAAGTCCACCCGTTTCGACATTTATCTGCCTACACGTCCGAGCGTCGGCGAATAAGGAATGCCATGCACCTGCCCTACTCCTCCATGCCTCCATTGCCTACCACCCTGCAGGACGGCTTGCTTTCTGCCCTGCAAACGGCTTTCCGCTACCATGCCGAAGATTGGCTGCCGCTGCGGTTGAACGGATTGGCATTGGGTTTTGTGAATGAGGTTTGGCGAAAACATTTGATTCAGGATTGGCCTAATCCTCTACACGAAGATTCAGACGGCCTGCATCTGTTTGCAGACAATTGGAGGGAAATGGGCAGGCAGTTGGAACAGCTTGCCCTCCGCTGGCATGATGCCGGCCTTTTCGGCGGGTGGCGCAACGAACGTTTCGACGTTTGGTCGGCCGACGGCAGGCAAATCCTCTTTGCCCTCGAACGCTCCGCCTTCCGCCCGCTCGGCCTATATAGCCATGCGGTCCATATCAACGGTTTGGCGGTTACGGAAGAAGGCCTGCGTTTTTGGATTGCGCGCCGCAGCCCGCATAAGGCCGTCGATCCCAACAAATTGGACACGTTGGTAGGCGGCGGTATTTCGGCTGGAGAACAGATATGGGAAGCGGCAAAACGGGAAGGCCGCGAAGAGGCCGGGCTGACGGATGCGGTTCTCAACCACTTGCAATACACCGGACGCTGCATCAGCCTGCATCAGGTATCGCGCGGATTGCACCGCGAATGTTTGCATATTTTCGATGTGATACTGCCGAATGAGGTAATGCCGCAAAATCAAGACGGTGAAGTGGCGTCGTTTGCTTTAATGTCTGCGGAAGAAGCCGCATTGGCGATGTGCAATGGAGAAATGATGAACGATTCCGTTTTGGTAACAGCCGATTTATTCCATCGGCTGGGTATGTTGGACTGCGGACATCCGCTGGCTGCCTATTTGCAGGCCGCCCGTCATTCGACGGATTTGATTGGAAGGCCGTCTGAAAATATGTTTTAACCCAATTCGGCAAAGTAAGATGAGCATCCGACTGCCGTTTGCCAATTTTGCCGTTTTCGATTTTCAGACGGCCTCATGGTCATTCAAAACAACTCGGCACCGTGAGATTACGCATTACCGTCATATTCTTTTAAACAAATGCTTAAGACGATTTTACAGCGCGCAGTAGAACATTCCCCTGCCCGTCTTTAATCAACAACTTTCCGTCTTGAATCCCAAACTTCTCAGCCTGAACAAATACTTGGCTGATTTTATGCTCTGCCTCGCTATGTTCGGGATCACAAGCCATCCTCGTAGATGACGTATAACCGAAATCCAATTTCCCATTGTCGGCACTATAACGAGTCGTCAGCCGATTGCATCCGGCATAACTGCTGAGCAACTGCTGTTCGCTATCAAATGTCAAACTCGCTTGGGCAGTAAACGGGCTGCCACCAATTTCCTCCGGCAACCATTCACCATTTAGCGCCTCACTGCTTGGCATACTCGCGCAAGCCGACAATAGCAGCCCAACAGCAAAACACAATATTTTTCCCATAATTTTTCCTTATTCAGACAACATATATCCGAACCAACATCAAAGAGAGAAAACTTTTAATTTATCCAGTTCAATTTTATTAAGAACAGAACAACATTACCATTAAACTAGGCCATTAAAAGCTGCCTCGCTTGTTCTATTACTCCATTATCTGCAATTAAAATGAATTCTGAGGGTGTTAATTTAATCTTTCCTTCTTCTTACCCCAATAAAATCTTGGCTGGTCTCTGATATTTATTTTTACAACCCCTAAATCTTTGAGACTAATCTAGCCATAACCTCAAAATATGAATAAATTTTATTTTAAATCAATAGATTGAATAATTGTAGAATTAAATAAAAGCACGGCAAGCCGTGCTTTTTTATCTAATCTAAGAATATAGATTATTGATGTTTTCTTGAGCGAATATAGTCGAGAGTTTTAAGTTCTGCAAGAGCAGCAGCCAACGCACTATGCGCCTTGGCCAAAGCTTCGTCGTCCGTAGCCTTGGCAATACCTGCCTCTGCTGCTTTCTTCGCTTCTTCGGCACGGGCTTGATCCATTTCACTACTACGGACAGCCACGTCAGCCAATACGGTCAATTTATCAGGTTGAACCTCCAAAACGCCGCCTGAAACTGCTACTAAAACCTCTTCTTTTTCACCTGGAATTTGCAGCCGTAATGTACCTGGCCGTACCAAACTCATAATCGGCTCATGTCGCGGATAAATACCGAGCTCACCCTGAACAGTCGGAACCACAACAAAGCTGGCCTCGCCTGAATAGATGTTGTATTCGTTACTTACCACTTCAACTCGCATGACATCCATGCCAGCCTCCTATCAGTTTAAGGTTTTTGCTTTCTCAGCAGCTTCTTCAATGCCACCTACCATGTAGAACGCCTGCTCAGGAAGATGGTCATATTCGCCGCTCAAGATAGCTTTGAAGCCGGCAATAGTATCCCGCAACGGCACATACTTACCAGGAGAACCGGTAAATACTTCGGCAACGTGAAACGGTTGCGACAGGAAGCGTTGGATCTTACGTGCACGCATCACGGTCAGTTTGTCTTCATCTGACAATTCATCCATACCCAGAATGGCAATAATATCGCGCAATTCTTTGTATTTTTGCAGAGTAG
>ERZ773049.2322-NODE-2322-length-10453-cov-4.729467_pt1 | contig 10453 bp, 10 predicted proteins | sample MGYA00580633_ERZ773049 | MGnify/ENA primary metagenome ERZ773049 (study PRJEB29015, sample SAMEA2737991) | human oral metagenome | biome: human oral; feature: human-associated habitat; material: dental | place: China | collected 2066 ... | reverse complement strand
TAAAGATTTTAAAATATGACAAGCTGAAAATTCTCTCGGTTTGTCATATTTTTTTTTGAATTTTTTACGAATAAAAAGACAAAGGAGAAAAATATGCTTGAAGAAATCATTGAAAAGCTGAAAGAATACAAACTTTTTGTTGCTCTAGCAGTTGTTGGCGCTGTGCTAGGTGGTTTTTTCCTCATCAAGGGAAATCATCAACCGCAAAATCAGGTAGCCGCCTTGAGCCAAGAAATGACTTCCTCATCCAGCTCAGCTGATGAAGAGGCCGAAAAGGTTGATTCTAAGACTAAAACCGACGAAGAAGAGAGTGAGCAAGTCACCGTGGATATTAAAGGAGCAGTTAAGAATCCTGGCGTCTATGAGCTGAGAGCAGGAGCGAGAGTCCATGAAGCCATCCAAAAAGCTGGCGGATTGACAGCAGACGCCGAGGCTAAGTCCATCAATCAGGCGCAAAAATTAACGGATGAAGCAGTAATCTATGTGGCAAAGATTGGTGAAGAAGGAGCCGATGTTACACAGACTGGCCAACATCAAGCAGGAGCTTCTGATTCTGCGGGTGCCAGTGGTGGAAAGTCAGACAAGGTCAATCTAAATGCGGCGACAGAGGCTGAACTGAAGACTATTTCAGGCATCGGACAGAAGCGGGCTTCTGACATCATCGCCTACCGCGAAAGCAATGGAAGTTTCAAGTCAGTAGATGATTTGAAAAAGGTATCAGGAATTGGGGATAAGACCTTAGAAAAGCTGAAAGAATATGTCACAGTGGATTAAAAAGTTACCCCTCGCCCCTATCTACTTGGCTTTCATCCTTGTCTGGGCCTATTTTGCCGTCTATTCTGGCAGTTCCTTGGCTTATTTTGGGCTGGGTGTCCTTCTGCTTCGTCTCTTTTTCAGCTATCCTCTCAAAAAAAGTCTAGCTGCCTTGGCATTCCTGTCCCTTTTTGTCCTCTTTTTCTTGCTTCGTCGGGAAATGGCAGAGCAGGCATTTAGGCAGGAACCTCCTTCAGCTAGCTCGGTTCAGGTCTTGCCAGATACGATCAAAGTCAATGGAGATTCCCTATCCTTTCGAGGGCGAACGGACGGTCGACTTTATCAGGTCTTCTACAAGATTAAATCAGCCAGTGAAAAGGAAGCTTTTCAGCAACTGACAGATTTGGTCGTCCTTGATATGGAAGCAGAGTTTGAACAGGCCCAGCAGCAACGAAATTTTTCGGGCTTTGACTATCAGGTTTATCTAAAAAGTCAGGGGATTTACCGTACCTTAAAAATCAATAAGATTCAGTCACTAAGACCAATTTCCAGCCTTAATCCACTCGATTGGCTGTCTGTCTGGCGGAGAAAAGCGCTGGTCTACATTAGAAATAATTTTCCTAGTCCAATGAGCCATTACATGACTGGACTCTTATTTGGTGACTTGGATACGGAGTTTGCGGAAATGAGCAATCTGTATTCTAGCTTGGGTATCATCCACTTGTTTGCCTTGTCTGGTATGCAGGTAGGTTTCTTTTTGGATGGTTTTCGCAGGATTCTTCTACGTTTGGGGATGAAGAGGGAGACAGTAAACGCCTTGCAGCTGCCTTTTTCATTTATCTACGCTGGACTGACAGGCTTTTCTGTTTCTGTTGTCAGAAGCTTAGTTCAGAAGTTATTGGCCCAGCAAGGATTGACCAGACTTGATAATTTTGCCCTGACACTGATGGTTCTCTTTATCATCATGCCCAATTTTCTTCTGACAGCTGGCGGTGTCTTGTCCTGCGCCTATGCCTTTTTGATTTCTATGATGGATTTTGAAAAGTTGCCGCCGATTCGGAAGCTTTTAGCGGAAAGTCTGACTATTTCATTGGGAATTTTGCCTATACTAATCTACTATTTTTCTGAATTTCAGCCCTGGTCCGTACTTCTGACTTTTCTATTTTCACTACTCTTTGATCTGCTGATGCTGCCAGGCTTAACCCTCATTTTTATTTTGTCGCCACTTTTAAAAATCACTCAAGTCAATTTTTTCTTTGAGTTACTAGAAGATGTGATTCGTTGGGTAGCTGACTTTGCTCCGCGCCCTTTGATTTTTGGGAAGCCCAACCTCTGGTTACTGGCCACTCTGCTTTTGGTTTTGGCTTTAATCTATGACTTTCGGAGAAAGAAAAGCTGGCTTTTATCTTTTAGTTTGCTTACTCTTCTCTTATTTTTTCTAACAAAGCATCCGCTACAAAATGAGATTACAGTAGTGGATATTGGTCAAGGTGATAGCATTTTTCTCAGGGACTGGCAGGGCAGGACGATTTTGATTGACGTAGGAGGACGAGTCGAGATAGGAAAGAAGGAGGCTTGGCAGGAGCGACAGACTTCATCCAATGCAGAAAAGACCTTGATTCCCTATCTCAAAAGTCGTGGCGTTGCTAGTCTGGATGTATTGGTCCTGACTCATACCGATACCGACCATATGGGCGATATGCTGGAGGTAGCCCAACATTTTTCCATCAAGGAAATCTACGTTTCTAAAGGAAGTCTGACTCAGCCTGATTTTGTTCAAAAGCTGGAGCAGATAGAAACTTCTGTCCATGTCGTAGAAGTAGGAGATGAGATTCCGGTATTTGACTCAGCTTTGCAGGTTCTCTATCCTAGTGGAACAGGCGACGGTGGAAATGATGATTCGATTGTACTCTACGGGGAGTTCTTTCAGACAAAATTTTTGTTTACAGGTGATTTGGAAAAGCAAGGAGAAACTGAACTGCTGCAGCGATTTCCTCAGCTGAAAGCGGATGTCTTAAAAGCAGGGCATCATGGCTCTAAAGGCTCTTCCAGTCCAGAGTTTTTAGAGCAAATTCAGCCGAAACTGGCCTTGATATCAGCTGGCCAGAATAATCGTTATCGACATCCGCATCAGGAAACTTTGCAAAGATTTGAGAAGTTTAATACAGCCATCTATCGAACTGACCAGCAGGGGGCCATTCGTTTGATTGGTTGGAATTCCTGGAGGATTGAAACGGTTCACTGATAGCTGCACTAAAGATGACAACTCATACTTTGTAGACTGCTTAGCTTCAGTCAGGAAGTCATATTGATTTATTTATGCATTTGTGATAAGATAATGGGTATAAAAAATTATAGAGGAGAATTCTATGTTTGCTGCATATAAAAAATTCTGGACACATTATGCTGATTTTTCAGGTCGTTCTACCCGGTCAGATTTTTGGTGGGCATTTTTGTGTCACATGATTATCATCGTACCATTGTTTATCATTATTTGGGTTTCTGCATTAGGAAGTATTTTTTCTGTAGCTCAGGACGCAGCTTATGGATATGAACCAGATCCATCAGCATTCTTGGCTGGGGCAGGATTTGCTGTCATTTTTTGGTTTATCCTACTGATTTATAGTTTAGCTACCTTAGTTCCTTATATGGCAATTATAGTTCGCCGTCTGCGGGATGCTGGTTATCATTGGGCTTTCCTATTTTTGGCTATTGGTCCGTCTATTGCTATTCTTATTCCTGTTCTAAATATTATTGCAGTTCTTGTAGCTCTTCCATGTTTTATTGCTTTGATTGTTTTGCTTTGTCAAGGATCTAAGCCTGAAATGGTTGGGAATTCATACGGTCAGCAATATGGTCAGCAAAACTTCCAAGGTCAGCAGTTTGGTCAACAGTCTTACAATCAAGGCTTGAACTATGAAAAGCAACCACAACAAGGCGGTTTCCAAGGCCAACAGTTTGGCCAACAACCACAGCAAGGTGGTTTCCAAGGACAACAGTTTGGTCAATCACAACAACCAGTTCAAAATCAACCATTTGGCCAACAGCCGCAACAAGGTGGTTTCCAAGGTCAGCAGTTTGGTCAACAGCCACAGCAAGGTGGTTTCCAAGGACAACAGTTTGGTCAATCACAACAACCAGTTCAAAATCAACAGTTTGGCCAACAGCCACAGCAACCTGTCCAAAACCAATCATTTGGTCAACAACCACAGCAACCTGTCCAAAATCAACCATTTGGCCAACAGCCGCAACAAGGTGGTTTCCAAGGCCAGCAGTTTGGTCAACAACCACAGCAAGGTGGCTTCCAAGAACAGCAGTTTGGTCAACAGCCACAACAACCTGTTTCTGATCAAAGTCAAGCGGTGGAGCAAACAGAACCAGTTCAAAATCCATTTACTGCTGAAACACCTGAGCAGTCAACACCTCAAGATTTTGGAACGCAAGCACCTGTTGAGGATAATCCTTTTGTTTCACCAATTCAAGAGGAACAACTTGCTGCACCAGTTGAAAATAATGTAGATGATGCAACTGAAAACCAAGAATAAACAAAGAAAGAGTTGGAAATTTTCCAGCTCTTTTTGCTCTGTCGCTCGCAGAAAATCTTGAACAGAACTGGACATTGATAGTTTTTTAAAACAAAGAAAAATGAAGCTAGTAACAGTTCATATTTATATAGCAGCTATACTCAAAAATTAGATTTTGTTTGCAAAGAAAATAGCAGACTTTCCGACTCTTTTTTGTTACAATCAATACATGAAAAAAATTGACAAGAAATATAAAGCAGGGGGAGACTTTCGGTGTTAGCTATTGAGGAAATAAAAAAAATAACGTCAAGCAATCTTCCTGCTTTGACCATTTTGACTGGGGATGACTTGGGGCAGTTTGAGTTGTTGAAGGAGCAGTTTCTCCGCCAGATTCAGTTTCAACCGGGCGATTTGAACACTGCTATTTTCGATATGAAAGAAGCAAACTATCAGGATGTGGAGTTGGACTTGGTCAGTCTGCCTTTTTTTGCGGATGAAAAAATCGTAATTTTGGACCATTTTGCTGATTTGACAACAGCCAAGAAGCGGTATCTGACTGATGAAGAACTCAAATCTTTCGAAAATTATCTGGAAAATCCAGCAGATACGACTCGTCTGGTTATCTTCGCAGAAGGCAAATTGGATAGCAAGCGCCGTCTGGTCAAACTGCTGAAACGGGATGGGAAAATTTTTGAGGCTGCAGAACTCAAGGAAGCAGATCTACGAGCTTATTTCAGCAAGGAAGCGCAGGCGGAAGGATTACAATTTGCTCCGACAGCTTTCGATCAGTTGCTGCTGAAATCAGGTTTTCAGTTCAGTGAAGTCAGTAAAAATTTAGCCTTTCTGAAAGGATATAAAGAGTCTGGTCAGATTGGTTTAGAAGACATTACCGAGGCCATTCCCAAGACTCTTCAGGACAATATTTTTGACCTGACCCAGCTGATTTTGCAGCAGAAGATTGATGAAGCCAGAAGTTTGGTACGAGATTTGACTCTTCAAGGTGAGGATGAAATCAAGCTTATTGCCATTATGCTGGGGCAGTTTCGTATCTTTACGCAGGTTAAAGTTCTATCGGAAAATGGCAGAGCTGAGAGTCAGATTGTGTCTGATTTGTCCGACTATCTAGGCCGCAAGGTCAATCCTTATCAAGTCAAGTTTGCCTTAAAGGATGCTCGCTCACTGAGTTTATCCTTTCTTAAAAAGACTATGGCCTGTTTGATTGAAACGGATTTTCAGATTAAGTCGGGGCTGTATGATAAAGATTACCTGTTTGATTTGGCTCTGCTCAAGATTGCGACGGGTGAGCTACAAGCAAAATAGTTGAAAAATTCTAATGATTGCGTTATCATTTTTATAATCATATAGAAAAAGAGGTCTATCAAATGGCAATTATCTTACCTGATCTTCCTTACGCTTACGATGCTTTGGAGCCTTACATTGATGAAGAAACAATGCACTTGCATCATGACAAGCACCACAATACCTATGTAACGAATGTTAATGCTGCGCTTGAAAAGCATCCTGAAATCGGTGAAGACTTGGAAAAATTATTGGCTGATGTGGAGTCTATCCCAGCTGATATCCGTCAGGCAGTCATCAACAACGGTGGTGGTCATCTTAACCACGCTCTTTTCTGGGAATTGATGACACCAGCAGAAACATCACCATCTGCAGAATTGGCAGCAGATATTGAAGCTACTTTTGGATCATTTGAAGACTTTAAAGCGGCTTTCACTGCAGCGGCTACAACTCGTTTTGGTTCTGGCTGGGCTTGGTTGGTTGTCAATAAAGAAGGTAAGTTGGAAGTGACCTCAACAGCAAATCAGGATACTCCTATTTCAGAAGGTAAAACTCCAATCTTAGGACTGGATGTTTGGGAACATGCTTACTATGTGAAATACCGCAATCTTCGTCCGAATTACATTCAAGCTTTCTTCTCAGTTATTAACTGGAAAAAGGTTGACCAACTTTACGCAGCTGCGAAATAAACAGGCAGTTTCAATATATAAAAAGGTGAATCGTTTAAAGATTTGCCTTTTTTAATGCTTAAAATACCTTTTTTCTGGATTTCACTTGTTATTTTCCTCATAATTTTTTATAATACAAATGCTAGGAGAAATGTTTTGAGTAAAAAAATTGTAACGATTATCGTAGCTGTAGTTTCTTGTATTTGTCTGCTGGGCTTCATCGTCCTTTTTATAACCGAACGAAATAAGGCCATTGAAAAGAAAGCACAAGAGGCTGCCCAACTTGCAAAGTCTGGCGAGCAAGAACAGGAGGAGGAGAAAGTCAAGCCTGATTCCAAACCAGTTGAAGAAAAGCCCAAGCCAGTTGAAGAAAAGCCCAAGCCAGTTGAAAAAAGTCCAGAGGAGAAGCAGAAGGTCATGGAGGCGGACGGCCCGACTATGGATGCTTTAGGACTTCGATTTGACTATGCAAATTTGGATTTGACTCAGGTCATTCAGGCTTATATGACTGAAATGGGAATTGAACCCTCCCAGGTTGCATTTTCATATAAGGATTTGACGACTGGCAAGACCTTTGCAATGAATGATACCCAGCCTATGACTGCGGGATCGACCTACAAGCTCCCTCTCAATATGCTGGTAGTAGATGAGGTTGCTGCTGGCAAACTTTCTATGGACGAGCGGTTTGATATTACCAATACAAACTATGAATATAGGGGCGAGCATGATAACTATGTTGGTGCTTTCAACGGTGCTATGAGAATATCAGACATGCAGGAATATTCCTTGGTTTATTCTGAAAATACTCCAGCCTACGCTTTAGCAGAGCGTCTAGGCGGCATGGAAAAGGCCTATGATATGTTTAGTCGCTACGGTCAGTCCAAGGCTGATATTAAGACGATCAGCCGTGAGAATAATAAGACCACGACGGACTACTATATTCAGGTCCTTGAGTATTTGTCTAAAAATCAGGAAAAGTACAAGGATATCCTTTATTATATAGGCGAATCCTTCCCAGGTGAATACTATAAGCGCTATCTGCGTGACATTACCATCTATCAAAAGCCTGGATATGTTCGTGAGGCGCTCAATGTGGATGCATTAGTTATGGAAGAGAAGCCCTATATTATAGCTCTCTATACGGCTTATTTAGGTGGTAGCACCGAGGCCAGTGATGAGATCAGTGGTGTCGGAATTGAGCAAGTTGGTCAGTTAGCCTACGTCATCAATGAATGGCATCGGGTTAATATGAACTAAGAGCAATCTAGTCTAGACAGGCTAGATTTTTTGATAGCTATTTAGAAAAAAACCAAAATACCTCTTGCTTTTTTGAAAGAGAAGTGTTACATTCTATTTAGAAGATGTTCTAATTACTTCATTCTGCTCTGTTTAATTAGTCACTGAGCAATTTTTTATAAAAGCTATTTAGAAAAAATTCTAAATTTCTCTACTCAAAAAGGAGGAAAAATGAAGAAAGCAAGAAACTCAATCCTACTAACCGTAGTAGGTCTAGTGACGGGTCTATCCATTTGGCTGGCTGTTTTTTCCTGGGTGCTCTATAAAAATAAGGACGACCTGCAAAAAATATCCAATCAAAAACATTTTTAAATACAAAATAGGCAATCTAGTTTTTCTAGACTAGATTTTTTAATCCAGAGTATTTAGAAACAAATCGAAATACCTAAGAAGGATTAGATTGCTTCGTTTCGTACTCTTTATTTAGAAAATTTTCTAAATAGATAGATAAAGGAGAAAAGATGAAAAGAGGATTACTTTTATTGCTTATAGGCTTGCTCACGGTTTTATCCGTCTGCTGGGCAATCCCGTCTTGGATCGTTTTCAAAAATAGACGAAAATTGGAAGGAAAAATTAAATGTTGAAAGAAATTTTACGGAAATACCGCGCTTCTTATCTGGGTGCGACTATCTTTAGCATTGGAGCAACGATTTTTATCACTTTGTTTTCTTTGCAGCTGGGAGTTGTTGTGGACAGTGCGCAGAAGGCTCATTCTAACTTGCTTGGACAATTCTTTATCTGCCTTTTTTGCACTTGTGCTTGGTCTCTTTGCAGCTTGCTGGCTATTTGGTTCAAGAACAATCATAATAAGCAAGTCTTGGAAGAAGTCAAAACGAGGCTTTTCCATTCTTTTTATGACAAGAATTTGCATGACAAGGCTTCCGAGCAGGAAAATAGCTATCTCAACACAACGACCAAGAATATGGATATTTACCAAGAGAATTACTTGACCCCGCGCTGTGATATTGTGGCTGCCTTTTCTTCAGTTTTTATCAGTACACTGGCTATTTTTTGGATTGAATGGCGCATGGCTCTGGGCTTTATTCTCATTTCTTTTTTGACCATGGCTGCGTCACAAATTCCAGGGATATTGATGCGCAAGGCGACAGCGAATTTCACTCAGAAAAGCAATTACTTTTTGAAGCAAGTCACCAATTTTTTGGAAGGCTTTGAGCAAATCAAACTTTTGCAAATCCAAAAAAGGGTGGTTGAGCACCTGTCTAGCAGCAACAGCGACTTTGAGCAAGCCAGAAAAAGCTATAATGCGGCTAAGGAGGGCGCTGTGACTCTGATGATGTTCTTTAGCTTTCTGTCTCAGATATTTTGTATGTCTCTGGGGCTTTGGTTTGTCAGCCAAGGGTCTCTGACCATTGGGGCTTTGATTGCCAGTGTTCAGCTTTTGAACTTTGTCTTCACTCCTTTGCAGCTTTTTATCAATAACAAAAATCTCATGAGCACGGTCAAGGATATTGAGAATGATTTTGATGCTAAGTTGGCTAAGAAAGAAGCGGAGCCCGCTCAAAATCTGACCGAAACGATTGATCGGATTGATTTTGAACATCTCGGTCTGGAGTTGGGCGACAAGGCTCTCTTTCAGGATTTTTCTTATCAGTTTGCCAAGGACAAGCACTATGCTATTATCGGCGAGTCTGGTCGGGGCAAGTCGACCTTGATGAAGCTCTTGCTCAATTATTTTGATAGCAAGGACTACGCTGGTCAAATCATGGTCAATGGTCAAGCGGTCAGCCAGCTAGCAAGCGACAGTCTCTATCAGAAAATCGCCTTTATCCAAAAGAATGACTTTTTTATCGAGGGAAGTGTGGCGGACAATATCGCGCTATACAGAGATATAAATGCACCTGACCAAACTTTCTTGTACCAAAGTCTGCATTTTAATGAGGCTTTCTTGAGCAAGAAGCTGGATTTGGAGCGGCAGGAAGTTTCCTATGGTGAAAAGCAGCGGATTGATTTGGCGCGTTTCTTGGTTAAGGATTATGATGTGCTGATTTTTGATGAGCCGACCAGTAATCTTGACCCGAGCTTGGCGGCGGAAGTCATGGACTATATCTTGTCCATCAAGGACCGCATTGTTATCGTTATTACTCATAATCAAGGCAGGGCACTCTTAGACCGCTTTGATGACTGTCTGGAATTATAAAAGGAGGAAAGAAAATGAAATTAAAATGGAAAGAATTAGTGGCAAGCCTAATCGTTATTTGGCTACCGCTTATCTACGCTTTGTCAATCTATGCAGACCTACCTCAGCTAATCAGAGGGCATTTGCCCTATAGCGGTCTAGGCATGCCCAAGCAAGTCTTTATCTGGTTTCTGCCAGTTCTCTTGAGTGTAATTCAACTGATTGTTTGCTACACGACGACTATTAAAGAGATTATCGACAAGCAATTTGTCCATTTCCTTTACTGGCTGGTTCCCTTTATCAATGCCGTAGTTTATATCAGCGTTCTTCTTTATGGGCTCAATCCGGCTTTTCCGGTATTTAAGGTCAATGGGATTATGTCTGCAATCATCCTTAATGCTGTCAGCTACTTCCTCACGAGAAAAATAGTGGCAGACCAAGAGCCGGCTCCACGCGTTTTAGCTTATATCTTCGGAGGAGTTAGCTCAATCCTGTTTCTGGTCAGCCTCTTCCTCTTTTAAAATAGCAATTTGATAGGAAAGGAGAAAATCATGTTTCATATTTTTACTTTTGTTAAAATGCTTTTATTCTTTATCTTTGGCCTTGTTGAGAGCGATCCGACTTTCCTGCGGACGACCTTAAGTAGCGACAGCAATCCACTTTTAGTTGGAACGGCTGCCATTCCTGTCGTAGGAGGGATCCTGGAGCCAATCACGATGACCTTGATTTGCCTTTTCATCGCTTATCTGGTCAAGAAAAAAGCAGACGCCAAGGCC
>ERZ773049.2320-NODE-2320-length-10464-cov-18.099817_pt1 | contig 10464 bp, 9 predicted proteins | sample MGYA00580633_ERZ773049 | MGnify/ENA primary metagenome ERZ773049 (study PRJEB29015, sample SAMEA2737991) | human oral metagenome | biome: human oral; feature: human-associated habitat; material: dental | place: China | collected 2066 ... | reverse complement strand
GCCCGTGCATTGGCAGTTGAGCGTGCAGACGCACAAATGGGCGGGGATAGAGTAAAAGGCCGTCTGAAAAACCTTTTCCACCGTTCAGACGGCCTTTGCCGTATCATCGCGGGCAAAGCCGAAACCTAAGGAAAGCCCGTGACCAAACAGCCCGATAAATCCTTAAGCAAACCCGAACGCATCATGCTGGTCGGCATGATGCTCGATGCCGACTACACCGGCGCGAACGAAAGCCGCGAACGCGCCTTTGCCGCCGCGATGGCCGAAGCGGAAGAACTTGTCCGCGCCACCGGGGGCGAACTTGTCTGCCGTCAAACCGCCAAACGCGACCGCGCCCATCCCGCCCTGTTTGTCGGCACCGGCAAGGCAGAAGAATTGGCGCAAACCGTTCGCGAACGGCAAATCGAACTGGCCGTGTTCAACCACGAACTCACCCCCACCCAGGAGCGCAATCTCGAAAAAGCCCTGCAATGCCGCGTGCTCGACCGCGTCGGCCTGATATTGGCCATTTTTGCCCAAAGGGCGCAAAGCCAGGAAGGGCGCTTGCAGGTCGAACTGGCGCAGCTGACCCACCTTTCCGGCCGCCTCGTGCGCGGTTACGGCCACCTGCAAAGCCAAAAAGGCGGCATCGGCCTGAAAGGGCCGGGCGAAACCCAGCTCGAAACCGACCGCCGCCTGATCGCACAAAAAATCACCGCCCTGAAAAAACGGCTCGAAGCCGTCCGCCGCCAACGCGCCACCCGCCGCAAGGCGCGCGAACACGGCAGCCTGCCCACCTTCGCGCTGGTCGGCTACACCAACACCGGCAAATCCAGCCTGTTCAACCGCCTGACCAAAGCCGACGTCTTGGCCAAAAACCAACTTTTCGCCACACTCGACACCACCGCCCGCCGCCTGTATCTCAACCCGTCCGCCAGCATCATACTCACCGACACGGTGGGCTTCGTGCGCGACCTGCCGCACGGCCTGGTGGCCGCCTTCTCCGCCACGCTGGAAGAAACCGCATTGGCCGACGTACTGCTGCACGTCGTCGATGCCGCCCATCCCGAACACGAACGGCAGATAGACGATGTGAACGAAGTATTGCGCGAAATCGGCGCGGGCGGCGTACCGCAAATCGTGCTCTACAACAAAACCGACCTGCTGCCGCCCGAAGAACGCCGTTTCGGCGTCCTGCGCGACACGCGGGGCAGGGCGGTGGCGGCCAATATCTCAGTTAAAACGGGCGAAGGTTTGGACGCATTGCGCGAAATATTGGCCGAATACGCCGTTTCAGACGGCCTGAAAAACCAAAACACCGTTTGAAATACCATTACCACCGTTTTAAAAAACACTTAACGATTGGGGAAATATCATGAAACGCCTGCTCAAATACCTGCTTGGTGCAACCGCCGTCCTGATACTGGCCGCCGTCGCCGTCCTGTATGCCGTTCCCGAATGGCTGAAACAGCGCGAAATCCGTGCCGCCGAAGCCGATTTGGCTTTGCTGGCCGCGCCGCCCGCGCCGCCGCCGTCTGCGAAAAACGGCATAGACGCATTGTGGCTGCTGCAATACCGCACAAAAGACGATGCCGAACGCGCCGATTTGATGCGCCGTTTCGGCTACATTATCCAAGGCGATCCCGATGCCTATAGGCAGTATTCGGAATTGACGGCCAAACGTCTGCCGCCGCCCGATGACGATATTTTGACCTTTACCGGTACGGCGGCGGAATACCTGCACCAAATCCGCGCCAACCTGCCCAAATACCGCGCCGAAGCGGGAAAACATGCCGAACTGTTTGCCAACGTGGACAAACTGGCCGATTACGACACTTTCGCCCCGCGCGACTGGCCGAACGACAAAGAAGATTTAAACAAAATGCGGCTTCCGTATTTCCAATGGCTTCTCCGCAGTCATGGCCTTGCCGCACTGGATTGGGCGCAGGGCGGGGAAGGCCAGGCCTGGAGGCGTGTCTGCCGCAACATCAAAACCGGCCGCAGCCTGCTTCACGGCCGCCCGGGCCTGATTTTTCCCATGATCGGAAACGCCGTCATCCGCCGCAACACCGGCCTGGCGGCGCAAATGCTGCATGAAAAATCCGAATGGGCAAACCGCCTGCCCGCCGAATGCGGCGGCATGTTCGATGTATTGGACGAACAGGAACAAAACCTCTGCTTGGCGATGCAGGACGAATTTCGCCTGTACGCCAACATGTACCGCGAATTGGAAAGCGAAGAAATGCCTATGATGCAGATGCCGGAATGGCGCGAACTGAAGGCTTTGGGCGACGGGCAAGGCAATGCCGCCGACGATTTTGCGCTGTTATTCCTGCCGCGCCTTGATGCGGCGCACAGCATGGCGCAAACCGCGCCGCATTATGCCTCCTACTGCAAACCCGAAGCCGCGGCCGTTTTGAAGGCCGATCAAAAAATACAGAGACAGCCGCAGCCGTCTGAAAAAACATTTGCCCAAAAATGGGCGTGCCTGGGCAACAGTATAGGCTGCCTGACCACCGACACCGCCCTGCCTTCTTTTGACGGATACGTCTACCGCCTGCAAGACACCGCCATGCAACAGCGCGCCTTTAACGCGGCATTGGCCTTATACCGCCTGCCCGCCGAAAGCCGCCGCGCCGCCCTGGATAAAGTTTTGGCCGAACATTCCTCCCCGTCGCGCAAATTGAGATGGAACGAAAAGGAACAGGTGATTGATTTCGATGTCTATGATTTAAACAAGATTCCCGACCCCATTCCGTTTCATCCCGATGCCGGAAGATAAGGCTTTCAGACGGCCTCTGCATGTAAAGGCCGTCTGAAAATGAACGACGAACGGGGAAAACCCGTTAAAGTGATGTGAATTTTGACTGAACGTGAAAGATTGAACCATGAAACAGCCTTATCTGTTGCAAACATCGCCCGATTCGCTGATTTTGTTCGATAACGGCAAAGACAATTTTTGGGCGGATTTTCATTAGGCGTTTTCGGGGTGCGAAGTTGAAAGCGAACATGAAAATATATTTGCCTTGTTTGGCACGGATGCCTTTTTTACCGTACGCGGCGGGTAGCTGGCCTTGCAGGATTGGGACGGCAAAATTTATTTCTCCCTTTCTTTGCCTTCTCGTTTGGATTTGGCCGACGGTTGCGGCGTGATGCCGGTCGGCATTCCCGAGCCGGTTGCTGCCGAAAGACTGCAAGCCCGGTTTGCCGATAAAAACGACAACGCCGGCTTGTCGCAGGTCCTTTTTGATTTTGCTGCCCCAAACGGCTGGGAACCGTATGATTGTTCGGCTTTGTGCATCTGCCTGTTCAACGAACAAGAACGTATGAAACGGGAATTTGAATTGGCATAAGGGCTTTCCGACGGCCTGATTCACGCAGGAAGCCGTCTGAAAAAACAGTATGAAAAGAAAAATCCTGAAACCGGCAATGGGTTTCAGGATTTTCTGCATTCGGGCAGCCTACATCCGGCTCAATTCGCGCTGCAGGGCTTGGATATTTTGACGGCGGTCTTGGATATTGGCCGTGAGCTGGCTGGCGCGGTTTTGGTTTTTCTGCGCGCGGGCGGCACTCAGTTCGTTTTGCGCGGATGCCAAAGCCTGTTGTTCGTTGGCCAGTTCTTGTTCCAAAATGGTGCGGCGGCCGCTGCTGCCCGAAGGCTTGGGCAGGCCCGCATCGGCGGTTTGCAGCGGGGGCGCGGTACGTATCGGCGCGTTGGCGGCGCGGTTCGTACTCATGGAGGCGCGCCTCGGCGATGCCGGAGCAGCCGAGGCCTGGGCGGCCGGTTCGCGCGGCGGCGGTGCAACGCGCGGTGCGATGCTGGTATAGCTGCCTATCCTCGGCAGGTCGGGCGTATGGCAGTTGGCCGACGGGCGCGAGGTATAGACGGTTACGCCGCCGACGTTGCATTCGTACACTTTGGCTCCGGCCGGCAGCGAAGCGGCGGATATGGCGGCGATGATGCTGTATTTGATGATGCTGTTCATAAGTTTATCCCCGGAATTCTGTTTCAACGGCATGGCTTATCTGTTCCAATTCTTCCTGCCATGCCAGCCAGTTTTCCTCTTGTTTTTCTAATTTTACTTTAGTTTCCGCCAATTGTGCGAGGGTCTGCTGCAATTTGGTTTTGTTGGCATCGGAATAGGCGTCTTCCTGTGCCAAAAATGCTTCACAGGCCGTCTGAATTTCGCTCAGGGCGGCGATTTCTTTTTCGGCTTGGCTGATTTTCTGCTGTAAGGGTTTGCCGAGGCGGGCTTTTTCTTGGCGGATTTGCGCTTCGACGCGCTTGGCGTCTTTGCGGTTTTGGCTTTGGGAGGATGCGGCGGGCGCGGCGGCGGCGTTTTCTTGTGCCAAACGGTAACGGCGGTAGTCTTCCAGATCGCCGTCAAACGTTTTCAGACGGCCTTGTTCTATCAGCAGGAAGCTGTCGGTGGTGGCTTCGAGCAGGCTGCGGTCGTGCGAGACGACAATCAGCGCACCTTGAAAACTTTGCAGTGCGAGCGTGAGTGCGTGGCGCATGTCCAAATCGAGATGGTTGGTCGGTTCGTCCAGCAGCAGCAAATTAGGTTTCTGCCACACAATCATCGCCAACGCCAGCCGCGCCTTTTCGCCGCCGGAAAACGGTTCGGTTTTCTGCAGGGCGGCATCGCCGACAAAGTTGAAGCTGCCGAGGAAGTTGCGGATTTCCTGTTCGCGCACGTCGGGGCTGAGTTTTTGGATGTGCCACAGCGGGCTTTGGTCGGGACGCAGGGTGTCAAGCTGGTGCTGGGCGAAATAACCGATATTGAGCTTGTCCGAGCGGACAATCCGGCCGGACAAGACATTCAGTTCGCCCGCCAGCGTTTTGATAAAGGTCGATTTGCCACTGCCGTTTACCCCCAAAAGGCCGTAACGCGCGCCGCTTTCCAGCGACAGGTCGATGCCGTGCAAAACGGGTTCGCCGCCGTAGCCCAAATCGGCTTTGTCCAGTTTCAGCAACGGATTGGGCAGGTGGGCGGGGCTGTCGAATTCAAACGAAAACCCGCTGTCGAAGTGTGCCGGCGCGATGCGTTCGAGCTTGTCCAAGGCCTTCATGCGGCTCTGCGCCTGCACGGCTTTGGTGGCCTTGGCTTTGAATCGGTCGATAAAGGATTGCAGATGTTTGATTTGCGCCTGCTGTTTGAGGTAGGCCGCCTGCTGTTGTGCCAGGCGGCGGGCGCGTTCGGCCTGGTAAAAATCGTAATTGCCGCCGTAAAGCGTGAGCTTTTGATCGGAAAGTTCGACGGTCTGCGTCGTAGTGGCATTGAGGAAATCGCGGTCGTGCGAAATGATGATTTGGGTGCAGGGCAGGCCGGACAGATGGTTTTCCAGCCATAACACGGTTTCCAAATCGAGATGGTTGGTCGGTTCGTCCAGCAGCAACAAATCGGCGCGGCACATCAGCGCCTGCGCCAGATTGAGGCGCATCCGCCAGCCGCCGGAAAAGGATTTGACCGGCCGGCCGTGTTCTTCTTGGGAAAAACCCAAGCCGCTTAATAGTTTGGCAGCACGGGCGGGTGCGCTGTAGGCATCGATTTCCTCCAATTTGGCATGATATTCGGCCTGTTTCATGCCGTCGTTTTTCGCTTCGGCTTCGTGTAAGGCCGTCTGAAAAAGCTGCAATTCCCCGTCGCCCTGCAAAACATAATCCAGCGCGGATATGTCCAGCGCGGGCGTTTCCTGGGCAACGGCGGCGGTTTTCCAGTGTTTCGGAATGGAAACGTCGCCTTTGTCGGCTGTGATTTCGCCTTTGAGCAGGGAGAAGAGGCTGGATTTGCCGCTGCCGTTTTTGCCGATCAGGCCGACGCGGCGGCCCGGGGCGAGGGAGAGGGCGGCTTGTTCGAGCAGCACTTTCAGGCCGCGTTGCAGGGTGAGGTTTTTGATTTCTATCATGTTTGAAGCTTGGGCGGATGGAGGCGGAAAAAGGCGGCATTTTACCGTTTCGCCGCCGTTTCTAAAACAAGCATTTCAAATTCCTCAAAAGGATGCGTATAATGGCGCGGTTTTTTAACCGACAAATCGTTAGGAACACCATGAGCATCCAAGAGCAAATCAAAGAAGTCGTTACCACCCATCCCATCGTGTTGTTTATGAAGGGCACGAAGCAGTTTCCGCAGTGCGGTTTTTCTTCCCGCGCGGTGCAGCTGCTGAACGCGGCGGGCGCGCAGTACGTTACGGTCAATGTGTTGGAAAACGCCGAAGTGCGCCAGGGCATTAAGGAATACAGCGATTGGCCGACCATCCCGCAGCTTTATGTGAATGGCGAATTCGTCGGCGGCGCGGACATTTTGCAGGAAATGTATGACGCCGGCGAATTGCAGGAGTTGGTTGCCGCCAAGTAATCCGGCAAACGGAGGCCGTCTGAAAAGTTTCAGACGGCCTGTTTTCTATCCGGGGCGATGGTTTGTGCCCCGGCCGGGCTTCGGCCGAGGCGGATTGCCTTTTTGGATTTTGAGAATAAGATTAAGCGCAAAGGAAGGATATGTGGTCGTTTGAAATGGTGGCCGCCATGCTGGCGGTCGGGGCGGCGGCGGGCATAATCGCGGGAGTGTTCGGTGTCGGCGGCGGCACGATTTTGGTACCGCTGGTGCTGTGGATTTTGCAGATGCAGGGTGCGGAAAACTTTCAATACGCCCAGCATATCGCCATCGGCACGTCGTTTGCCGTGATGGTGTTCACGTCGTTTGCCAGCGCGAGGGCGCAGTATAAGCGGCAGGCGGTGGATATGGACGTGCTGCGCGCGATGGTGCCCGGGGTGCTGTGCGGTGTGGCGGCAGGGGCGTTGGTGGCGCAGTATTTGCCGAACAAGGGTCTGCAGGTTTTTTTCACGCTGTTTATCGCCATTCTCGCCGTGCGTGCGTTACTGGGCATCAAGCCTACGCCTGAGCGGCAGTTGCCCGGCCGGCGCGGGCTGTTCGGTATGGGCGGGCTGTTCGGCCTGCTGTCGAGCTGGATTGGTATCGGCGGCGGTTCGCTGACCGTGCCTTATTTGACTTTCTGCAACGTGCCGGTTCACCGCGCCGTCGGCACTTCGGCCGCTTTGGGCTGGCCGATTGCGGCGGCGGGTACGCTGGGGTATGCCTGGGCGGGCTGGAATCAGGGCGGTCTGCCTGAAGGTTCGGCTGGTTTCGTCTATCTGCCTGCGGTGGGCATTCTGGCCGCGGCCACTTTGCTGTCCGCGCCTTTGGGCGTGCGCCTTTCCCACAAGCTGCCTGCCGACAAGCTGAAAAAGGGTTTCGGCATCCTGCTGTTGCTGATTGCGCTGCGGATGGCGTGGAAGATTGTACAGTCGTAGCCGTGCCGCCCGGTATCGGAGGTTGGCGGTAAAAAAGGCCGTCTGAAAAGCCGGAAACAGCTTTTCAGACGGCCTTTTGCCGTGTCGTTTAATCGTCCAGCGGTTTCCATTGCCAGTAAAACCGTTTCGGCCGCCACTGGCGCGCGGTAACGGTTTGGCCGTCGGATTCGAGCAGCCATGCGCCTTGGCGGTCGGTGCGGAGCAGGCGGATGCCGTGTGCGCGGACGCGGTTTTGCACTTCGGCGGTCGGGTGGCGGTAGCTGTTGCCGAAGCCGCTGGAGGCGATGGCGAAGTCGGGGGAGACGGCGTTGAGGAATGCGCCCGACGACGAGCCGCTGCTGCCGTGATGCCCCAATACCAAGGCTTGGCTGTACAGGCTTTGGCCGTAGCGTTCCAGCAGTTTGCGCTCTCCTTTGATGTCGAGGTCGCCGGTTACGATAAACGCCGTACCGCCCGCCACGGCGCGCAGGACGCAGCTTCGGGCGTTGTCGTCTGCAGCTTCGCCTTCGACGGCGAGGAGTTCGAAATGCACGCCGTCCCATTCCCATTGCCGGCCGGTGCGGCAGTTTTGCACCTGCATCGTGCCTAAGCCGCCGTAAAATTCGGGCTGTCCGGCCAGCACCTCGCGGGGCTTGAGTGCGCGGATAATCAGCGGTGCGCCGCCGTCGTGGTCGGTATCGTGGTGGGACAGCAGCAGTGTGTCGAGGCGGCGCACGCCGTGTGCGTGCAGGGCGGGGAGTGTCTGCATCTGCGCCGCGCCCGCCGTGCCGGTATCGAACAGCAGATGATGGGAGGCCGTCTGAAAATACACCGCCAAGCCTTGTCCGACATCCAGCACAACCATTTTCAGACGGCCTTCCTTTGGCGGGGCGGGGCGGTATAACAGGAAACCGGCCAAAACGATGGTCGCCCACGGGCGCAATGCCGCACCGCGCGGCAGCAGCCAAACGGCCACCGCCGCCAGTGCCGACAGCAGCAGCGGCCACGGTGCGGCGGCCAAACCCCATTCCGGCGCGAATTCCGCCATCGCGGCCAAAACGTGCAAAGTATGCTGCCCCAGCCAGGCCGCCGCGTATTGCAGGGGGTAGAACGGAAAGAGCGAGGCCGTCAGTGCCAGCGGCACCAGCAGCCAGGAAAACCACGGAATCGCCGCGGCATTGGCCAACGGGCTGGCGGGCGGCAGGGCGGAAAACAGAAAACCCACCGCCGGGAGGGAGGCCAATGTGGCCGCCCATTGCCCGCGCAAGGCCGAAATCCACCATGCCCTGCCGTCGCCCGTGCGGCAGGAGTCCGCCCACAAGAGCGCGGCCACCAGCCCGAACGACAGCCAGCTGCCTGCCGCCAATGCGGCCGACGGGTCGAGCAGCAAAATCAGGGCCAGCGCCGTCCACCAGCCGCGCCAGGCCGAAGCCGTGCCGCCCAGATTCCAGGCTGCCGCAACGGAGGCAATCATCAGCATCGAGCGCAGGGTGGGGACGGCAAATCCGGCCAAGCCGCTGTAAACCAAGGCCGCCGCCGCACCCGCCGCCAGCATCCAAACGCGCGGCCGCCTCGGCGCGGCGGGCAAAAGGAGCAGCAGGCGTTTCATCAGCCAGGCGGCCAGCAGGGCCACCATGCCGACATGCAGGCCGGACACGCTGATCAAATGGTTCAGCCCCAACGGGCGGAACACCTGCCACCAGCCGCCCGACAGCGCGTCCTGTTCGCCGATGGAGAGCGCGCGCATCAAGGCCGCGCCGTCGGCCATTTCGGGCGGCAGCCGCTGCCAGCTCGAGCGGATGCGTCCGCGCAGACGCAGGAGGCCGTCTGAAAAACCGTTTCCCCTGTCGGCCAGCAGCTGCCGTTCCGCCCCGGCCGTCGCCGATGCGTCTATGCCGTTGGCCAAAGCCCATGCCTCGCGGCTGAAACCGCCGATGTTTTCCTCACCGATAGGCGGGCGCATTTTCAGCTTCAGCCGCCACACGCTGCCGGCCGGCCATTCGCGCCGTTGATAGTCGGACAACTGCACGCGGTAACGCCGCCCGCCGGCCGTTTCCGCTTCGGCTTCCAAGCGCACCCGCCGCCCGTCGTCCTGCGCCAAACCGGCCGCCCTCACCGTCATTTCCACCGCCTCGCCCTGCCGTTCCAAAGGCCAGCGGGCGGACAAAGCCTGTTCCGTCCGCCATACGCCGTATGCCGTCCCCGCGCACGTCAGCAGCACGAAAACCGCCGTGCGCGGAAAACGGCGCAGTATCGGCACGGCACACGACGCCCATACCGCAAACAGCCAAAACGGCGGTGCGGCAGGCAGGGCGAACGATAGCAAAACGCCCGCACAAAAGGCGGACGGCAGATAAATCGGCATCGGATTTTCCGTATGGGAGGCCGTCTGAAAACGAAACGGACGCGTTGTGCTTTCAGACGGCCTGATTTCGATTGGAAAGGAGCGTGTCGGACATCAACGCCGGGCCGGCGTCCGTTTCAAAACGGCAAACAGGGCCAACAGCGCGGGCAGGCTTGCTGCAACGACCGCCAGCAGGGGCTGCGGATAGCCGGATTCCGCGGCTGCCCAAAGGCCGTTATCCAGCGAGACCAAGGCGCAAGCCGCCCATAATACCGCCAGATTGGCGGCATATGCCGCCGCCGCAATATTGCGCGGGAAAAGCTGCATCAATGCGGCAAACGAAAATCCCAAGAAGGCAAAGGCGAGCAGGTGCAAATCGCCGCTGCCTGCCGATTGCGGATATATCCGGCTGCCGTCCGCTGCCCGCATCAGGGGCAGTGAAGCCGGCTGTTGGAGGAAATACCAGCCCGCAGCGACATTGAAAAGGGCGAAAAACAGGAGGATTTTTTTCATTTTTCAAAAGCGTCCGGCCTGGGTTGCCTTCCTGAAATAATGATGGCATTCGGCGTTCGGCCGTCCGCCATATAAGGCCGTCTGAAAGGAAATCGATTCGTTCGGCATCAATCGCCCATTGCCGCCAGAAGTTCGGCCTGATGCTCGGCAATCAGGGCGTTGGTGATTTCTTCCAAGTCGCCGTCCATCACAAAATCGAGTTTGTGCAGGGTGAGGTTGATGCGGTGGTCGGTCACGCGGCCTTGCGGGTAGTTGTAGGTGCGGATGCGCTCGCTGCGGTCGCCGCTGCCGATAAGGGATTTGCGTTCGGCGGCTTCTTTGGCTTGGGCTTCGCGTT
>ERZ773049.2319-NODE-2319-length-10466-cov-4.340313_pt1 | contig 10466 bp, 8 predicted proteins | sample MGYA00580633_ERZ773049 | MGnify/ENA primary metagenome ERZ773049 (study PRJEB29015, sample SAMEA2737991) | human oral metagenome | biome: human oral; feature: human-associated habitat; material: dental | place: China | collected 2066 ... | reverse complement strand
GAAGTGTTGCATGGACATCGAGGTATGCAGGCGCACCCCACCCCCGTCCCCTTTCCCACAGGGGGATAGGCGGTTTACATACACGATAGCGGGGAAAGGTGTATGTAAACGGCAGGGGTTATGCCAGCGCCCGCAATTGCGCCAACAGCGGTGCGAGGTCATAACCGCAGGCGGCGGCGCGGGCGAGGATTTCATCGGCGTTGCCGCCTGCCGTCGCTTCGCCCAGCGCCCAGACGGTAGCGCTGCGCATCCCGCTTTTGCAGAACATCAGCGTCGGCGTGCCGCCTTTGAGCGCGTCGCGTGTGGCGGCGACGGTCTCTGGCGGGAACTGCCCGCCCGCGACCGGCAAATGCAGCGTGCGGATGCCAAGCGCGTTCGCCGCCGCGGCGATGTCGGCAAAGGCGGGCTGGTCTGGCGCTTCGCCGTCGGGGCGGTGGCAGATGATTTGCGCGATGCCCTGCGACTGCAAAGCAGGCAGGTCTTCGGCGCGGATTTGTGCGCTGACATAAAGCGCGGGTTTGAGCATTTTCATCGGTCTCTCCGGGGTTGGTGAAAATGCTGATGATAGCGCGGGCGGGTGGCCGGAAAATAGGCAAAAATTTTTACTATCACGCCGGTCATTCACTTTTCATGCCGCAGCAACACGACTATAATTTCGCCAATCCTGCACGAAAATCCACACGGACAGGGTTGAAATCCACACTTCTAAAACCAAGGTGAACATCTATGGCAGTCCAAACCCCCAATACCATTGACCTTTTCTCTATCGGCATTCACAAACGCGCCTTCCGCAACCTTTCCCCCTCCGCGCTCTACAAACTGGCGCTGGAAGCGAAGGACGATTCCGCCATATCCTCAACCGGCGCGCTGATTTCCTTCTCCGGCGCAAAAACCGGACGTTCACCGAAAGACAAACGCATCGTCAAAAACCCCGCCTCCGAAAACGACATCTGGTGGGGCAAAATCAACATCCCCTTTGCCGCCGCTTCACACAAGGCCAACCGCGAGCTGGCGGTGCGCTACCTCAATGAAGCAGAAAACATCTACGTGCTGGACGGCTACGCCGGCTGGGACGAAAAATACCGCCTGAAAGTGCGCGTCATCACCACCCGCCCGTACCACGCGCTCTTTATGCACAATATGCTCATCCGTCCGACCGATGCGGAACTCGCAAACTTCGGCGAGCCGGATTACGTCATCTACAACGCCGGGCACCGCCCCGCCGACCGCACCGTTGAAGGCGTTACCAGCACCACCTCCGTCTCGCTCTCCTTTGAAGACAAAGACATGGTCATCCTCGGCACCGAATACGCGGGCGAGATGAAAAAAGGCGTGTTCACCATCATGAACTACCTCATGCCGAAACAGAGCGAACTCTCCATGCACTGCTCCGCCACCGCCGAACAAGGCGGCGAGCGCTCCGCCGTGCTGTTCGGTCTCTCCGGCACCGGCAAAACCACACTCTCTGCCGACCCGAACCGCAACCTCATCGGCGACGACGAACACGTTTGGACCGAAGACGGCGTCTTCAACATCGAAGGCGGCTGCTACGCCAAAGTCATCGACCTCTCCGCCGAAAAAGAGCCGGAAATCTTCGGCGCCATCAAATTCGGCACCGTGCTGGAAAACGTCGCCTACGACGAACACTACGTCGTCCAGTACGACTACACCCCGCTGACCAGCAACACCCGCGCCAGCTACCCGATCGAATACATCAGCAACGCGCGCATCCCCTGCAAGGCCGGCCAGCCGACCGACATCGTCTTCCTCACCTGCGACGCCTTCGGCGTACTGCCGCCGGTCTCCAAACTCAGTCCGGCGCAGGCGATGTACCACTTCATCAGCGGCTACACCGCCAAAGTCGCCGGCACCGAAGTGGGCGTCACCGAGCCGGAAGCGACCTTCTCCGCCTGCTTCGGCGCGCCGTTCATGGTCTGGCACCCGGCCAAATACGCCGAGCTGCTCGCCGAAAAAATGAAAAAACACAACACCAACGTCTGGCTGATTAACACCGGCTGGGCAGGCGGTGCCTACGGCGTCGGCGAACGCATCAAGCTGAAATACAGCCGCGCCATCATTGACGCCATCAACAGCGGCGCACTGGCGAAAATGCCGACCGAAGCCGACCCGGTCTTCGGCTTTGCCGTCGTCACCGAATGCCCGAACGTGCCTTCAGAAATCCTGAAACCGCGCAACGCCTGGGCAGACAAAGCCGCCTACGATGCGCAAGCGAAGAAACTGGCAAAAATGTTCAACGACAACTTCGAACAATTTGCCGACGGCGCCAGCGCAGAAGTAAAAGCCGCCGCACCGAAAGCGTAATTTGCTTCCGCTTCCGTTACGCAGAAAAGCCACCCGCGAGGGTGGCTTTTCTCATGGAAACGCCGTGAGTGTTTCGTCTGGTAAACGGCTACGCTAAGATAACGCCATGAAAAAGCATCCCGACAAACATATCCGGACGGCGCTGGAATATGCCATGCAGCACGGATGGGAAATCGTCTCCAGTGGCAAATCGGCACACGCTTTCTGCCGTTTGCGCTGTCGCAAAGGCCACACCGAACACCAGATGAGTATCTGGTGTACGCCTAAAAACCCCGAAAATCATGCCAAACAAATCATCCGCAAAGTAAACGAATGCAGGGAGGACAGATGAATACCTACCACTTCACCATCGTCATTCGCGATGCCGCTGACAGCACCAATATCGAAGATCGCCTTTATGAAGCGGGATGTGATGACGCACTGGTGTGCTGGCGCGATCGCATCCTCTATCTGGAATTTGACCGCGAAGCGGCAGACGCCAAAACCGCCGTACATAGTGCGTTTGCCGACATTCACCGTGCCGGATTTCACGATCTCATCCTGCAAGAATCCGGCATTGCTACGTTGACAGAAATGGCAACACGCGCCGGACTGACACGGGCGGCGCTCTCCAACTACGCCAAAGGCAAACGCGGCAAAGCGTTTCCGCTGCCGATGTATGGCGTGACCGGCAGCACGGCGCTTTATTCCTGGCCGGAAGTTGCCGCCTGGCTTTACCAGCATGGCCAGCTGGCGCAGACCCAGCTGGATGTCACGCGCGTCTAAATCGCACGCATAAAAAAGCCACCCTTGCGGGGGTGGCTTTTCCATATCCGGGCGAACGTTTATTGCGGCGAATACAGGCCGATGCGGTTGCCTTCGCTGTCTTCAATCACAGCATCAAAGCCGTAATTGCTGCCGAGGGACGTCTTGCCCGTCAGTACTTTGCCGCTGTGTTGCGCGGCGCGCGCCGCCTCAATCGCGCAGTCGTCGCAGCCGAAGTAGAGGAGGACGCTGTTGCCGGGGGTGAAGGGCTGCTGCGGGTCGTGGCAGAGCATACCGCTACAGCCGGGCGCGCTGTTGTCGCCGGGAAAGGTGGCGTAGCGTGCCTCCGTGCCTGCAACGGGCAAATCTTCCAGCCGAATCTGGAAAACGGCTTCGTAGAAGGCTTTGGCGCGCGCCAGATCGCGCACGTAGAGGGTGAACCAGTGGGCGGGGTTTTTCATGTCAGCTCCTGTTGTGGATTAGGGAGCGGCAGGATAGCGCCGCGCGGAATGGGCGCGGGAAAGAGGCCGGCGAAGACGGCGTGCCGCGCCTCACCGCCGCAGATGCGCACGGTGAGCACCCGTGGCTGCGGGTGTTGTTGTGGCGCATAGCCGTGATAGCTGAAGGCGCGCGGCTGCGGGCAGGCGAGTTCGGCAGAAAGGGCGGCGCTGTAGGCGGCAATTTGGTCGCGGTAATGGGCGGGGCAATACCGGTCGCGGCGCGGAAGGTGTGGCTGTAGGTCGCGACGCTTTCGTGTCCGGCGTCGAGTTGCGAGTCAATAACCGGCTTTTGTGCGACCAGTGCGGCGATGCCCTGTTCGATTTTCAGCGCGGCGATGTAGTCGCGCAGCGGCAGGCCGGTTTCGCGGTGAAAGCGGCGGCTCAGGTGGAAGCGGCTCATAGCGAAATGCGCGGCGACGCTCGCCGGGGTGCAGTCGGGCAGGGTCGCGCGGATGTGGGCGCAAATGGTGGCGAGGGGGACGGTCATGGTCAGGCAATCCGGCGGGCGGTGAGGATGCCGCGCAGGCTGTTAGTGAGGAGGAGGGTGTCGGCGCGGGCGACGTCGGCGCGGGTTAGGCGGGTTTCCGCGATGTGGGTCGCGCCGATCAGTGCCGGGTTGGCGAGGAGGCGGGCGCGGGCGATGCCGGGCAGGATGTCGAGCGCGAGCGGCGGGGTGTGCCAGGCGCCGTCAATTTGCAGAAAGACGCTGCTGCGCGCGCCTTCAAGCAGGTAGCCGCTTTCGTTGTAAAGCAGCGCGTCGAACGCGCCAGCGGCAACGGCGGCCTGCCAGATGCGGTCGAGATGGGCGCGGTGCGTGGTTTTGTGGCGGCGTAGCGGGTCGCGGTCGGGCAGCGCTTCTGGGTGTTCGAGGACAAGGACGTCGCGCGCGATGGGGTCAAGCGGGGCGAGGTCAAGCTGCGGCGTGCCGTCGCGCGGCAGGGTGATTTTCAGGCGGTGGGTGCTGTTTGCACCCGCACAGCGCGCCATGACCGCCATACGCACCGCGTCTTTGTCGCAGGGCAGGCCAAACGACGCGGCGCTGTTTGCCAGACGGGCGAGGTGGGCGTCGAGGTGTTGCGGTACGCCGTCGGCGACGCGCAGGGTTTCGATGAGGCCGATGTCCGGCGGGTGGCGGAGGAAGGCAGCCTTGAGTTGGCATTCGCGGTATTCGTCGTCGGCATCGCTGTCGATGGTGATGCCGGAGCCGACGCCGAAGCGGGCGTGGCCGTCGGTGATTTGCAGGGTGCGGATGGCGACGTTCAGCCGCATTTTGTCCGGCTCAATGTAGCCGAGCGCGCCGGTGTAGAGGTCGCGCGGGCTGCCCTCCAGCGCGGCGATGTATTGCATGGTGATGCGTTTCGGCGCGCCGGTAATCGAGCCGCAGGGAAAAGTGGCGCGCAGGATGGCGGCGTGCGTGGTGCCGGGGCGCAGGTGGGCATTGACGCGGCTGGTCATTTGCAGCACTTCGCCGTGTTGGGCGACGTGGAAGGCGTCGCTGACGCTCACGCCATGCGGGCGCGCGATTTTGCTCAAATCGTTGCGTAGTAAATCAACAATCATCGTGTTCTCGGCGCGGTTTTTCGGGTCGCGGGCGAGCGCCGCTTTTGCCGCTGCGATGTCGCCCGCGGCGCGCGCCGTGCCTTTCATCGGCAGGGTGTGGAGGTGGTCGCCGTCACGGGCGAGGAACAGTTCGGGCGAGAGGCAGAGGGTGTGGCCGTCGGCGGGATGCCAGGCGAGCGCGGCGTAGGGCGCGGGTTGCAGCGCGCGCAGGCGTTGATAGAGGGCGACGGGATTGCCGTAGCTTGCGGCGGTCGCGCGCAGGGTGTAGTTGATTTGGTAGGTGTTGCCGGCGCGGATGAGTTCGTGGATGGCGGCGATGGTGCGGGCATAAGCGGCGCGGTCGGTGTCAAAGCGCAGGTCGAGCAGGCCGGCGGGTGCGCCGTCGTGCCGACTGCGCAGCCAGGCATCAATGGCGTCGCCGTGCAGATGGTCAAGGCGGGCGTACCAGTCGAGGACGAGCGGCGGCGCGGTGGCGGCGAGTTTCATCAGGGCAACGCCAAATTCGTAAGGGATGCGCAACGCGGCGTGCAGGCCGTCCGCCCAACCGCGTGCTAATAGCGTATCGAGCTGGTCAATATCAGCAGCGGCGAGGGTTTCGCGGCGGATGTGGTCGCGGTAAAGGCGGGCGCGCCCGGCGCGGGCGTCGTCAAGGAGGAGGTAGGGCATGGTCGTGCGCGGTGTGGCGAGGGCGCTGATTATAGCTATCCGCCGAAAGCCTCATACTGTGTTGCGTTGTCTCGCCGTACAACCGCGTACTGTCTTCGACAACGCGCCTTGTCTGAAACTTTCGGTGGATGGCTATATAGCTATCTCATGGGTATTCCTCTCCGCGAGGGTGGCTTTTTTGTGGCGCTATTGCCCGCGCGTGGCAAAAAATCCCGTCATCCGGCAAAAATCCCGCTACACTCACCCGTCCGCTTCATTCACCAGGAGAACTTCACCATGAACCCCGTTGTCCTCGCCGTCTGCCTGATGCTCATTCTCTCGCTGGCGCGCGTCCACGTTGTCTTCAGCCTCATCATCAGCGCCTTCATCGGCGGCATGGTCGCTGACATCCCGGCGGAAACCATCCTCGCCGCCTTCCCCGACGCGGGCGTCACCGAACCGGACAGCCTGCTCAAGCTGAAATATCTGGTCAAGGTCTTTGAAGAAGGCATCGCCGCCGGTACCACCACCGCGCTGTCGTATGCGGTGCTGGGCGCGTTCGCCGTCGCCATTTCCTATTCCGGCCTGTCGCAGGCGATGGCGAATCTCATCATCGGCCGCGCCAAGCATGGCAAGGGCAGCGGCATCAAATGGCTGCTCATCATCGCCCTGCTCGCCATGAGCATCATGAGCCAAAACCTCGTGCCGATTCACATCGCCTTCATCCCGCTGGTGGTGCCGCCGCTGTTGCTGGTGATGAACCGCCTCAAGCTCGACCGCCGCCTGCTCGCCTGCACCGTCACCTTCGGCCTGGTCTGCACCTATATGTTCGTACCCTATGGCTTCGGCGACATCTTCTTGAACAAAATCCTGCTCGGCAACATCACCAAGTTCGGCATGGACGTCTCGGGGGTGAACATCTACCAGGCGATGGCCATTCCCGCGCTCGGCATGGTGGCGGGGCTCGCCATCGCCATCTTCTACAGCTACCGCAAACCGCGCGATTATCAGGACTTGCCGGTGGAAGGCGCGGCGGAACAGGTGCCAATCAAGCCGCTGCACATTTGCGTCGCTCTCGTCGCCGTCATCGCCGCCTTCCTCGCGCAGAAATACACCGGCTCGCTCATCCTCGCCGGTCTCATTGGCTTCGCCATCTTCATGGTGACGCACGTCATCCACTGGCAACAGGCCGATACCGTCTTCAACAGCGGCATCCGCATGATGAGCATGATCGCCTTCATCATGATTGCCGCCAACGGCTTCGCGGAAGTGATGAACGCCAGCGGCGGCGTTGAGCCGCTGGTGAAAGACAGCGTCGCCTTCTTCGGCGAAAGCCGCGCGCTGGTCTCGCTCGCCATGCTCGTCGTCGGCCTGCTGGTGACGATGGGCATCGGCAGCTCCTTCTCCACCCTGCCGATTATCGCCGCCATCTACGTGCCGATTTGCGCGCATATGGGCTTTTCACCGCTCGCCACCGTCGCCCTCATTGGCACCGCCGGCGCGCTCGGCGATGCCGGCTCACCCGCCTCCGATTCCACCCTCGGCCCGACGATGGGCTTCAATGCCGACGGTCAGCACAACCACATCAAGGATACGGTCATCCCGACCTTCATCCACTACAACATCCCGCTGCTGCTCGCGGGCTGGATTGCGGCGCTGGTGCTGTAAATCCATGGTGGGGCAAGCCCCACCCTACCCTTAAAAAAACGCCGCATGATGCGGCGTTTTTTGTGGGCGGTGCGTGCCTGCGGCACACCCTACTGACGGGCAGGGTTATGGCGCGATTTCTGCCAGCAGCGCTTCAAGCTCGGCGAGGCGGGTGTCCCAATCCGCTGTCGGTTCTTTTTCGGTGGCGGCGGGGTAGTGCAGGCTGATGGCACTGTTGCCTTGCAGGCGGTAGTGGGCGGGGTCGTTCTGGATGCGGGTCAGCAGCGGTTCGGGGTTGATGCGCGTCGGGTCGGCGAAGCGGATGCGGGTTTCGCGTTCGCTCATGCTGATGTGCTCAACGGCAAGTGGTTCGGCGCGCTGTTTGAGGCGGGTGCGGGCGATGAGCGCTTTCGCGGGCGCGGGCAGTTTGCCGAAGCGGTCAATGAGTTCGGCGGCCAGATCTTGTAGTTCGGCGTCGGTTTTGCTTTGTGCCAGGCGCTGGTAGAGGACGAGGCGCTCTTGCGGGTCGTAAACGTAGTCGTCGGGCAGGAGCGCGGGGACGCCCAGTTCGATGGTGCTGCGCGGCGGGTCGAGGTCGGCGGTCTGGCCGTTTTTCAGCGCGGCGATGCTGCGCTCCAGCAGGTCAAGGTAGTAGCTGATGCCGATTTGCTGGATTTGCCCGCTTTGTTCGTCGCCGAGGATTTCGCCCGCGCCGCGTATTTCCAGGTCCTGGCTCGCCAGCAGAAATCCCGCGCCGAGGCTGTCGAGGGTGGTGAAGGCTTCGAGCCGCCGCTGCGCGTCTTTGCCGAGGGTGTTCCAGTGGGGGGTGATGAGGTAGGCATACGCTTGGTGGTGGCTGCGGCCGACCCGCCCGCGCAGTTGGTGCAGTTGCGACAGGCCGAGTTTGTCGGCGCGGTTGATGATGATGGTGTTGGCGTTGGGGATGTCGATGCCGCTCTCGATGATGGTGGTGGCGATGAGGATGTCGTAGTGGCGGTTCTGGAAGTTTTGCATCAGGTGTTCGAGTTCGCGCTCGCGCATTTGCCCGTGGCCGATGGCGATGCGCTGCTCCGGCAGGGCGTCTTGCAGCAGGCGGGCGATGCGCTCAATGCTGTCGATGTCGTTGTGCAGGATGTAGGTTTGTCCGCCCCGGCGGTGTTCGCGTTCGCAGGCGTCGCGGATGGTGTCGATGTCCCATTCGGCGAGGATGGTCTGGATGTTTTGTCGTCCGGCGGGCGGGGTGGCGATGATGCTGATGTCGCGCAGGCCGCTCAGCGCCAAGTTGAGGGTGCGCGGGATGGGGGTGGCGGTGAGGGTGAGCAGGTTGGTGTCGCTTCTGAGGCTTTTCAGTTGTTCTTTGTGGCGCACGCCGAAGCGCTGTTCTTCGTCGATGATGACCAGCCCCAGGTTTTTGAAGGCGATGTCTTTTTGCAAGAGGCGGTGGGTGCCGATGATGAGGTCGGTGCCGCCTGCTTTTAAGCGCTCGATGGCGCGTTTGGCGTCCGCCGCGCTTTTGAAGCGGCTCAGGCTGTCGATGGTGAGCGGGTGGTTGGCGAAGCGGTCTTGCAGGTTGTGGTAGTGCTGCTCGGCGAGCAGCGTCGTCGGCGCGATGAGCGCAACTTGATAGCCCGCGCTGGCGGCGGCATGGATGGCGCGTACCGCCACTTCGGTTTTGCCGAAGCCGACGTCGCCGCAGATGATGCGGTCCATCGGCTGCGGCCGGGCGAGGTCGGCGAGCACCGCGTCTATCGCCGCCTGTTGGTCGGGCGTCGTGGCGAAGGGGAATTCGGCGGCGAGGGCGGCTTGCGCGGCGGGATCGTGGGCGATGGTGATGCCGGCGGTGGCTTCGCGTTTGGCGTAGAGGGCGAGCAGTTCGGCGGCGGTGTCGTGCAGGCTGTCGCGGATTTTGCGCCGCGCGGTCTGCCAGCTTTTGCCGCCGAGTTCGTGCAGCGGCGCGTTGTCGGGGTCGCTGCCGCCGTAGCGGGTGATGAGGTCGATGTCGGCGGTGGGGACGTAGAGTTTGGCGCCTTTGGCGTAGGTGATGGCGATGAGTTCGTCGCCGTCTGCTTCGAGTTTTTCCAGTCCCTGATAGCGGCCAACGCCGAAGTCGGCGTGGACGACGGCGGTGCCGGGGCTCAAGTCTTGCAGGCTGCGGATGAGGGCGGCGGGGTCGCGGCTACGGCTCTGGCGGTAGTTTTGCGCGACCGGGGTGGTGTGCAGGTCGGCTTCGGCGAGGTGGACGGCAGCGCCGTCGCGGAAGCTGTGGCGGTTGGGCGAGACAGCGTAATGCAGGGCGAGGCCGCGTGCGCCAAGGCGCTCCTGCCATTGTTCGCGGCTGCCTTCGCTGGGGAAGTGCAGGGTGAGATCGCCGCCCTGGTCGATGATTTCCTGCCAGTATTGTTCGCGCGCGCGCGCGTCGCCCGTGAAGGGGATGGCGTCGGCGTATTCTTGGTAGGGGACGGCGGGCAGGGCGGCGAGGCGGGAAAGCGTCTCGGCAGGCGTCAGCCAAAGCGCGTCCGGCGGCAGCAGGCGGTTTTCCCGCAGCGGGTTGGTGCGGCGGTAGCGCTGTTCGCACCAGTTGGCGTGTTGTTCCAGCAGCGCGGGCAGGTCGTCGCAGGTGAGGATTTGGCTGTTTTGCGGCAGGTAGTCGAACAGGGTCGCGGTGTCGTCGTAAAACAGCGGCAGGTAGTATTCGAGGCCTTGCGGCGTCTGGCCGTCGCTGATTTGTTGGTAGAGCGGGCTGTTCGTGATTTTTTCGCCGTAGTGCAGGCGGGCGTTCTGGCGGTAACAGGTGCGCCCGGCGTCGGAAAGGTCCAGCTCGCTGCGCGGCAGTATGCTGATGCTGCTCAGTTTTTCCAGGGTGCGCTGGTCGGCGACGGCGAAGGTGCGGATGCTGTCGATTTGGTCGTCGAACCATTCGAGGCGGATAGGGTCGGCAGCGTTCATTGGGTAGAGATCGACGATGTTGCCGCGCGCAGCGTATTCGCCTTTGCCGCTGATGTGGTGCGCGCTGCGCTGGTAGCCCGCGTCATTGAGGCGCTGGATGAG
>ERZ773049.2314-NODE-2314-length-10479-cov-5.766596_pt1 | contig 10479 bp, 21 predicted proteins | sample MGYA00580633_ERZ773049 | MGnify/ENA primary metagenome ERZ773049 (study PRJEB29015, sample SAMEA2737991) | human oral metagenome | biome: human oral; feature: human-associated habitat; material: dental | place: China | collected 2066 ... | reverse complement strand
TGAGCTAGACACAAAAGATGGTTATAAATTACCAATAGAAAATCCAGTTATGGAATCTACAAAAAGCATATAAGATTGTAAATTTATATTACATCCGCCATTAAGGATAGTTACATTTTTTAAAAAAATACAATCAGAAAAATTTATTTTTTCTTTATTTTCTGAGCTTTTATTGTAAGTTTTCATAGCTAAATGCGACATGTAAACTACAAGTGTTTCATTAGAAATATTTTTTTCTAAATTTGAAACTTCATCTAAGGAAAACATTTCACCCACAATAGTTCCTGTAGATGTTGTAAAAATTAGTTTGTTATTTTTTAAATCAGGTGTGTTTTTAATGAGACCATTTATTAAATGTAAAATATTACTTTTAGGGAAATTATCCATAAATCCTCCTATAAAAGTATCTAGCTCATAAAAGTATTATATCACAAGTAAAAGAAAGGAGAAGTATGGAGAGGAAAGAAAAAATTGAAATAGTAAGAAGTTCAAAAATTAGAATGGAAAAATTAAAAAAAATATCTGGATATTTAAGAGATGAAATTGAAACAAAATATCCAGAACTAATAAAAGAAGATGTTGAAACTTTAATATCATTATTGAAATTAGAATTAGATATGGCTTTCAAATTATAAACCAGGTATCCATTCTTTAGCTTCTTTTAGAAATTTATAAGCTTTTTTCATGGAAGAGTTATTTTCTAAAAAATCTAAACCATCTAGTGTAAGGCGAGGATTTCCTATTGAAATAATAGGATTACCATTTATAGAATGTCTAACTGTAAGACCTTTTATGTAATTTTTATCTACTAATTCTTCTAAAAAAAGTTCTAAACGGTGCTTGGAAATTTTAAGTTTTTTTAAATCAAGTGTAGTTTCATAATTAAAATCTTGATTCTCAAAAGCTACATCAATTGCTTTTAAAATTTGGAAAATAGTAGTTTCTAACGACATAATAAACACCTCACATATAATTTTAACTAAATTATATCACAAATAGAGGATAAAAGAAAAAGGGGAGAAATTAATGGAAGATTTATATTTTAAAAATCATGAGGCAAAGATAATATTTGGATTGGTTGTACTGGGAGGTAAACCACAAATGGACTTATTAGGAATTGATTATAGCCACTATTCTGATAAAAAAATATCTGAAATTTGGTACTCAAATATCAAAGATATTTTAGAAGTTAGTAAACATGAAATGAAAGATGCAGCATTAGAAAATTTAGAAAAACTTTATAAAGGAATGAAACATTAAAGGGGGCTAAAATGGGAGTACATAGAAATGAATTTTTAAGATTGATAAAAATAATACCATTTCCAGCTACTGCAAAATTAAAAGATGTAGTGGTGATAATGGAAGCATATCAAAAAATGGAGGGCAACAATGAAAAATGAAAAGTTCAGAAAAGCTAACCTTATTAACATTATAAAGTATAAGGCCTTATGGTTTTTAGGTATATTGGAAGACTTGGTAGAAGAAATTAAAGAATTATTTTGGAGAGGTACAGAATGAAAATTGTAAAAGGAAAGCTATCTGTAAAAGAAATTATATTCAAAAACCACAGACTAGTTATAACTTACAACAATATAACTAATGAGTATCTAGGGTATGTAGTTATGAATAAAGGAGATGATACTCGTTTAGTTAGTATGACACCTGAGATGAATCATTTTATAGATGCTTGGGGTAATGAAATTATAAGTTTTAAATCTGATGATGTTAGATGCAATAACTATGCTTATTATGAAAACATGTGCCAAAACATAGTTTCACAATTAACTGCAAAAATTAACTAGAAAGGAGAAATTGAAATGACTGAAAAAATGATGTTAACAATCCCAGAAGCAGCAAAATTAACTGGCATAGGATTACAAAAATTGAAGCAGATTGCAAGAGAATATGCCGATTTTCCTTACATAAAAATTGGTGTCAAGCACTTAGTGATTAAAGATAAGCTTCCAGACTGGTTTGAGAAGCACAAGGGAGAAGAGTTATGAAGAAATTAGCAATAGTTTTAGCCGCAATATTAGTTATAAACAAAAGAAAAACATCTGTTGCAAGCGACCAAACTAAAACAGATGTTCAAAACAAATAGGGTAGGTAAACCCATACTTACCCTTGATTTTACTACAAATAATAAAAAATATCAAGGAGGAAAAATGGAAAACAACAAAAATCTATTAACTGAAACACTTAATCTTTTAGAAAAGAATGATAAAACTTGGGAAGATGTTACAGATGTATTTGTAATAGGGAAGTACAACATTGGGAAAGAAAAATTTTATAAATTAGCCGCTGCAGCTAATTATGTACTTGGGAATGACCTTATAAACGCAGGGTTAATAATAAAAGGAACTGATTTTGTTGTTGAGGTTAGAGAGGCAAACGGATATTTATCGCATCTAAATTTTATAAATTTGGAAGTCCCAAAAAGAGTTGTAGAAGATCCTAAACTTTTTACTTTATTAAATTTTGAATATGTGTGGGATTAAGGAGTTGATGTAAATGTTAAAAGCAAAATTTATAGATAAGATTTTGGAAGTTATGCGAGAAGAAGCAGACAGAATTTTTATAAGTAGAAGAGATGTTGATATCTACTATAAAAATCTTAAAGATAATGAGAGAAATGCAGAAATCTCTGAATTTATCCAATCTTTAAATTTAGAAGAACAGGTTGGAGATTATAAAGTTTTTATTTCATATGAATGGGAAAACTTGGTAATTCATAAAGGAACAAAGTTTATATGTTTAAGAAACTTTAAGAGTTGTGATAATAAAATTTGGACTTCTATTTTGGAAGAAATAGAAAAAGATAAGGTGAAAATGGAGGAGAAATAGTGGGAATTTCTGTAGATAACATAGTAAAGAAGATCCAAAGCACAGACCAAAAATATAACTATGATGAAATCTTTTTTGACTGGATAAAAGCTATGTTCTATGCATATGCCAATTCTTGCAATAAAGATGGATACGAGGATAGAGAGGAAAAGTTTAATAGATTGGTAGAGAAACACGGAGCTAAAACTATGCAGATATTTTATGAATGCCAAGCTGAATTAGTGATGTTGTTTGAAGAAAAAGGAATTGATGATTATCTAGGAAAGATACATCATCAATTGGGAGTACACAATAAGATGAAAGGGCAATTCTTTACTCCGTTTCATTTAGCGAAAATGATGGCTGAAACTCAAGTTTCTGAAGTGATTAAAGAATTGGAAAAAGGGAAAATAAAAATAACTGATTCTGCATGTGGTTCAGCTTGTTTGTTGTTAGCAATGCTGGCAGTACTAAAAGAAAAAGGAATTAACTATCAAAAAAATATAATGCTTGTTTGCAGTGACTTAGATGAGAATGCTATTCAAATGGCTTATATCCAATTATCGCTTACAGGGGTTGCTGCAAAATGTGAGAATAAAAATGCACTGACTAGAGAAACATTTGGCAGTTGGTTTACTTTAGGTGCTCTACTTTTTTGAAAGGAATAGATATGGAAGAGAATTTAATAACAGAATTTAAATATGAACTATTAAAGAGTTTTTCAGATGATGAAGCTTTTAAAATAGAGAGTATTTTAAGAAATATTCTTTATAGAAATGAAAATGCTTTAGTAGTGAGTGATGGGCAAGGAAATTTAGAATTAATTAAACAGTTTGTAATACAGAAAAAAGTACAGAACTTAAGTGATAAATCATTAAAATATTATGTTCTAACACTTGAAAATTTCAATGAATTTTTAGGGAGTAAACCTTTTCAAACTGTTACCTCTAATGATGTTATAAGTTTCTTAGGGGCAAAAATGTATAAAGACAAAGTTACATCAACTACAGCGAATAATCTTAGAAGAAATTTAAGTTCATTTTTTACTTTTTTACAAGAGTTTGATTTTATTGTTAAAAATCCGATGGCTCGGGTAAAAAAAATAAATGAGGTAAGAGAAAAGAAAAAAGCTTTTTCTGCAACAGAATTAGCAAAAATAAGAAAGGTTTTTAACAATAAAAGGGATAGAGCAATATTTGAACTATTGTTGCACAGTGGAATAAGAGTTGGGGGACTATGTGGACTTAAATTTGATGATATAAACTTTTCTGAAAAAACTATAACAGTATTTGAAAAAGGTAGAAAGTACAGAACAGTCTACTTTAATGAAGAAGCTGAATTTTACTTAAAAGAATACTTAGAAGAAAGAGAGATTTTAGATACAGAAGATGATCATATTTTTGTTTCTCTTTTAAAACCTTATAAAAAATTACAAATTAGTGGAGTTGAAATAATGATTAGGCAAGCTGGAAGAGAAGCAGGGGTTAAAAATGTTCATCCTCATAGATTCAGAAGAACATTTGCAACAACAGCTTGGAAAAAAGGGATGTCAATAATAGACATAAAAAATCTTTTAGGACATAAGAAATTAGATACAACTCAAATTTATTTAGATGAAACAGAAGGATTAACAAAGGCAGCATATAACAAAGTTTTTTAAAAAATAGGAGAATAAAAAATGAAGAATACATTAAACGATTTAAATAATTATCTTTTTGCACAGATGGAAAGATTAAATGAAGAAGATTTAAGTGAGGAAAAATTAGAAACAGAAGTGAGAAGAACAAAAGCTATGGTAAGTGTAGCATCAGCAATAGTTGGAAATGCTAATCTTGCATTACAAGCTATAAAAACAAAGGACTCTCTGCAAGGGGCAGATGTAAAACTTCCTGAAATGCTTGAGGGATAGATTATGAACAAATATACAAATGAAATGATTGAATTTTTGCAAGAAGTTACTCCTCAGAAAACTTATAAAGAAATAACAGAGCTTTTCAATAAAAAATTTAATTTAGATGTAACTGCAGAAAAAATAAAAAGTCTCCTTAGTAGAAAGAAAATCTACACTGGAACAAAAGGTTGCCTCTATAAAAAAGGTAAAGTTCCTTGGAATAAGGGAAAGAATGGTTATATGGGAGCTAACAGAACTTCTTTTAAAAAAGGGCACAAGCCAAAAAATTGGAGACCTGTTGGAAGTGAAAGAGTTGATAAAGATGGATATACTCTTATAAAAATAGCTGAGCCAAGGAGTTGGTGTCTGAAGCACCGATTGATTTGGGAAGAACATCATAAAATGAAAGTCCCTCTTGGCCAAGCAATTATTTTCGGAGATGGAGATAAAACTAATTTTAGTATTGAAAACTTGATATGTGTAAGCAGAAAAGAATTGAGAGTACTCAATAAGTTTGGTTTGATAAAAAATGATGCAGAGCTAACTAAGACTGGATTAAATGTAGCTAAAATAAGAATTAAATTAGCTGAATTAAGGAAGGGGAAGAATTAAAAATGTTCGCATTACCAAAGAAAAAAGAAATAAGAGTAAGTGGAAGAACTACAGAAGTTATAAGAGTTAGAAATTCTACTCTTGAATATGTAGATGAAATGGTTGAAGAAAGTGGTTTATCAAGACAAGAAATTATAGATAGAGCAGTTAGATATGCTTATAACGATTTAGAATGGGAGGAAGAATAATGAAATTATATGAAATAACAAAGGAAATGAGAGTTTTAGATGAATTATTTTTAAGCTGCATAGATGAAGAAACTGGAGAAGTTAAAGATGATGGTGTAATAGATATTTTAGAACAAGAACTAAAACTACAATTACAAACAAAAGGAGCTGGAATAATTAAGTCTTTTAAAAACTCTGAAGCAATGTTAAATGGAGTTGATGAAGAAATAAAAAGACTTCAAGCTTTAAAAAAATCTATTTCTAATCAAATAAATAGTAGAAAAGAATACATAGTTAGAAATATGGAGATGATGGGAATTACTAAAATAGAAACAGAACTTGGAAATCTAAGTTTAAGAAAATCAAAATCAGTAAATATCTATGATGAGAGTTTAATAGATAAAAAGTTTATTGAGATAGAAACAAAAGAAAAAATTTCAAAAACTGAAATAAAAAAAGCTATTGAAGCTGGGGAAAATGTTCAAGGTGCAAATATAGTAGAAAAGAATAGTTTAAACATAAAATAAGGAGAATAAATGAATAAGATAATTTTTATAGATACAGAAACAGGTGGAGTTAATCCAGAAAAAGCTGCACTAATACAACTTTCAGGAATAATAAGAATTGATAAAAAAGATGTAGAAAAATTTAATTTTTATATAAAGCCTTTTGAAAATTCAGAAGTAAATAAAAAAGCTTTGGAAGTTCAAGGAAGAACATTAGAAGAGTTAAAAACAGATAAATATGTAGAAGAAAAAGAAGTTTATAAACAATTTATAAAGCTTCTTGATAAATATATAGACAAGTATGACAGAACAGATAAATTTATAGTCGCTGGATATAATGTAAGGTTTGATGTTGACATATTGAAAGCCTTTTTTCAAAGACATGGTAATAATTTCTTATTTAGTTATTTAGATTCTTCTATGTTAGATCCTTTGTACTCAATTAGATTATTACAAATAGCTGAAATATTACCAGTTCTAGAAAATAATAAACTTGAAATTTGGTGTAAACATTTTGGAATTGAGTTAAAAGCTCATGATAGTTTAGAAGACATAGAAGCAACAAAGAAACTTATAGGAAAATTAATTTCATTAATTAGGAAGTGATAAATATGGCAAATATGATAATGGTTCTTGGAGAAAGTGGAACAGGTAAATCAACAAGTATTGAAAACTTAAATGAAAAAGAAACTTTTATTATTCAAGCAGTAGATAAACCTTTACCTTTCAAAGGATTTAAAAAAAGATATTCTTTAAGAAGCAAAGAAAATCCAAAAGGAAATAGATTTATAAGTGATAGACCTGAAGTAATTATGAAAATTCTAAGTACCTTGGATAAGGAAAAAGAAATAAAAAATATTATCATAGACGATTCTCAATACATAATGGCTAATGAATTTATGAGAAGAGCAAAAGAAAAAGGTTATGAAAAATTCACTGAAATTGGTCAAAATTTTTATAACTTAGTTGATAAAGCTAATTCTATGAGAGAAGACATAAATATAATTTTTTTACAACATATAGAAATTACAGATGATGGAAGAAAAAAAGCAAAAACTATAGGTAAATTAATTGATGATAAAGTTGGTTTGGAAGGTAGATTTACTATAGTTTTAGCAACAGAAATTGAAGATGGAGTTTATTATTTTAGAACTCAAAACAATGGCAATGATACTTGTAAAAGTCCAAAAGGAATGTTTGATGAATTAAGGATTCCTAATGACTTAAGTTATGTAATACAAAAATCAAATGAATATTTTAATTAATAATAGGAGGAAATAAAAATGAGTATGAATTTATGGACAGAAAACAAAGAAGATTTAAGAGAGGAAACAAGAGAACAAAGTACATCTGTAAATAAGAGTGGAGTTTATAACTGTACTATTGAGGAAGCATTAATAATAAGTGGTAAGAATGGTTCTCAATCTAAAGGGCTTAAATTAGTTTTAAAAACAGATGAAGAACAATACTTTTATCCAGTAGAGTTTTTTATAAAAGCTGATGGAACTGAAAATGAATATGTTAGAAAGAAATTAAATAAATTAACTTATTTATGTAAGTTAAAAAATAAGGATCTAGTTCCAATAGAAAGCCCAAACAAAATTTTTATCCCTGCACTTGCAGATAAAAAAATTGGTGTAATAGTAGAAGTTAGTTTAAATGGAGATTTTTTAAGATATAACATCATTGGATATTATGATATTCAAAGTAAAAAAACAGCTGATGAAATTCAAAATAAAAAGAATCCAGAAATATATGAAAGATTCAAAAAGAAATTTGAAAATGCTACTCCTGTTGAAAGACCAAATAATTATCATACTGAAGAAAAAACAGAAGAAAAGAACGAGGATTTACCTGAAGAATTTCCGTTCTAATGGAGGGAAATTATGAAAATAAAACGTTATGGAAATGAGGCTAGACTGGATTATTGTCCAGTCTGCCAAAAAACAAAAAAGAATCCTTGTTTTTCTGTAAATACAAATACTGGGAAATATATGTGTCATGCTACTGGAAAAAGTGGACATATAAGCGAATTTCCAGAGGTACAAAAAGAGTTAAATATTAGTGGAATTGAGGAAAAAACAGAAGAAAAGATAATTTATGATTTTTCTTCTTTAATATATAACTCAAAAAAATTAAACAAGAAATGGCTTGACTATCTAAAAAGTAGAGGTATAGAAAATGAAAATAATATCAATAAACTATATAGAATGGGTACTCATGAAAGTATGATGATTCCTGTTACTAATGGAGAAACAGTTGTTGGTATTAAATACAGAAGTTTAGATAAAAAGCTATGGAGTGAGAAAGGTAGTTGCTTAGACTATCTTTTAAATTGGCAAAATATAACAGATTTTGAATACTTAGTAATTGTTGAAGGTGAAATAGATTTACTTAGTGCTTTAGAAGCTGGAGTAGAAAATACTGTATCTTTACCTTCTGGAGCAACAAATATCAAGTGTATTAAAACACAAAAAATATGGTTAAGTAAGTTTCAAAAAATAATAATAGCTACTGATGATGATGAAGCTGGAGTAGAAGCAAGAAAAAGAATAGTACATGAATTAAAAGATTTATTAATTCCACTTTATAAGACTCATTTTCACAAAAAGAAAGATGTTAATGAAGTTTTAATGAAAAATGGAAAAGATAAAGTTTATGAGTATTTATTAAATAAACCATCTCAAATAAAAACTGGATTTAAGAGTTTTAAAATTGATGATGGTGGATATATCTATTATGGCGGAGAAGAAACTGTTAGAGTTAGTAATTTCTTAGTTGAGGTAGAAGCTTTTTCTGAAAACTTTTTAATAGGTAAAGCTATAAATAATGGAAGAGAAAGAAAGTTTAAAGCTAGGATATCAGATCTTTTATCTATAAAAGGGATAGCTGAAGCTATGGGAGTGTATCTAGCTAGTCCTTCAACAATTCCAAAATTTATAGATTGGTTAAAGGAAGAAAATCAGGAAAAGTATATTGAAGAAATAGAATACTATGGAATAAGAAACGATAAATACTATGATGAAGATTCAGATGTTGTTTGTGATAAGAGAGATTTAAAAATTACAAAAATTTCTGAAATAGAAGCTCTAACAACTAAAGATAAAGAATGGCTAGAAAAGAATTTAATTCATATGAGAAGTGATGTAAATCAATCTTTATTAGGTATTTGCTGGGCTTTAGGTAGGTTTCATACACAAGGAACATATCCAATTTTAGAAGTTTCTGGAACAACAAGTATTGGAAAAACAGAATATGTTGAATTTATTTCAAGATTATTGTTTGGTGGAAGAGAAAACATAAAAAGTTTATCTACTCTATCTAATCACCAAATAAGAAGCTTCAGTAGTTGCTCAAATATAACACCATGGGCTATAGATGAAGTTAAAATAACTGGTAAATTTCAACTTGAGAAGATGAATGATTTATACTCAACTATTAGATCTGTTTATGATAACAAAATTATTAATCAGGGAAATACAACTAATAAATTAGCCGAGTTTCATCTGTGTACTCCACTTATTATTTCAGGAGAAACAAAATTAAGTGATGTGAGTATTCAAAATAGAATGATAAGTACAAGTCTTACCAAAAAAAATAAAGGTGATTTTGAAATTTATAAGAAACTTAAAAATAGTGACATTTTAGAAAAACTTGGTAAAGTTGCTCTAATGGATAGACTTGAAAATGGAGTTATAGCTACTGACAGTACGATTTTAGACAAAGTAAAAGATGAAAGGCAACTATATAACCTAAATTGTTTGCTAAAAGGTTTAAAAGCACTCTCAAGAGTTTTAAAGATAGATATGAAAATCATAACTAATTTTGTGCAGTTCTTAAATACAGATTTCTCAAAAGAATATACAACAACTGATAATTTTATAGAACTTTTAAAATTAGTTGAAGATGCTGGAATAGAAAATTTAGAAAGTTTTTATGTTTCAACTCCTAATGAACATTGGGCCAGATTCCAACTTCTTTATACAGCTATTGATGAACAAAGAAGAAAAACAAATTCTACTCTTGAATTACTAGATATGAAAACTTTAAGGAAGCAACTTATAGAGGAAGAATTTATAATCTCAAATAGTGAAGTTAAGAAGATTAAAGACAGTTTTACAGGAGAAGCAAAAACATATAAAATAGCTAAATTTAAAATAATAAAATAGATAAGGTTACTGCTTTTATTTAATAATACCAATGTAAAACAAAAAAGGTTACTGTTGGTTACTGTAAAGGTTACCCTTGAACTTCTCATAAAATGGAGAGTGTTACCGAGTTACCGCAAAAATCAACATAGGACAGATAAATATTTAGGTATATATATCAAATTTAAGTATATACCTAAAATAATATAGAAAAAATCAAAAAATAAGGTAACTCGGTAACCTTTCCCATAAAATGTAAGGTTGAACGGTAACCAAAACGGTAACCTAAGGGTAACTTCATTAAAAAATTAATTCAACAGTTACCCTAAGGT
>ERZ773049.2313-NODE-2313-length-10481-cov-4.126319_pt1 | contig 10481 bp, 9 predicted proteins | sample MGYA00580633_ERZ773049 | MGnify/ENA primary metagenome ERZ773049 (study PRJEB29015, sample SAMEA2737991) | human oral metagenome | biome: human oral; feature: human-associated habitat; material: dental | place: China | collected 2066 ... | reverse complement strand
ATGGATGCCTTTTTTTGTAGCTGTTGCACTTGAATTGTAAATTCGCCACATACACATGGAGCGCTCAACCTGTATGTAAATCACCCGACACCCTCAACCCCTTCCTGATTTATGACCCCCAGCAAAACCCGCTCCCTCTTTTCCCTGCTCGCCCTCGCCCTCGCCGCCGTCTGGCTGGCGCTGCTCTGGCAATGGCCGTGGGCGGATTTGTTGCGCGACCCGGACGCGCTCCCCATCGCCGGAGCGGCGGTGCAAATGGCGGTGTTGCCGGAAATCGTCGCCGCGTTTCTCGCCGGTGGCCTGCTCGCGCTCGCCAGTAGCGCCTTGCAGCAAATCGTGCATAACCCGCTCGCCTCGGACAGCACCCTCGCCGTCGCTGGCGGCGCGCAGTTGTCGCTGATGCTGGTCACGCTCTTTTTCCCGGCGGCGGGGCTGTTCGGCAGTTTTTGAGTCGCCTTTGCCGGGGCGGTCGCCGCCATCGCGCTGGTGCTGCTGGTCGCGGGCGCAGGCGGGATGAATGCGTTGTCGCTGATTCTCGCCGGGCTGATTGCCAATATGGTCTTCGCCGCTGTCGCCGCCGTCATCGTCCAGTTTTATCACGATATGCTGCTCGGCGTGATGGTCTGGGGCGCGGGCGCGCTGTTGCAGGACGGCTGGGCGACGGTCGCCGCGCTGTGCTGGACGACGCTTGCCGCCGCCGTCGCCTTCGCCCTGTTGCAGCGCCCCTTGACCCTGCTCGCGCTCGATGATGAGCAGGCGCGCCGCCTCGGCGTCCCGGTCGGACTGCTGCGCCTCCTCGTATTGCTGCTGGCGGCGGGGATTACCGCGCAGGTGGTGAGCCGCGTCGGCGTTATCAGTTTTGCCGGACTGGCCGGGGCGAGTGTCGCCCACCTGCTGCGGCTGCGCGCGACCGGGGCGCGGCTGGCGGTGTCATTCGTCAGCGGTGGCCTGCTGCTGCTTATCGTCGATAGCCTGCTCAATATCATCGGCCATTACAGCGGCACCCTGCTGCCCGCCGGGGCGATGACCGGCGTCCTCGGCGCGCCGTTCCTGATTTATCTGGTACTGCGCCAGCGCAAAAGCCAGGGCATCGCGCGTGAACAGCCGCCGTCCGCACCCGCGCCGCGACTCACTTCGTGGCAAAAACCGCTGCTCGGTCTCGCCGCGCTGGCCGCGCTCGCGGTGCTGCTACAAGGATTTACCGCCGGGGCGGACAAGGATTTACCGCCGGGGCGGACGGCTGGGGCTGGCATTGGCAGGGCGACCTCATCCTTGAGCACCGCCTGCCACGCAGCCTCAGCACCGTCGCCGTCGGCATCCTGCTCGCCAGCGCGGGCGTGCTGCTGCAAACGCTGACGCGCAACCCGATGGCCAGCCCGGAAGTGCTCGGCATCAGCTCCGGCGTGGCGCTGGCAGTACTCGCCGCCTTCATCGCCTTCCCCGCGCTCGGCAGCGGCGGCCTGCTGCTCGCGGGCGCGGGCGGTGCGCTCATCGTCGCCGTGCTCATCCTCTGGCTGTCGCGCCGCCTGCAACCGGCGTGGTTGCTGATTACCGGCGTCGCTATCGCCGCGCTGATGCACGGCGTGATGACGCTGATACAGGTCAGCGGCAACCCGCAACTGCAAAGCGTGCTGAGCTGGCTTTCCGGCAGCACCTACTACACCCGCCCCTACACCGCGCCGCTGCTGGTGCTGCTCGCACTCGGCCTGCTCGCGGGCGCGCTGCTCTGCCTGAAACCGCTGCGCCTGCTGGCGCTGGGCGAAACCGTCGCCGGCAGCCTCGGCCTCGCCGTCCGCCGTAGCCGCAGCGTGCTGCTCGTCCTCGTCGCGCTGATGAGCACCGCCGCCACCCTTGCCGTTGGCCCGCTCAGCTTCATCGGCCTGATGACCCCGCACCTGGCGCGGCGCAGCGGCGCGGTCAGCATCGACAAACAACTGCCGGTCGCCGCCCTCTACGGCGCAGCACTGATGCTCGTCGCCGACTGGCTTGGCCGCTACCTCATCTTCCCCTACGAACTCGGCGCGGGCGTCCTCGCCTCGCTCCTCGGCGGCGGATACTTCCTGCTGCACCTGCGGCAACCCCATCCAAGAGCCCGTTCAACATCCCGTTGCGGGCGTAATTAGCGCGGGATTGAGCGGGCTGCCGCGTTGCAAAACTTGGCAAGGTTATCCACATTGCCTGCGTTTTGCGCCTTGCATCCCATCCCAACCCGCGCTAACCCACCTCACCCCGGAATATTGACCGGGCTCAACCAAGGAACCCCCCATGACATTACAAAAGCCATCCGCCTCGCCCTCTGCGGCGCGGCCACTGTCAGCGTCGCCCACGCCGCCGACAACACCACCCTCGCGCCCGTCACCATCGCCGCTGACAAAAGCCGCGTCGCCAGCGAAGACACGCGCGACTACACCGTGCCCACTATGACGAGTGCCACCGGCATGGCACTCTCCACGCAAGAAACCCCGCAAACCGTCAGCGTCGTCACCCAACAACAAATGCGTGACCAGAACCTCACCGACCTCGCCAAAACCCTGGAAAGCACGCCCGGCGTCTCCGTGCGCAAATTTGACCGGGGACGCAACACCTTCAGCGCGCGCGGCTTCGCCATCGACAAATACCAGGTGGACGGCATGAACGTAAACTGGGCAGGCGCGTGGGTCGCGGGCGAAAGCGTCATTGACACCAGCCTCTACGACCGCGTGGAAATCGTACGCGGCGCGACCGGCCTCATGACCGGCGCGGGCAACCCGTCAGCCAGCGTCAATCTCGTGCGCAAACACGCCGACAGCAGCGAACGCAAAACCGCGCTGGAAGCAGGCGTCGGCCGCTACGGCGACCTCAAACTAAGCGCCGACCACAGCCAGCCGCTCACCGCCTCCGGCAACCTGCGCGGACGCATCATCGCCAACCACCAGGGCGGCAAAACCTTCGTTGACCGCGAAAAAGACAAAAGCAGCACCCTCTACGGCGTGCTGGATGCCGACATCACCCCGACCACCAGCGCCAGCGTCGGCATCAGCCACCAGCGCAACGACAAAGACGGCGCCATGTGGGGCGGCCTGCCCGTCACCTACACCGACGGCAGCTTCACCAACTGGAAACGCGGCAAAAGCGACAGCACCAACTGGTCATACTGGGACAGCCGCACCACCAACATCTTCCTCGAAGGCAAACAAGCGCTGAATGACAACTGGAACGTGAGCCTCAAAGCCGACCACCGCAACGCCACCGGCGACTCCGAACTCTTCTACTTCAGCGGCGGCAGCGTCAACCGCAACGGCCTTGACTGGACGCCGTGGCCGGGCAAATTCCACACCGACGCCAAACAAAACACCATCCAACTCCAGGCCGACGGCAAAATCCAGGCCTGGGGCCAAGAACACGAACTCACCGCCGGCATCCAATACAACCGCCACCACCGCAGCTCCTACAGCTGGGCGAACGACGGCATCGCGCCCGCAACCGACCTCAACACCTGGAACGGTAACTACCCCCGCCCGAACTGGACGACGCGCAGCCTGAGCCAAGACCAGACCGACACCGAAACCGCGCTCTACGCCGCTACCCGCCTGCGCATCACCGACCAGCTCAGCACCATCATCGGCACCCGCGTCAGCAACTGGAAAAGCAGCGGCGAAAGCAGCCAAAAACCCTTCAGCCAAAAAAACAGCGCCATCTGGACACCGTACGCGGGCATCACCTACGACATCACCCCGAACCAGACCGTGTACGCCAGCTACGCCGACATCTTCAAACCGCAAACCCAGCGCGACCGCAACAACAACCTGCTTGGCCCCATCCGGGGCAGCACCTGGGAACTGGGCTGGAAAGCCAACTGGCTCGATAACCGCCTCAACACCCAGGCGAGCGTCTTCCGCACCCGCCAGGACAACCTCGCACAAAGCAGCGGCGAAAACATCATAGGCGTCACCCCGCCGACCACCGCCTACTACGCCGCCAAAGGCGCAAAAGTCAACGGCTTCGAGCTGGAAGCGAGCGGCAACATCGGCGAAAACCTGCGCCTTGGCGCGGGCTACACCCAATGGAGCGGCAAAGACGCCCAGGGCAAAAAACTCAACACCACCCACCCGCGCAAACAACTCAAACTGTTCGCCACCTACGACGTGCCCGCCGTCAGCGGCCTGACCGTCGGCGGCGGTGTTGCCTGGCAAAGCCGCACCTAGACGGCAACCAAAAACCCGGCGACCGGCGCAGAAGTTGATTACGGCCAAAAAAGCTACTCCGTGGTCAACCTGATGGGACGCTACCAAATCACCGACCACTTCTCGGCGCAAATCAACGTCGACAACCTCTTCGACAAAAAATACCGCAACCAGCTCAGCTTCAACCAGTACGGCTACGGCGACCCGCGCTACATCAGCGCCAGCTTTAAATACGAATTCTGAAGCCGCCGCCTGCGCATAAAAAACCCCGCCGTGGCGGGGTTTCTTTTCAGCAGTGCGTAGCGGCGGTTAGGACGAAGTCCGTAACCGCCCGTTTCGGCAACCCGTAGGGTGTGGCCACAGGCACGCACGCGTCGCCGGTTTTCCCGCGTGCGTGTCGGCTGCGCCGCCACACGCTCTACGATGAATGTAAAAACAGCGCCCGGAGGCGCTGCTGTTTTATGCGATGCGGCATCATCTGGCCGGATGGATGCGGGCGGTTACGGCTTCGCCTAACCGCCCTACGGGTTATCGGTTTACCCGGCAAAGCCGTGGATGCCTTCCAGGTTCGGCGCGTCGTTCTGGCGGTAATCCACTTTGAGCCAGCCGCTTTTGCCGTCGGCGGTTTTGATGAGCAGCCAGGCGCTGTCGTCGCAGTCCGCCGGGGCGTTGTCGTAGCCGCAGAATTCCTGTTTGCCGAGTATCAGGGTGATTTTGCCCTCCGGTGCGATTTCTGCGACAACGGTGCTGCCGTCGATGCGGTCGAGCAGTTTGGCGGGGACGGCGCGGTTTTCGGCGGGCTTGTCGCCGTCTTCATGCCACTGGCTGTGATAGGTGCTGTCGAGGCCGAGGTAGTAGAAGGGCTGGTCGATGGCCACCGGCTCTTTGTCATTGATGCGCCATTTTTCGCACACCGGGAAGTAGCGGCTGCTGGCGTCGTCGCTGTCGCTGTAGATGTAGCCGTTGCCGGGGAGGGTGATGTCGGCGGGTAATGCCCGTTCGTCATCGGCGACGGGCAGGCCATCGTTTTTCGGGCTGAGGCTGATATAGCCGAGATCGTTCACGGCGAGGTCGGCCCAGGCAAGGTTCCATACGGTGCCGCCCGGTTTGAGCGCGGTTTCGAGCAGGAAGTGGTAGTCGAAGGCGCCGTCGCCCGCATCTGCCGGGGCTTTGCCGGCGACGGCCTTGTTATTGGCGTCGTAGTGGTAGTAGCTGTCCTGTTTTTTGCCAAGCTGCGGGTTGTAGTGGATGGTGGCGAGGGTGTCGCCGTTGAAGGTTTCTGTGAGTGTCTCCAGCGCCGGGAAGGCCTCGCTGCCCGCCTCAAGTTTTTCGCCTTTTTGCGCCCAGCCGGTGATGCCGTAGTCGGTGCGCACCAGATGGTTGCCGTGGTCGTCGGCGAGCAGCACATGGACGCTGCTGTCCTGGGGCAGGTAGCCGATGGCATCGCCGCCGTCCGGTTTGGCGGTGAGCGTCAGGGCGGTGGCGGCGCGGGTATCTTTGCCGATGTAGGCGAGCGGGATGCCTTCTGCCTTGGCGGGGATGCTGTCGGTGAAGGCATCGGCGGCGGCGTGGGCGCTACCTGTGGCGACAGCGAGGAGGAGGGCGAGGGTGTTGCGGTTCATGGTTTTCTTTATTTTGGGGAAGCGGAGGGGGTTGTGCGAATGCCCGGACGGCCAGCGCGCCATCCGGGCGGTGTACGGCGGCTTAGCCGGCGAAGCCGTGCAGTCCTTCGATATTGGGGAAGCCGTCGCCTGCGCCGATGTTGAACCAGCCGGTTGTGCCGTCGGCGGTTTTTACCAGAATCCAGGCGGGGATGCGGTCTTCGTAGTCGAGTTCTTCGCCTTCGCGTTCAACGAAACGCTGCTGGGCGAGGACGAGGGTAATTTTGCTGCCGGGCGCGATTTCAGCGACGGTTTTATCGCCGCCGATGCGGTCGGTGAGCTTCAGCGGTTCGGCACGGTTTTCCGGCTCTTTTTCACCGCTGTCGTCGTAGCTCCAGCGCCCCTGGTAGGTGGTGTCCGCACCGAGGTAGTAGTAGGGCTGTTCGATGTTTTCGCGGTCGTTGTCCTTGATGCGCCATTTTTCGCGGGCGCGGAAGTAGCGGTTGCCGTCGTCTGCATCGCTATAGATGTAGCCGTTGCCGGGCAGGGTCAGGTTTTCGGGGAAACCGATGCCGTCTTCGCTTTTCGGCAGGGCTTTCGCCACCGGGATGAGGACGCAGTACGGCCCGCCTTCAACGCCGGGGCTGCAATCAACGTTGTAGCGCGCGCCGTCGGGCTTGAGCGCGGTCTCAAGCAGGCGGTGACGGGTCTCGGTGTAGTCGTCTTCGTCAGTTTTTTTCGGTTTGGGTGTTCCGGCGACGGCGGGATTGTCGTCGCTGTCGTTATTGTAGTAGTAGCGCTCGTCGCGTTTTTCCGCCAGTTGCGGGTTGTAATGGACGGTGGCGTAAGCGTCCTTGTCGCTGACGGTTTCCAGCGCGGGGAAGCTCTCGTCGCCCGCGTCCTTGCTCTTGCGCGCCTGCGCCCAGCCGACAATGCCGTATGCGCTGGCGACCAGATGGTTGCCTTTGTCATCGGCGAGCAGCACTTGCACTTTGCCGCCTTGGGGAATGGCACCGATGTCGTGGCCGCCATCGGGCTTGAAGGTTAGCGTCAAGGCGGTGGCGGCGGTGGTGTCCTTGCCGATGTAGGCGAGTGGCACGCCGTCGGCCTTTTCGGGAACGCTGTCGGCGAAGGACGTCGCGGCGGCGTGAGCGCTGCCCGCAGCGAGGGCGACGAGGATGGCGGGGATGTTGCGGTTCATGGAGGTTCCTTGCAGGTTGAAAAAATCGGCGCAAATTATATAGCGCGACACGGGGTACCACACAACGCCTGCACAAAAGCACCGCAACAGGAGCTTTTTCTTTTATGATGTACACGCTCATCGCGCCACAAACCCTGTATGGCTTCATCCATTACGGATAATGGTGAACTTCGGAATATTCATCCATCAAGGGCATACGTCATTTTTTGTATTTGTCATTACCGGTATGGGCAATTCCAGTTATTTCTCCATGAGCGCAACCCGTTTCGTCTGCGGATATTTTATCAACAACCCTTTAATAACCGGAGCAACTCCATGACCCCAAAAAGCCGCCTCTGGCTCACTATCGCCGCCCTTGTTTTTGTTGCCATCCTCGCCGCCCTGTTTATGAGCGGTGTCTTGCATGGTGCGGTGAATTTTATCCTCCATATTGACCGCCATTTGACCGAGCTCAGCGCGCAATACGGCGGCTGGATTTATGCCATTCTCTTTGTCATCGTCTTTTGCGAAACGGGGCTGGTGGTAACACCTGTTTTGCCCGGTGATTCTTTGCTTTTTGCCGCAGGCAGCATTGCCGCATTGGGCAGTATGAATATTCATGTAATGGCTTTGGCGCTGATGCTCTCCGCCATTCTTGGCGATGCGGTCAATTTTGCGATGGGCAAATACTTCGGCGAGCGGCTCTTTGCCAATCCCGATTCGCGCATTTTCCGCCGCAGCTATTTGCAGCGTACTGAAGCGTTTTATGCCAAACATGGCGGCAAGACGATTATCCTCGCCCGCTTTGTTCCCATCGTCCGCACTTTCGCTCCCTTTGTCGCGGGCATGGGGCATATGCGCTATGGCCGCTTTTTCCGTTTTAACGTCATCGGCGGTATCGCCTGGGTGGCGCTGTTTTCTTATGCGGGATTCTGGTTTGGCCAGCAGCCAGTTGTTAAAGAGAACCTGACGCTGATTCTGCTCGCCATTATTGTCATTTCCATCCTTCCCGCCATAATTGAAATTATCCGGGCGCGTCGCCATTGACGCGCCACTTTATTGAAGGAGTTTATTTATGTCTGATGCCAAACAATGGCGCGCCCTTGATCCTTTTTACGCGCGCGAACAACAAAAATATGGCGACAATCCCCTGCCCAGCCGCGAATTTATTTTGAACTGGCTGGAAGCGCAGGGCAAATTACTGACTTTCGCGCAAATTGCCCGTGCCTTTGGCATGGACAAGGCCGAAGGCGAAAAGCTGCAATTCCGCCTAAAGGCAATGCTGAGCGCGGGGCAACTCATGTGCAACCGTCAGGGACGGTTTGGCGTCGCCCGCAAAATGGATTTGGAGGCCGGATTCGTCGTCGCCCATCAGGAAGGCTATGGTTTCTTTAGCCCGGAGAATGGCGAAGCGGACGGTTTTATTCCGCCCAAATATATGGCGGAATTGATGCACGGCGACAAAATCCTTGCCCGCGTCAAGGATGTCGATGAACGCGGGCGCAAAGATTATGCGCCGGTGGAAATTCTAGAGCGGGCGCAAAAGCGCATTGTCGGCAAATTGACGGTGCAGCAGGGCGTGTGGTCGCTCATTCCCGATAACCGCCGCCTGACCCACCGCCTGATTATTCCGGCGGGCGCACTCGGCGGCGGCAAGGCGGGGCAGGTGGTTATTGGCGAAATTACCGCCTATCCGTCGCGCTACCAGCAGCCAATTGGCAAGGTGGTCGCGGTATTGGGCGAGGCGATGGCGGCGGGAATGGAAGTCGATATTGCCATTGAAAACCACAATATTCCGGCGGAATTTCCCGAAGCGGTGCGGGCGCAATGCGAGACGATTCCCGATGCGCTGCGCGACAGCGATTACGAAGGGCGCCTGGATTTACGCCATTTGCCTTTTGTCACTATTGACGGCATTAGCGCACGCGATTTCGATGATGCCGTTTATGCGGAAAAGCGCGGCGAGAATTACCGCCTTTATGTCGCCATTGCCGATGTCGCCCATTATGTGCAGCCGGACAGCCCGCTCGATATTGAGGCTTACAATCGCGGCACTTCGGTCTATTTTCCCGACCGCGTCATTCCGATGTTGCCGGAAAAATTATCGAACGGTTTATGCTCGCTCAATCCCGATGTTGACCGTCTGGCGATGGTTTGCGAAATGACTTTGGCGGCGGATGGCAGCATCAAGCGCAGCGCCTTTCACGATGCCGTCATTCATTCTCACGCGCGCCTGATTTACGAAACGGTCGAAGAAATACTATTCCTCGATAATACCCTGTTGCGCGAATCTTTTGCCGCCTTAAAACGCCCGCTGGATAACCTGAAAAATGTTTACAATATTTTGCGGGCGGCACGCTTGTCGCGCAGCGTCATTGATTTCCATGCCAGCGAGCCGGAATTTATTTACGACAGCGAAGGCAAGATTGAAACCATCAAGGCACGCGACCGCCTCGAATCGCACCGTCTGATTGAAGAATGCATGATTGTTGCCAATATCTGCGCCGCCAAATACATTGGTCGCCACAAATTGCCGGCGCTTTACCGCGTGCATGACCATCCCAGCGCCGAACGACTTGGCAAACTGATAGATTTTCTCGGCAAGCGCGGCATTAAATGGCAGGGTTCGCTGGATAATGCCACGCCGGAACAATTTTCCGCCTTGCTGGCGCAATGCAGCGACCGCCCCGATTTCGCGCAGATAGAAATCATGGTCTTGCGCAGCATGAGTCAGGCAATCTACATCCCGGAAAACCGGGGGCATTTTGGCCTCGCCCTTGAGCACTATGCGCATTTTACCTCGCCTATCCGCCGCTATCCCGATTTGTTGGTGCATCGCGCCATCCGTCACCAATTACACGGCGGCAGCCGCGACAATTACCGCTATAGCGCGGAAAGCATGGTAGAGAAAGGCAAGCATTGCTCGATGACCGAACGCCGCGCCGATGAAGCGACACGCGACGCGATGGATTTCCTTAAATGCGAATTTATGAGCCACCGCATTGGCGAAACCTTCACGGGGCGCATTGCCAACATTACTAATTTTGGTCTGTTCATTACGCTGGACGATATTTACATTGACGGGCTGGTACACGTCTCGGCGCTGACCAATGATTATTACCACTACAACGCCGAAACCTTTACCCTGAACGGCGAACGCAGCGGCTACCGCTTCGCGCTGATGGATGCGGTAGAAATCCAGGTAGCGAAAGTCGATATTGACGACCGCAAAATCGATTTTGAATTGCTGTCGCATAAAGGCAAGGCACTGCACGAAAGCGGCAAAAGCAAAAAGACAGCGAAAAAAGTGGCAAAAGCGATTGTCGCCAAGGCAGAAAAAGCGACAGATAAAAAAACAAGCAAAACCACGGTGAAAAAAACGGCCACCCCGCCGACCAAGGCAGAAAAACGGGAACAGGCGGCGAAAAAAGCAGAGAAAACGGCGAAACCCGTCAAAACGGCTAAAGCCAAATCGACAAAAGCGAAAAAAACTACTGCAACCAAAACACAAAAGCGCAAACCGTAGGGGCGGTTAGC
>ERZ773049.2312-NODE-2312-length-10481-cov-6.257337_pt1 | contig 10481 bp, 10 predicted proteins | sample MGYA00580633_ERZ773049 | MGnify/ENA primary metagenome ERZ773049 (study PRJEB29015, sample SAMEA2737991) | human oral metagenome | biome: human oral; feature: human-associated habitat; material: dental | place: China | collected 2066 ... | reverse complement strand
AGTTGGCAAGTTAACGAGTAAACGAGTTGACAAGTAAACAGATTATTATTAAAGTAAAAAACAATTTAATTAAAAAAGCTTTTCCTCTATAATGGACGTTATTCTCTGAACCCTTTATAATTCTCTCATCTATTCTTTCCTCCCTACTGGGGAGGGGCTGGGGGAGAGGTTTTTATCCCCCTCTCTGAAGGAGAGGGGTCGGGGGTGAGGCTGGAAGGGCTTTTCATTATTGATTTATGAACAAACTATTTTTTTACGCCTGCTCGGCACTCTTAGCCAGCGGCGCAGCGTTGACGGCCGTGTCATGTGCTGACAACGATTTTGATAATGGCAGTGCTGAGGGCAATGGTGTCCCTGTGCGATTCAGTGTAAACGATGTGCAGGAAGGTGCTATCTCTCGTGGTGCAATGACACGCGGTGCCATCACTCCCGGCTTGGGTAGCAGCGATCTTGCCGGCGGTAAGCTCACAGCTCATAGCAATCGCAATATTGATGTGTGCTTGATAGAGACCACCGTTGAGGGTGTTAACCCTGTTAAGGCGGATGCAAGCACACGTGCAAATATTATAAAGGATGCAACCTTAGGCGACTTCTCAGCTTCAGGTATTCGTGGTACATCGGCATCAACCATCCTCACTACTCCCGAGTGGTTCCATGCTAAGAAAACCAAGAGCAATGGTGAACTCTATTCACCTATTTATTGGAATCCAGCGCAGCCTTTCGGTCGCTTCTTTGCTGTCTCTCCTAACACAGAGAGCTACTCAAAGATGACCATCAACAACACCGAGCCCAACGGTAGCCCTAGCGTAGAGTTTGAGGTCGATCCTGATGTAAAGAAAGAGGTCGACCTAATGACCGCTTGTACAGGTGATGTTGAGTATGCTACACAAGGAGTACAGCCTACCACCAACCTCGACTTCCGCCACGCCCTTACGGGTATTCGCTTTGCCGTTGGTCAAAACCTCTCTTGGAACAAGACCATTGACAAGGTAGAATTGCGAAACGTATTGCTCAAGAGCAAGTACAAGCTCTCAAAGCAATTCGATGGCACTGGTGCTGCATGGGATCACACAGGCTATAGCATGCGTGGCAATGCCGTTCTCTCTGGTGTCAGCGTGAGCACAAACCAGAACCCTAACGTCACTATCATGGGTAATGATGGCGATAACTACATGTTCTATATGATTCCTCAGCAGCTCACAGGTCTTGTCACTGCTTATGTTCACTGCACCGACGGTACAACGATCACCGTACCATTGAAGGGTGAATGGAAAGCTGGAACCACTCGTACTTACAAGCTAAGCCAGACGAACTCTTCTTGGACTTACACGATTGAGGGTACTAACCCTTCACGTGCTGCCAAGTATGATGAGACCACTTCACAGGCTTACGGCATTAAGAGTTTCCGTGAAGACCCTGTCACACACGTTCAGCAGGCAGTGCCTTGGAAGGTCGTTGGTTACGATGCCAACGGAGATGGTACTTTCACAATGGCAGAAAAGCCAGATTGGCTGACCAGCCTTAGCAAGACTCAGGGCGATGGCGGTACTGCTGCCGAGCAGGGTACAGCCACATTGACAAAAGACGTTGACGATTTGCTCGCTAAGCGTAACAAGGGACTCAAGGATGCAACTGCCTTAGGTTCTGCTTCTGCTCCTTACGACCTTTCTACTAAGGGCGGCTCTGTAAGTCGTAGCACAGCCAACTGTTACGTTATCTCTGCTCCTGGTCATTATCGCATCCCGCTCGTTTATGGTAATGCCATTGAGAATGGGGCTACTAATGCGAACGCTTATATCAGCCATGCCGCTACAGGTAACTCGAACGTCTTATATAACTTCCAAGACCATGCAGGTGCTAATATCACCGACCCTTGGATTGAAAAGACCAACGGCGGTGCTAATAGTGGTGTCAATGGTGCAGAAGTAGTTTGGGCAGATGCTGCCGACCTCGTTCATCTTTCTTCTACGCCAATCAAGCATGATGGTGGTGATGCATTCCTCGAGTTTGAAGTCAAGGCAAGCGACATCCAGAGCGGTAATGCCGTTGTTGCTGTCAAGAAGGGTAGCACCATTGTTTGGTCATGGCATTTGTGGCTTGCTCCTAAGGATGCGCTCGATAAGATAAAGGTTACCAACCATCAGAACGTAAATTATTACTTTACCAAGGAAGCTTTGGGTTGGAAGCCAACCCAGTGGAGTGGTTCTACATACGACAAGCCTCGTACTGTCAAGGTAAAGGTCGAACAGACCATTGCAAACAATGGCACAAAACTGGAAGCCGTCATTAGTATTACCCAGAATCCTGGTAGCGTAAAGCAGGGTGCTACCACCCTTTATCAGTTTGGTCGTAAGGATGCCTTCCCTGGTGTTGATGCATTAGCTGCAAATAGCCATTTTGCGAAGAATGCAGGTGATAATATGTCTATCAAGAATGGTATTCAGCATCCTGATAATTTCTACACGAATGGTTCGTCATGGTATAGTTTTCCTCCAACGGGTTATACTTATTACAACCTTTGGTCTGCAGATAATACGGTAACGGGGGGTAATGACAATTCTGTTGTCAAGACCGTTTACGATCCTTGTCCTGTCGGCTTCAAGATGCCAGCAAGTAATGCGTTCACTGGTTTTACGGCTAATGGTCAGAATTTTGGTACAATGAATGTTGATGGTACAGACAATTGGCTGACTTTCAGCAGTAACTTCGGTCATAATTTCTGGACAAGCGGCAGTAAGACTGCTACTATCTATGTCCCTGCTTCGGGCGCTCGCGGCAGCGGTAATGGTTCGCTGAGCAGCGTCGGCAGCGTCGGTTACTATTGGTCGGCGGTTCCGGACGGCACGGGCAACGGTCGCAACCTGGACTTCGCCTCGTACGGCGTGAGCCCGAAGAACAGCTTCAGTCGGTCTAATGGGCTCGCGGCGCATCCGGTCTCAGAATAATTCCTGAAACTCACCCCCTCCCCTCCCGAAGGGAGGGGAATTTAATTACTGAATAATTCTTAAACCCACCCCTTACCCTCCCGAAGGGAGGGGGGGGGAGTTACTACATAACCCTTGTGGTTAGTTGGGGGGGGAGAGGGAAATGTAAAGAAAAATCCGCAAATTGTGCGTATTGATGCTTAATTGGCTTCTAAAAGATGCTCTTTTAGCTTGCAAAAGGTGCCCTTTTGAAGTCTTACTAACGCCCTTTTGAAGTCCAATTAGGCTCCTTTTGCATTAGTATTGTGTAATCTATTGATTTATTGATAGTTATAGATGTGCGTAAAAAGGGGTGTTTCTGCCCTTGTTAGACAACGTAACATGAGATTTTTGTAATAATATTTCGCAGGCTTTACGTTGTAGTAGAATATGCTTTTAAGTTAAGATAATGGCTTGTTTTTATATAAGAATGCACGGCTCTTACATCCGTTTATAATTATTATTAACGGAGTATGAGTCGTGCATTCCTATATTTTTACAATAGCCTTTGTTGCAATGTCAGCGGGATATAGCCTTTGTCATGCTGTCTATTAGTTTGTTTTAACCTATCAGACAACGATTTTAGAATGTTTCATCCTCATCATCGTCCTCATCAAAACCAAATAGAGCAGGATCGACGAAAGCATCCATCTGACGGCGGTCCTTCTTTGTTGGGCGTCCTGTACCACGTGCTCTGTCAACGAACCCACTGATGCGGCTCATCTCTAAGAGTTCATACTGCTTAGCATCGGTCACATTTTCATAGACTTCAGGGATGAGTTTTGCGCCAACACGTTGTTCAATTGGTTTGAGAACCTTGAACGAATAGGTGATAGGCGACTTCTTAACACTCACCACTTCACCCGCTTTGATTGTGTGGGAAGGTTTTACGTTGATACCTTTTATCGTGACACGCCCATTCTTGCAGGCGTCTGCAGCGATGGAGCGGGTCTTATAGATGCGGGCAGCCCATAGCCATTTGTCAATTCTTGCAATATCGTTCATAGTCTCATAATATATTAAAGAGGATACTCGATTACTTCTTTCCGAGTTTATTAAACTGGTTCATTGTGATGTCGATACCAGCAAGTGCAAAACTCTTGATGATATCTACACCCAAGTCGATAGCTGGCTGAAGTTCTTTCATCTCCTCGTCAGAGTAGCGACCCAGTACCCAGTCAACCTGTCCACCACGTGGATAGTCGTTACCAACACCCATACGCAGACGAGCATAGTTCTGTCCGATGAGTTGCTGGATATGTCCTAAACCATTGTGACCACCATTAGATCCGTTTCCTTTCAAGCGGAAAGCACCTAATGGAAGGGCAACATCGTCAGAGACAACCAAGAGTCTACTCTGGTCGATATTCTCTTTGTTGAGCCAGTATCGCACGGCATTTCCAGAGAGATTCATGAATGTCGTAGGCTTCAGAAGAATAATCTTTCGACCCTTGACTGTTGTCTCAGCAACGAAACCATAACGCTTATCCTCAAAAACAATATTGGACGCTTTAGCGAAAGCGTCCAATACCATAAATCCTGTATTGTGTCTGGTTCCCTCGTATTCATAACCGGGGTTACCCAATCCACAAATCAAATACTTGTCCAATTCTTATATTGAATTAATTATTGTCGTAGAGTTTACTCTGCCTCAGCAGCTGCAGCAGCCTGCGCAGCCTGGATAGAATTACGTGTAGCCTTGATAGAGCAAACTACAACCTCCTTTGGAGTTACCAACTCAAGACCCTCGAAGCTCAACTCGCCAACCTTGATACTCTTACCAAGACGAAGCTCAGTAACGTTGATATCGAGGTGCTCTGGAATCTGCTGATAAGGTGCCTTAACGTTAATCTTACGGATAGACATGTTCATACGACCACCATCGCGAACACCCTGTGCCAAACCTACGAGCTTAACTGGTACACCCATAACGATTGGCTTCTGGTCGTTCACCTCATAGAAGTCTACGTGAAGCAGAGCGTCTGTTACTGGGTGGAACTGGAGTTCCTTAAGAACTGCAGTACGTCTCTCACCATCAATAATCAACTCTACAACGTAGATGTGTGGTGTGTAAACCAACTTACGTAACTCTGACATAGGAGCTGTGAATGAGAATGCTACTGGCTTGCCATCCTGCTGTGCCTCACCATAGAGGTTACATGGAATCAAACCCTCCTTACGGAGCTGCTTAGAAGCTTTCTTTCCAAGGTCTGTACGCTTCTGACCTGTTACTTTAATTTCTTTCATAATTCTGTGTTACTCTAAATTAATATGAACTTTAATTCGCCATCACACACTGAGAGACTAAGGAATTGGAAATCTAATGAATATCACAACTTTCAATCCTCAATTTGCAAAAAGCGTTGCAAAGTTACTTCTTTTCAATGGATTGAGCAAGTATTCTCTAAAAAAACATAGAAAAAGATACTAATGCTTGCATGTACGAAGGAAATTTCCTACATTTGCAAAATAAAGTATTCAATACGAAACACAATCTTTTAGAAAAGACAATGATCAATAGGGAATTAATAAGAATTAAGATTGTCCAGTTAACCTATGCATACTATCAGAACGGTAACAGGAATATGGACAATGCTGAGAAGGAACTTCTTTTCAGCTTGGCGAAAGCGTATGACCTCTATAATTACCTCTTGGCCTTAATCGTATCAGTCACGCAAGAGGAGCGCCATCGCGTGGAGATAGCTGCAACTCGTGCCAACCGTGAGGGGACTGAGGCTCCCTCAAGTCGTTTTGTAAACAATAAGTTTGCTGTTCAGTTGGAAGAGAATAAGCAGCTTAACCTTTTCATGGAATCACAAAAACGTCGTTGGGAAGATGATATGGAGGCTGTTCGTAAACTCTGTGATCAGATTGAACAGAGTACTATCTACCAAGAGTACATGGCAAGTGATGATGATTCGTACGAGGCAGACCGTGAGGTGTGGCGTAAGATATATCGTACTCTCATACAGGAGAATCCTGATTTGGACGCTGTGTTGGAGGAGAAGAGTCTTTATTGGAATGATGATAAGGAAGTTGTTGATACCTTCGTTATCAAGACTATCAAACGATTCGACCCTGCTAACGGTGCTGATCAAGAACTTCTGCCAGAATATCGTGACGAAGAGGACCGTGACTTTGCACTTAAACTCTTCCGTTCAACTATCCTCAATGCAGACGATTATCAGCGTTATATGAGTGAGTCAAGTCGTAACTGGGATTTCTCTCGCTTGGCTTATATGGATGTTGTCATCATGCAGATAGCTATTGCTGAGATGCTTACATTCCCTAATATCCCAGTAACGGTGACCATCAACGAGTATGTTGACTTGGCTAAATTGTATAGTACACCGCGAAGTGGTGGATATATCAATGGTATGCTTGATACGATTGCACGTCATCTTATACAGATTGGTAAGATGATGAAGACAATGCCAGAGCCTCGTCAACATCGTCCTCGCAATGAACGCCAAGACGAAAGAGCACCGCGTCGTGAGGGACGTCGCCCAACGATTGCGCAGACTTCTGCTCAGCGTGTGGCTTATCGTCAGCAGCAAGCAACTGATTCGGAGGGAAATAAGGAATAAAGACATAGGTGGAAAGCTTTTAAGAATCGTCACGAATGAGATTTGTTCAGCATTTTAATGATAAGTGTTTATGAAAGCCTCTCAGACGTTATGCTTGCTTATAGTCTCCTATTCACGCTCATAAATTAAGAACATAATAACTGATAAATAAATGAATACAACATTAATCCTCGCAGCACAGGCTGCAGGTCAGGGCAGCCCAATGCCTATGATTATCATGATGGTTGCTATCTTTGCCATCATGTGGTTTTTCATGATTCGTCCACAGCAGAAGAAGCAGAAGGAGATTCGTGCTTTTCAGAATGCGCTCTCAGCAGGTGACTCCGTTGTTACTGGTGGTGGAATCTATGGAACAGTTAAGCATATTGATATGACAACCAATAAGGTTGAAGTTGAGATTGCACGTGGTGTTGTTATCACTGTTGATAAGAACTACGTATTTGCAAACGTACAGGCTTCTCAGCAGGGGCAGACAAAGTAATTCTTATTGACAGAAAAGAAGGAAAGCATTTGATGAAAACAAGCAAATCGCTTCATACATTCAGTACCTTCAGGAACTTCTTGTTGAGGATATTCAACAAGGAGTTTCTGATTTTTTTGTTTTTCTTGGTATTGAGTGGAGGGTTCTGGTTGATAATGACACTGAACGAAACCTATGAGCGTGAGTTCAGTATACCACTTCGCATGACGGGTGTTCCTCGTAATGTGGTTATTACTAGCGACCTTGATTCTGTTGTCCGTTTTACAGTGCGAGACAAGGGATATATGATTGCGTATTATAGTCTTGATGATACTTTCCGCCCTATCTATGTCGACTACAAAGTTCATAGTGACGGACGAAGTAAGGGAGATGTACCCATTGCAGACCTTCAACGTCAGATTTATCTTCAACTGTCAAAGAGTTCAAAGATAGCTTCTGTCAAGGCAGGAAAGTTCTCTTTCTCATTTAACTTCGGTCGTCATAAAAAGGTACCTGTACGCCTTTTGGGGACAGTAACACCAGGTGATAATTATTATCTTGCTCGTGTTGACTTTACTCCAGATAGCGTTCAGGTTTATGCAACTCGAAACGTGTTGGATAGTATACAAACAGTCTATACGGAGCGACAGCAGATTACCAACTTTACAGATGTCAAGGCGTTGACTGTAGACCTCCGAAAGTTTACGAATGCTAAGTGTGTTCCTTCCAGAGTGAAGATGAAACTCTATCCAGACGTACTTACTGAGGAGACTGTTGAGGTTCCTATTGAAGCGATCAATATGCCTGACAACAAGGTGATGCGTACCTTCCCAAGCAAGATAAAAGTGAAGTTTGTGGTAGGTGCCTATCGTATGCGTTCGATGCCAAAGAATGCGGAGACAAAGGAACTTCTTCCTGTTGGCTTCCGTGTTGTAGTCAACTACGAAGAGATAGAGAAGAGTAATAGGGAAAAATGTCCTGTCTATGTGATCAGTTCTCCTAATGGTGTACGCAACGTACGCACCGAAGTAAACATGGTTGATTATCTCATTGAGCAGCGATGATAGTAGCGTTGACTGGTGGTATTGGCAGTGGAAAGTCTTACGTCTGTAAGCTTCTTGCTGAGCGGGGAATATCTGTTTACGATTGTGATGCGCACGCAAAGGAATTGATGCGCACCTCTCAACCACTACAACAACAGCTTTCTGTACTTGTCGGTGAGGATGTCTTCCGTGATGGTGTCTTACAAAAAGCCATTCTTGCAGCCTATCTCTTACAGAGTGAGGCGCATGTGCAGGCGGTCAATGCTGTGATACATCCTGCTGTAGCTCATGATTTTGAGCAGTCGGGTCAATCGTGGCTTGAAAGTGCGATACTTTTTGATAGTGGTTTTGATAAGCGTACCCACATTGATAAAGTAGTATGTGTTACGGCGCCAGAAGAAGTACGTATTCGTCGTGTGATGGCACGTGATGGTATTAGTAAGGAAAAGACCCTTGAGTGGATAGCACGTCAACTGCCGCAAGAGGAAGTATTAAGACGTAGTGATTATGAAATCATCAACGATGGTATATGCCCTCTCGCTCCACAGGTAGACCACTTGCTTTCCGTTATTTCAGAATAATTAAATTATAAACAAGAATAGATTAAAATGTTACAGACAATCCTTTCAATCGCAGGTAAGCCAGGTCTTTATAAGCTGGTAAGCCGTGGTAAAATGAATCTTATTGTTGAGTCGCTTGATGAGAGCCACAAGCGTCAGCCTGCATTCGGCACAGACCGTGTGACGAGTCTTGCTGATATTGCTATGTTCACTGAGTCTGACGATGTTCCATTGGGTGAAGTCTTGGCAAAGTTGCGCGACAAGGAAGAGGGCAAGGTGGCTTCTCTGAACTGGCGCAAGGCTTCAGCTAAGGAGTTGCAGAACTACTTTGCAGAGGTTCTTCCTGACTTCGACCGTGATCGTGTACACACAAGCGATATCAAGAAGCTCCTTCAGTGGTATGAAATTCTCGTTAAGGCTGGTATCACCAACTTTGAAGAGGATATGAAACCAACAGAGGGCGATAACATTGATGACAGATTGTAATATTACTTTTAAGTCAGAAAACGAAACAATAAAAGCACTGTGAGTTTGCTCACAGTGCTTTTTTCTTGTCTATTCTAAGGGTAATTGACGGCTAACTAAAATCGTTTTGCATAGTTACCACGAAAATACCAGTCTGGAGTGTCAAGGTATTTGATCTGTGGATTAATGCTGAACCACTGGTTAAAAATCTCAATTTCTTGCGCTGGCGTATAGCCTTGTGCAAGCAGGTAGACGGCTTCTCCCTTCTTGTTGACTGCTTTGTCTACAACAATGACAGTATGTCCGGGATGACCACCGTTGATAATCACATCGCCAACCTGCAATTCTTTGCCTGTAATAGTAGTTAACTCCTTTTCAAGTGAGGCTGTTCCTGCATACGTAAAGACGAGATTTAAATACTTACGGAATGTCTTATAAGAATAGTCTGCAGCGGTGTCCTTACTATACCAGCACCGCCATGTCTTCTTATCAATGTGGATACGCTCTCCTTTTGCCCAACGAGCATAATCAGCTCTGAAGCCGTTGGTAAAGTTGAAGTGAATCTTGTCATACTGCTTTGTCTGCCAAAGCCATAAGGCTCTGAGGTAGATAACAGCGTCAGCACACTGTTCCACTTCTCCATGACCAAAGTCAATGTCTACTACCGCACCAGCATAATTTCGCCGTTTGATACTACCATTATAATAATGTAAGTCACTTCCAACAGGCTTAAGTGGTAAATTTCGTAGGAAGGAACCAAATGTACCCTCAGTAAGTTTTACTTTTTTGTAGCCAGGGGGAGGTGCTAAACGTTGCTTTTTAGCAGTGGCTGCTTGCTCAACAGTGAGAGTCTTCTCTGCTGATTGTTGTGATTGTCCGTTAGTCTTTCCTGTACAGGAGAGTAGGAAAGCAGCTAATATAATGGGGATAGTATACGTTGTCTTCATCGTCTTCCTTAAATGAATATTATTGTCTTCACTCGCAAATATACGTATAATCTACTAACTTGTCAAGTTATTGTTATAAAAAGTGTTGTATGTCCTCTTGTTTTAAGGGCGAGTATAGGTGTTTTCATATAGCTTTAGCGAAAGAACAAAAGTTAAGGATAAAACAGAAATATAGCTAAGACAGTCAAACCACCTATTTTATTATTACCCTTCGACACAGAAACCCTTTTTGTTTTAAGCCATCAAAGTCGTAAATGAAGGCTTGAAAAATCGTTACATAATTTCGAATAAAATAGCTATAAATAAGGACAAAAACACGAGTAAAAAGTAAGTTTGTAACTAACAGAAAATCAGTTGATTACAAAGTGGTAAAGTGAAAGGTGCTTAATAGGACTTCAAAAGGGCGTTAGTTGGACCTCAAAAGGGCACCTTTTGCAAGTCAATTAAGCGTCTTTT
>ERZ773049.2311-NODE-2311-length-10484-cov-2.741490_pt1 | contig 10484 bp, 8 predicted proteins | sample MGYA00580633_ERZ773049 | MGnify/ENA primary metagenome ERZ773049 (study PRJEB29015, sample SAMEA2737991) | human oral metagenome | biome: human oral; feature: human-associated habitat; material: dental | place: China | collected 2066 ... | reverse complement strand
GTAAAGGGAATTGATATAAAGGATTGGCTGTCCAATTCGCACGTCGGCGAAAGACTTACCGTAGGTTACTTGGTTTTGGTAAACCAGCATGTCATTGTTATAGATGGTTACTTCAAAACGTTCCCCAAATTCGGGTGCCAAATGATTGAACTCTTCCCGAGTAATGGAAGTCCAAAGAGAACCAAAGCGCACATCTAAAATGTCAACCACACCTTTAACAAGATTGTCCTCAAGAACTGTCTCAACCACTGGGATTTCCACAATATGTTCGACACTGAGTTCTGGTCCGACTTCTTCAAAACTAATATGGCCACTGGCCAACTTAGCCCCTGTATAGGCGTAGACATCACGCCCATGGAAGGTATAAGAAAATTCTGTATTGGCTCGACGATTCTTCACCTCTGAAATCTCACGGATAGCAACAATCCCTACATGTTTCTTGATAAAAGAGAGAGTTCCATTATCCGGAGTGACAATGTATTGATTTTTCGCCGTTTTAGCTACGACACTCTTTCGTTTGGAACCGACACCAGGATCAACCACCGAAACAAAGGTTGTCCCTTCTGGCCAGTAATCTACTGTCTGAAAGAGACGGTAACTCCCTTCAAAGATATTGTAGGGGGTAATATCATGAGTTAAGTGGTGAATTTTAAGGGTTGGTGATTCTTCTAAAGCAACCCCAATCATAGCTGATACTGCCCCATCCACCAGACCGAAGTCTGACTGAAGAACTAGTAAATTATTGTGCATCTTTATCTCCTTTTTTGGCCAATAATGGAAGAAGGATGTTCGATAGTCCCCATCCTAATCCTGCACCCAATATGACCGTGAGGACAAACCAAGTGATGGTCGCTAGATCTGGTGATACCATCACCCGATTGACATAGTCTATCGATTTACCACGATCCAGTAACGACATGCGGTAACTGGCTGGATAGAACCACATCATAAGAATGGGCCCTGTCGTCGCAAAGGCAAAAATGACAAAAGACAAGGCATTTCGTAAATTCGAGCGAAAACGACCACTTGAAGCGACCATCTCCGCAAAACTTCCAGCGATCAAGGCTGGAATAAAGGCCCCTGCACCATGACGTGAAAGGAGAAAGAAGGATCCGATCACGCAGCCAACTATAAAGATAGATCCAACTCCTTTTATTTTTTCTAGAAAATAGCGGTAGATCGTCCCGCCAAACAAGGCTGAAAAGGCAGGAGCATAAAACATATTTCCTTGATGATCGACCAGATTTCCAACTAAGACCCCCAGTCCAATCGCAACAAAATAGAGGAAGACGAAGGCTCCGACTTGTTTCATATGATTCACATTTATTCTATTCATTGGATACTGATCCTAACGGTGGCTAATTTTCTTCGAAAGGAAGTCCCCGATAAATTGGACTAGAACGATAAGAATCAGGATCAATAAGGTCGCCACAAAGATGACATCATTGTTAAACATGTTTTTCCCGTAGTTAATGGTTAAGGTTCCTAATCCTCCAGCACCAACAGCACCCGCCATGGCGGTTTCGCCGATCAAGGAAATGATGGTCACTGTTGTCACACGGATCAAATCAGGAAGCCCTTCACGAAGGTAGACACCAACAATATCCCAGAAGGTTGCCCCACTAGCTTGCGCTGCTTCAATCACACCTCCATCCAATTCGGACAAGACCACTTGGACTTGGCGGGCAAAGAATGGAAAGACAGCCAAAGACAGCGGAACAAGGGCTGCTGTAGGACCGATGGTATTTTTCAAGAGCAAGTAGGTCAAGGGATTAATAAAGGCCAACAAGATGATGAAAGGAATGGCGCGGAACAAGGAAGTAATCTTATCCAAAATTTGGAAAACGATTCTATTTTCGATGACACCACCTGGACGGGTCAAGACTAACAAAAGCCCTGTCACCAAACCTAAAAATCCACCAATAATGAAGGAAATAACGGTCATGTAAAGAGTCAAGTAAATAGCGGTTCCCCATCCATACTGGCCAGACCACCCTAATTTATAGACATTTGGTAAATATGTTTGAATTAACTGGATCATGCTTTTCTCCCATCTTTCACAATAGTCACGGAAACTCCTGCATTTTCTAACTCAGCTTTGGCCGTTTCCAGATTTTGATTTTCACCTGATAAGATGACCACCAATTCTCCAACAGGCGTGTTATCAAGGATCTCGATGTTCCCAAATAAAATGTTGGCAGATACTTGGTACTGCTTGTAAATATCATTGATGATGGCTGTATCTGTCACAGAACCCGCATACTTGAGATGCGCCAAAATCGAATCATCAGGCAAGTTCTTCACAATCGCTTGTTGATTGATTTTCACCATGGCTTCATCGATTCCTGTTGCAACGGTGATAAAGTCTTGCGTCAAGGCATTTTTCGGATTCGAGAAGATATCTAAAACAGACCCTTCTTCAATCAGTTCGCCATTTTGCATGACAGCTACCCGGTTGGCAATATCTTTGACAATTTGCATCTCATGGGTGATCAAGACAATGGTTAAGCCAAGTTTTTTGTTTAACTCTTGTAACAAAGCTAGAATTTGTTTGGTCGTCTTTGGATCCAAGGCTGAAGTTGACTCATCTGAGATCAAAATCTTTGGATCGTTGGCAAGGGCACGCGCAATCGCTACCCGTTGCTTTTGACCACCAGACAATTGGGCTGGGTAATTTTCTGCACGGTCAGATAGACCAACCAAATCCAACAATTTCGCCACTTTCTCATTCTTTTGTTCTTTGTTCAATTTAGAATGTTTAAGAGCAAATGCTACATTTTCTGCGACAGTCATTTGAGCCATCAAGTTGAAGTGTTGGAAAATCATTCCGATATCCCGACGTTTCTCCCGAAGGGCAGCCGGTTTTAGGGTCACCTGATCTTGATAAATCACATCTCCATCAATAGTGATGGTTCCGGCGCTAGGCACTTGCAAGAGATTGATCACCCGAACCAAGGTCGATTTCCCGGCTCCGGAATACCCTACAATCCCATAGATATCGCCTTCATTAATATGAATGGTCACATCTTTGACGGCTTGGATCTGACGTTTCTTTTGCTGGAAGGTCACATCAATGTGGTCCAGCTGAATCATTGCTTTACTCATAACTTGCTATTAACTCCTTTATCAATTCAATATGGGTGTAATAATCGGCAATTTTCACATTTTCGTCGCCCCCATGATCACGGCTATTGGCATTGCCAATTCCAAAGGCTGCCATCGGTACCTGCAAAGCCTCAAATACCGTATGCATGGGCCCTGTCCCCGCTGTTGTTGGAAGAACAGAGACTCCTTCTCTATAGAAATCTTTGGCCAGCCGAATGACATTTAAAATCGATGGGGCACTCATATCACTTCGGTAACTCATTTCACCGAGAGTATAGACCAATTCGACCTGATCATAGCCATTTTTCTTCAATTGCTGATTGATCTTTTCTAAGACATCCTTGGGATCCAGTCCAGGAACCAAACGCACCTCCATCTTAGCACGCGCCTCTGCTGGAAGAATCGTTTTAACACCTTGGCCTTGGTAACCAGAGCCAAAACCTTCAATATTCAGGGCTGGTTCAAAATAGAAACGGCGTAGGAATTCTTTTCGGTCTTCCTTCAAGATTGGGAGGGTTAGACCATAGGTTTCCGCAACATCTTCTGGCCCTTTGTTGGCATATTGCTCGATCAAAGCTAGCTCGCGTTCATTGGGTTCTTGGATCTGATCGTAAATCCCATCCACCAAGATTCGGCCTTCTTTGTCACGTAGGCTTGCGATGGCATTTAACAAATACCAAGAAGCAGAGTCTACCACACCGCCATAGCTGGAATGAATATCCACTTCTGCACTCTTCACCACCATATCAAAGGTGACGATTCCCTTGCTACCACCGGAAATTTCCAACTGACCCTGATTATTTCGGGTACCTTGTTCCCAGACTAAGAGGTCTGCCCCACGCAAGTGTTTCTTGTGTTTGGCCAAGTATTTATCCAAGTCAGTCGATGCAGACTCCTCTGCCCCTTCGATAATAAAGGTGATATTGACTGGCAAATCGCCACTTTCACGAATGTATTTTCGAAGAGCTGTGAGACGAGCCGTGATATGCCCCTTGTCATCATCAACCCCTCGACCGTACATGGTCCCATAATGAACTGATAAGGTAAAAGGGTCTCCCGTCCAAGGTTGGTCTCCATCAGCTGGTACCGTATCATAGTGGTTATAAAAAATGATGGTTTTGGCTTCAGGATTTGGCGAGAAAAATTTGGCAATCACAAAAGGTGCTGTATAGCTATCATCAACTTCGACTTTGGCTCCTGCAGCTGTAAAAATTTCCCCCAAATAGTTGGCTACTTCCTTGAGACCAACTTGTTGGGCAAAGATGGATTTTTTTGAAATCAAGGTTCGCAACACTTCAAAATAATGTTGTGCGACCTCATCATTTTCAAATTTACGGATTTGTTCCGCTTCTGTTGCAAAATGCATGCATTCCTCCTAATACACGATAAGAGGTAGAGAATTGCTTCTCCACCTCCTTCATACACTTGAGATCAAATCTTAGAAGACTGGTTGGTCCATTCCTTCTGAAGATTCTTCGATCACTTTCTTCACATTGTCTTTGTGATAGGCTTTGATGATTTCTTTGATTGCTTTTGCTTTATCAGATTTTTCCCAATCTTTCTTAGCAGCGATCAAGTTGTACCATTGTTTTGAGTTGTTGTCTTTCTTTTCAACATAGATAGCTTTTTTGAAATCAACGCCTGCTTCACGAACGAAGGTATTGTTGATGACTGCAGCATCTACTGATGGAAGAGCAGATGGTGTTTGTGAAGCATCCAATTCAGAGATCTTCAAATCTTTTGAATTTTCTTTGATATTTGACACGTTTGCCAATTGACCATCTTTGGTATCCAATTTAATCAAACCTGCTGATTGCAAGACATACAAGGCACGGCTTTCATTTGTTGGGTCATTTGGTACAGCGATTGTTCCACCTTTAGGAATTTCTTTAATTGAAGTGTATTTGTTTTTACCGTTTTCTGTACCAGAGTAAAGACGGATTGGAGCGATGTAGGTATCTGCTACTGCAACAAGGGCATTGTCGTTTTTAGAGTTCCAGTTATCAAGGAAGTTGTAGTGTTGGAAAGCATTGATATCCACGCTACCATCTTTTACAGCCACGTTTGGTTGTGAGTAGTCTGTAAATTGAGTGAATTCCAATTTGATTCCTGTTTTAGCGTCATCCAAGTTCTTTTGAACTTGATCCCAACGAGCTTTTTCAGTGTCGCTCAAAGTCATAACACCCACTTTTACAGTTGTTTCACCATCTTTGCTAGATGATTTTGAAGAACCACATGCTGCAAGAGCAAATGTTGCGATAGCTGCAAGAGCTGTTAAACCAAGAATTTTTTTCAATTTCATTTTGAAGTCTCCTTTAATTATATATTATTCTTTAATATCTTTTGCTTCTGGTAGATAAACTCCACCAAAGTATTTTTTAGACAGTTTTTCAAGGGTTCCATTGTCATAGAGTTCCTTGATACGTTTGTTGACAAATTTTTGAAGGTCTTTATCTTCTTTTGCAATAATTGGATACACATAAGGTTGTTGGTCGCTTGGAAGCTCGATAACCTTCAAGTTGTCATAGCCTTGATCACGAATGATAGTATCTACTGAGATCCGTTCGAAGATCTTGTAATCTGTACGACCATCCGCTAAATTAGCCATGATGGTTTGAATGGTTCCATCTGTGTATTGCAAGTCAGTTGGATTATCTGAATGTTTTTTATTGTAATCTTCTAATTGTTTAGCAGTAGATGTTCCTTGAACAACTTCTGTTTTCTTACCACCCAAGTCATCCAAAGATTTAATAGAAGAATCTTTTGGTACGACCAATACTAATGGATTGCGAGCATATGGATTTGGATAGAGGTATTTTTCTTCCCGCTCTTTTGAGTAGCTAATGTTGTTGGCACCGATTTGGAAACGGTCACTATCTAAGCCAGCAAAGACTGAAGACCACTCTGTTTTGTTAAAGTTTACTTCATATTTGTCTGAACCTTTGAAGATTTCACGCAAAACTTCGATTTCATAACCGGTTAGCTTGCCATCTTTTTCTTCGTAAGAGAATGGTTTGGTTGTTCCAACAGTCCCAACTTCAATGGTTTTCTTACCACTGGCTGATTTGCCAGATGAACATGCTACTAAAGCACTGGTTGCAAGGACTGCAACTAATCCTAAAGCAGAATACTTAATCACTTTTTTTAGATTCATAGGATCTCCTTATTCGTTTCAGGCACATAAAACACCATTTTAAAAGTATTTTTTTATTTTATCAAAAATGTATTTACTTGCCTAATATATATTTTTTATGGAGGTGATAGTTTTTCTTTATCACACTTCTTTGGCTTTAAAATATCGCAATAAAGCTTGCGCATTTTCAACATAATAGGGAACCGATACCTCAAAGGCTGCATCATCGATGGTCATGTGATCATGATGGAGGTCTGGCGCGTCTGGCTCTCCGTTTGAACCGATAAAGGCAAAGACTCCAGGAATTCGCTCTTGGTAAAAGGCGAAGTCTTCTCCAGCTGTAGATGGATTTGCTGGAAGCACCTCAGCCAAATCTTGTGAAGCTTCCCAAACTACTTTCGTTAATTCCTCATCATTAAAGGTAACGGGCGGGGTCACACCCCACTCAAAAGCCACATCTACTTCCAGACTTTCTGCAATGTGTCGAATGATGGAAATAAAATGTGCCTTCAAGTCTCTTTGCACACTTGGATTAAAGGAACGAATGGTTCCTTCAAAATAACCTGATTTTGGGAGCACATTCCAAGTAGAACCCACATCTAGGTGCGTAATGGACAAAACAGCAGTTTCAAAGGGAGAAACGGTCCGTGAAATTAATAATTGTAAGTTCTGAACCATGGTTGTGATAGCCGTTACAGTGTCAACTCCCAAGTCTGGTCTCGCAGCATGGCTACTGACCCCTGTCACGGTAACCTTGAATTTCTCAACCCCTGCCATCATAGCTCCAGCATTCAAGGCAAGTTGCCCTGCTTTTAGCTGGGGAATATTGTGAAAACCAATAATTCCATGAACATCCTCCAACAGTCCTGTTGCTAAAACATCAGAAGCACCTTCTGAGATTTCTTCTGCTGGTTGAAAGATCAAGCGTACGGTTCCTTCAAGCTGGTCTTCTTTTTCCTTGAGAAGAGCTGCTGCTCCTAGAAGACTGGTTTGATGAAAATCATGGCCACATGCATGCATGACTCCTGGATTCTGACTTTTGTAGGGCAGATTTGTTTGTTCCAAAATTGGAAGGGCATCGATATCTGCTCGAAGTGCCACCACTGGTTGGCCGGACCCAATTTCTGCAATCAGACCAGTTTTTAATCCACTCTCTAAAATACGAATCCCCAACTCCTCTAAACGCTCCTTTAGAAAGGCAGTTGTCTGGTATTCTTGACCAGACAATTCTGGGTGTTGGTGGATATAGTAGCGAATCTCTGCTAACTCTTCATAAGAAAAAGACACAAGCCTTCATCTCCTTTCAAACTTAAAATTATTTTATCACTAATAGGTGTTTCCGTCTAATTCCTGTTTCTTGGGTTTTGATATAGTTTCAAACTATAGATAAAAACACTCCTAGATTCATGTCCTAGGAGTGCCAACTTCAGCATTAAGAAAGATTTCCCTCGAATTTTTCCATAAAGCTATCACTATTATAGGCTTTTTCTACTTCCCACTTGCCATCTTTCTTAACAAAGGTCAACTGGTAGTCGTATCGATCCGGCGTCGTCAAGGGACGATCTGCAAGAGAAGCCATCATTTCCTCTCTATAGGCTTTGTTTTGAGCCTGATTCGCCTCGATGATCCCTGGGTAGTCTTTACGATGTTCTTGATAGAAGGTCTGCATGTGGTTTAAGATCGTCTTTTCCATGCTGACTGTCTCAGGATTCAGGCTAATGACTACCTTGTCTGGGAAGTATTGTTTGACCTTATAGGTTAATTTCGCGCGCTTAGCATTTTCCTTTTCATAAGCATCGATAAACTGGGTCACTTCTTCTTCAGGAAATTGATAATCGTATAGTTTGCGAGTAAAGTCAGCCGCAAATTTCGCACGGAAATCACTGGCTTCCTTTTTCAAATCAGTTCCCAAAACAAAAGCATCATCCTTTTTGACCTTTCGTTGGCCACTGAAGTAAACTTGATTGATGTATTCATCTGCTAGAATAGTGGAAGCTTCCACCTTATCCTCATACTGAGAAGAATCCACCGCAAATTTTAAAGGCTTGGATTTTTTATCAGAGCTATAGGTTTTTCGTTCATACTGCACTTCATATTTTTTACCTTTTTCGACTGGAAAAACGATATAGCCAGTTAATTTTTTATCCTGGGCCAACTGATCACTCTTGAGCAATTGGAAAGCTTCACTTTGGTCATAAATTCCTGACTGCAATTTGACCTTGTTATTATCCTCATCGTAAATGGTGATATCTGGATCTGACACGTTGATAGATTCTTTGGCAACATTTTTAAATTCTAATTGAAGGGCTAAATAGGTCCCGTCTTCTGAGTCATTGAGGACAGGTGGCTTGATGTATTGCCCTCCTTTTAAACTCACCTCGACTTGACCGTCAGATGCGGAACTTTTCGCTGCTTTTTCTGTCTTTGCTTGCTGCGAATTTGTCTTTTGAGCAGTAGTTCCACAAGCTACTAGACTCAAGGTCGCCACAATAAGGTCCATTTTAAAATCTTTTTCATCCTCATCTCCTTAAAAAAATTTTTCTCTATTCTAACATCTTTTTCTAACTATGTATACGCTATATAGTGATAACTCTCCCTCAGAGGGCGAGAATCACAAAAAGGCCAAGACTTTCGTCTCAACCTTTTTACTGAAAAACAATTGATCTTAGTTTTACAAGATTCCTTTTTCTTTTTGAATCATGAGATCCTTGAGGGAAATCAAGACAACCGCAAAAAGGATCATAGCCATCCCTATAAAATCAATGGCAAAGAAATGTTCATTCATAATAGCAAAAGCAAAGAATACAGCTGAAATGGGCTCAATCGAAGCAAGAAGGCTACCTTTGACCGGTCCAATCAGAGTTGTCCCTTTCAAAAAGACCGTATAGGCAAATATGGTCCCAATCACCACTAAGCCAACTAAGCCCATTAGATTATCCATGCTATATTGGCCATGAAAAAGTCTTCTTCCTGTGAAGGGAATCATCACAAGTCCTGGAATGAGCATACCGATACCAATCACCAACATACTACCCCATTTTTGAATTAATTGAATAGGCAGAATGATGTAGAGGGCATAGGCAAAGGCAGAAACAAGCCCCCAAGCTAGCCCTTTAGGAGTGATTGCCAATTGATTGAGTTGACCATGGGTTGCAATGAGAAAGGTCCCTGCGATGGCTAAGATCATCGAAAAGATTTCCGATACCGTAGGAGCTACCCGGTCTTTGATACACGAGTAGGCCAAGACACCTACTGGACAAAGATACTGTAAAACAGTTGCCGTACCAGCATTTGTCGCATGAATCGCTTCTAAATAGGTCAATTGAGTCATTAACAAACCCAAAAATGCAAACAAGAGCAAGGGCAAATAAGACGAACGGTCTGTTAGAAAGGCTCTCACTTTTTTCTTATCCGCTAGAAAGGCTAATAGCAATAGAACTGCTCCCGAAATAATTAAGCGAATCGTGGTCAAACCAATTGCTGTAAATCCATGGGCCATCAGGTACTGGCCGCAAGCTCCTGATAAGCCCCAAGCAATCCCTGCAATCAAGGTCATGAGCGTCCCCTTCATCGTCTTTGACATAGTCCCCTCCCAAATCTGTTCCTTACTTTTATTGTATCACAAAAGGCCGAAACTACACGTTTCAGCCTTGCTTTATTTTATATAAGTTTATTAGCTTATTCAGGTTGAACCAAGATCTTGATTTGGGATTTATCTTGTGTTAATTCAACAAATCCTTCTTCAACGATATTTTCCAATTTAATTTTCTTGGTAACCAATTTTTCAGCAGAGAAGTAGCCTTGTTCCATCAATTCCAAGACTTTAGGGAAGATGTGACGGTAGGCAATAATTCCTTTGAGAGATTTTTCTTGGATGGCGAATTCATTTGGATTGATGCTGGCTTCACGTTCCCAGATAGATACGACCATACATTCCCCAGCTTTATGAACAGCTGCAAGGGCTTGGCCTAAAACAACTGGAACCCCAGTAACTTCGTAAGAAACATCTGCTCCACCACCTGTCAAACGATGGATAGCTTCTACGACTGTTTCTCCTTCTTCTGGACGAACAACGATCGCTCCCAACTCTTCTGCTTTGGCTTGGCGTTCAGGAGACAATTCAACCGCATAGATTTTTGATGCGCCTGCTGCACGAAGGGCTTCAACGATCAAAAGACCAATTGGACCCAAGCCAAAGATAACAGCTGTATCCCCAGCTTTCAAAGCAGATTGACGGACAGCATAC
>ERZ773049.2309-NODE-2309-length-10490-cov-11.657211_pt1 | contig 10490 bp, 9 predicted proteins | sample MGYA00580633_ERZ773049 | MGnify/ENA primary metagenome ERZ773049 (study PRJEB29015, sample SAMEA2737991) | human oral metagenome | biome: human oral; feature: human-associated habitat; material: dental | place: China | collected 2066 ... | reverse complement strand
CCCGCCCCATATTCGGAGCGGGCCTGCCATAACTCAACAACGCACAATCACACAGAGTATCGACTGCAAGCGCGGGCTATGCAAATTTCACCACGGCCTGAGTCTTCATCAGAACCTTCTGCTGGGTGCCTTCACCGTCGTCAGCGGTAACGGTGAGGTCGATGCGAGCCGTGCGCGCATCCTCATCCACGGCGCCTACCTTGCCGGTGATCGTCAGCGCATTCGTGGGGGTGTCCGGGTTGTCGCCGCCGGGCGCATCCGGCACCGGCACAGGTTTGGTGAAGCGGGTCTGGTAGTCCACGATTGCACCCGGATCGCCCGCCCAGTCGCTCACCAGCTGCACGGCGGTGCCCATCGTGAGCATGCCGTGCGCGATCACACCGGAAAGCCCCACGGACTGGGCAAAACGCTCGTTCCAGTGAATCGGGTTGAAGTCGCCGGATGCGCCCGCATACCGCACCAGCGATGCACGCGAAATATCGACGGTTCGGGAGCCGATCTCTTGCCCTTTTTCGAGTTCTGCAAAGTTTATGGACATTATTCGCCCTCCTCGTCGGCGCGTACCAGCAGGGATGAGATACAGGTGGTGACGGGGTTTCCGTCAGCATCGGTAATTTCTTCGCGGGTGGTGAGCATGGCGCCTGCACCCATCACACGCACGGAATCCACATGAACTTCGGTGCGCAATTCGTCCCCCGCCACGATGGGGCGGTGATGCGTAAAGCGCTGATCGGCGTGCACCACACGAGAGAAATCAATGCCCGCAGATTTATCGCCGATCAGTGCGGCATCGGCTGCTTGGGACAGGATGATAGCGAAGGTGGGCGGGGCAATCAGGTCTGCGTAGCCTGCGGCGCGTGCCGCCTCAACGTCATGATGCAGAGGGTTTTCGGCGTGTACGGCGCGGGCAAATTCGCGGATTTTCTCGCGACCGACGGCGTAGGTGCCCTCGGCGGGGTACACGCGCCCCACAATGTCAGGGTTAATACTCATACCCACCAGTCTATCGGGTTGGCCGCAACGTGGGGGCGCAAGTGCGGCGGGGGCACCCGTCATTTTCACGGCTGTGGGAACCGCCCACGGCGAACCTCCTGTTGCCGCGCGCGAAGCGGGAGTAGCCTAAGAAGGTACATTAACCGTCACAGTGAAGGAGTGACACAATGACTAACCAGCAGATTCCGTTCTCGGTGCTGGATCTTATGCCCACCCGCAAAGACCGCTCGCACACCCAGACCATGCGCTACACCCTTGAGGCGGCGCAGGCGGTGGAACGGTTCGGGTTCAGCCGGTACTGGGTGGCCGAGCACCATAACGCGGGGTCGCTGCTTTCTTCGGCGACGGTCGTGGTGATGGCTGAGATTGCCGCCGCGACTGAGCGTATCCGGGTGGGGTCGGGCGGTATTATGCTCCCCAATCACGCCCCGTATGTGGTGGCAGAACAGTTTGGTACCCTTGAGGCGTTCCACCCCGGGCGTATTGATTTGGGATTGGGCCGCGCACCCGGCACCGACCCGATGACCGCCCAGGCGCTGCGGCGGGATGATTCAGCGGCGGCTCATTTCCCGGCGGAGGTGCAGGAGATCATGGGGTATTTGGGCAGCCCCTCCCCCATGCGGCGGGTGCATGCGATCCCCGGGCAGGGCTCGAACGTGCCCCTGTATATTCTGGGTTCGTCCACGTTTGGGGCGTCGTTGGCGGCGCAGTTGGGGCTGCCGTTTGCGTTTGCCTCCCATTTTGCGCCCGCAGCGCTGGCTGAGGCTATTAACCTGTACCGCACCAATTTCACGCCGTCGCGTGTGCTGTCTGAACCGTATGTGATAGTGGGTGCGGCCGCGATGCTCGCCGATACTGATGAGCAGGCGCGGCGGCTTTTCACCACCATGCAGCAGCATTTTTTGGGTGTTATTCGCGGTCGCACGCTTTACGCCCCGCCGGTTGAGGCTATGGATGAGCTGTGGAGCCCTATTGAGAAGCAGCGCGTCGATTCTATGCTCGCCGAGGCGATCGTTGGGTCCGCTGATACTGCGCAGCGGCAGCTCACTAACTTGGTGGAGCGTACCGGAGCGAATGAGGTGATTGTGATGAGCGCACCGTGGGAGTTTGAGGACCGTATCCGAAGCTATGAGCTGCTTTCACAGCTGCCGATTTTTCAGAAAGCTGAGTAACGGAAAACCCTAATATCTCGCCGGAACACGGTCTTCCGGCGGGCTATCAGGGCTGTTGGAGGCGTCTAGGCGCACCGCACGCGCATTAAAATGGCTGAGGTCGCTCCACGACTGAAGGACGGGCATGCGTGGCGTTGTCTAGACCGCCTCCACCCCTGGCGCTTTGGCGCATATGCACTTTGCAGTGAAGAGTCAGCAGGCACAACAAAAGCCTGCCTCCGAAGAGACAGGCTTAGCTGAGCCCCGACCGGGAATCGATCCCGGGACCTCCATCTTACCAAGATGGCGCTCTACCACTGAGCTATCGGGGCGTAGCGGTGGACGGGCTCGATCCGTCGACCTCACGATTATGAGTCGTGCGCTCTAACCAGCTGAGCTACACCGCCAGAACATTAACCTTGCGGGTCAATGCGAGAGCCCCGACCGGGAATCGATCCCGGGACCTCCATCTTACCAAGATGGCGCTCTACCACTGAGCTATCGGGGCAACAGATAAAAGTTTACGGCACGGTTCATCTTTTTGACAAATGCAGGGTGAGTGTTCTGCACCACGTGTGCGGGGGTTTGGGGAGCCCCACCCCGGCGCGTGCTCCCGCCTCCCCGCTGAAGGAGGCGGGCCGCCGCCGAGCCGCTGCACTGAGCCGCTACGCTGGGTGGGGCATCATCAGGCTAGTAGCGTTTACCGCCGTGCCCGCCGCCCTTGTACCCGCCGCGGCCACCACGACGGTCATCCCGGCTGTTGCGGCCCTCACGGTAACCACCGCCGCGGCGCTCATACCCGCCACGGTCATTGCGGAAACCGCCGCGCCCGCCACGGGAGCCGCCTCCCCTGGGGCCGTTATCCTTGCGGATATTAATGAACTCACCGGCGATTTTGGTGTCGCGCAGACGCTCAAAGAAATCACGCGGCAGATCCTGCGGCAGCCCCACAATCGTGAAGTGCTGGCGAATATCGATCGAACCGATCTGTGAACCCTTAATGCCGCCCTCGTTTGCGAGCGCACCCACAATCGCGGAAGCGCTCACCCGTGCGGAGCGGCCCACATTCAGCTTGTAGTCGACCATGCCCTCGTTATTGAACTGTTTCTTGCCCTTGTTCTTGCGGGGGCGGTCTCCGTCGTCGGCGAAGGGGCGGGAGGCGTGCGCAATATCCTCGTCTTCGTCGAGGAAGAAGGCCCGCCCCTGCTGTGCGATAACAGCCAGTGCCGCCGCAATGTCTTCGGCGGTAATGTCGTGCTCGTTCTCGTAGTCTTGAATGATCTGGCGGAAGAAGTCCAAATCTTCGGTTTCGATGGTGGTGGTGATCTGCTCGGCGAAGCGCTGTTTGCGGTTCGCGTTCACGTCTTGGGCGGTGGGCATGCGCATCGGCTCGACCTTTTGGCGGGTTGCTTTTTCGATCTGCCGCAGCATGTACCTCTCGCGCGGGGTGACGAAGAGGATCGCTTCGCCGTCACGCCCGGCGCGGCCGGTACGCCCGATGCGGTGCACGTAGGATTCGGTGTCATGCGGAATATCGTAGTTCACCACGAGGGAGATACGTTCAACATCCAGCCCGCGGGCGGCAACGTCGGTCGCTACGAGAATGTCGATGCGCCCGTCGCGCAGCGCATCCACGGTGCGTTCGCGCAGCTGCTGGGGGATGTCGCCGTTAATGGCTGCGGCCTGGAAGCCGCGTGCCTTGAGCTTGTCGGCGACTTCTTCGGTTTCTTTTTTGGTGCGCACGAAGACGATAATGCCGTCGTAGTTTTCGACTTCGAGCACGCGGGTCATGGCGTCAAGTTTGTGGGAGTGGGTGACCTGCATGTAGCGCTGGCGGATGTTCGCCCCGGTGGTGGTCTTGGTTTTGACGCGCACCTCGGTGGGATCGTTGAGGTATTGCTGGGCGATTTTGCGGATCGAGTTGGGCATGGTGGCTGAGAAGAGTGCCACCTGTTTGGTGTCCGGGGTGCCTTCGAGAATGGTTTCTACGTCTTCGGCGAAGCCCATGCGCAGCATTTCGTCGGCCTCATCCAGTACCAGGTACTGCAGGTTTGAGAGGTCGAGCGAGCCTTTGTTGAGGTGGTCGATCACGCGCCCGGGGGTGCCGACGACTACCTGTGCGCCGCGGCGCAGTCCGGCAAGCTGGGGTCCGTAGGGTGAGCCGCCGTAGATGGGAAGCACGGTGAAGTCTTCCATGTGGGTTGCGTAGGAGGAGAAGGCCTCGGCAACCTGCAGGGCGAGCTCGCGGGTGGGGGCGAGTACGAGCACCTGGGTGTCTCGGGAAACGCCGTTGATATCGGCAAGTTCTGCCATGCGGGAGAGCGCGGGCAGCGCGAAGGCTGCGGTTTTGCCGGTACCGGTCTGTGCCAGACCCACCACGTCCTTACCGTCCAGCAGCAGCGGGATGGTCTGTTCCTGGATGGGGGACGGTTTCTCGTAGCCGACTTCTTCAAGTGCGGAGAGCACTCGGGGGTCTAGTCCCAGGTCGGTGAATCGGGTGCCTTCTTCTTCAGGGCTTTCGTGAGTATTGTCTTCAGTATTCTTCTTAGTGGCCGCGTTGTCTTCTCTAGGCTCTGCTGTCATGCTTTCTGCAGCGTCTGCTTTATTGTTCGCGGGTTTTTCACCGGTTTCTAGGGAAGATTCTTCAACGGTTTTTTCTACAGATAAGGTCTCTTCGGTATTGCCGAGCGTAGCGCCTTGTTCAGCGTTTTCGGCAGGAATATTTTCAGTCACTTTTTCCTCATTTTGCTGGGGTGTTCGGGCGCACGCTTTTCGGCACCGTTCGGATTCCCCTACACATTCCAGCCACATTCTGCGCGCCTTATTATTCAGGCGGGCGAGCAAGACAACGCAACCCGGGCATCCGGTAAGGCGGAGGCACTCAGGGATAGGATTTCTCTACGCTGGGGGTTGGTCTTGAATTTCTCGGTGACACGCAAGTCTCGGCACATCTGGAATGAGGTGCGATGTGTATTGACGCCACAGGGCGGCATAGCATACTGAGTTCGGTGATTTTGAGTTCGGCGCCAGACGTGAGATAGTAACCGATTCGACCGGTTGGGGCGCACAAGACCTGTATCGGGGGTACCCGTCTTTATAAGTGTACCCTACTTTGGTGCGGCAACGCGCCGGATGCGCATAAAAGCCCGGTTTTTCGCCGCGGGTTCTAAGGAAAATAGCCCCTTCAGGTCATGGAAACATGGATGTGCAAGGCTATTTCCCCGCACTGCTACGCGCTTGCGGAATACAGCACGCAGGGCGGTGGGATGTGTACACCTAAGATATTTTACGCACGACCTCAAGGGAACCGTAGGTACCCACCTGCGCATAGGGGTGCCCGTAGCGGTCAGCAGCATACTGTGCGGTGTTTTGCGGCGGGTTACCTCCCCACGCTGAGCCGCGCTTATCGATCACCACGTAGTCGGGCGCCGGTTCTCCCGCATGCCCAATCCAGTAGACGGTTCGGCCCGGAATCAGCTGGGTGAGGGTCGAGAGGTCTGCCGCAACGCTTACATCCTGCGGTACCGCCTCAACCGCCTGCATACGGCTCGTTTCGGAGGCCGTCAGCCGGTTGCTGGTGAACGAAGACTTGGTCAAATCGGCAAGCGGCTGGTCGGACGTGGGCGTAACGGTCGGAATCACCGAGACCAGCAGCGCAACCGCCGGGAAGAACCAGAGCGGAACACGGCTGACGGACTGACGCAGATTCTCGACCCATCCGATGGGTTTACCCCCGACTTCTGCCGGTTCATCCTCTGATTCTTCGACCTCCGCAAGCGGTTTTGGATGCGCCAGCACCTTCCCGTACCGCAAGTTGAGGATAACCTCTAGAAGAGCGAGGAAAGCCACGGGCATCAGCACGAGCGAGTAGTGCCAGGTGCTCAGCCAGTACGCCTCCGTATTTGAGAGCAAACGCCACAGGAGCGTGGGTAGAATGACGATAGCGAACGGGCTCGCAACCCAGATGATCGCGCCGCAAAAGAGCAGCAGCAGAATCGTCCAGACCTTCTGGTCATAGTTAAAGATGGTGATCGCAGAACCGAGCGGATCGGCGAAAGCGCCGTATACATCAACCTTATCGCCGTAATCGAATTGCCCATTGGCGTTAAAGAGCGGAAGAATAAGCGCAACCGCAGCATAAGACCAGAAGAGACCCCAGAGTATCAGCATGGTTGATTCAGCAGCACCCCGCGTCTTCACCCAGGAATTAAAGGTATTGCGGATGCGCTCACCCCGCGGCAGCGGTTTACCCTCAGGATTCTGGGGGAACAGTTCGTCGAGCCCTTTGCGTATCCACCCAGTTCGGATGAATGCGACAATACCGATCATCGCGGCAGTAACGCCCATATCTTCTTTGACGAAGGCAAGCGGTGCCGCCCACAGGCAGGCGCGAATAATATAGCGGGAGCGTTCATCAGCGTTGATGCGACCGGCAAGCACCAGGTTACCCAGCGCCCCACACAAGAACGGCAGAGCGAAGGCAACCTCATGGAACTGCGCAGCCACCGCCTGCTGCACACCGTAGCTGAGGGCGAAGGCAGCACCCAGAAGAACACCCACAAAAGTTCCTGCGGGTTCGGGTTTGGTGTTTGAGAGGGCACACGCCCGCTGCGTAAACCGCACCATCATATAGACGCTGGCGGCAATCATAAAATTCTGGACTACTAGAAGCGTCAGCGGCGAAGGGAAAACCGCATACACAGGCCCTAAAAGCACCAGAATAGGATGAAAATGATCGCCCCACAGATTAAAATCGGTCCCCTTAATCTGCACAATTGGCATGTCGAAATGCGAATATGCCTGCGCCATCTGCGTGAAAATCGCAAGATCCCATGAGGGGGTAATCCAGTGCTTAAGCTGCTGAACGGAGTAATAGCAATAGAGAGCAAAAACCGCTAGGGCAAGCATAATCGCCACCAGTACTCTGCCCGCGGTCACCGAACGATGTGCCCCGGTATGTTGTGATGCAGAAGTTTTCTCCGATTTCTCGGTAGGTTCCGAGTCGGGTGCACTCACCTCAGCCGCCATGCGTTTTCCTCGTGTTTGTTGTGTTTGGTGCCCGGTGGCAAGCACACACGTTCTTAAGTCACGCTACGTCGCCGGTGCGCCCGCTCACCTGTGAAATATATAGTTACTACTCAGGGTATCCTATTATTAAACGTTATCCCGAGATCTGCGCCTTTTTTACGCAGTTAACTCAAGATATATCTCACGCGCATATTTTCTCCCCTACACACTAAGGATGCTGTGCCCACCGAATCCGTGCCTCATGCCGCATACCGCATCGAGCTTTCCCGCTTACCAATGCGCACCTCGGCGCTGACGGCGCGCATCACGGTAGGGATACAGGCGCTTATTTACCCACACGTTCCGGTGCATGTAGGGCAGACACTCGGTCGTTTACAGCGCGGCCCGACCGATCCGACTTTTCACCGTCTGCGTGCCCCGCGTTCTGAGCGCTCACACGCGGCAGACGATACTCTGTGGATCGGGGCGCGCACGCCGTCCCTGCAGCTGCCCGCGACCCTGTACTTTACCCGTCGTTTCGAGGGCGCAACCTCCGCGCTGAATGCTCCGGTTCAGGTTTGCCTATGGGCGGAGTCCTCCCCCGCTACACCCGACGATGCATTCCCTACCGAACAGGTCTACAGCGAGCTTGAAGACTTTGCCTCCCTTATGCCCGCGTGGCTGGGCCTGCACGATCCCCGAGAAGAGTTTGCGAAGCTCCCCGCTTTTGAGCATCTGCCGCTAAAAATTCGGCGTGCTTATCGTGAGAATCCGGGGCTACGGCTGAGCGCATCCGGGCAGCTTACCCGGCATATGTTAGCGGCGATCGTAGAACAGCGGGTGACCCAACCGGAGGCTTTTGACGCACTGCGCTGGATTATCATGCGATACGGCGAGTCCGCGCCCTTCAGCGGCAATCCGGCACAGCCTCCTCATCTGCGGGTGTACCCTACTGCTCAGGTTCTAGGCACAATTCCCTCATGGGATTGGCATCGTGCGCGGGTAGATTCCGCCCGATACAGCGCGGTTTACCATTTTGCCCAACGCGCCGATGCGCTCGAACGCCTTGGCGCAACCGGTCGTATCGCGCACCTTGCGGCTGCGCTCGACGATATTCCGGGGGTTGGCCCCTGGTCGGTGGCGGAAGCTCTTCAAGGTTTCTGCGGGCATCCGGACGCTGTCAGCGTGGGCGACTACCACTTAGCGCATACGGTGGGGTTTGCTTTTACGGGAGAACGCACCGACGATGCCGGAATGCTTCGCCTGCTTGCCCCTTACGCCGGTCACCGGCAGCGGGTTGTGCGCCTTATTCAGGAGGCGGGCATTCGCAAACCCAGGTATGGTGCGCGTATCAGTATTCCGGATTACCGGGATTTTTAACATACTGTGGAGCCGGTACCGTAAAAAGTACCGACTCCACACGCATAAACCGCCCTTCACCGGGCGGGTTTATCACCTAACTATCTCTATGATGAAATGGCTAGTTCTGCTCTGCAGTTGCCATTTCTTCACGAACCTTATCCATATCGAGTTCGCGGATCGAAGTAATCACCTGCTCGAACTGGGACTCATTGAGCGCGCCGGGCTGGGAGAAGACGAGAATACCGCCGCGGAAACCCATAATGGTGGGAATGGAGGTAATGCCTGCGGCCTGTGCCAGCTGACTCTGATCCTCGGTATCCACCTTGCCGAAGACGATATCGCTGTACTTCTCGGAGGCTGCCTCGTAGACGGGAGCGAACTGCTTGCAGGGACCGCACCAGTCTGCCCAGAAATCAAGGAATACGATATCGTTGCCCTCGACAGTCGAGGTAAGGTTCTGCTGGGTGATTTCAATAGTAGCCATGGAGATAACGCTACACCTTGCACGTGTATTGCGCTAATTTTTCACTCACAGACTAACAAATAGTTTAAAGGGCGTCATAAACCCTATCTTTTTGCCGTGAGCGGGCATTTTTGCCGGGTGCGCGAAGGTACCACATGCAAAGAACCCGGCTACCGAAGTAACCGGGTTCTTTATTAATGTGGCAGATGAGGGATTCGAACCCCCGTAGGCTGTGCCAGCTGATTTACAGTCAGCCCCCTTTGGCCGCTCGGGTAATCTGCCGAACTAGCTAGGCTAGAAGTTCGCTCAAGCGAACAGAGACTACTGTACAGGTTTTTAATGAACTTGTGAAGCCAGAGCCTAGCTTTGTGACGAATACAACTTTTTGGGCTGTTTTTCGTTTTCGGAGGCTGTTTTTCAGGCGAGTTTACAGGTCGCCATCCTGCTCCATCAGAAGCGTAATTTCCAAATGCTCAAGATAGCGTAGCGCCTGTTCAACTGTGCACATCTCGCTTCGAATCTCACGAGCAAGATCGCGCCGCACTCCCTCGAAGCGGGCAACGAGTTTGGGATCTGTCAGCGTTGAGCCGATTCCCTCGAAGGCAGGAGGCTCAACAACATCCGAAGAATCTTCGCTCTGAACCGCATCCACTCGCTCTGCCTCGGGGATGTTCTCAGGTTCAGAACCAATCGAACTGTAGAGGTCAAGGAACAGCAGGGTTTCAGCATCGCGAGCTTCTTCGCGATTCACACTGCCGGTCGTTGACGAGTATTGTGTAGCCATGTTTCCATTCTGAAGACCCAAGGTTAACAACAGCTGAGAAACGCATCAAAGAACCTGAAAATTATCTGTGAGCGCAACAGAAAACAGGTATTCTATGAGGGACAGATACCGTCGTATTCCGCACAAACACAACGAAAGGACATAGGTTTATGGCAAGCGAATCTTCTTTCGATATTGTCTCAAAAGTTGATAAACAAGAGGTCTCCAACGCCCTGCACCAAGCACAAAAAGAGGTTTCGCAGCGCTACGATTTCCGCGGTGTCGGTGCTGAGATCGACTTCTCGGGCGAGAAGATTCTCATTAAGGCAAACGCCCAGGAACGAGCTCTCGCGGTGCTCGACGTTTTTCAGTCAAAGCTCGTCAAGCGCGGTATTTCGCTAAAGTCTCTGTACGCAGGCGACCCCTACGCTTCGGGCAAAGAGACCCGCATCGAATGCTCCATCAAGGAAGGCATCGCACAGGATCAGGCTAAGAAGATTTCCAAACTGATCCGCGATGAAGGGCCTAAGGGTGTGAAGGCTACGATTCAGGGCGATGAGCTGCGTGTGTCCTCGAAGTCTCGTGACGATCTGCAGAGCGTGATTTCACTACTTAAAGGTGCAGATCTTGACGTTGATCTGCAGTTCGTGAATTATCGCTAGATACCCCTGCTGTGCACGTAGCATCAGTGCACCATTTGTTTGTCTTATAGATGAAAGGCGGGGCGGTTACCAAAACTGGTAACCGCCCC
>ERZ773049.2308-NODE-2308-length-10492-cov-4.768420_pt1 | contig 10492 bp, 8 predicted proteins | sample MGYA00580633_ERZ773049 | MGnify/ENA primary metagenome ERZ773049 (study PRJEB29015, sample SAMEA2737991) | human oral metagenome | biome: human oral; feature: human-associated habitat; material: dental | place: China | collected 2066 ... | reverse complement strand
CCCGCTGCGGGTGCTGGCGCACCCTGCGAGGGAGGGGGCATATCGGTGGTTTTTCGCCGCTTCAGCGCGAGAAGCGCCGTATGCCATTTACATACACTTGAGCGCCCGATGTGTATGTAAACAGGGTTGGGTTTTGTCGCGCTGCGGGTGGCTTGCTGCCCCCACCCCGGGTTTCCACGAAAAATGCGACCGCATTTTTCGTGTCGGCAATGATTTCGCCTTACGCTTGTCGTATCGGGCAGGTTGATTGGTCGGGGGCAGTTCGGCGGGGGTCCGGGCTTTTGTTCCTGTATTTGGCAGCAATGTGCGGTGCGCGTTCATCTTCACCCCTCAATGTCCATCGGGGGCGGTAATGCCCGCTGCGGCGAGTACGCCTTCCATGCGGGCGCTGCGTGAGCCTTTGACCAAGACCACTGTGGCGGGCGCGGCGGCGAGGTGGGCGGCGAGCGCCTGTCCGGCGGCGGCGGTGTTCAAAAAGGGGCGGGCGGCAGGGAAGGCGGCGAGGTATTGCTCCGCCAGTCCCGTACCGACTGCCCAGAAATCGTCAATGCCGCAGGCGGCGGCGTAGGCGGCGACGTCGCGGTGCAGTGCCGCTTCTTCCGCCCCCAACTCGCCCATGGCGCCTGCGATAATCAGCGCGCGCGGCGCGGCGGCGAGGACGTCTATCGCCGCCTTGAATGAGGCGGGGTTGGCGTTGTAGGTGTCGTCGTAGATGGTGTGCGCGCCGACGCGGATGGCGGCGAGGCGCGACTGTTGCAGGGCAAGGCCGTTCAGCGTTGCCTGCATTTGCGCACCGGTAACGCCGGCGAGGCGGGCGGCGGTGCAGGCGGCAAGAGCGTTCATAACGTTGTGCCGTCCTGCCAACTGCCATTCCACCGGGTAATCGGCGCCATCGACGTGCAGCACAAAGCAGCTGCCGTCAACGGCGAGGTCGTGCGCCGTGACGTCGGCGTCGAGGTTGAGGGAAAAGGTGTATTGCGCGCGGTCGCGGAATTGATCTTGCCAGCGCGCGGCGGCGGGCAGGTCGAGATTGAGGACAATGGCGCCGTCGCTGTAGGCGTAGATTTCGCTTTTCGCGGCAATCACCCCTTCGAGCGAGCCGAAACCGGCAAGGTGCGCCGGGGCAACGTTGGTGATGAGCGCCACATCCGGACGGGTAAGCGTCGCCAGCCGCGCGATTTCGCCGGGGTGGTTCGCGCCCATTTCAATCACCGCAAAGCGGTCTTCGTCGCGCAGGCGCAGCAAGGTGAGCGGCACGCCGATGTCGTTGTTCAGATTGCCAATAGTGGCGAGGGTCTGCCCGCGCGTTTGCAGCAGGCGTTGCAGCATTTCTTTCGTGCTGGTTTTGCCGTTGCTGCCAGTGATGGCAAAAAACTGCGCCTGGCAACGCGCGCGGCGGTCGCGGGCGAGTGCTTGCAAGGCGGCGAGGGTGTCGGCGACGACGATTTGCGGCAAATCTACCTCTGGCTGGTGCTCGGCGACGATGGCAGCGACGGCGCCCTGCCCTTGCGCGGCGGCGAGGAAGTCTTCACCGCGAAAATTGGCGCCACGCAGGGCAACGAAAAGTTCGCCCGCGCGCAGGTTGCGGCTATCGCTGCTGACGTCGAGCGCCTGAAAATCGGCGCCGTAATGGACGCCGTCGCAGAGGGCAGCGATTTCAGCGGCGCTGAGCGGGGTGTTTAGTGGTTTTGCAGCCATGCGCGCACGGTTTCCTGGTCGGAATAGTGGTGTTTGGTGGTGCCGAGGATTTGGTAGTCCTCATGCCCTTTGCCGGCGATGACCACGGCGTCGCCCGCCTGTAATTGCGGCAGGACGAAGCGGATGGCTTCTTCGCGCGGCCGCTTAATCCAGGCTTTTTCGCGGTTGCCCATGCCGCGCAGGCTGTCGGCGATGATGTCTGCCGGGTTTTCGGTGCGCGGGTTGTCGTCGGTGATGACAACGACGTCGGCGTTGGCTTCGGCGGCTTGTGCCATCAGCGGCCGTTTGCCCCGGTCGCGGTCGCCGCCGCAGCCGAAGACGCACCACAGTTTGCCCGGCACATGGGCGCGCACGCCTTGCAGGATGTTGGCAAGCGCCGCCGGGGTGTGGGCGTAATCAACGATGGCAGCGGCGCCGTTGCCGAGGCCGATGCGCTCGGCGCGGCCGGGCACGCCGTGCAACGCGGCAAGTTTTGCCGGGATGTCTGCCAACGGCACACCGAGGGCGAGCAGGCAGGCGGCGGTGTTCAAGAGGTTGTCCACGTTGAAGCGGGCGAGCAGGCCGCTCTGGATGGCGACCTGCTGCGCATCATGCGCGAGGGTATAGGCGATACCGTCGGGACTTAACTCGATGTCGCGCGCCTGCAGGGTGATGGCGGCGCGCGGGTGGCTGTTGCCGTGGCTGCTGACGGCGATGACGCGCGTGTCGGCATGGACGCGGTTTTCGTCAAGCAGGCGGCGGCCGTGCGCGTCGTCGATATTGATGACGGCGACGGGCAGCGGACGCGCAAATAAGCTGGCTTTGGCGAGGAAGTAGTCTTCCATGTCGCGGTGGTAGTCAAGGTGGTCGCGGCTCAGATTGGTAAAGACGCCGATGTGGAATGCAATGCCGCCGACGCGGTGCTGCGCGAGGGCGTGTGAGGATACTTCCATCGCCACCGTCTGCACGCCGGCGTCGCGGTACTGCGCGAGGTGCTGTTGCAGGCGCAGCGGGTCGGGGGTGGTGTGGCTGGCAGGTTCCAGCGCATCCAGCCTGCCGTAGCCGATGGTGCCAAGCATCGCGCCGCCGGTGGCTTGCGCGAGGAAGTGGACGAGCGAGCTTTTGCCGTCGGTGCCGGTAACGCCGATGACGTTGAGCGCTTTGGCGGGGTGGTCGTAGAAGCGCGCGGCGATTTCGCCGAGGTGTGCGCCGAGCTGCTCGCAGGCAATGGCGCCGGCGGGCGGGTTGGCATAGGGCGGTTCGTAAACGATGGCGGCGGCTTGCAAGCCGTCGCGGTAGTAATCCAGTGCGTGATGCGTTACGCCGCGCGCGGCGAGCCACAAGGTTTCTGCGGTTACGGCGCGCGAGTCGCTGGCAAGCGCCGCGATGGGGCGTGCGTCGGCGGTGGCGAAGCCATGCAGCAGTTCATTCAGTGTCTTCGGCGATTTCATGCGGGGGCGCTCCGGCAGAGTCGTTGTCTTCAAAGAGGGCGGCATCGGCGACCAGGCCGATTTCGCCGGATTTGGCGATTTTGTCGGGCAGGACGCCGAGCATTTTCAGCGACCAGTCGGCGATTTTGGAAAACGGCGGCGCAGCGACGAGACCGCCGTAGTAGTCGCTGCCTTTCGGGTCATCGACGACGACCACCATGGCGATGCGCGGCTCGTGTGCCGGGGCGTAGCCGGCGAAGATGGCGCGGTAGTTTTTTTCGGCATAGCCACCGCCCTTGCGCACTTTGTGCGAGGTGCCGGTTTTGCCGGCGACGGTGTAGCTTTCGGTGTTGGCGCGTCGCCCGGTGCCGCCGTCGCTGACCACCGCTTCCAGCATTTTCTGCACCGCTTTCGCGGTTTTTTCGCTCATGACGCGCGTGCCTTGCGGCGGTTCTTCGACTTTGAGCAGCGAGAGCGGCATGGCGACGCCGTTGTTGGCAACGGTGGCGTAGGCGTGCGCCAGTTGCAGCGCACTGCTGCTGACGCCGTAGCCGAAAAAGGTGGTGGCGTAGTCGAAGGCGCTGATTTTTTCGGTGTGCGGCAGGTGACCGCGCTGTTCGGCGGGGAAGCTGATGCCGGTTGGCTGGCCGAAGCCGAGGTTGGTCATGAATTCGCGGTATTTTTTGCGCGGCATGCGCTCGCTAATCATCGCCATGCCGATGTTTGAGGATTTGCGGATGATGCCGATGGTGTCCTGCGTGCCGTAGTTGTGCACGTCGCGCACGGTGTAGCGCCCCATTTTGTAGGTGCCGTTGGTGCGGAAGCTGGTTTTCGGGGTAATAACGCCCGCTTCCAGGGCGGCGGCAACGGCAAGCGGTTTCATGGTTGAGCCTGGCTCAAAGGTGTCGGTAATGCTGCGGTTTTTCAAGAGTTCGGCGCGGCGCTCGGCGAGGACGTTGGGGTTACCCGCCGGCAGCGACACCATCGAGAGTATTTCGCCGGTTTTGACATCCACCATCACCGCCGTAACCGCTTCGGCGCGGGTTTCGTTCATGGTGTCTTGCAGCACTTGGTGGGTGATGTACTGGATGCGCTTGTCGATGGAAAGCTGCAACTGTGTTCCGGCAGAGGCAGGCCGCACTTCTTCGACGACGCGCAAGGCGCGCCCGGCGCGGTCTTGCAGCACTTTCACTTTGCCCGCCTGTCCGGCCAGCCAGTTTTCGTAGAGTTTTTCCAGCCCTTCCTGGCCTTTGTCTTCAACGTCGGTGTAGCCGATGATTTGCCCCATGATTTCGCCGGAGGGGTAGAAGCGCTTGTAGCCGTTTTCGCGGCGCAGGCCGGGGATTTTCAAATCGAGCGCTTCGTTGGCGATGCTCGGCGGAATCTGGCGGCGCAGGTACATGAATTGCTGGTCGGCGCGCGCCGCCAGTTCGTCGTAAAACTTGGCGAGGTCTTCATCCAGAAGCGTCGCCAGCGGGCGCAGGGTTTCGTATTGGTAGCGCAGGCGCGCTTCTTCTTCGTTACCGCTGTTCGCCCAGGCGCAATCGACGCTGTACGCCTTGTCCGTCTGGCAGGCTTCGCGCAGGCGGTCAAAATCGCCGTTCAACGTCGCCCACATGCGCAGCGGGTCAATGATGAGCGTGCTCACCGGGGTGGAAATGGCGAGCGGCTCGCCTTCCCGATCCAAAATCATGCCGCGCAGCGCGTCTTCCGTCTGAATGCGCAGACTGCGGTCATAACCGCGCTTGGTCAGCGTGTCCGCCGTGGTCACTTGCAGGCGGACGAGCTGAATCACCAGCCCCAGTGTCAGCAACGCCAAAAAGCCCACCACAACATTGCGGCGGGCAGTGGCACCATAGCGGGAAGCGGAACGCGCCACGGCTCAGTCCAGATAAACCACTTGCGTCGCCTGCGGCATATGCATATCCAGTCCGTTGCGCACCGCATGGTCAATCACGCTGTCATCCGCCAGCATCTTCTGCTCCAGCAGGAGTTGCGTCCATTCGGCGTTAATCTGGTCACGGGTTTTCTTCAGAGACTGCACCTCATTGACGAGATTGCTCTGCTCATGGGCGAACTTCGCCGCCTTGACCCCGCTAAAACAGACACCGCAAAGCAGCACTGCCAGAATTAACATCATTATTTTCATACCTTTACTGCCTTTCTCAAACGTGCGCTGCGACTTCTCGGATTGTCCGCCACTTCCCTGGCGGACGGCTTGACCACGGGCGGAACCAGTCGCAGCAACGGGTTCACCCGGTCGAATGCCGACGGAATCTCCGCCGGCAGGGGCGCGCCTTCGTGGGCGCGAACAAAACGCTTCACCAGCGCGTCTTCCAGTCCATGAAAGGTAATCACCGCCAGCACCCCGCCGGATTTCAGCAAACGGGTGGCAGCGACAAGACCGCGCTCAATCTCGCCGACTTCATCATTGACGGCGATGCGAATCGCCTGAAAAGTCTGCGTCGCCGGGTGAAAACCGGCCTTGTGCAACTTGCGCGGCACCGCATCAGCGACCACCGCCGCCAAATCCAGCGTGGTGCGCAACTTGCCGCGTGCCGCCATCACCGCGCGCGCGATGCGTTTCGCCACCGTGTGCGGTTCCCCGCCCCAGTCGCGGATGACCCGCGCCAGCGTCGCCTCATCGGTCGCCGCGAGCCAGTCGGCCGCCGTAATGCCGCTTTCATTGTCCATGCGCATATCGAGCGGCCCTTCCTTGGCAAAAGAAAAACCGCGCGCCGCCTGGTCAAGCTGCGGCGACGACACGCCAAGATCGAGCAAAACGCCGTCGAGACTGGCCGCTGCCACGTCTGCAAATGCCGACGCCATTGCGGAAAACGGCGCGCGCGCGAAATGAAAGCGCGGATCGGCAACCGCCGTGGCGGCAGCGGCTGCCTGCGGGTCGCGGTCGAGCGCATACAGCCGCCCTGCCCCGCCGAGCGCGGCAAGAATGGCGCGACTATGCCCGCCACGACCAAAAGTGCCGTCGAGATAGACACCATCCTCACGAATGGCGAGTGCCTGCACCGCTTCGTGCAGGAGCACCGTGGTGTGTTCACTCATATCGCCAGCGTCTCCAGCGCGCCGTTCAGATCCAGCCCGTCCGCGCGCAACGCATCGGCATCCTCAACGTTGATCGCATCCCAGGCTTCCTGGCTCCACAACTCAAACTTGTTGCCCATGCCGCTCATCACCACCTTCTTGTCCAGCCCCGCGCGCTGGCGCAGCGGCGGCGGGATGAGAATGCGCCCGGTGCTGTCCAGCTCGCATTCGGCGGCGTTGCCCATGTAAAGGCGCTTCAGCCGACGGATTTGCGGGTCAAAGCTGGGCAGTTTCACCAGCTTCTCCTCCACCTGCTGCCATTCCGGCAGCGTATAAAGCAGGAGCTGGTTTTCCAGATCGGTGGTCAAAATCAGCACACCTTCGCTCTCCGCCTCAAATTGCGCGCGCACCTTGGCCGGGACGGAAAGCCGTCCCTTGGTGTCGAGCGAAATATGGTAGATACCGCGAAACATGGTATGGGTGAGCCGGGTGAGTTATGGTCTGTTGCACAATTTCCCACATTATACCCCGTGTCATCTTTAGAAAAAAATTACGTAATAAATTATCCATGCTTGTTCGCAAAATCGCGTTATACCTGCATTACTGTTGGGCGATATTTCTGGCATTTTATTGATGCAGAAACAACAGGATTGGCGACTTTCTCCGCAGCCGGTGCAATAAAGTGGGGAAAGTGAACGCATCGGCGTTTTTGTCTGCGCCGTGCAAGGGCGACATTGGGAAAAACCGCGCGGCAGGCGTCCTTTCCCGTCCGCTTCCACTTAATGTTGCAGAAAAGGTTTGCAGAAGCGGCAGTATCCGCGCAGCTAAAGCCATCCGCTGTTTTTTCGTGTGATTCTTTGTGTTTTTTTCAGCACTTTCGTTTAGCGACGAGGATGCGCTGTTTATCCGCGCACGCAATAAAAAACCCGCTGGCGCGGGTTATGCGGCTTATTTGTCGCGGTAGGGATTGGCCTTGTCGCGGTAGCTGATGCGCACCGGGGTGCCATACAGTTTGAAGTGTTCGCGGAAAAATTTGCTTAAGTATGTGGTGTAACTCGCCGGGACGTTCGTGGTGCGGGTGCCGTGGATGATGATGTGCGGCGGGTTGCGTCCGCCCTGGTGCGCGTATTGCAGTTTGATGGAATGCCCCTGCACCAGCGGCGGCTGGTGGCGGTGGTAGGCGGTTTGCAGCGCTTCGGTCAGTTTGTTGGTGGAGAGTTCGGCTATCGCCGCGCGATAGACTTTTTTCACCGCGGGCAGGATCTGGCGGATGTTGCTGCCGTGCAGCGCCGAGATGTAGAAGACTTCGGCGTAATCAACGAAGTGCAGTTTGCGCTCGAACTGGCTGCGGATGGCTTTTTTCTGTTCATCGTCCAGGTGATCCCATTTGTTGATGGCGATGATGAGGGCGCGGCCACGGCGGGTGATTTCGCCGAGCAAATGCGCGTCCTGCTCGCTCACGCCTTCGTGCGCGTCCAGCATGAGGATAACGACGTTGGCGCGCTCAATCGCGTCCAGCGTTTTGACGATGGAGAATTTTTCGATTTTGTCGCTGACCCGCGACTTGCGCCGCACGCCTGCGGTGTCTATCAGGGTGAAGCGGTCACCGTGCGCGTCTTCATAGGGAATGGCAATGGCATCGCGCGTCGTCCCCGCGACGGGGCTGGCGACAAGGCGTTCTTCGCCAATGAGGCGGTTGAGCAGGGTCGATTTGCCCGCGTTGGGGCGGCCAATGACGGCAAGGGCAATGCCTTCTGCTTGCGCCTCCGCCCCGTTATCTTCGCCGAAATACGCGGCGTCGGGCGATTCCAGCAGGCGAGCAACGATGCGCTGCGCCAGTTGTTGCAGGCCACGGCGGTGTTCGGCGGCGATGGCGAGGGTGTCCGGGATGCCCAGCGCGTAGAAGTCGGCGAGGATGAGGTCAGGGTCGGCGAAGTCGGTTTTGTTTACCGCGAGGATGACCGGCTTCTGGCTGCGGCGCAGCTCGCTGGCGATGGTTTCATCCACCGCGGTCAGGCCGTCGCGGCCATCGACGACGAAGACGACGACATCGGCTTCTTCCACCGCCGCCCGCGCCTGTTTGTCCACGCGGCGGTCAATCTGGTCTTCTTCGTCGCGCAAGAGGCCGCCGGTATCGACGATGCGGCAGGGCATTTCCCCCAGCCGCGCTTCGCCGTAGTTGCGGTCGCGGGTGAGGCCGGGGGTGTCGGAGACGAGCGAGTCGCGGCTGCGGGTGAAGGCGTTGTAGAGGGTGGATTTGCCGACGTTCGGGCGGCCAACGAGGGCGATGAGCGGCTTGCGGCGGGCGGGGATTTCGGTTTCGGGGGTCATGGGGTTTCGGGTTGGTGTTGGCTGGTTTACATACAGGGTAGCGGGGTTGGTGTATGTAAATGGCGGCGACTATTGGATCTATTGGGTTACTTCCCCGCCGACAGGCTTTGCGCCTTTTCAATCAGCGCAATCAATCCGGCGCGTTCACCGTGGGGGTCTTCGCCTTTGGCGGATTGGGCGAGGCGGAGGATGCCCGCCCAGTCAAGCGCGCCGTTTTGTTCGCTGTCTTTCAGCGCTTGCGCGTAACTGGCGGCGGCAATGGCAAGGCGGGTGGAGGCATCGGCATCTTCAAGCGGGATGCTGCTTGCCATAACGGGCTGTTCCAGCGGTTGCCGCTCGCCGTCATCGGCGTCTTTGTAACGCAGGTTGAGCCAACCATATTCGTTTGCCTTGTCGCCGGCAAGTGGCTGCTGATAGCGGCTTGCAACGCCCCAATAAGGTTTTTCCTGCGGGGTGATGGCATAGAGGGCGGTAACGCTCCCGCCCGCACCGATGTCGCCTGCGTTTTCATCGTCGTTGTCGTAATAGTCTTCATGAAGCAGGCGGTTTTCGTAGCCAACAAGGCGGTATTCTTTGACGGTTTCCGGGTTAAATTCCACGCGGATTTTTACGTCGCGCGCGATGGTGGTGAGCGTCGGGGTAAGTTGGCGCACCAGCACTTTTTTTGCTTCGGCCTCGTTGTCAATGTAGTGATAGCTGCCGTTATCTGCCTTGTCTGCCAGCGTCTCCAGCAAGGCATCGTTGTAATTGCCCGTGCCGAAGCCGAGAATGGTGAGCCCGATGTGGTTGCCACGCTGGTCGCCGATATACCAGCGCAATTCCAAATTGCTGATGCCGCGGTTAAAGTCGCCATCGGAGGCAAGCAGGATGCGGTTAATGCCGTCCTCTTGGTAGTGTTCCCTGACAGCCTGGTAGGCCAGGTGCAGCGCGTCCGCCCCCGCGGCCATGCCATGCGGTCGCAGCGGCTTGAGGGCGGCGACGATTTTTTCTTTCTGGTCGCCAAATGTGGGCGGCAGCAATTCGCGCACGTCATCGGAGAAGGCGATGAGGGTGATGCGGTCGTCGGCGCGCAAGGCTTCGGCGAAATGGCAGACGGTTTTTTTCACCAGCGGCAGTTTGTCCGGAGCGTCCATCGTGGCGGAGGTGTCAATAAGGAAGACCAGGTTGGCGGGCGGGCGTTTTTCCGGGGCGAGGTCTGCCGCCCGGATGGCGATACGCAAGAGTTTGTCGTGTCTTTTCCACGGTGAATCCACTATTTGCGTGTATATGGCGAAGGGTTTGCCGTCCTGCGGTAGCGGATAGTCATAGTTGAAATAGTTGAGGATTTCTTCGGTACGCACTGCGTCCGCTGGCGGCAGACGGCCTTCGCGTGCAATCATGCGACGGACGTTGCTGTAACTGCCGCTATCAACGTCAATGCTGAAGGTGGAAACGGGCACATCGCTCACGCGCTGTACCGGGTTAGGCTCGTAATGCGCGTAATTTTCGGTTTTTTGCGGGGCGCTCTCTCCCGTTTTGACGACGATTCTGGGCATCATCCCGTACACATAGGACATGGAAGGACCGTAACTGCCGTTCGGATTTGATACGTCCGGAGAAAATGGATTGGGCGGATAGTGTCCGGCGACTAGACCACCATCCTGCGATACCAGCACCACTGGCGTATTGCCGGTGTGTTGGTCTGATGGCGCGGCATCAAGGTCGTCGCAGAGGCTGGCCGCGCGGGTGGTGCTGATGATAAGTAGGATGAGGGGGAGACAGCGGATTTTCATGAGATTTGGGGATTAGCATGGCGAGTGAGGTTTGACCCGCCATCGGAGTATTTGGTTTTAACGGTGGGGCAAGCCCCACCCTACGGTTGTTTGGCAATTTACATACACCTGGGCGCTCAAGGTGTATGTGGCGAATTTACAATTCAAGTGCAACAGCTACAAAAAAAGGCATCCATAAGCGATACTGCAAAAAACATCAAAACCTTGCAGGAGACCGCAAATGGATACCTACAGTCATAT
>ERZ773049.2307-NODE-2307-length-10496-cov-3.338761_pt1 | contig 10496 bp, 10 predicted proteins | sample MGYA00580633_ERZ773049 | MGnify/ENA primary metagenome ERZ773049 (study PRJEB29015, sample SAMEA2737991) | human oral metagenome | biome: human oral; feature: human-associated habitat; material: dental | place: China | collected 2066 ... | reverse complement strand
TATCTAATAAGGAAACTATCGGTGGAGTTCATGATAGTGTTGCTAATATAATAAATTTTGGTAATGAATATGCGACTGCATTAGATATAGCCTTAGGTCAAGCACAACAAAATATTGTAGTTGATAGCGAAGTTACTGCAAAAAAATGTATTGAGTATTTAAAAAAATCTAATAAAGGACGTGTGACATTTTTACCACTAAATAATATCAAAGCAAAATCAATTGCTAGTGATATTTACAGTGTTTTGGTAAAAGAAGAAGGTTTTATTAATATTGCAGAAAATCTAATAGAGGTAGATGCAACATATAAAAATATTATTTCACATCTATTAGGTCTTACGATTATAGTAGATAACATGGACAATGCCAATCGTATTGCGCGTAGAATAAATTTCAGGAATCGTATTATTACTCTTGATGGACAGGTTATAAATAGCGGGGGGTCTATTACTGGAGGAGCAATTAATAAAAATACGAACTCTTCTATTAAACATAAGGCAGAGCTAGATAATCTTGAGGATAACCTTCAGAAAATAAAAGATAAAGTATCTAAGCTAGAGGCTGAAAAAACTAAGTTAGAGACTAAACGAAAAGAGTCTGTAGAAAATATTGTAGAGCTGAAAAATGCTAAAGAACAAAATACTCTATATATAAAAGAACTTGAATTGGCTATAAATCATAAAAATGCAGAACTTGCTGACATAGCGGCTCATATCACATCTAATGAGAAGAAATTAGAGGTATATAGAACAGAAGACAATAATTTAGAAAATATATCAGAACTTACAGATGGACTTAAAAAAATTCGTGAAGAATTAACTATTTTGAATAAGAAAATAGAAGAAGAAACTGCTAAAAAACAAAGTGCACAGAGTGCAGAAGAGTTATTTGTTGAGAAAATAGCAGAGCTAAAAATAGAAAAATCTAAATTAGAAGAAACTCTAAAACATATAACGGAAAGCATTGGAAATTATCAAAGCGATATTGATGATGTATGTAATCAAATAGAAAGGTTAGAAGCTTCTAAAAATATAGAAAACCTTAGTGCAGAAGATGAAAAGAATATTCTTGAAAATAATACAAGGTTAATTAGTCACTGTGGTGAAAGGTTAGATGTTTTGAAAAATCTTTTATCAGATTTAGATGCCGAAAAAACTGGTCTTTTCAAACGCGAAAAAGAAATTACTACATCACAGCAATATAGTAATGAAGAATTACGTTTGAAAATTTCAGAGTGTGAGAAATTAACAGTAGCTCAGACGAAGATTGAAGTTAAGATTGATGAGTATTTGGAAAACTTAGTTACTAATTATAGTGTGACCTATGAAAGTGTTGCTCACAAATTAACTGAAGAACTAATCACAGAAGTGCCTTCATATAAATCAGATGTAATTAGATTGCGTCGAGCTATAATGGAGTTAGGAAATGTTAACCTTAATGCCATCGAAGAGTTTAATGAAGTAAAAGAACGTTATGACTTCTACAATGAACAGATTACAGATCTAGTAGAGGCTAAAGCTAAACTAGAAGAAACCATTGCAGAAATCGATAAAGAAGTAAAAGAAAGAGCAGTCATGTTCATAAAAGATATAACATCTGTACTTGCGAATAAAAACGCAATAATTCTTAAAAGAATACTAGGACTTAGCAAATTAAAAAAGGAGGAAAAATAATATGAAAGGTATGTTAGATTATATTCACAAGAAAGCTTTAAAAGAAACTTATAACGCTATATTTGAACTAGAGGACGACTCTGCTGAAAAAGCAAAGTCTTTAGAAACTCCTGTATTACAAGAGGATATAGACAATATGCGTGCTTATATCTCTGCTAAATGTATTGACTCAGATGACATAAACATGATGTTTCTGTTCATAAGAAGGGAACTTGAAAACTATAAAAAGAATAATGAGTTAAATGAGAGAATACTTATAATCTTAAATACTCTTATGGTAGAAAACTACAGAAAGGCTACTAATTTCATCTTAGAAGAAATATTTCATATAAAGCATGTAGACGATGTTATAGAAAAAGCATTCAGAGAACTGTATGATTATACAGTAGCTTATATGAACGATGAAACTGATGCTATTGAAGTAAATAGCGATAATAAAGCTTTGTATATGGAGCACAGAGATGTAATATTTGATACTATGTCAGATAATACATTTAAGACATTTATGAAAATAACAGGAATAGAACTAATATAAGAAATGGGGGTTATTCCCCCATTTCATTTAACACACGAGATGATTAAGAAACTAGGAGGAAATCATAATGAAACGTGTGATATTAAATAAAGAAACCCGTGCTAAACTTAGGGAGAAATACCCAATAAAGCACACTGAAATAAAAGAGAATATTAGGAATAGAGCAATAGAAGATGAGCTAAAAGATAATGTGCTATCGTATTCTATGTCTGTAATTCTTGATAGAGCGATACCAAAACTTCAAGACGGACTGAAGCCAGTACAAAGAAGAATACTACATGCTATGAGAGATGTAACTACTGAGAGAAAGTCCGCAAGGGTTGTAGGAGAAGTTCTAGGTAAATATCATGCTCATGGAGACAAAAGTGTGTATGACGCTATGGTAAGGCTTATACAACCATTTAAGATGTACGTTCCTTATATAATAGGACAAGGAAATTATGGTTCTTTAGATGCCGACGATGCTGTTGCGGCGTACAGATATACACAAGTAGATAGAGATAAACTTAGTGATTTAATATTCTACACGCACAATCAATTAGGAATAAAATATCGAGATAACTACGACGGTACACTAAAAGAACCTGTGTGTCTTGCACCGCTTATACCTATGCTACTTGTAAATGGTGCTATAGGAATCGCAGTAGGTATGGCAACATATATACCAACACATAATCCATATGAGGTTATGAATGCTTATGAGGCATACATAAAATGCGAGCTTAAAAATGACAATATAAGAAAGTATTTAAAAGCTCCGGACCCAGTAGTTCCTTGCTATGTTATAGATAGGGACGGAATAGATAGAGCATACAAAACAGGTTCAGGAAAGTATCACTGTATGAGTTACTACCATATAGAAGATGATACTAGAGGTAAGAAGAAAATAGTATTCACTTCAGTATTACCAAATAGATATAAAGACAACGATATACGTTCTTTAGTAGAAAAATGCCGTGACCAGAGAAATCCGCTATCTCAAATGGTTGCAGATATTGCAGACGAATCATCTAAAGAGGGTATAAGAATAGTTGTAGTTATTAAGAAAGACGTAAAAGTAGAAGATGCTATCGAAGCATTAATAGCCGCAAGATTTTGCTACGATAGTTTTACTATATCTATGAGAGTTATAGATGGTGGAAGACCTTTAAAGATAGGAATTATGGATATCATGAAAAGATTCCATAAAGCTAATATAAGTACATCAGAAAATCATTTATACGCACTAAGAGCGAAGAAAGAACAAAGATTACATATCTTAGACGGACTAGAGATAGCTGTAAGTAACTATGACACAGTAATAGCTATTATAAGAAAGGCTAAGGATAAGCAATCTTCTATAGAAGCTCTTATAAAGAAATATAAGATAGATGAAATTCAAGCTACCGCAATCTTGGATACAAAACTTATATCTCTTGTAAATAAAGGAGATTCTATAAAGGAAGAAAGAAAAGTTATCAAAAATGAAGTAAAAGAAATTAATCATAATCTTAAAGATATAGATGGCTATATCTTGGGACTTCTGGGAGAATTAAGAACCGCACTTAAGCCTTATAGCAAGAGAAGATGTAAGATTATAAAGGAAATCCCAAAAACACCACTTTAGAACGATTTAAAGGGGGTTTGAACTAATGGACGACTTGATGGAGTTTGATGAGTTAAAAGATGGATTCATGGAAGAAGTTAAGCAAAGTTTCGATAGTGTTAGGTCCGCAACTGACAATATAGAGATAGCTAACTATAGAACTTTTAGGAATACATTAAATGGATACGCAACAGGCAATATCATTCAGTTCTTAGATTATATGAAGCAAGAAGACTTCTTGACAAGACAAGGGTTTTGTCAAGATTTCTTAGCTTCTCTAAATGAATTAATATCTGATTATTTTTTCATTGAATTAAGACCTGATGATATATATGAGCTATGGAGAATATATGAGTTATACGTTATAAGAAGATATGATACTATAGCAAGAGTTCTTATTCATTATATGAGTGAGAAGTTTACATTTGATGAGATTAATAAACCTAAGATAAAAGCTGAAGATTTAGCAAAAGAGCTACTTTCTAAGATAAAAGATAATATAAACTTAGAAGAAGCTTTTGATGATTGGTACTTAGATAAGTGTAGAGGGTTTCACGATAATGTATTTTTTGAAACACCAAGACAAAACTTCTTTGAAAGTTTTTTCTATAATACACCACATGAGATAGAAGAGTTTACAGAAAATGAAACTATTATAAGTTACATAAAATCTCATATAATTAATATGAGACTTAAAATACAACAAGAGAAGAATAAATAAGGAGGATTAAAAATGAGCAAGAAAATTGACACAAAGAACTTTGATAAGCAAAAAATGATTGAATGGAGAAAGAGAGTAGGAGTAGGACCACTTATGTGGGCGACTACTATAGATAATGCTAATGATAAGATAAATAAACTTACAGCAGAGAAAAAAGAAAAAGAAGCATACGATACAAAAATAGATGTAGAAAGAAGACTATGTATAGTTGACACAAATGCTATTCTTGCTATGAGTAAAAGCTCATTAGAATACGATAGAAAACTTGCTAAAAGAAAAGCAAACTATGTATTTGTAGATTTAATAAGACTTGCAACGTCTGAATTTGAAACTCCAGCAGAAATGGATAACTCTGGACTTAAGACTTTATATTCGAACTATAAAGCTATTAAATCTATACAAAAAGAACATGAAAATTCTATTATACCAAAACTTAGAGCTTTAGGAAAATGTCTTTACACATTAGCTCACAACGAAGGACAAGATATAAATGAGATAGGACTTACTCTAGCTGATATAGATAGAATTATAGAAGCTAAAAAATTCACAGGACTTACTATAACTGAAGGTAAGACTGAAGAAGAAAAGAAAGCTATATATGAAGATACAAGAGTTGCAGAATTTATAGATAAATGTAAAGAACCTGTCGACTTTATAGGGTATGACGATTTAAGAGAAAACGGACAATTTAAAACTACAATAGAGCTAAAAGACTTATTAAGAGTCGCTGAGTATTTAATGGAGTCTAATGTGGGACTTATTACTTTAGAAGATATACAATCAGGAATAGAAGGACTTGCATCTCAATTCATATTTATATGGAACGGATATGACCTTGCAAATACTGTAGATATAGCTCATGGTATCTTAAAAGGACAAATTGGAGCTCTTGATTTATCAAAAGAAAACTTCAATGTTGAAGGAGTAGATACAAATATACAATCTATAAAAGATGCTGATACTTTACTTAAACTTTTAGACACAGCTCAAAAGTATATAGTAAATGATTTAAGAAAAGAGACTCTTACACCAATCTTAAGAAGATTTAAGAAATTCAATAGAAATGTACCAGTTGAAAAAGACGGTATAGATTTAGTAACGCCTGTTGCTGATACATTCGACGGATACTTAGATACATATATTAAAATCGCTGTACCGTCTATAAAAGAGCTACACGATAGAATTGTATGTAACTACGGTGATAAAGTAGAAATGGAAGAAAAGGTTTATAATGATAAAGGAGAAGAAGAAATAAAGAAAGTATCTAAAGTTAAACTTAATACTAAAATGTGTATAGCTTCTATTATAACTTTATTATTCATAGACAGACTTTTACATATCCCTGATTTCTTAAGAGGAATAGAAGTTATATTTAGTGGATTTTTAGATTTAACGTCTGTTACTTGGGAAGCATTTGCTAAGAAATTAGATGAAGTTATAAATGCTATAGATTTCAACGTAGATGAAGCTATAGTAGAAGAGTATGAAAAACTTGCAAATATCAAAATAAAAGATTACTCTACCGAAGAAGTAAAAGAAGCTGTATGTGAAACTATTCCTAATAATTTAAAGGAAATAAAGGAAGGTTTAGAAAATGGGGATTTAGAAGTAGGACTAAGATACGTTGAGAATAGTAACGGTAAAATAAAAGTCACAGGTGCTGACGTGGTTACAGTTACAGATACTCTAAAGAAAACTGTAAAAAATACTCATGGTGAGGAAGTTCCTGTATTTGAAGGTGATAAATGTAATATCGCAGAAGAACTAGATAAAGGTAACGCTGTTGAAGTTGGAGAAGATGTATTTATAATTCCTCAAGATAAATCAAAAGAATACTAAATTTAAGGGCTTCGTGCCCTTAAATTACTATATAAAGGAGAGATATGGACTTCCATGAAGATATACGTATAAGACTTAAAAATATAAGAGAAAGTTTACAAAGGGAAAGAAATACAATATCTACTGTAGAGGATAAGGATAAGGTGAAAGATAATGGAAAGAAAAGAAGAAAGAAAAAGAGAAGAAAATGAATGTATAGAAATACAATATGAAAAATACGCTCAACCAGATAAAGGTATAGATGAAAAAGGATTTGATAGATACTGGGACGAGCAACATATGAAGGAACTAAAAGAAATATCAGAATTCTTTGGTATATATGTACCAAACTTATTTTCAATACACATTATAGGCGATAATGGAAAGCTAGTAAGATACGAGGCAGACGCATTTATAAATGGAAGAAAAGTTAAGCTTGTATTACCTAAGGATAACTTTAGTTCCGATGATTTATTACACGATGATAAATCTTCTGAGAACTATTCGACTTGTATTATGTGTGCTTGGGTATCTCTATATCTTGCAAGAGATAAAATGATGACTGATAGTGAGGCTAAAGAAAAATGTGAAATATTTAAAAACGCATTTGACGGTTTAAATAAGACACATAAAGATTTATTAAAGCCATTAAATGATAGCTTTCTTAAATTTATAAAGAGAGGTCAATAATATGTCAAGAAAAGTAAAAATAAGAGAAAAGAAAGTAGAAGATTATTGTGGTTATGATTTCTTTGGAGAAAGAGCGATTTCAAGAGCCATATTCTTATTAAATAAGATATATCAAAGAGATGTATACAAAAGATTTACAGAATATTTGGATTCTATGTTTGGAATAATGATGTATGATAATAAAGATGTAGTTGATTACAGCATATTCAGATATTTAGAAAAATGCTTTATAATATTTAAGAAATTAACCAATAACGAAAATCCTGTTATAAGAGATATATGTAAAGGTGTAGAATACAAGCTTGCAATTCTTAGAGAAAATTTAGACGTAAAAAATATATTTGTAGAATGTAATAATATGAATTCAGGTTTATACTTATCTCGTATATTTTTTGACAGATGGTTCTTTGATGAAGTTAATGTACTTGTAAGAACTGACGATAAGATAATATACGCACGTAATAGAAAAGACTTAAATATTATAGTAGAAGAAATTAAAGATGTAGCTAAATCACCTTATGATACATTTTATATGAATAATTGGAAATGGAAGTATCATTCTATATTAGAAGAAGAACTGAAGTTCTAGGGGGTTTGTGTTGTGAGCGATGCGTATATAGAAAAAGAGATATTAAAATATATAGGACAAATACAGGGAGTAGGTTACACCAAAGGACTCACTTATAAGGATTATAAGAAGAAACGAGATAGAATAGATAAACTGTATAGTGAACTTTCTAAAGAATATAAAAAGAAGAATCAAAAAGGACTGCACTTAATGTTTAAATTCTTAGATGAGTTTGAAGATAAGTACAATTTTAAACCTAGAAAACCTGTAAAGAGCTCAATAGAAGATATATTAAAAATGTGTGAAAGTTTATGCGAGGAGTGATAAGATGAAAGACGTAAAGGATTTATTAGAAGCATATAATAAACTTAGAAAACTTGAAGAAGTGACTATAGATATGACTAATTTCTTAAAAGAACAATACGAAAAACAAATGAAAGACATATCAGAATTCTATGAATGTTATATGATATCACCATATAAAGTAAAGCGTAATGTAACAGGGAAGCAGTATGCGTTTAAAGCATTTCTTAAAGGAGAAGAGGTTACACTTATATTAAGTGATTCGGAATACAATTTTGATGAACTAGCTAATGCTAAATCACTTGAATATTTTACTATGTGTATTACAGGTGCTTGGACTATACTTAGACTTGAAAAGGACGGTAAACTAACACCTGAAACATTCGGTACATCAATAATGCTTATGAATGACGCATTTAATATGATGAGTTTATCCCATCAGAAACTGAATAAAGACTTTAATAGAGCATTTAAAGATAAAGTAGAAGAGATTGATAAGAAATTAAATTTGAATAGAGAAAATTAAATATAACGGGCATTACGCCCGTTATATTCTACATTAAGAAAGTCTTTTTAATTGGTGTTGTTGGTGCATCTTTCTTTTCATTTAAAGATGATACTATCATAGTTTCTATATCATTTGTAGTAAGTGCTGTGAAACTGTCAGCTCTCATATTTATCTGCTTTACAGATAGCGATAAGAAATGCTCAGGATTTGTAAGTCTAACCATTTTAGATTTATCCTTTGGGTCACGAAGCATAGCAGCCACAGTATACTCATAAAAATAATCAGGAACCTTTATAGGAACGTTATTTCTTGAAGCATTCATAAGAGCATCATAAACGTGCTGATATTCTATATCTTCAAGTATTTGTCCTTGTGTGAATAGTGTATTCATCATTTCCTGATTTGATATAGATGATGTCATATTATTAGAACAGAATAAATCTCCGGGATTGTATTCTATTATATATCTATCATCTTCTTCTCTAAATCTTGTGAATTTAGTTTTAGAAGATATACATTGTATGACATCAAATGTATCAGACCCTGCATATATCTTTCCAAATAGCATAACTATTGGATTTGTATATGGGTCCACAAGACATCTTTTAGGAGTATGAAATAGAAAAGGTTTTACAACGTACCAGTTATCATCCTTATCATTAAATTTTATATATTCTTTAAATTCCATTTAAGCCTCCTATTATGTTGGTTGTACTTGCCAAAATCCCGCCATATCGCTTAAGTTTTTTGTAAACACATCCGTACTACTAGGTAAACGATTAAAGTATTTATAAATATGCGCATCATTATCCATAGAGATTATATTATACCGATTCCATTGCATACTTCCGGAAAATCCGGCAAGTCTTAGCGGTGGAAATAACCATCCTCCCTGTGCACAAATCAAATTAGTTTTTTCAGGATTTTGCCATCTGACACCACGTTCATAGTTTGCAGTATAAAAGCCATTAAAATCCATATATTTGTATGCAAATCTCGTATTAATATTTTTAAGTATAGGGAACTCACTATTTTTATAAACATATTGACAATTAAATATATTTGGTGGTAACATGTATATTTGCTCTCCGTTTGACGAATTTCTCTGATACATCATAAGTGGATTTCTTTTCGGAATAATAATCTTCACGGTAAAACTTTCAGAGTTTGTTATTTCTCTAGTACATCCAGTAGAATAATTTCGTTTTCCTTCACCGTATTTATTCTGTATAACTCCAATATTAAGGTCAGCTTTTTCTTGATTATTACAAGAATACATTCTTACTCTTATAAATCCTATCACATCCATATTATCAGAGAATATTTCTTCTACACCCTTTTGTCCAAATGCTACTCTTTGTATACAAAAATCGACATAAACTGTCGGATAATTCGGTAAAAGGTTATTCATAGAATATCCACCCACCATATTAACAAGCCACCGTCTGTAGTTTTCATCGGGGTTTGAATACGATGGAACTATCATAGCTCTTTGTAGACCGTATACCATATCTGCATGTATAAAATATCCGCTCAACGCCCTACCAAAGTTTATTGTATCATAAGTCGATTGACTCGCGTGGTCTTTCATAGCGGTTATTCTATACTTATACATGTGATTTCCACGTGAGTTTCTAACTCTTGAATATTCGGTATGTTCACCAGACTCTAGTAGTACGTTCCTATTCCGTTTATGTGTTGATATATCGTCCCATCTAACAAAATCAAATCCTCTTATGTTATTATGTGCTGTAATTCTCAAACCGATATCACCACCATCATTGTGGTCTTCATTAGCAAATATGTAATTTAATTTAAAATCTGACAATTTAGATATTTTATCTCTTCCGAATGAAACCTCTATTCCAAAGGTTCTTATAATACTCGCAATATCTTCATAACTACCACCACCTTTAAACTTATCCACGTATACCGGAAATAGATATTCGTGATATCTAGCCATACCCTTATCATTTATAGGTGATAAATCTAAGTCACATTTATATAGATATTCGTTATATGGTAGCTCGGAGTTAGCTATGAAATTATTCATCATAGATATATCATGTGATTTTATTTTTGTATACTTTCCGGG
>ERZ773049.2305-NODE-2305-length-10497-cov-16.027198_pt1 | contig 10497 bp, 10 predicted proteins | sample MGYA00580633_ERZ773049 | MGnify/ENA primary metagenome ERZ773049 (study PRJEB29015, sample SAMEA2737991) | human oral metagenome | biome: human oral; feature: human-associated habitat; material: dental | place: China | collected 2066 ... | reverse complement strand
AAACTTTATGCCAACTATGCCTTCTTCAAATCGCCTTGCTAGAAGGTGATAATGAAAAAGCGGAGCAATATGCAAGTAATCGAAGCGTCAAATCCTTTTTATCTCTAAAAATGGCAGATGTGCAAATGATTCAAGCATGGTACCAATTTAAAGTTAAGAATGATGTAGCTCAAGCTCGCAAGGCTATGAAAATTGCTAGACAGAAAATGAATAGTAGCCGGATGCTACAGGATGAGCAATGTTACTATGAAAACTGGTTAGCAGAGCTGGAAAAAGCATTAGTCGAAGGAGTCTAACATGGAAATCGAAATTACTGATTTTACAGGCTGCAAGATTGCCCTCTTTTGCGAGGATAGGATTTTAACTATCTTGCGGGATGATAAGGAAAATATCCCGTGGCCCAATACGTGGGAACTGCCAGGTGGTGGCCGTGAAGGGGACGAAAGTTCTTTTGAGTGCGCGGCGCGTGAAGTTTATGAAGAACTAGGCATTCATCTGACTGAAGATTGTCTACTTTGGAGTAAGGTTTACCCAAGTATGCTTTTTGAGGGGAAGGAATCCGTCTTTCTAGTTGGCAAGTTGGCTCAGGAACAGTTTGATAGTATCGTCTTTGGCGATGAAGGACAGGGCTACAAATTGATGAATATTGACGAATTTCTTGGCTCAGATAAGGTTGTGCCACAGTTGCAGGATAGAGTGAGGGATTATTTGGAGGAAGTAAAATGATTTTTACAATTGCAACAACTACACTAAATAAAGAAGTTAAACGCAAACTAAAAACTGGACAATATTCTAGGGAAGAAGCTAGATTCATTTATATAGAATATCTAAAGTTAAAAAAACAAAGGGAAAGTGGCATTAAAGTAGCAGGAATTTCTACGGCCGTTATCTGGGGGTTACTGTATGTTCTGTCTTTACAAGGTGAGAACACTCAACCACTTTCATTTTCAGTATATTTTTTATTATTGATACTGCTTGCAGGAGTTGTTCTATTTGTTTATTATCTTACGTTTGGTATTTTTAAACAGCAGATTCATAGCGCAATGAAAGAACACTATACAGATGTGATTGAAGAATTTAAGAAAAATAAGGAAGATTCAAAATGGAAACATGGCAAGAGTTAAAAGTTACAGTTAAGCGTGAGGGAGAGGAGCTGGTCTCTAACCTCCTGATTGAGCTAGGTGCTCAAGGTGTTGCGATCGAAGACAGCATGGACTATGTGGGAAATGTCGACCGTTTTGGTGAGATTTTCCCAGAGGTGGAGCAAGAGGAAGAAATCGTGGTGACCGCCTACTATCCTGAAACGGTTGATGTAGCAGTGGTTGAGGCAGACTTGCAGGCACGTCTGGCAGAATTGACAGATTTTATGGACTTGGGAGAAGTCAAGATGGGGACGACTGCCTTGGCTGAGGAAGACTGGGCAGACAACTGGAAGAAATATTATGAGCCAGCCCGTATCACTCATGACTTGACCATCGTGCCATCCTGGACGGACTATGAGGCGACTGCGGGAGAAAAGATTATCAAGCTAGATCCTGGTATGGCCTTTGGTACTGGGACGCATCCAACAACCAAGATTAGCCTTTTTGCCTTGGAGCAGGTCCTTCGTGGTGGTGAGACAGTAATCGATGTGGGAACTGGCTCAGGTGTCCTTTCTATCGCTAGCTCACTTCTAGGTGCTAAGGAGATCTTCGCCTATGACCTGGATGATGTGGCGGTTCGTGTGGCTCAGGAAAATATTGAGCTCAATCCAGGCATGGAAAATATCCATGTAGCGACAGGAGATTTGCTTAAGGGTGTGGAAATTAAGGCAGATGTCATCGTGGCTAATATCTTGGCGGATATTCTCATTCATCTGACTGAGGATGCCTATCGCTTGGTCAAGGATGAAGGTTATCTCATCATGAGTGGCATTATCAAGGACAAGTGGGAAATGGTGCGCGAGTCAGCTGAGTCAGCTGGTTTCTTCCTTGAGACCCATATGATTCAAGGAGAGTGGAATGCCTGTGTTTTCAAGAAGACCAAGGATATTTCAGGTGTGATTGGAGGCTAGCATGCAACAGTATTTTGTCAAAGGAAGTGCTATCTCACCTGTCACTATCGAGGATAAGGAAACCAGCAAGCACATGTTTCAGGTCATGCGCTTGAAAGAAGGTGATGAGGTTGTTTTGGTCTTTGATGACAGTATCAAGCACTTGGCGCGCGTGATTGATGTGGAAAATCGTCAGTTTGAGTTGGTAGAAGAATTGTCTGACAATGTCGAACTGCCCGTCCAAGTGACTATCGCATCAGGATTTCCCAAGGGAGATAAGCTGGAGTTCATCGCTCAAAAAGTAACTGAACTGGGTGCCAGCCAAATCTGGGCATTTCCTGCCGACTGGTCAGTCGCCAAGTGGGACGGCAAGAAATTGGGCAAAAAAGCTGAAAAACTTGAAAAAATTGCCCTTGGAGCAGCAGAACAAAGCAAGCGTAATTTGGTCCCAAGTATCACTCTTTTTGAGAAGAAAGCAGACTTTCTAGCTCAGCTCGACCAGTTTAACCGAATCGTGGTAGCTTACGAAGAGTCAGCCAAAGAAGGTGAAGCCGCTGCGCTTATACAAGCAGTCACTGGTCTTGAAAAAGGAGCCAAATTGCTCTTTATATTTGGTCCAGAAGGTGGTCTATCACCTGCAGAAATCAAAAGTTTTCAAGCCAAAGGAGCTGTTTTGGCAGGCCTTGGACCTCGCATTTTGCGAGCGGAAACAGCACCACTTTACGCTTTATCAGCCCTTAGCGTATTATTAGAATTAGAAAAATAAGAGGAAGAAAATGGAACAAAAACACCGTTCAGAATTCCCTGAAAAGGAACTTTGGGATTTAACAGCTCTATACCAAGACCGTGAGGATTTCTTGCGAGCCATCGAAAAGACTCACGAAGACATCAACCAATTTAGCCGTGACTACAAGGGTAATCTTCACACTTTTGAGGATTTCGAGAAGGCTTTTGCGGAGCTGGAGCAGATTTATATCCAGATGAGCCATATCGGCAATTATGCCTTTATGCCTCAGACGACAGACTATAGCAATGAGGATTTTGCTAATATCGCCCAAGCTGGAATGGACTTTGAAACAGATGCTAGCGTAGCCCTGACCTTCTTTGACGATGCCTTGGTGGCAGCAGACGAGGAAGTCTTGAATCGCTTGGGTGAACTGCCACATTTGACAGCAGCCATTCGTCAGGCCAAAATCAAAAAAGCTCACTATCTTGGGGCTGATGTGGAGAAGGCCTTGACCAACCTGGGGGAAGTTTTCTACAGTCCACAGGATATTTACACTAAGATGCGAGCTGGGGATTTTGAGATGGCTGAGTTTGAAGCCCATGGCAAGACCTACAAAAACAGCTTTGTTACCTATGAGAATTTCTACCAAAACCATGAGGACGCTGAGGTTCGTGAAAAATCTTTCCGTTCCTTCTCAGAGGGACTTCGTAAGCACCAAAATACAGCAGCCGCAGCCTATCTAGCTCAGGTTAAGTCTGAGAAATTATTGGCAGATATGAAGGGCTACAACTCAGTTTTTGATTATCTTTTAGCTGAGCAGGAAGTAGACCGTGCTATGTTTGATCGTCAGATTGACCTGATTATGAAGGACTTTGCGCCAGTTGCTCAGAGATATCTCAAGCATGTTGCCAAGGTCAATGGTCTTGAAAAGATGACCTTTGCAGACTGGAAATTGGATTTGGACAGCGCCCTGAATCCTGAAGTGACTATTGACGACGCCTATGATTTGGTTATGAAGTCAGTAGAACCTTTGGGAAAAGAATATTGTCAGGAAATTGCCCGCTATCAAGAAGAGCGCTGGGTTGACTTTGCTGCCAATAGTGGCAAGGATTCTGGTGGATATGCAACGGATCCCTACCGTGTGCATCCTTATGTCCTTATGAGCTGGACAGGTCGCTTGAGTGATGTCTATACCTTGATTCATGAAATCGGGCATTCTGGTCAATTCATCTTTTCTGACAACCACCAAAGCTACTTCAATGCTCATATGTCGACCTACTATGTTGAAGCACCATCAACCTTTAATGAATTGCTTTTAAGTGATTATTTGGAGCACCAGTCTGACGACCCTCGTCAAAAACGCTTTGCTCTTGCCCACCGTTTGACAGACACCTACTTCCATAACTTTATTACCCACCTCTTGGAAGCAGCCTTCCAACGTAAGGTTTATACATTGATTGAAGAAGGAGAAACCTTTGGAGCAAGCAAACTCAATAGTATCATGAAGGAAGTTTTGACGGACTTCTGGGGAGATGCCATTGAAATTGACGATGATGCAACCTTGACTTGGATGCGCCAAGCTCACTACTACATGGGCTTGTATAGCTATACCTACTCAGCGGGACTAGTTATTTCGACTGCTGGTTATCTCCATCTGAAACATTCAGAAACTGGAGCTGAAGACTGGCTCAATCTCCTCAAATCAGGTGGTAGCAAAACACCTCTTGAGTCAGCCATGATTATCGGAGCGGATATCTCAACAGATAAACCACTCCGTGATACCATTCAGTTCTTGTCAGACACAGTTGACCAGATTATCGCCTATAGTGCAGAGTTGGGAGAGTAAGGGGATCCGGTGTCGGATTTAAGACGGTTTATTGATAAGATGAATATATAAAAATCACCTATTTTGAACTACACCCCAGAAGTTAGATTTTTTCTGTCTAACTTCTGGGTTCAGTATACTTAAGGTGATTTTTTCATGCTTTAAAGATTTATTCAAATTTTCCTTTATTGGCTTCATTTGAAGCCTTCATGCTAATTTGTAAAAGGTTGGCGAGATTTTCATTATCAAGGCTAGCTTCTCCATTATTATCCACTTTTATGGCGAGGTAATGAGTGTTGCGATCAAGATAATCCATTCCCTCTAAGTCGACATAGTTATTCGCTTTAAAATCGAGAGCTGCCAATTGATATACAAAACGAATATTCATGGCTTTAGCATAGTCTGTGTTTAGAATTTTTTGTTGTTCTTCTACCATTCCTCGAAAGAATTCAAGTTTGTCTGTGTGATAGGATGCTTTGACTTCATATTGGTAAGTATCTACAGCTGGAGACATAAATTTCAAATAAACCAAGTCGCCCTCTACCTTGTAATCTTCAAGAGTATAGGCGCCTGCTTTTCCTAATGCATTGGTGTTGACCTTGAAAAACATTGGTGCATAAATTTTGAGAGGATATTTTTCTCCCTTATACTCAAAGATGGTATCATTTGAAAAATTCGGACGGATTTTAGTTAACTCAGGGACTAAATATTCGTTCCAAATCTTATCAAATAACTCTTCTTGATTGCTAGCACCCGCTGATTTCACAACTAGGTCAAAATTTTCTTGATTGACAAAGACGGCATCCACTAATTTGAGGGCTGTTTGAACCTTAGGATCTGAAATTTCCTTTTTCTTTTTTTCAAGATTCTCAGCCGCATCTTTAGTCCGATCTAAAGTTTTATTAAATTGACTGCCACTGTTTGTTTCAACAAAGGTTCTCTCATAGTTCGTAGGTTCAACTTTGGCATTCCAGTCAAATGAAGCAGCAGGACCATTTACATCTTTCTTATGGTAGGTTGCTGTCTCTGTATTTGTAGTACCTTCTGTATTGCTTGTAGCAGTGGTTGATGGTTTAGATGAACAGGCGACGAGGCCAAATACTAAAATCGTTGCAGTGGTTAGAAAATAAATTCTAAACTTTTTTCTCATGGTAGTCTCCTTCTACAAAAACGTTTATTGTATATTATCAATTATACCATTCTCTTCCTTTTTTTGTATGATTTATTAGAAAAAGGTTTGATTGAGGAATTCAGTTTATGCAAAGCGTTTTTGGGAAATATTTGAAGCTCTTAATATTTTTGAATGATAGGTTGAAAAGGATTTTTATTTAATTTTTTACTCTAAACTTGTGTAGACTAAAGAATAGATTTTATCTAGTTTAATTGATGTAGCTTTTAAAAGCCCCTTTTATGGTATACTATAGGGAATTAAATTTAGTTGTTTTATGGAATATTATTAAAAAGGAGAAGGTTATGAAAAAACGCATATTTCTCACAATGTTACTTTTAGGAGGATTGTTAATGATAGGATTAACAGGATGTGGAGAAAATAAGAACAGCCGAGAATGGATTGAGAACAAAGTCTCTGAGGTTAGTCGTGTTTATCCAACTGAAGATCTCTTTGACTTGTTCAAGCAATTTCCAGAAGGGTTTGAGATTGAGCAGGTCTATTATAAAAAGAAAAGTGATGGACCCGATAATTATATTACAGAAATTAAGCTGAAAGGTGATGCAACATCGAATACAATAACGGGTACTCTTTCTAAAATCCCAGCGAAGGATGATGCTCCAAAAAGCGACGAAGTGGTAGTAAGTGTTCAATATGTAGACAACAAATTTATTTTTTCTGATGAAGAAACCGCTAAAAAAATATGGAAGTTTGATGGTTTCTTGTTTCAAAAACTTGATATAGATAAAGAATTTTTAAGCAAATAATCATTAAAAAACAAACATTTTAACGGAAACAATGGTTCTTTTGATATAGATTATATTATTAAAAACACAACGATCAACCAATATTTTAATAAACAGCAACAAGCTGAAACAGTGCTAGGATTTGGTAGTTCTTTGAGATTAGATGACTTTTATTACTATTCTATTACTGTTGATTTTAATGATGGCTATTATTTTAAGGAGAGAGTATCGAATTAGGAGAGAAGTATGAGTAAGAAGGATACAGTGAACAGTGGTATTGCCACTCTAGATGCAGCAAATTTAACTTACCAATTTGAGTAGGATGCAAGAAAATGTCACTATAAATGAATTATGGCTAACTGTTTTTGGAATATTATAAATAAGGAGAAGGTTATGAAAAAACGCAGATTTCTCACAATGGCACTTTTAGGAGGATTGATAATGATAGGATTAACAGGATGCGGAGAAAACAAGAATAGCCGAGAATGGATTGAGAATAAAGTCTCTGAGGTTAGTCGAGTTTATCCAACTGAAAATCTCTTTGACTTGTTTAAGCAATTTCCGGAGGGGTTTAAAGTAAATCAAGTGTATATAAAACGTGGAACCTATCTTATCGAAATCACTTTACAGGGAGATAGTAGCAATCAAACGATTTCTGGAGTTCTAACTAAGACACGTGCTTCTGAAGATATTACTGAAAAGCCAGAAGAAACAATAAAAGTAGATTATATCGATAGGAAATTTACCTTTTCTGATGAGGAGAAGGCGAAAGAAATATGGCCTTTTGATGGGTTTTTATTTCAAAAGTTAACAATTAATCACTCTTTTCTATCTTCATTGTCTATGAAATCTAAAAATTATAATGGTAATAATGGGGCATTTGATATTGATTATTTAGTTCGGAATCAAACTATCAATCAGTATTTTAAAAAAGATGAAAATGAACAGGCAACATTAGGTTTTGGAAGTTCATACCGAAACGACGATTATTACTATTACTCAGTAACTATCAACTACGATAATGTTTATACATTTATAGAAACGGTATCGAATTAAGGGGAAATCAAATAGTAGATAAAAAATATATGAATAGTGGAATTCCTACTCTAGATGTAGTTAGTCTGGCTTACAAATTTGAGTAAGGTGAAAGGAAATATTGCTTTTATGGTATACTATAGGGAATTAAATTTAGTTGTTTTATGGAATATTATAAGTAAGGAGAGGGTTATGAAAAAACGCATATTTCTCACAATGTTACTTTTAGGAGGATTGATAATGATGGGATTGGCAGCATGTGGAGAAAATAAGAACAGCCGAGAATGGATTGAGAACAAAGTCTCTGAGGTCAGTCGAGTTTATCCAACCGAGAATCTATTTGACTTGTTTAAGCAATTTCCGGAGGGGTTTAATATTACTCAAACATTCTATAAGGATTCGCTCAGAACAGTAGTTTCCTTAGATGGAGATGCAGAAAATCAAACCATAAAAGGAAAGATAGAGACTATAAAAATATCTACCGAACCATATAAAGAAGAAGTGAAAGACCATGTTGATGTAGAATATAAAGATGGTCAATTTATATTTTCTAACAATGAGGTAGCGGAAAAAATTTGGGGTTATAAAAGTTTTCTATTCCAAACATTAAGTTTGAATAGAGATGTTTTATCTCAAATGAAGCTTGAAAAGTTTCAATATTTTTCAAATCACAATGTGTTTGAAATCTATTATTTTAGTGATGACTCTACGATAAATAATTTCCTTAATTCAAATGGAGAACACATGTTATCAATAAGTGGAGCGGAATCTTATAATAATACAAAAGGTTATCGATTGAATGTTAATATTGCTTTTAAGGATAACCCAAATGATGGAATGAGTGAGATAGTTTCAAGTTGGATAGATGATAGAAATAGTGTTTCTAATTAATTTGATAACATTTAAAACATCCTGATTGACCTGATTATAAATAAGGAGCATGCGAAAGAATGAGTGAAAAAGAATCGGTTAACAGTGAAATTCCAACTCTGGATGCAGCGAATCTGACTTGTAAATTTGAATAAGATACAAGGAAATGTTGCTTTTATTGTATACCATAAGGGAACTATGATTAGCTATTTTGTTGAATATCATAAATAAGGAGAAGGTTATGAAAAAACGCGCGTTTTTCGCAATATTACTTTTAGGAGGATTGATAATGATAGGATTGGCAGGATGTGGAGAAAATAAGAACAGTCGAGCATGGATTGAGAACAAAGTCTCTGAGGTTAGTCGTGTCTATCCAACTGAAAATCTCTTTGACTTGTTTAAGCAATTTCCGGAGGGATTTGAGATTAGAAGTATTGATACTTACGATGAGACGAAGGACTATTCTCGTTACCAGAAGATTGAACTCGTAGGAAACGCAGAAACAAAAGAAATAACTGGCAATTTTAAAAGAATAGAAGCTCAAGGTAATCCTTATGAAGAAAAAGTGCTTTTAGAAAGCCGTATTGTGTACACTGAAAAAGGATTGGAATTTTTGAATCCAGAAGTTTCTAAAGATGATTTGTTTTATGATGGGTTTTTATTTCAAAAGTTAGAACTAAATAAAGCAATTTTGTCTCAATTGGAACTCAAAAAAACGTACTATAATTGGGAGACTGGTGATGCTTCTATTACTTATAAAAATGTAAATAGTAAAATTATTCAGGATTACTTCCATATACAATCAAGTGAGTCGTTAGACCTTTTTATTAGTGCAGACCACTCTGCAACTATTGGCTATGAATACGGTTATCCTGTGGTTTTTGACGGAGAAAATATATCTCATTCAGAACTTATAACAGGAAAAAGTAAGAGTATGGAGAAGATAGATGCCAAATAGTAATGTGCCGACCTTAGATGCTTCTAATTTAACTTATGAATTTGAGAATGTGCGAGTTAATCAGGGAGCAACTGACAATAATGTACTTCAATATGTAGAAAAGTACTCTAAGAAAAAACTCCCTCCCAACCTCCAATATCTAGATGATTTTCATGATGACTTTACTGGTACAAGTGGTACAGCCTTCCTAGATAAGGACAGTGGAGAAGTGATTATTGCCTATACGGGAACGAATCCTAATGCAGACATAGCGACAGATGTCGCGACAGATATCGGTGGGATAATTATGGCGTTAGGTTATCATTATGATGAAGCTTTTAAATTTTATGAAAGGATTCGACAGAGATACGGTGATAACATTACTCTAACAGGACATTCTTTAGGAGGAAACATCGCTCAGAGGGTGTCCTTAGAGTATAACGCTCCCCGTACTGTGGTATATAACTCAGCGCCTCTCTATTTAGAAGGTCTTATCGAATCTAAAGATAGAATTATAGATTATCTCACTCCGTGGGATTCGGCAAGGGAGAAGATAATCAATAAAGAAAAGACATTCACAGGTCAAGTGGTAAGAATTCGAACACAGGACGACTTTCTTAACAATATCTCAATGCCTTTTTTGGGTGTCTACTTGGGAGAAGATTATCTGCTTGAAAATTCCGGTGGTCACAGTATTGACCCATATATTACGGGTGATAAAAATCAAATTAACCAAATCAAGGATATTTTGGAAAATCAGAGTCCAGAGAAGATGACTGGACTTGAAAAGAAGAACTATGAAACTCTTAAGAAATTACAGGGAGTCACAAACGGACTTCTAAAGCAGTTGAATACGCAATTTTTATCAGATGGCAGTATAAATAACCATGAGATGTTTTTCTTGGACAGCGTTCAAGCGACAGCTGTTGCGACAGCAATGACAGAGAGTGTCAGCAACGGACACAGCGAGATTGAGGCAGTAGCGAAAAAAGCAGTTGCGGATGCTGAAACACTCTACGATAAAAGTAAGGAAGTTCCTTGGTTTGTAACAGAGTTAACTTATGATGAGATAGAGGATGCCTATGCAGAAGCTGGGGTAACATATGATAGTATTGTGGGTGAGACTCAGAGACATTTTGATAAAAAAGTAAGTAAAT
>ERZ773049.2298-NODE-2298-length-10509-cov-2.682036_pt1 | contig 10509 bp, 10 predicted proteins | sample MGYA00580633_ERZ773049 | MGnify/ENA primary metagenome ERZ773049 (study PRJEB29015, sample SAMEA2737991) | human oral metagenome | biome: human oral; feature: human-associated habitat; material: dental | place: China | collected 2066 ... | reverse complement strand
GAGAAAGGGTTGCGAGTATGATTGAATTATACGGAGTTTTTTATAAACTAATAACTATACCCATAAACTATTATTGTAGGTGTTGTAGTACTTATTATAATTGTTTATGTTACTAACTCCCCAGTAAATTAATATGTAGATAGCAAATTTGTAACAATTACTATTGTAAATTTTGCCTTTGATTAGTACAATAAAAAGGTTAATCAAAAAAGTTTTTAAGGAGTTTTAAATGGAAATAGCACTTTCTAAGGAAGACAAACCTGAAATCCTTAGATATTTGGAATATCGAAAGCACGATATAGATGAAAATCTTGACAGGCAGCTTGACAGGTGTATGGATCTTATTAATAAGGCGGCAAGACCTAAGTACATCAGCAAGGTAGTTGACATAAGTAACGGTATACCTAAGGACTGTACTTTTATCAAAGGTTTTGATATATTAAAGCATCTTGGCGGTGCGAAAAAAATGATACTTATGGCTGCAACTCTTGGACCGGAGGTGGAATTTGCCATAAGAAAGGCACAGATCAGGGATGTATCGGATGCACTTATTATGGACTCATGTGCAAGTACTTTGGTAGAAGTGCTTTGCGACAGTATAGAAGCCGAGTTTAGAACCGAATACGAAAAAGAAGGTTTATACTTAAGCACAAGATACTCACCGGGGTATGGAGATATGCCTATAAGCGTGCAAAGAGAATTTACGGTATATATGGATACCGTACGCAGGATAGGCCTCAATGTGAGTGAAAGCGGAATTATGATACCGAGAAAGTCGGTAACGGCAATAATAGCAATAACAAAAGAAAAAAATTCAGGGCTTAAAAGAAATTGTGGGACTTGTAATATAAGAGAGGCTTGCAGATTTTTAAGAAGAGGGACGACTTGTGGAATCTAAAATTACAATACTGGACGGGGCTATGGGAACGATGCTTCAAAAAGCCGGATTAAAGCCGGGGGAGCATCCTGAGGTTTTTGGATATAATAATCCTAATATAGTGATAGACATTCATAAAAAGTATATTGAGGCAGGAAGCGATATAGTTTATACCAATACTTTCGGTGCGAACTCACATAAGCTCTCCGGCTGCGACTTAAGTGTGGATGAGGCGGTAAAGTCCGCCGTACATTGTGCCAAGGAGGCGGCAAAAGAAAGCGGTGTAAGAGTAGCACTTGATGTAGGACCTATAGGGGAACTTTTAGAGCCTTTAGGTACTTTGGCTTTTGAAGAGGCTTATGAAGTATATAAGGAACTTATGATTGCCGGAGAAAAATACGGAGTCGACCTTATAGTATGTGAAACATTTACGGATCTTTACGATGTAAAAGCGGCGGTACTTGCCGCCAAGGAAAATACTAAACTTCCTATCTGGGTTACCATGAGCTATGAAGAGAGTGGAAGAACATTTACCGGAACTATAATCCCCTCTATGGCACTTACGCTTGAAGGTCTCGGAGTTGATGCCATGGGCTTTAACTGTTCACTGGGACCTTTGCAAATGAGAGGTTTTATAGAAGAACTTAGGCAGTGGACAAAACTTCCTATAATACTAAAGCCCAATGCCGGACTGCCGGATCCCATAAGCGGAGCTTATGACTTATCCGGAGAGGATTTTGCCGAGCATATGGCAACTTTAAGCGGACTTGATGTAAGTGTAATGGGAGGTTGCTGTGGAACAGACCCTGAGTATATAAATTTACTTAAAGAAGCACTTAAGGAAAATAAAAAAGTAGGCAATACAGAAAGACCAAAGCAAAGGCATGGTGTATGTTCAGCTACACATACAACTGAGTTTAAGGGAGTAAGAGTCATAGGAGAAAGGCTTAATCCTACCGGTAAGAAAAGATTTGCACAGGCACTTTTGGAAAGAGATATGAATTACATAAGCAAGATTGCTTTGGAAGAAGAAGAGTGCGGTGCGGAAATTTTGGATGTCAATGTAGGAGTTCCCGGAGCGGATGAAGTTTTACTTATGATAGATGTGGTAAAGGCTTTACAGGGAATAGTATCGGTACCTTTGCAAATAGACTCATCAAATCCTGAAGCTATAGAAGCCGGACTTAGAGTATATAACGGAAAATCAATTATCAATTCAGTTAATGCGGATGATGAAAAGCTTGATAAGATACTGCCTATAGCTAAAAAATACGGTGCAGCGGTTATAGCCTTGGCATTAAATGAAGAAGGCATACCTGACACGGTGGAAAAAAGAGTTGAGCATGCTGAGTATATACTTAAAAAAGCCTTGGAGTACGGGCTTAAAAAAGAAGATATTATCATAGACTGCCTTACACTTACCGTATCAGCCCAGCAAGAGCAGGCTGTCAATACTTTAAGGGCGGTTGAAATAGTAAGCAAAAAGATGGGACTTAATACCACACTTGGAGTCAGCAATATTTCTTTCGGACTGCCGGAAAGAAAAAATATTACGGAGAGCTTCCTTATACAGGCAATGTATGCAGGGCTTAATCTGCCTATCATAAACCCGAATATAAGTTCACACATGGATGCGGTGGTATCTTTTAGGGTACTTTCAGGCGAAGATGAAAACTGTAATAAATATATAGAAAGATTTGCCAATGTTAAAAGTGAGGAAGAAGCCAAACCTAAAAAAGTACTTAGTCATGATGAAAGTATAGAGAGTGCAATACTGAAAGGACTTAAGGCTGAGACCAAGGAGCTGGCGGAAAGCTTACTTGAGACTATGTCGGAGGTGGAACTTATAAATCAAAAGCTGATACCTGCACTTGATATAGTCGGGGAAAAGTATGAGAAGCAGGAAATATTTTTACCTCAGTTGATCAATTCGGCTAATGCAGCCTGTGAAGCCTTTGAGCTTGTAAAGCTTAGAATAGCAAAGCAGGGCAAGGAGACAAAAAGCAGGGGTAAGATAGCACTTGCTACAGTCAAGGGTGATATACACGATATCGGAAAAAATATAGTTAAGGTTATTTTGGAAAACTACGGATATAAAATCATAGATTTGGGAAGAGATGTGGCTATAGAAAAGGTCGTAAAGGCGGTTATAGAAGAGGAAGTAGGGCTTGTAGGGCTTTCTGCTCTTATGACAACTACACTTCCTTCTATGAAAGAAACTATAGAAAAGGTCAAAGAAGCTTCTCCGAATACCAAGGTATGGGTAGGAGGAGCGGTACTTACAGAGGACTATGCCTATGAAATAGGTGCGGACTATTATGCGAAGGATGCAAGAGCAAGTGTAGATATAGCAAAAAAGGCATTTGGAGATAATGATGAAAGTTAAAGAATATTTACAGAATAATATATTAATATTTGACGGTGCTATGGGTACTTATTATCCAGCTCTTATGAATGATATGAGTTCCAATTGTGAAGCTGCCAACATAGATAATCCGAAACTTATACTTGATATACATAAAGAATATATTGAAGCAGGTGCAAGGGCTATAAGAACCAATACTTTCGGACTTGATATTACTAACTTGGGCGGAGACAGAAAAAGGCAGAAAGAACTTATCAAAGCCGGTTATGAAATCGCTATTAAGGCTGCCGAAGACAAAGCCTTTGTATTTGCGGATATAGGACCTATTATGGCAGGTGAACACAATGAAAAGGTTGAAGAATACATTAACATAGTATCACTTTTTTAGAATTGGGTGCAAATAACTTCATCTTTGAAACACACAGTTCGGATATAGCAATGGTGGAAGTGGCAAGGTATATAAAAAAGGAGTGTAAAGAAGCCTTTGTAATGGTAGATTATGCCTGTCATGCAGACGGATACACCAGAGAAGGTTACTCTTATAAGAGTCTTTTGGAAAAGGTTGCCAATTCCGATGTAATAGATGCAACCGGCTTAAACTGTATATGCAGTGCAAGCCATATGTATAAACTCTTAAGAGAAATCAATATAGAAAATATACCGCTTGCAGCCATGCCTAACATAGGTTATCCGATAGTCAGAGGAAACAGGACTTATTATGGCGGAAGTAAAGAGTATTTTGCCGAGCAGATGAAGCAAATACTTGAGATAGGGGTCAGGATAGTAGGTGCCTGCTGCGGAAGTAATCCCGAATATATAAAAATAATCAAGGGTATAGTAGATACTATAGGACAGCCTGTAAAGAAAAGGATAGTATACACTCATAAAAAAGATTTTTCAGAACTTAAGAATGTATTTTGGGACAAGGTAAACAGCGGAAAGAAAGTTATTGCGGTAGAGCTTGATTCTCCGAAAGACTTTAATACCGAAGATTTTGTAAAGTCAAGTATAAGGCTTAAAAAAGCCGGAGCCGATATTATAACTATAGCCGACTGTCCTATAGCAAGACCGAGGCTTGACAGTTGTATGCTTGCTGCCAAGCTTAAGAGAGAACATTCAATAGAAGCAATGCCTCATATGACCTGCAGAGATAGGAATATCAATGCTACAAAAGCTCTTTTACTTGGAGTTCGTGCGGAAAATATCTCCAATGTGCTTACTGTTACGGGAGATCCCATACCTAATGCCGAAAGAACTGAGGTTGCAGCGGTATATCAGCTTAATTCAAGGAAACTTGCCGCCTATATAGACTCTCTTAACAAAGAGGTTTTTAATAATTCCATAAAGGTGTATGCGGCACTTAATGTCAATGCAAGGAAGTTCGACTCGGAGTTAAAGAGGGCAATGACTAAGATTTCTTCGGGTGTAGTGGGCTTTTTAACTCAGCCTGTGCTTACAGATGAAGCCCTTCAAAATCTTAAGACAGCAAGAGAAAAGCTTGATGCAAAGATTTTGGGAGGAATACTTCCTATAATCAGCGATAAAAATGCGCTGTTTATACAAAACGAGGTAAACGGAATTAATGTACCTGAAGATATGATAAGGCTTTATGAGGGTAAGAACAGGGATGAGGCTGAAAAGTTGGCTTATGATATATCTGTAGATATAGCAAAGCGTATGTCCGAATATGTAGACGGCTACTATCTGATCACACCGTTTACACGCATGGACTTAATGCTCAGGATCATAAATTATATAAAATACATATAGTATGAGCTTAAATTTTACACACATAAAACAGGTTAGAGATTTAATCATTAATCTTTATAACATCTTAAGGTTGTGGGAAATGTAAGTATTAATTAATCGGGTTGTATACCAAAGGGCTGTAGACCTTAAATAAGTAAAATGAAAAATCAGCTAAAGCAAAACAGGTAGAATTGAATGAAGAAGATATTGAAAGAGCATTTTGACAAGCTTATTTTGATACTTTTCCTTATAAGCTTAGTACTTATCTATTATTTTGTTCCAAATGTCAAAGTTAATGTAAACAAAGTATTTGCCATGCTTGTAAAAGGAGACTTTGAAAGTATAAAAACTTTTGTAAACTCCTACGGAGCCTACGCTATGCTTGTATCATTTGCGCTTATGATAATGCAGTGCATAGTAGCTCCACTGCCGGCTTTTGTAATTACACTTGCCAATGCGGGGCTTTTCGGCTGGTGGCAGGGAGCTTTGCTGTCATGGCTAAGCTCCCTTGCCGGAGCAAGCACCTGCTTTTATATAGCGAGAATACTCGGAAGAGATGTGGCACAGAGGCTTGTAAGCAAGGGTGGTCTTGAACAGGTTGATAAATTCTTTGCCAAGTATGGGAAAAATGCGGTACTGATATGCAGACTTTTTCCGATAATTTCTTTTGATTATGTAAGCTATGCGGCAGGATTGACTCCTATGAAGTATTTGGAATTCGCACTTGCTACAGGAATAGGGCAGATTCCTGCAATATTTATATATTCGTACTTCGGAAAGATTTTAACACAGAGAATGGAATATCTGGTTATAGGACTGCTTAGTTTCTTTACTATAGGAGCTGTAGTTTTTACACTGAAAAGTATATACAAGACCAAAGAGAAAAAATAGCACTTATTTATAGTTGTGATAAACTTTGGCACAGATAAAGTGTTTATTTGACTTTACTTTTTGATAGTAATATAATATGTTGGTACAACAGTATAATATTTTGTGCAGAAATGAGGTTTGGTGCAGTGATTAAAAGTATGACAGGTTTCGGTAAGGCGGAAGAACTTACCCATGAATATAAGATTGCTGTAGAAATAAGGTCTGTAAACCATAGATACTTTGATCTTAGTATTAAAATGCCGAAAAGATTTTCAAAATTTGAAGCGGAGATAAGGAAGCTTGTTAAAGAATATGTGCAAAGGGGCAAGATAGATCTTTGTATAGTACATGAGACCTATGCCGATACATACAGCAAACTTATACTGAATGAAGATATACTTGATCAATATATTGCACATGCAAAACATATAGAAGAAAAGTACGGTATAAAGAACGAAATGCATATGAGCAGTTTGCTCAGGTTTCCGGAAATCATAACAGTGTCAAACTCTGAGGAAACCGCAGAACATATATGGTTGCAAGTAAGAGAGTGTATAGTAAAGGCACTGGAAGAATTTGTTGCGGCAAGAAGTCTGGAAGGGGATCACCTGCATAAGGATCTAAGAGACAAACTTGAGATTTTACTTAAAAATACACAAGCAATAGAAGAAAGAGTACCTTTAATTATGGAAAGATACCATAATAAATTAAAGGAAAAGATAAGTACTTTGCTTGAAGAAAGCAATATAGATGAGAGCAGAATTATTACCGAAGTTGCCATTTATGCTGATAAGATAAGTATAGATGAGGAGCTTGTCAGGTTAAAAAGCCATATAAAAGCTGTTGAAAGAGAACTTGAAGCAGGAGAAAATATCGGAAGAAAAGTGGATTTTATCTCACAAGAACTTAACAGAGAGGCTAATACTATACTGTCCAAGTCTGATGATATAGATATATCAAACAGGGCTATAGAACTAAAGACTTGTATAGAAAAAATAAGAGAACAAATACAAAATATAGAATAGGTATAAGGAAGAGTCGGATGGAACAGGGACTTCTTATAGTACTTTCCGGATTTTCAGGAGCCGGTAAGGGAACTATAATCAATAAACTACTGAAGCAATATGATAAGTATGCACTTTCAATATCAGCTACTACGAGAAAGCCAAGAGAGGGTGAGGTACATGCAAGAGAGTATTTTTTTGTAAGTACCGAGGAGTTTCTTGCCATGATAGAGAATGACGAACTTATAGAACATGCCAAATATGTGGATAACTACTATGGTACGCCCAGAGCGTATGTAGAAGAAAAGTTACAAAAAGGAATAGATGTAATACTTGAAATAGAGGTACAGGGAGCCGTTAAAATAAAGGAAAAGTTCCCGGAGGCGGTTTTGATATTTGTAAGTACCAAAGATGCTAAGATACTTGAAGACAGGTTGAAGTCAAGAAATACCGAAAAAGCAGAACAAATTGAGGATAGGCTTTTGCGTGCCGCTAAAGAGGCTGAATATATGAAGCAATATGATTATATACTCATTAATGAAAGTATAGAAGAGGTTACAAAAGACTTTAACAGTATAATAGAAAGCGAACATAAAAAAACCTTTAGAAATAAGGAATTAATAGAGTTTATAAAGAATTCACTAAAAAACAGGTCTTAAAAGGAGAGAAAAATGTTACATCCGTCTTATAATGAATTGATAAATGCGGTAAATAAAGATGTGGAGCAGGGAGAACCGCCTGTAGTACAAAGCAGGTATTCTATAGTTATAGCTACTGCAAAAAGAGCAAGGCAGCTTATATCCCAAGATGGTGAAAACAGCGAAAATACTACTGCAAACAGAAAATATTTATCTATAGCCATAGATGAACTTTATAAAGAGAAAATTAAAATACTGCCGGAGGAGAAGGCTGAAGAAGCAGTATCTTAGTCGGTGTTTCCTTGGAACGTAGGCTGTTGTATTAATCAAATGGGGTAAAAATACCCTTTATCTTTAGTGCAATAGTCTATTTTTATATTATAAGCTTTAGGGGAGAGGATTATGAATTTAGCTAATAAGCTTACAATGTTAAGAATACTTATGATACCGGTATTTATTGCAGTATTGGTATACAGTAAGGACAGGGATATTGTATACAGATATATAGCACTGGGGATTTTTATTATAGCTTCAGCTACTGATGCATTAGACGGTTATGTGGCAAGAAAGTACAATATGATAACCGACTTCGGCAAACTTATGGATCCTTTGGCAGATAAAATACTTGTGTCTTCAGCACTTATAATATTGATAGAGCTTGGAAATATAAGCTCATGGGTAGTAAGTATAGTTATAGCAAGAGAGTTTATAATAAGCGGAATAAGGCTGATTGCTACGGAAAAAAATATAATTATAGCGGCAAGTCCTTTAGGAAAGTTAAAGACGGTATCTCAAATGCTTTCTGTAATACTTATGCTTTTGTCAATTGAGGCTATCAGCTTTATTACTGATATAAGTGTATGGCTTATGTGCATTTTAAGTGTAGTTTCATTGCTTGATTATATAATAAAGAATAAAAAAGTGCTTAGTTTAGGAGGTATGTAATATGGGAACAGGTACTTCATTAGTTAAAAGAAACAGAAATATAAGACTTATCAACATAAGTAAAGAAGAAGTATTGGAAAAAATATCCGATGTCGTGAAATTGGACCATATTGAAGTAAAAATAGTTCTTCCAGACACAGGCGAAGTAATCATACACTTAAGTGCTACAGGAGATACCGAGGAAGAGGCAAAGTCTCTTATAAAGCCTATAGTAAAAGAATTAAAAGAAAGATTTAAGGATAAGTTGGCAGCTGCAAAGGAAGTTGAAACTTTGGAAAAGTCGGTGGTAAAACTTTTGGAAAAGTATGATTTAAGTATATCTACTTCCGAGTCATGTACCGGAGGTCTGCTTGCCGGAAGGATAATCAATGTAGCCGGAGTATCAGAAGTCTACAAAGAGGGATTTGTAACCTATACCAATAAGTCAAAAAGAAAAAGACTTGATGTAAGTAAATCAACATTAAAAAAGTACGGTGCGGTAAGTAAGCAAACAGCAAAGGAAATGGCAGCAGGTACAGCTTTGGCAGCGGATACGGATGTTGCTATTTCAGTAACAGGTATAGCAGGTCCTGACGGAGGAACAGAGGAAAAACCGGTAGGACTGGTATATATAGGGGTATTTTTAGAGGGTCGAGTAACTGTAGAAGAGTATCATTTTAGCGGAGACAGACAGCAAATAAGAGAAAAGACTGTGGAAGAAGCGCTTAAACTTGCTAAAAAATGTATTATGGCTTCAAGGTAGTAAACTTACAGTTTGGTCTTAATATATCCGTTACAGCTAAGGTGATTTAGGCATATATGTGTAACATAAACCTCAAAGAAAGCTTTCATTTTTTATATTACACATGTATACCTGTAAGAATACTACCGACATTCATCTTAGTCTGATTCATAAATAAATGAACGCTTACTTTAACTGTAACATATATTCGGATAAGACCGATTTATTAATATCTGACAAAGTATAAAAAACATATTTAATAAAGGTCTTATAGGAGGCTTAATGTACGTATATAAAAAAATATATATAAGCAAAAAGCTGAAATTCTCTTATAGAAGAAACTTGAAATGGATTTCCAAAAATATAAGCAGAAAATCAATATATCTTATAGTTTGCCCGCAAAACGGCAAAATAGAGATAGTACATAATATATTTTATATTCGCCAATATGATTGTGATACAAAAGTACTTGGAATTGCAGAGTCAAAGTCTGCTGCAATAGAACTTATGAAGGACATTGTAAGCGATATATATGTGCATGAGAAAGATATTTTTGATAAAGAACTTTATAAGAATTTTAAGTAGGAGGAAAAGTCTTGGGTATATTACTTACGCTGTTAAATATAATAGCCTTCACTTTGCTTTTTCTGCTTGCTTTAATTATACTTATACTGCTGACAGTACTTTTAGTACCTATAAGGTATGATTTGAAATTAAAGTACAGGGAAAGTTTTTGGTGCAGCTTAAGCGTGAAGATCAGCTATACCTGATTGACCCTGAAGCGTTTAAGGATTTGCGCATTATTAACGATGCTCTGGCGGATGCTGAGTGGGTTATTCACGCCGCGATTCAGGACTTCCCGAGCCTGGACATGCTGGGCATGCGCCCGAACCGCCTATTTGATACGGAGCTTGGTGCGCGTCTTGCCGGTCTGGAGCGCGTGAATCTGGGTGCGACCGTTGAGGAGTTGCTCGGCTATAAGCTGGCGAAGAAGCACTCGAAGGAAGACTGGTCGCGCCGCCCCCTGCCGGAGTCCTGGCTGAACTATGCGCTGCTGGACGTTGACGTGCTCATTGATTTGCGTGACGCGTTGGAGGATTTGCTCCGCCAGCAGGGCAAGCTGCAGTACGCCCTGGAGGAGTTCGAGTACCTGTGCAAGACCCCGGTGAAGGATCCGACGGATCAGCCGGAGCGTTGGCGTAAGACGAAGGGCCGCACGATGTTGCGTTCGGTCAAGCAGCTGACGGCGCTGCGTAACCTGTGGGTTGAACGCGATTTGCTGGCCCGCAAGAAGGATATCGATTCGAAGCGTCTGCTTCCTGACTCTGCGATTGTGGAGG
>ERZ773049.2290-NODE-2290-length-10527-cov-7.200057_pt1 | contig 10527 bp, 14 predicted proteins | sample MGYA00580633_ERZ773049 | MGnify/ENA primary metagenome ERZ773049 (study PRJEB29015, sample SAMEA2737991) | human oral metagenome | biome: human oral; feature: human-associated habitat; material: dental | place: China | collected 2066 ... | reverse complement strand
CTTGTATGAAGTATGTGGCTTCACAGGCACATGGACAATGGCAAACTATGCAAAATCTGCTATTGAAGACATCCGTAAAACCGTTGGTGACGGCAAAGTATTGTTAGCATTGTCTGGTGGTGTAGATAGTTCTGTTGCGGCAGCTCTTATTTCTAAAGCTGTGGGAGACCAATTGACTTGTATCTTTGTTGACCATGGTTTAATGCGTAAAAACGAAGGTGACGAAGTAGAAGCAGCTTTCAAAGATTCTGGCATGCATTTCATCCGCGTCGATGCAGAAAAACGTTTCTTAGATAAATTGGCTGGCCTTGAAGATCCTGAAGTGAAGCGTAAAGCTATCGGTGAAGAATTTATCCGCGTATTCGAAGACGAAGGCCGTAAAATCGGTTCCGTTGATTTCTTAGCGCAAGGTACAATCTACCCTGACGTTATCGAGTCCGGTACTGGAGAAGCGGAAGTTATTAAATCTCATCATAACGTAGGTGGCTTGCCTGCAGTTGTAGATTTTAAAGGTCTTATCGAACCATTGCGCAACCTCTTCAAAGACGAAGTGCGTGAACTCGGTTCCGAATTAGGTTTGGCCGATTATCTCGTATGGCGTCAACCATTCCCAGGCCCTGGTCTTGCGATCCGCGTAATGGGAGAAATCACTAAAGATAAACTCGATATCTTACGTGATGCGGACTACATTTTCCGTGACGAAATTGCAAAAGCTGGTCTTGATCGCAGCATCAACCAATACTTTGCAGTACTAACATCTACACGTACCGTAGGCGTTATGGGTGACTTCCGTACATACGACTACACATTGGCATTGCGTGGCGTAACAACAACAGACTTCATGACTGCTGACTGGGCACGCATCCCTTACGACGTATTGGACACAATCTCCCGTCGTATCGTAAACGAAGTACAACACATTAACCGTATCGTGTACGATATTACATCTAAACCACCTGCTACAATTGAGTGGGAATAAATTAATATTTTATATGTGTTGCATTATAAAATTGGATTGGAAATATATAAAGTTAGATTGTCTATGATTTGGATATATTTAAAATAAAAAGGAGAAGGTTGTGATTAGCTAATATATCGGAAAGCTATTTATGGAGAATCTGTAGAGTTAAAAATAAGTAAAGATAGATGAATGATTTAATAAATTTCCTAGCTTTTTTGAAGCACTGATAATTGTTTGGACAGATAAAATTATCTATATAAAACAATGTCTGGAGTTTTATTAGATTTTCTGCACATACTAATTTTTGAAGATACCAAAGTTAAAAGAGAATGCTTTTTTATATTAGATTGTGAATAAATTCATATGTCATAATATTATAAAAATACAAGTAAGAGATTTTCGTAGAGAAATAATTATGAATTTAACTAACTCTGATCATAGAAAATATTGATGATTAACCACAATCAGGTATGCAACTATTATTTTAATAGGTGTAGATGGACGTAGGGGGCTATGATGCAATATATTATTGGAGAATTAGATAAATATCCGGAAGGATATTGGGATTTTAAAGGGAAAATTAAAACAGGAATACATAGTATAGGAAAGTATCCAGCTACAATGGTTCCAGATATGCAATATGAGTTATTAAATATAATTATAAAACAAATTAAAGGTAATAATATTAAGTTGTTAGATCCCTTTTGTGGCTCAGGAACTATTTTGGCAATTGCACAAGATTTAGGGATTAATTCAATAGGTATAGATATTAATCCTTATGCTACTTTATTATCATATGTAAAAACAAATCTGTATAATCGTAATAAGCTGTTATATGCAATTGAAAGAATAAACACTGAATTGAATCAAAAAATAAGTTTTAAGAATCATTATTTTTATAATATAGAAAAATGGTTTAGAAAAGATATAATTCAGTCACTAAGTAAAATTAGGCAATGTATAATTGCTGAGGAAGATGCAAGTATTAGAAAATTTTTTTGGGTTTGTTTGTCGGAAACAATATTTAAATATAGTAACGATAGGACAAGTACTTTTAAGCTACATATTTTGCCTAAGGATAAAATAAATCTTATACAAAATAATTGCATTGATTATTTTATTGGTAAAGTTAAAGAAAATGCTAGTTTCTTAAATTATGAAGAAAAAAATAAAGTAAAGATTATTTATGGTGATTGTTGTGATGTTATGCAACATAAACTAAAGGGGAAGTTTGAAATTATTTGTACTTCTCCTCCGTATGGTGATAATTCTACTACAGTTACATATGGTCAATCTTCAATTTTATATCTTAAATGGATTGATACTAAGGACTTGCCATGTAAACCCTGTATATTGGATAAATATTCTACAATAGATAAAATTAGTATTGGAGGAAAAAGAAGAACGATTTGTAATACAAATAATATACAGTCACTTAGTGAATATTTAAATAAAATATCTGTGAATAAGAAAGAAAAAGTAATTAATTTTTTTGAAGATTATTGTGTTGTGTTGAAATCTATAGAAAGTTGTTTATCTAAAGATGGGTACTTAATAATGACGGTAGGAAATAGGAGTATAGATGCAATTCGGCAACCGTTAGATAAAATAACGATAGAAATAGCAGAAAATCTAGGATTAAAAATAATTTCTAAATTTAATAGAAATATACTATACAAAAAGACGCCTCTTACACTTTCTTCAGGAAAAAATGAAAAGGTTGTAAAGTCTATATCTGAAGAAACGATTTTAATATTCACAAAGTAGGAGATAATGATGAGATTATCAGTATCTGGAAAAATAATTAAGGAAATTTCAGAAAAGATTCCGAATACAATTTATGCAATAGTTGAATTGATAAAAAATTCATATGAAGCTATGGCTAATACCATAGAAATTAACGTTTGTGATAATAACATTGAAATTTTTGATGATGGAGATGGAATGGACTTAGATGATATTCATTCGTTACTTATTGTTAGTCATAGTAATAAAGAATACGGTGTTGTCAAAAATGGCAGAATAATTTCAGGTGAAAAAGGATTGGGATTTTTTTCTGTTTTTAAATTTGGTAGTAAGGTTACTGTAAAAACTTCAAAGCAGGGGACTAATTATAGTTTTACTATAGATATGAATGAAATTGAGGGGTTAGAGGATATCCATGATTCTAATGTTGATATTTCTGAAAGTTCAAGTATCGATTTAAAAAAAAATGGAACAAGAATAGTTATAGAAAATTTAAATTCGGAAGCCATAGAACTTTTTAGGAAAGTATTAGATAATTCCTCAGATTTTTTAAAATTACAGAATTCGATTATTGATGATAATTTTAAAGTTAAAATCAATAAATTATATAAAGATGCTAAAGAGATACCATCTGATATCAGCAATTCATTGGTTAAAGATAAAATCATTGCAAAAACATGTTTTCAAAGCAAAACGTATAGAGAAAAAGATATATTTTATTATAGGATCTATATAAATGGCTTATCGTATGATATAGATATTGATCAAAAGTATAATAGTTTATTAGCTAATAATGATTTTGAAATAAAACTGGAGATAGATTATTTTAAATTTAACAGTGGTGAGTTAAAAAAAGTTTCTGACTATTATAAAGATCAGAAATTGAAAAAAATTACACCTCTAGTCTATTTTAATAATGTATATTTTAGTAATGATTTATATGATGTTGAAATTAATGTATCTAGTAGCTCAAAAAAAGTCATACGACAACAAGCGGGTATTATTAATATTTATTTAATGAAAAAAGGGATTTTAGATTTTAATTCAGATAGAACTATGTTAATTGAATCTAGAAATCAACTTTTATTGCAAGAGCTATTGAATTTTATATCTTCTTCTTCTCAAAATAAGATAAAAGAAATTGAAGAATCGGAAAAACAACAAAAACCTAAGACTAGAGACGTTAAAATGATCAAAGGTGATTCTTTAAAAGGTAGTGGAATTGATGAGTATAATATAGAAAAAATATATTATGCTGATAACCTTGAAAAAAATTTTGATTCAATGAAACTTGGTAGTTGGAGAGTTTTGCATAATAATGGAGATGTGACGAATATAAGTATTATAGATTATCCAAGTGCCAAAATGCGTTTTCTACTAAGTGAGTTAGAGCTTGCCAAAGAGTACATGCTAGATGAAGTTTTAGAAGTAACAGATTGTAAAGGAACTAAAAAAATAAGACTAGAACATATAGATATTCTGCCAGAAAAGAATATTTTTTTTGATAGAAAAAATGAGAAGTTTATTGTAATGAGTCCATCAGATGTTACTTTTAACATTCGATTTATTGATAAGATTTCAAATAGAGAATTTAGTTTTAATCAAAGGATTTCTTGTACAAAAAAAGAGGTTGATATTAAAACTAATAAGATGGGATTTATACATCCATTAATTTCTTTAAGTGAAAGTATTGAACTGGATCATGATTTAGTGAATTTTATAAAAGAATTTAATAAAGTTTATGATAATGATACTTGTAAGTTGTTGAGAGTAGCGTCTGTAAGAACATTGTTAGAAGTAATTTGTTGTGCAATTTTGGATTTATTGAAAGAAAATAAGAATGAATATTTAAAAGAAAATTTTAAAAAGATTTTTTCCAAAAAGAGCATTGAAGCTAATTTATTCTCTAAAGTAAAGGATGATAGAGATAAGAAAGCGATAACTAGTATATATAATATATATGAATCAAGTTTAATAAATGGTGCTTTTGTAGATAAATATAACTATTCAACTCATGGATTGACGCGTATTGTTAATGAAGAATTTTATAAAAATGATCAACTGATTTTTAATTTACTTTACTCTTATTTATTGTTTTTAGCTCATGATAGAATATGACTATTTTATGTTTGTAAGTAATTGAGTGAGCAGAAATAGATGTAAATTTGATAATAAAAATATTGATTCTATACTATTTATACATAATGATATTATTTTAAAAGTTCTTCGTTATGATATGTAGTCATTTTCATGGACACAGACTGAATAATGTCGTGTTTTTTCGCCTTAAGATGTGTAGCTTCTTTTTCTTCTTTCAAGTCAATTTTTTTATGACTTCACTCTCAGCTTTAATATAAGTATTTTCAGCTCGTAAGCGAATTAGCTCCTCATATTTGTTTGGTTTGAGTTTTCTAGGTAAGATATTCTTAGTTGTTTTCATTTTAGGACCCTTTTATTGTTGTCCTTCAGGCTTATTGATAAAGGTGTTTGGTATTAATTTTAGCCTGAACTGTTATTGCATTTATAGATTTTCCAGATAATACTTGACACACTAATTCATATTTATACTTTAGAGAGTAACTTTTTATTATCTCCATAAAGGTTAATAATTTTCGGATTATGAAGCTCCTTTTGTTTACTCTGTTTCTTTATTTGTTTATGAAAAGTATGTGTTAATACTCCGTTTGGTGTCTTAGGTTATTCACCTTAATAAAATAAATCAATTGCCTTCCTTTTATATTTATAATTATATCTCATGAAAAATACCCCTTTTACTGCTTGTCTAGTAAAGGGGGCATTTTTCATTATTATGTACTTTTTTGTATTTTAATATTTAATTAGTGAATGATAAATAATCATTTATTATTATGATACAATATTAGATGAAAAGGATTAATAAAATAGGCTCAAATTAATTAAGTTTTAGATTATAGTATTGTTAATTGTGTAATGAGGATCCATGAAAACAACAAAATCTTTTGGCAATCATTCCAAATATTCTCTCCACGATGCAAGGGTACAGAAAATAGAATACGCAGATGATAATTTGATTCTTACTTTTGAGTACATTTTCTCTTATGAGAACGGTATTGAGCAAACTCATAAGGCTCAAGTCGTGTTTGAGACGTGCGATATAGATTTTTTTGAAATTCTCGTATTTAACAATACAATTCTAGATACTTTCACAGGTAAAAGAATTGAGTTATCTCAGTATCAGCAGGATTATAGTGAAAGTGAATTTGAAATCATTACAGAGACCTATAATTGGGGTCACGCTGTATTCCAAGGTTGGTTATGGACCGAAGGGAATCCCGTACACTGTATAATGAACATATACTTTAAAGGTGATATGGTATATGTAGTTGAATGAGAGCTGAGATGAGCAATTTAGATTTTACTATTAGCTGCATAGTTACATTCTTCAGCAAGAAGAGAACAAGTCTACCGAATTTAAATTATGGAATGTACTATCCTCATATCATTATAAAAGGTACCGAGTCTTGGTATAAACTTTATAGTAGTAAAGATGTCATCTTTGATAAACAAATATGAGATAATATGTTGTTAGTTTTTGAAATTGTAAATTATTTTGTTCTAAAAGCAGGTACGGAGTTCTTTATTATGGAAGGTGTTAATTCTGTAAGGACGTAAGAATATGAAAACTTTAAAAGAATTTTTAGATAGCCCTATATATTTAGATATTATAGAGGAATTAGGACCTGATAACTTTAATAAAGAACTACAAAGTATAGAAATTCAAGAACTAAGAAATCGATTGAATCAAAGGCAATTCTTATTAGAAGGGTTTAATTGCAAGTTATATTCTGAGAAAGAGTTAGTGCAGTTTTTCGAGCAATTAATAGAATACAATCGTAAAGAACTGATTCTTTGGAGTAATGCCTTTTGGCAATACAGTGATGAAACTTGGGAAGAATATTCTGATGGTGAATTTCCAAAAGGCGAGGAATTAGATATAGAAGATAAATCAACTATACTTGAGATAGGAAAATATTCTATAACGAGTATTGCTATGTATATGATTGAATTTGATATTTTGAAAAATCATACAGAAATTTTAGGAGATTACTATAAACGAATGCATCTTCCTGGTGCAGTGAAATACGCACAAGAAATTAAAGGGCTTTATAAAAGTCTTTTTGGTTAAAATATATAATATAGTTTTAGAAAATAAGGAATTTTAAAAAAGGTTTTAGATTGATTAGATAATCTTAACATAGAGTAATTTAGTTTTTCCTCGGATATACTTTAAAGGTGATATGGTATATGTAGTTGAATGAGGCTCGAAATGAGTAATTTAGATTTTACTATTGGCTGTACAGTTACTTTCTTTAGCAAGAAGAGGAGAACTCCACCTAATTTAAATAATGGAATGTACTATCCTCATATCGTTATAAAAGGTACTGAGGAATATCTTGGTATTAACTTTATTGATGGTGAGGATGTCATCTTTAATAAACAAATAGAAGCTAATGCGCTGCCACTTTATGAAACTGTAGATTACTCTGCTCTACAAGCAGGTACTGAGTTCTTTATCATGGAAGGCGGAAATATTGTTGGTGAAGGGATTGTAAAAGAAATCTTTCAACATAAACCATATGGGAGTAAATAACTATGGGCTATAAAAATGTATGTGTAAACTGCCGGATCTCTTTGTCGGAGGGTACAAACTACGAGTTGTTTAACAGAAATAAAACCTGCCCTACCTGTAAAGGTAAAATGTACTTTGTGAACGAGAAGTTCAAGGCTCCTAAAAAATCTAATGATAAAGAATGGAAGATTATCGAGTATTTGTTGTTGAGCGGCTATGACTTCCGAAATCCTTATTGTGGACATGAGCAATGTATTTATTTTGAATTCCCTAAGAATCTACAAGAGGCAGAGGCGTTTATTCGTGAGATGCGAAAGTTAAAGTAATCACTATTATTGGAGTTTAAATGATTAAGATTGTTGATGGAAAACCGTATTTAGATCAAGTAAAAGAGTTGATTACAGAGACAATGGCTTGGTCGCGATTTGTCCTTTCAGAATTTAGATAAGGAACTAGCAGATATCGGTGAGAAATATACGGCGCTCAATGGTGAATTATTGGTTGCTATCGATGATAATGATGTAGTGCTTGGCATGGTGGTGTATTATCAGCATAGCGATACCCGTTGTGAAATGAAACGCCTCTATGTGCGTCCCGAAGGGCACGGACATGCTCTCGGTGATCGTCTGATTGAAAGTATTATGGACCATGCTAAAGCCTCTGGATATAAAGAAATGGTGCTAGATACAATTGAACCGTTGCAAGCTGCGATCCATTTGTATGAGAAGCATGGCTTTGTTGAATGCGAGCCGTATTATCATAACCCTATGGTCGATGTTATATATATGAGCAAGAGGTTGTAGAAAAATACGTTTGGCACTTATAACTTAGGAGCGCAGTAACATGAATAAACAGCAAGCAAAAGGATACCTTTTAGAGATAGTATTATCAAAACTTATTGAAGTGAATGGTTATGAAGTAATTACAGAGAGCAATATTCCTTGTGAACCTGGTGTACCACATGGCGAAAAAGAAATAGAAAGTAAACATAATGGTTTAAATGTTCGAGGGCGTGGAGGTTATCATCAGTTTGACACATTGGGGACTTTTAAAATAACGCCTCCCTTTGTATATCCTTTGCGCTTATTTGTAGAAGCAAAGTGTTATGCAAGCACAAAAGTTGGTATTGATAGAGTTAGAATGGGTGTTGGTATTTTAAATGATATTAATACTAACTACGCTACTGTAAATTTGAGTACGGAGCAATTATCTGTCAAACGTTATCAATATCATTATGCTATCTTTTCTACATCTGGTTTTTCAAAGCCTGCACAACGTTATGCAATTGCTCATAAAATACATTTAATTGATTTATCTAGTGATGTATATAAAGATATCATAAACCTTATTCAACAAATAATAGATGAATTGATGGATGATTCAGGTATAGATGATACTGAATTTAATAGTTTCAAAAGGACATTTTCAGAATTAATTCGTGATGAAGTGGCATATTATAGGAGATCTTCTTATTGTTGGGATGAATATTTATTTGATATTGATTTAAAAAAGCTGATAATGGATTTAAAGAATAATATTGAAAATCAATTTATATATTTGGCTACAATAAATAGTGTATATATGATTCCTCTATTAGCTAATTCAGAATTTAATGAGTTATTGAAAGCTAATCCGCACCAACAAGTATCAATACATTTTGATCCAGATAAACCTGATGAATGGATTATAGTACCAATAGTTAATAACGATGAGATTTACAGCCTTAGTATTCGGTTTACTCTTCCGGAATTGCTTCGTGAATATATGTATCACGATGCTGAAAAAGCGATGATGGTAAAAGAGAAATTGATTAATAAAATAGTTTTTATTGCTTACTTAGATAAAGAAAATCCTACACTCTGTACATTAACCTTTAATAAAGCGGCTACTTTGGAAAAACCTTGGATTTTTTGATAATGTGGAGGAGCTTTTATGGAGATTACATATACTGAGGAGCGAAATTTTACGCCCCAGCAAGTAGCAGCGTTATTTCTGTCTGTTCGTTGGGTGGTAGGTAAATATCCTGATCGATTGTATAAGGCTTTGATGAATTCGTCGCGCGTGATTACTGCTTGGGACGGTGACCGTTTAGTCGGTCTTATTCGTGTCATGGATGATAGCGAGTTAGTATGCTTCATCAATTATGTGTTGGTTCATCCTGAGTATCATGGCCAAGGTATTGCTGGTCATTTGCTAGAAATGGTGAAAGAGGCTTACAAGTCTTACTTGTACATTAATGTTATGATTGGTGAAAGCAAGAATGCAACCTTTTACGAGAAGCATGGTTTTAAAGTAAAAGAAAATTCCTTACCGATGCAATATCGGAATGTGCCTAAATATACGAAAAGATGATTGGTCGGATAATCTGTATAGTAAATAACTGGTCAAATTGTTAATAAAAGGCTACACGTACATAGAGTTACGTGTAGTCTTTGTTATGTAAACGGTATATACTAAAACCGATATGTAGATACGATGGAGAAGGATATGGATATATTAATACAAAAAGCGACAACCGCTGATTTAGATTTAGTGACACATATAGAAGCAACTTGTTTCCCTCCTGCAGAGGCGGCGCCTCGTGAGGCTTTTAAGGAACGATTAGACCATTATGCAGGTCAGTTTTTAATTGCCTTTGATGGAGCTACGCCGATTGGTTTTATCGATGGTTTTGTAACGGATGATGAAGTCTTGACGGATGAGATGTTCGCCGATGCTTCCTTACATAATCCAAACGGTGCTTGGCAGATGATATTTGGCTTAAATACATTGCCAGAGTATCGGAATCGCGGTGTAGGTGGTAAGTTAATTGGGGCGTTTATCGACCTTGCGAGAGAGGAAAAACGTAAGGGTGTTATTCTAACCTGTAAGAAAGAAAAGATACCTTATTATGCTAAGTTTGGTTTTGTAAATGAAGGTGAGTCTGAGTCTGATCACGGCGGTGCCAAATGGTATCAAATGCGCCTTGAATTGTAGAGGAAAAGTTATTAATCGATAAAAATAAATTATAGAATTTGACGGACATTTTTACAGACTGTCCTAATGAGAAATTAAAACTCCGCTTAGTGGTTGAGTTTTAGCTTCTTTTTTGCTGAAAAGTATAGATTTTACAAGAATAGCTGTACCCCTATATGTTTATTGACACTGTATATCCCTCATGCTACGATGAGAAAAATCACATATGATTGGGTTAGGTGTCTATTGACTTAAT
>ERZ773049.2288-NODE-2288-length-10539-cov-3.390500_pt1 | contig 10539 bp, 7 predicted proteins | sample MGYA00580633_ERZ773049 | MGnify/ENA primary metagenome ERZ773049 (study PRJEB29015, sample SAMEA2737991) | human oral metagenome | biome: human oral; feature: human-associated habitat; material: dental | place: China | collected 2066 ... | reverse complement strand
AAGAGAAAAAGACTGCGCACGTCGAGGGGGAAGATATTCTCCCGACCGCCTTGCAGCTTGTCGAACCGGTTGGATGGGAAGACGTCGTTTCTTTTCACGTCGACGATGCAGAGGCCGCCAACGACGTCGTCCTCGCCATCGGCGGCGACGCAGCCGCGCTTGAGCGTGTGACGGACGACGAAGACCTCATGTGGTTTGACGTCGAGGAACGAGGCCGACTTATCGAGTACTTCGGCTGAATCGGATCGGCTGGGTCTAAGCCCGGCAACTGAGCTGCCGAAGATGCGCTGCCCCGGAAGAGTCGTTTGGCAGCCCTGTGCCTAATGGGCGCGGCGCTGGGCCGATTGGGCCCGGACGCGCGAACCGTCTGCGGCCGAGGCGCCGAGTCGGCCGCGCCCAAGTTGAGGTCCTGCCCCTAGCGGTAAGATCCCAAATGCCAGATGCTGAGACTGCGGGCTTTGGCCTCGCCTCCTGCGGCGAAAAGCGACACCTTGTCCGCGCCAGCAGCGGGGTAGACCGTTTCTGTGAGGACAAGCTTGCCGTCGTCGGCGAATACCTCGACGGACGAGGAGTCGACGATCACCCGCAAATGGACGAGGCCGTCTTTTCCGGGTTTGAAATCCGCGACGCTCCGCCCCGGGAAGGCGGGAGAGAATCCGACTTCGCCGGAGTTCGATCGATCGACGAAAATCTGCTCCTTCGCCGCGTCGTAGCCGATTCTCGTTCCCGGCGTTTTGCCGCGGGCGTCTTGCGTGGTGTCTCCCAAAACGGAAATTCCGCTCTCCTTCGCCTTGAGGGGATCCAGGGTCAGAGAGATGTCAAGGGATTTCCCTGAGGCTGCCGCATCGAGCGGCGTCGTGCCCTGCTCGATCGTCACGTCGGACTTCTTGAATTCGCTTCCGGCCCGCAGCGAATTGAGGGACGAAACGGGGGCAAACACGAGGCGTTCTTTGCCGTTTGCCTTGCGGAGCTTGAGCTCGCGCACAGTGCTCATGGCCGAGCGCCACGTTTTTGTGGGAACTTCCTTCGCATACGTCCAATTCGACATCCAGCCGATGGCGTAGCGTTTGCCGTCGGGGGCCCCTTCCCACGTGACAGAAGCATAGTAATCGTGTCCGTAGTCGACTTTCGGCACGGACTCGTTGAATGCGGGCGTGTCAGAGAGCACGATCTGGTCGACCGTGAGGTGGCCCCAGTGACTCGAGGTGTTCTTGTCCTCTATGACGACGCGGGCTTTCTTTCCCCGCCACTTCTTCAGATCGAGGCTCTGCCAGAACATCTTTGCGCTGTCGTTGCCCGTCGCGGTGGCGACCACCTTGCCCTCGACGACGACGTTGACCGACGTGTGCTGGGATCCCTCCACCGAACTGTAGGGGTGGCTCCCGCCGCCGATGAGCATGTTGAGGCGATTGGCGTTGATCGTGAACTCCGGCGACGTCAGAGTTCCCGTGTCGGAATCGCCCGATCCGTAGCTGTTGACGTAGCCCGAGCCGACATACCCGGAAATGTCGCCGCCTGTCACATGCGAAGGCCCGTTTCCGAAGGCAGAGCCCGACGTCGTCCACGAGCCGTACCCTTCGCCTTCGAAATCCGCAAGAGTCTTGCCCTCCTTGCCGGTGTAGACGCCGGATGAGGCGGCCTTGAACGTCTTGCCGTCCCAGTCGCCGACGAAGTACTGGGCGGAAGGGGACGTGTTGACCGTGAGGACCCAACGGGTCTTGCCGTTTTCGCCCTCGACCTTCATGGGGAAGAGATCGGGGCACTCCCATACGGAAGAGACGTCTCCGACCGGCCCGAAATCGGACTCAAACTTCCAGTCCTTCAGGTTGGGCGAGGAATAGAAAGAGACCTTGTGCTCGTCGGCCTTGACCAAGACCATCGTCCAGCGTTTCGTCTTCTCGTCCCAGAAAACCTTGGGGTCTCGGAAGCTCTTCGACTTGACGTCCAAGACGGGGGCTCCGCCGTTGTGAAGGTTCCACGTTCGGCCGTTGTCCGTGGAATAGGCCAGCGATTGCGATTGGATGCCGCTCGCATTGTCGTTGCGCGTCCAAATCGCGACCATGGGGGGATTGTCCGAAGTCCCGAATCCCGACGTGTTGCGGGAGTCGACGACGGCGGATCCGGAGAAGACGCCGTACTGGTCGGTTCCGGGTATGGCGACTCCCTGTTCTTTCCAATGCACGAGGTCGCTGGATACGGCGTGCCCCCACGACATGTTCCCCCAATCCGCCCCCTTCGGGTTGTACTGGTAGAAAAGGTGGTACTCGCCCTTGTGGTAGACGAGCCCGTTGGGATCGTTCATCCAGTTGCCCTTGGGCGTGTAGTGGGCGAGGGGGCGCCACGGGTCGTTTGCGTCCACGGGAGGGGAGACGACGGTGGAGTTTGCGGGGGTCTGGGCGCTTGCGGCCTCCGGGTTGGGCGAGGCGGAAGCCCCCGCCGACGGCGTCGAGCCCGACCGGTTCGAAGACCCCTCGGCTTGTCCGGTCTGTACCCGGGAAGACGATGTCGCGGAAGCGGGACGGGAGGAGCCCTCGCTTGAAAAACATCCTGCGCTCGTGAACGGAAGCAAGAAGGCGGCCGCGAGCGACAGGGCGGCGCGCGGCTCTTTTTTAAAAGATCTCACAACTTGTTCTTCCCAGGTAGTTGTTATGGACGTTTCTACATTAGTACTCGCGGGCGAATTGGGAAAGAGGCCGGATTGAGCGAAAAGCCAAACTCTCCGGGAAGCGTCCGTGAGGACAGGGCGCGAAGGCGCCGCCGCCGAACGACGAACCTGGGGCGACGCCGGGGCACCGGGGCGGACGACGTGCGGTTTCCCCGGGAGAGCGCGAGTTTGCGCATCCCGCGAGACGAAAGAAGCGGGGCTCTCCCGACTGAGCCGCCGATTGCCCGCCGCGCGCAGGCCCGTGGACCAGCGCGCCCCGCGCCTGCAGTGACAATGGACACTTCAGCAGCGGACCTCCACGCGTGACGAGCCGTTGCCCACGGGCCTGACCGTCACGCGTTCGGCGATCATCTTTTTCATCTCGGCGACGTGGCTGACCAGGCCGACTGCCCGCCCGTCCCTTGCAAGGCCCGTGAGCGTCGACATCACAAGCCCGAGGGTGTCCTCGTCAAGGGAGCCGAATCCCTCGTCGATGAGCAGGGTTTCGATTGCTATTCCGCCATTTTCGGCGCGGACGACGTCGGCGAGGGCGAGCGCGAGGGCAAGCGAGACGTAGAAAGTCTCGCCTCCTGAAAGGCTGCGGGGAGACCGTCTGGCGGCGCCGTCGGTCTCCCCGTCGCGGTCGATGACCGTCACGGAGAGACCGGTTTTGATCTCGCGCGAGCCGCGTTCCTTTTCGTCGCTGCGGGCGAGTTGGTACCTGCCGAGGGAAATGTCGGCGAGCCGCTCGTTGGCGCGGTCGAGGATCTGCTCGAACCTGTGGCGCACGACGAAGGTCGCGAGCGGAATCTTCGTGATCGAATCGCTTCCGGCGTTGGCGAGATTGGCCAAGCGCACGACGGGACCCGCCGAGCTCTGCAGCCGGGCCCACGCCTTTTCCCTTTCGGAGACGACGTCGAGCTGGGCCTGCGCCCCGAGGCTGCGCGCGTTCGCCACCGCGGCCCTCCTTTGGGCGGCTCTGGAGATTTCGGCGGCCTCCTCGGCGAGGCGGGCGGTTCCTTCGACGTCGGGCGCCTCTTCTCCCGTCAGCTCGGCGATTTCAGGCGCGGCAAGGTCACGGGCGACGTCGTGGGAGGCCTGCCGATGCTCGGCCACTCGGGCTTTCGCGGCGTCGACGGCCTCACGCGGCATGAACGCCTTGCGCGCAGCTGTAGCATCCGCGAATCCCGCCTCCGACAAGGCTGCGGACAATTCCGCCTCCCGCGCGTCGAGCTGCCCTCGTGCGCCGAGCAGTTCCCGCACGGCCTCGACCAGGCGACGCTGGGAGTTCCCCCGCTCGACATGTGCTTTCAGCCTCTCGGATATCGTTTCGTAGCCCGCCAGTTCGGGGCCGATTCTGGCCTGCGCCCGTTCGACGGCAGCATCGAGGCCGGCGATTTTGGCTTCGGCGGCCGCCTGTTCGCGTTGGGCGGCGGAAAGGGACGATCCTGCGGCCTCGAAGCGCTCTCGCAGGCCTTTCAGCTCGCCCCTGCTTGCCCCGGCTTTGCGTTGCGCGCGACGGGCCGACGCGAGCTCGGAGCCTGTCCGTTTGAGCGCCGAGGCGACGGACTCTCGCGTGAGGCCCTTCAGATCCGCTTCGGCGGCCGCGATCTCGGCCTGGGCCCGCACGGCGCGTTTTTCCGCCTCGGCGAGCAGCCCCCGGGCGGATGCCGCGGCCTTCTCCGCGTCCTCGACGTCTTCCCGGGTCGCCTTGACGCTCGAAGGCGGCGCGGGAGCGGGATGCTCGGTCGAACCGCAGACCGGGCAGGCCTCGCCCTTGGAAAGCCCGCCCGCGATGATCGCCGACATCGAAGCCGTCCACGCGAGCGTCTGTTCGTCGCGCAGCAGACGGGCCTCCTCGAACGCCGCGGCGGTCTGCGCGACGGCCGCATTCGCCTTCTCCGACGCGGAGCGCGCACGGTCCAGATCGGCGAAGCGCGCCGCAGCCTTTTTGAGCGACTCGGCTTCCAATTCCAGGCTCTCGATGCGTGAAGCCTCCGCCTCTTCGGCGGCCAGCCTTTCCTCGACCTGAAGGATCGTCTGCGGCAGCGCGGCGGACTGGCCCCGTGCGGCCCCGACTTTCTCCTGTGCGCGCCGGAGGGCCTCGTGCGCAGCGGTCCGTTCCCGTCGCGAGGATGCGAGGTCCTTTTCCACGGCGGCCAGCTCTGTGAGACGGCCGGTGAGGGAGGTCATGGCCTCAAGGAGCTCGGTCTGCGACTCCAGGGTCGCCGCGTCGACGTCGTGCGGCGAGCGATCCGAGGCGTCGAGGAGCGCAAAGCGCCGTTCGGCCTGGCCGAGCTCGGCCTTCGCCCTGTCGAGGGCCGCCAGGAAAGGGGCGACGCCGGCGGCGAGGGCGTGGGCTGCGAGAGATTCGTCGAGCCCGTCGATCTCGGATTCTTCCGCGCGCAAGCGGTCACGGCAGGCCAGAAGCCGCGAGCGTTTCTGAAGGCGGGAGGCGAGCTCGGCCGCCTCCTGCGCCGCAACGGCTCGCTCGCGGGCTCGCTTCGACGCGAGCACGGATGCTTCTTCCGCTGACTCGCTTTCTTCTTTGGCTCGGAGCACGGCGGCTGCGGCGAGCGCCGCTGTCCGGACAGCGTCTGCCGGATCCCCGGCGGCGTTCACGGATTCCGTCAGCTCGGCCTTTGCCTCGCCTTCGAGACTGAGAGCCGTTGCCAAGCCTTCGACGGACGACGCCCATTCCCCGCGGGCCGAATCGACTTTTGACTGCGCCGCCGAGGCCCTTTCCTTGAGCAGTTCGGCGACCCGCCTATAGGCGGACGTGTCGAAGACCTGCTCCAGCAAAGCGGTGCGCTTGGTCGAATCCAATGTGAGGAAGTCGGCGAACTTCCCTTGGGGGAGCACGATCGTTTGAAGGAACTGTTCGCGGCTGAGGCCCACGAGGCGTGCGATTTCCGCGCCGGTTCCCGCGGGCTTGGCCTCCAGAATCTCGCCCGCGTCGAACTGTTGAGCCTCCACCGCGCTTTCGGAGAGCCGCCACAGCTTGGCTGACGCGTTCGTCGGATTTTTGTTTCCGGCCTTGGTCCACTGGGGTGTGCGGCGGACGCGGAAGGTTCCCGCCTCGACGGAAAAGACGAGATCGACATAAGACTCGCGAGAAGGGCTGGAGTGCGTCGAGCGCATCCTGGCGTCCGTCGAATCCTTCCCTCCGGCGACGCCGCCGTAGAGCGCCCAGACGACGGCGTCGATGATCGTCGACTTTCCCGAGCCCGTGGGCCCCTCCAGCAAGAACAGCCCTCCCGCTGTGAGGGCGTCGAAGTCGATGGAAAAGGCGCCCGCAAAAGGGCCGATGCCCGAGACGGCCAGTCGCCTAAGCCTCATCGCCGCTCTCCTTTCATGGGAGCTTGCCTTTCACGCCGTTCATGGTTCGCATTTCATCGCCGTTTCCCTTCCAGACGCGCGGCTTCCCACGTCTGCGCGAGGATAGCGCGTTCCTCGTCGGTCAGGTCCCGGTTGCCCGAGGCGGCCATAAAGGAAGAAAGGATGTCGAGGGGCGCCATCGCGGCGATGGAATCGGCCCGCTCCTGCGAGCGAAGGCCGCCCTCGGGCGTGTGGCGGAGCTCGAGGACGTTGTCAAAGGCTCCGTAGATCCGGGCGGCCATATTCGCCGGCCTGCTCGGATCCGTGACGACGATTCGGAAGAAGGCGTCGGCCGGCTCGCGCGGGGCTTGGGCCAAAAGCTCCTCGAAGCGGCCGGCCAATGTGCGGACCTCGCGCCACACAGGGGCGGGAACGGTCTCGGTTTCGACCCGATTGCCGTCGATGTGGAGAAGGACCGAGCTCTTCGGCGCGGTTTCGGAAAAAGAGAACGCCACGGGCGATCCGGAGTAGCGCATAGGAGGGTCGCCCGGCCTTCCCACCCGCTGCGGCGAGTGCAGATGGCCGAGCGCCACGTAGGAAAGCGGGCCCGGACCGTCCTCGCCGAGCCTGAAAAGCCCCGACGGGGCGCTGTCGACTCCGCCGACGGAAATGTCCCGCTCGGAGTCGGCCGGTTTTCCGCCCGAGATGAACGCGTGGGCCATGACGATGAACGCCCCGGCGTCCTGCGGGCGCGAGCGGATGTCGGCTGAGACGAGCTTGAGAGCCGCGGCGAGGACGGCTTCGTGAGACCGCCCGAGAGGCTCGGCGCCGCCGTCGCCCGACGTCGGGCCGGAAGGCACCAGTCGTCGTCGTTCGACATCGGGGTCGAGATAGGGAATGGGGTAGACGAAAACCCGGTTGCCGTCCCTTCCGGCGATTTCGACGGGGCTCCCGCATCGGCGGGCGTCTGTGCGAATGTGGACGTTCGGGCGCATGAGCGAGGATCCGAACCCCAAACGCTGAGGCGAATCGTGGTTTCCGGACGTGAGGACGACCGTCGTCAGCTCGGCGAGCTCCGCCAGTGTTCGGTCGAATAGCTCAACGGCCGACGTTGGCGGCACGGCTCGATCGTAAACGTCGCCCGAAATGAGGACGGCGTCGATCCGGCGCTCTTTGACCAGGTCGACGACGTGGCGGCTCCACATCTCGAAGGCGGGCGAGAGGTCCGCCCGGTGGAAGCTGCGGCCTAAATGCCAATCAGACGTGTGCAGAACGAGCATGGAGTCAACCTATCGGGGGCCTCCGACGCTTTTTCGGGCGGACTCTTCGAGCTGTCCGGACCGCCAGAGCGTGGACGGCCCGCCTCGGCGCGTCAAGGGCGGCGGGAGGGCGTTTCAAGGGAGTGAACGGACTTTCAAGCCTCGGAGTTGTCCTGGGCGTTGACCGGCGGGAGCGCGCTCCAAGGGAAGGCTATCCAGCGGTCCGTCCGCTTCCAGACGTATTCGCATTTGAGGACGGTTCGGGGCTTCTCATAGAGGACGGCCGTCCTGATCTCGGAGGCATACTGCTCGCAGATCTCGTGGACGAATTTGAGCGTTCGCCCCGAATCGGCGACGTCGTCGACGATGAGCACCTTTTTCCCCGTCATTCCGTGGTTGTCGGGAACGGGATCGACCAGTCGGGGATCGAGGAGCGTCGTTCCTATTCCCGTGTAGAACTCGACGTTGAGCACGAGCAGGCTCTTGATGTCCAGGGCGTATCCGATGGAGCCCGCAGGAAGGAGGCCGCCCCTGGCGACGCACACGATGATGTCCGGGCGAAAACCCGAATCCCACACGGAGCCGGCCAGGTCGCGGCAGGCTGCCCCGAAATCATCCCAGGTGAGTATTTCGCGCTCGTCGGTCATGCGTCAATTATGCCCGCTTTGGCTCCGTCCGGCTGGGGCGTAGGGGCTCGGCGCGCCTTCGCCCACGGCGTCCTCGTCGCGAATGGACCCCAGTATCTCAAGAACTTCGGGGTGGAGCGCGCCGTTGGTGGCGAGGGCGCAGCCTCCCCACGGGCCGGGTTCGCCGTGCAGCGACGTGAAGGAGCCGCCGGCCTCGGTCACGATGGGAACGAGGGCCGCCATGTCGAACAGCTCCAGCTCCGGCTCGCACGCCAGATCGACGGCGCCCTCGGCGACAAGCATGAAGCTCCAGAAGTCCCCGTAGGCTCGCGAGCGCCACACGCGCTGGGCGAGTCGGAGAAACGCGCGAAGCTGGCCGCGGTCCGCCCAGCCTTTGAGCGAGGAGTAAGACATCGAGGCCTCCGCCAAATCGGAGACTTCCGAGACCCGGAGCCGACGTGCGCCCACCCAGCTCTTGCCCGTGAACGCGCCGACGCCCTTGGCAGCCCACCACCTTCTGCCGAGCGAGGGCGCCGAAACGATGCCCACGACGATCTCGCCTTCTTCTTCCAGCGCCAAAAGCGTTCCCCACACGGGGACCCCGCGGGCGAAGTTCTTCGTTCCGTCGATGGGGTCGATGATCCAACGCCTGGCAGGACGCAGGAGAATTCCGCCGCGCCCCTCGCCGTAGATGGCGTCTCGCGAGCGCGAGCGGCCGAGCATGGCTCTGATGATCCGCTCCGCCTCCCCGTCGACGTCGGCCGCGGGGGAAGGGCCCTCCTCCGTCCGGGCGGAGAAGTCTTCGGCCTGAAAGCGGCGAAGCGTCACGGAGTCTACGCGGTCGATGATCGAGCTCGCGAAGGCGAGGTCGTCGTTGACGCGGGTGAGGGACATTCTCAGCTCCAATCCTCGGTGCAGGCGGCCAAGAGCCGGCGGAAAGAGGCCGTTCGTGCAATGAGCCTCAGATCCGTCTGCTCGGACAGCGCGCATTCCGGGGAATCCCATCCGTGCTCGCAACCGCGTGGGCAGTTCTCGGCGATCGCGGCGAGGTCGGTGAATCCCCTGAGAACATCCTGCGGCGAGACGTGGGCCAAACCGAAGCTGCGCACCCCCGGCGTGTCGATGATCCTCCCTCCGCCGGGCAGGGCGAGCGAGACGGCCGACGTCGACGTGTGCCGCCCTTTTCCGGTGACCGCGTTCACCTCTCCCGTCGCCCGATCGGCGTCCGGCACCAAAGCGTTGATAAGGGTCGATTTTCCGACTCCCGAATGGCCGACCAGCACCGTTTCGACGCCTGCGAGCGCCTTTCGAAGGGCCTCCAGCCCGCTGGCCTCGGCGTCGTCCTCCTCGAGCCTGCGAGCCTCCGAGACTTTGCGGGACCCCAGGTCGACGACGACGGCGCGCAGGCCCAGCGCCCCGTAAGAATCGAGGAGCCGGTCGGGCGAGGCGAGGTCCGCCTTCGTCAGCACGAGCAGCGGCTCCATCCCGGCGTCGTAGGCGGCGACGAGGCAGCGGTCGATCATCCCGGTTTTCGGCGGCGGGTCGGCCAGGGCCGTGACGATCGCGAGCTGCTGGGCGTTGGCGACGATGCAGCGCTCGCGGCCGTTTCCCTCCTCGGTGCTGCGCAGAAGCCGGGAGGTGCGGTCCTCGACCGAGACGATGCGGGCCAAGGTGTCCTTTTTCCCCGAAACGTCGCCCGTCACCCGCACTCGATCGCCGACGACGACGGAGCCGCGGCCCAGCTCGCGCGCCTTGACCGCGGTGACGGCGGGGCCCTCGGCGAGCACGAGGCGATAGCGGCCCCGATCGACGCCCACAACCTCCGCTGTGCGGGCCGACGAATAGTCGGGGCGGATCTTGGTGCGGGGCCGCGACCCCTTGCCGGGGCGGACCCTCACCCGAGGGTCGTCGGTGCCGATGTCGCGCCTCATGCCTCGAGTCCGGCGTGTCCGAAGATGTCGCCGAGCGGGGCGGGTGCGACGTCCTCGGCGCCCGCCGCGAGGTCTTCCCACATGTCGACGAATTGAGGGAATGTTTTTGCGGTCGTCTCGACGTTCACAACTCTCAGGCCGGGAATGCGCAGCCCGAGGATCGCCCCGAAGGTGGCCATGCGATGGTCGGCGTAGGTCTCGATCGTCGCGGGCCTCGGCGGGCCCGGCTCAATGAGAAGGTCGTCGCCTTCGATTTGCGCCTTCGCGCCGACCTTCGTCAATTCTGCGACGAGGGCCGCCAGACGGTCGGTTTCGTGGCCCCTGAGCTGGCCGATGTTGCGCAGAGCAGACGGGCCGTTCGCAAATGCTGCGACTGCGGCGACAGTGGGCACGAGCTCGCCGACGTCGTGCATGTCCGCGTCAATTGGGAAGATCGCGGCAGGTCCGCGCAAGGCGAGCCTGCCGTCGGCTGCGCGGGTGCGCGCTCCCATGGCTTCAAAAAGCTCGCGATAGGCCGACCCAGGCTGCCTCGAATCTGGCCAGTCGAGGATTGTCTCGCCGCCCGTCGCCATCGCGGCGGCGAGGAACGGCCCCGCATTCGACAGGTCCGGTTCAACCGTGACGTCGCCGATTCTGGGGATTCCGGGCTCGACCGTCCATCGCGTGGGTGGACCGGGGGGGCCTGCGGGTTTGGCGCCTGCTCCGCGGCGGGCGTCGGAGCCGTTGAGCGGCGACGATTCGATGGAGGCTGAAAGCTCGCC
>ERZ773049.2284-NODE-2284-length-10547-cov-3.308425_pt1 | contig 10547 bp, 11 predicted proteins | sample MGYA00580633_ERZ773049 | MGnify/ENA primary metagenome ERZ773049 (study PRJEB29015, sample SAMEA2737991) | human oral metagenome | biome: human oral; feature: human-associated habitat; material: dental | place: China | collected 2066 ... | reverse complement strand
ACGATGTGCGCGTCGAGTTCGACTTCTCCTCCTACCTTCCAGCGTCCAAGCGGGCGAAGCTGCCCAGAGGCATTCGCTTCGCCTTCAGGTTTTTCCGCATGTTCAAGGGAATGTACGAGGTGGTCATCACCTTCAAGTGACACCGCCGACGGTCGGCGCGGGCAAACCCGGCCCGCCGGCGCCGGCGGGCAATCGGGCGATCCCGGCCGGTCCCACACTCCGCCAAAGGAAAAGGCGCGCGGTCGGCAAACGGCAAAACCAATTGACGGGCGCTCTAAAAGCTCGACGAGGAGCCGGAGCTGCTGCCGGAACCGCCGCTTGAGCTGCCGCTGAAGCTGCTGCCTGAACTGCTGTCCGACGAATCGTCGTCGAAAACAGCCTTTACGACGCCCACCACGACTGTGAAGATTGCCCCCAAAATCAAGGCGAGCGTCAATGGGGTTTTGCCGACGTTCGAAGGCCTCGGCGGTGGAAAGTCGAAGGCGGATCGAATTGTCGTGTACCGATTGTAGCTGCCTGAGACGCCGTTGACCTTCCAGGAGCCGCTGTAGGATTCTTCATTGCTCGGGGACGACTCCTGCTCATAGCTTTCGAGGATTCGATCGCCGCGCCTGGAGAGGCCAATCCTGGACGCTGCACGAATAAGCCTCTCGGCCCTGTCGTGGATTTCGTCCGACATCCTGTCCAGTTCTTCGAGCGCGTCGGAGGGCCCGGTCTCGCCCGTTTCAAGCTCTAAAACAAGAGCTTCGAGTCGCGCCAGCCGAACAGAAACCCATGCGTCCAGCTCCTGGGCATCCTCGAAGAAAGGAGCTCGCACAGACTGCGGTTTAGAGGAGGAGAGCTTCCTGATGGATTCTCGCAACCGGAGGATCCGCTCCACATCCTCCATCACGCGCCCGACTTCGTTCGCCCAAGCGTCTTTCCAACCGGGAGACATGGTTAGCAATTCGGCCGCATTGGCAACGGCTCTACCCTGTGAATCCAAGGCGAATGCACGCTTTCGAAACGCTTTCGCCGACGTCGCCGCACACTTCCTAAACCAGTCCGGGCCGGAGAAACCGCCTACGAAATCCTCCGCGATGCGTGGGAACTCCGCGTACTCTTTGCAAAATGCCCGATAACGGGCAATCGCTTCGGCGCCGTAGAAGCTGTCCTCTGGAATCAAATCGGCGCACCGTCCAATGGCATCGTAGTCACGCACGACGCGCGAGTAATAGTCACGCGCGGCCCGAACGTTCTTAAAAGCCTTCAAGCCAGACCGGAAGTACAGAAACAGCCACACTGCGCCGCCGATGCTCACTACACCCGCCAGGGCGAACATCCCTATAGTTTCCCAAGCGCCAGAGTTCGCGGCGTCGGCGTACTCCCTCGCCATGGACAAGACGCCGCCCCGCCAATCTGACCTTCGGAACTGGCCTTTCGCCGCGTTCTGAATGTCCTTCTGATCGTCCATGGAAAGCTGGACATCCTCGCCAAAGTAACAGCCTACCTTCCTCCCTTCAGGGGAAATCGCGAGAATCACGAGGCCGTCCCGAAACCTCTCGGGATAAGGCACCGGGTTTTCAAGGAGAGCAGTCGGATCGGGCTGTCGATGGGCGTAGTCAAGCACGGCGCCGTCGAGCGAACCGGACAACGGCCCAGGCATGGTGAGCACCACGATGCGGACCCGCTTGTCGAGCGTCAGACCCTCGATTTCTTTCACCAGCGGCTTGCCGAGGAGAACTCCCGCCTCGTCGCGAACCTCCACGGTGGGATGGAAACTGCCGCCGGCAGCAGACCAATAAACGCAAAAAACTGGGAACGCAAGAACGAGAGCGAGTCCCGCTGTCACTTTGACGGCAAATAGAAGAAGCGATAAGAACCTGTCCACAAACAAAGCGAAAGAACGTCGCATTTATTTCTCTTTCGTTTCACAGAAACTTCTCACAAAGACAAGTGTAGGCCAGCGATCGCAGGCGAAGAAGCCAAATCCGCACTTCGGCGAAAGGTGGGGAGAATCGCCCGAGACACAGACGCACAGACCTGCAATTCGCCCTGTCAAACCGGACCAGAACTTAGAAAAGACGCTCTAAATGCGCAAACGTTTAAACCGGCAAAAACTGCGCAGCCTGCCCGTTTCGCCGTCACACGTCTGCGAGGATCTCGCCGTGGACGACGGCGAACCACCCGTCGTCGCTCGCGCCCCACTGCCGCCACCCCTCAGCCATCGCCTGGAGGTCAGCTGCCGTAGCCAGACCCAGCTCGCAGGCTCTGGGGCCGAACGAGCTGAAGCAACGTTCTGCCCACGTCGCCGACCACCACGAGCGGTCGCGCTCGGCTGCGAAACACCAGCTCGAAGCCGAGGCCGTCACATGAGCCAATCCCGCTCGGCGCGCCCAAGAAAGAAGCCTGCTCCCGGCGTCGGGCTCGCCTCCGTTGGCCCGCGCGGTCGCCATGTACACGGAAAGCCACAGGTCCATGCCTTCGGGCCGCGGGAACCAGCTCATGGCGGAGTACACGGCGTCGCGCACCGCAACCGCCCCTCCGGGGCGGACGACTCGGCGCATTTCCTTGAGCGCCGCCACGGGATCGTGCACGTGCTGAAGCACCTGGTGGGCGTGGACCACGTCGAACGCGCCGTCTTCGAAGGGCAGCGCGAACGCGTCGCCGACGGCCAACTCGACCCCGTCCAATAAGCCTCGGGCCGCCAGGGTCGCACGGGCGGCTTCAATCGCCGAGGGAGAGGAGTCAAGCGCAACGACCCGCCCGGGCGCCACAAGCTCGGCCAAATCGGCGGTGATGGAAGCCGGCCCGCATCCGACGTCGAGCAGATCCATGCCCGGACGCAGGCGAGGAAGGAGGTAAGCGGCCGAATCCAGGGCGCCGCGACGCGAGTGCCCTTCGAGCACAGCCGGGCCGTGCCCGTGGGTGTACCGATGCTCCGAGGCCTCGCTCGGGCGGCCTGAAGGGTCCCGGCCTGCTAAATCGTCCGACGGACCCCGGCCTGCCGGACGGCCCGACGGAGCTCGGTCTGCCGGACGATCCGAAGGAAGGCGATCCGAAGGGTCAGAAGCGCTGCCGGCGTTTCGGCAGCCCCCGCAACCGGGGGCGTCTGCCGGGGCGCCGCCCCCAAGAGAATCTGCGTGCATGCCACAAGTATCTTCTCGGGAAGGCGTCGAATGCTCAGACGTCCAAAACTCGGACCAAGATGTTGCCCCAAAAGAGGCAAGCTATATATGCATAGTCATATATTTGCACAGTCTCATATATGCATGAAAGAATAGGGTTATGGAGCTCAAACACGCAATCCTTGGAATGCTCTCGATCACGCCGCTGAGCGGCTACGACCTCAACCGGGCATTCGTCGGCAGCGTCGCGCACTTCTGGCATGCAGACCAATCCCAGATCTACCGGACGCTCGACCGGCTCGCGGCCGACGGCGCAATCAAAACCAAGGTGATTCGCCAAAGCGGCAAACCCGATCGCAAAGTCCACTCCCTCACTCCGGCGGGGCGCGGCGAATTGCATCGTTGGCTGACGTCCCCCCTCGAAGAGGAGAAGATCAAAGAGCCGTTCATCGCGCGCATCTTCTTCGCGGGCTCCCTCAGCCGCGCCGAGATCGAACGCATCCTCGACGAACGCGAGCGGCAGGCGAAAGAAAAACTGCAATCGCTCAAAGCCCTCGGGCGGCCCGTGGACGACTTGCCGTCGGCCCTCCGGGACGCAACGCTGCGCAAAGGAGTCCTCGACGCCGAAGCGGAGCTGACGTGGATTCAAGAGACCCGCGGCATCCTAGAGCGCCACTCGCCGCAATCGCCGCCGGAGGATTCGACGCCCCCTTCGGATCCCGCAGAAGGCGCTTAGGACGACGGCGCCCCCCTGCCACATGAGGGAACCCTCGCCGTCGGACCAAACCAAAAAAGCACTCAGCCAAAGGAAGGAAAGATGAACATGTCGGAGAAAGACATGTCGGGCAAATCAGCGAATCCGGCAAACGCCATAAACGCGAAAAGCCTTGAGAACGGCAAAAAACCGATAAATCCCGAAATCCCCGGGAGCATGGACGGACTCGATTCCGCAACGATCCTGGAAACCTTCGACGCGGCGACAATTCTTGCGACGTATCCGCTGGGGCACGAGCCCGCGCGAAGGCGAGACCATCGTCATGCTGCACGGCGGAAACATGGCGGGGTGGACATGGGACCTTCAGGTGCAGGCAATGCCCGAACGCCACATCCTCACCCCCGACTTCCCCGGATACGGAAGAAGGACGAACGAAGCCTGGCCGGGAATGGCCGGGGCCGCCGCCGACATCGCGGAGCTGATCCGCACGCACGCCATTGGCGGCAAGGCACACGTGGTCGGCCTTTCACTCGGAGGCTTTGTGTCCGTGGAACTGCTCAGGCACTATCCGCAGCTCGTGCGCTCGTGCACGATCAGCGGCTCCGCCGTTTCCGGCTACGCGCGGTGGGAGCGCGCTCTGATCTGCGGCCAAGCGCCGTTGTGGACCACGCGTTGGTACTGGGCGGCCCAAGCCCGCGCATTCGGAATCGCCAAGGAAGAGAAGGAACTGTTCGTTCTCACCACAAGCAGTCCGAGCCGCGAAACGAACATGCGTCTGGTCAGAGAAGCCGGCTTTGGGATCATACCCAAAAGACCCACGAAAGCGTTCGCCTATGACGGGCCTTTCTTGGCGGTGTGCGCGGAGCACGACTCGGCCTCGATACGCCGAGCCTTCGGCCCGCTGCGAGCGTGCTTTCCCCAGCTGCGCACGTGGACGGCCCCCGGAATGCACCACGCATGGAACGGGGAGAATCCGGAACTGTTCACTCAAATGGTCGCCACACACATAGACACGGGCGAATGGCCCGAGTCGAGTGGGCAACGGACCTGAAAGACGACGCCCACAAAGATGAGAACCCGCGAACGGCAACGCTTGACCCGTTCTCAAACCAGACTCAAGGCAAGCCAGCTTAAGAAAAAGACTTTGAGACAAACCATGTTAGGCGAACAAGTTTGACACAGGTCCGGCTGGTCCGGCCGGGCCCAAAACAGGCTGGCCCGGTCGGATTCAAAACAGGCCGGTCCGACGATAAATGTGCGCACTCTAAAGGCCAATGACGCCGTCGGAATTGCCGCCCGCAAACGGCCAGCCTGCCAGGATTCGACCGCCAAAAGCGTCTCTGGCCCGCCGGTCGGAAACGATCGACGCAGTCCGCCGCGCCCAAGCCCTGTCTCTCGTTGCGGACACAGTGGCAATCAGGCGCGCGCCCGGGAATAATTCTATTTATGGTACAGAAGAACAAACATGGCGCTTGGACCTCAAAAAAGACTAAAACCATTGGGGAGCAGAAAAAGGACGTTCAGCGGTCTCTTATCACTCGAATGGGAGGCATTTCCGCAGTTTTAGCCTTCATCTTCAACATTCTGATAGTTCCGGCACTGATTATTACGCTTCCGATCGTCGCGATGTGGCCTTCTCACGGAGGGCACCATCCTACCGTAGAGGTTCGCGACGAAGCGGGCGTTCTTCAGGCCGATCCCTTGATCAAGGAGATCCGAAAACTGACTTTTCACAAGAAAATCCATGTTGCAGTCCTCACGGTGACAGGCACGGACATTGACAACCTCAACGACGAGGTGCTCAAGTACGCCCAAAACCACAGCGACACGGACGTCCCGTGGATCTCCCGCTCCAGCCCCGATTATTGGAACAACGGCCTGATGATCCTCGCCGTCGCCCCCGACGGGCGGGAAGTCGGCTGCTATTTCGGCGAGGACGTCAAAGTCCCCTTGGAATCTCAGGCGGACATACAAAATGCCGCAAAAGAACAGTATCGCAACGCTGATTGGCAGGGCGGCACGGTGGCCATGGCGAAGGAGGCCGCCGACGTCATCGGCGGCGCCAGTCCCGGAAACAGCACTCTTTCGCAAGTCGTTCGGGGAATATTCGTCGTTCTGGGCGTCACATGGCTCTGCTACGGCCTCTGGCGCGGATACGCCGCCCGGCGTCGAGCGCGCGAGGCCCTGGGGCATTACCTGCAGGTCACGCACGACTACGCCACAACTGAGCTCTATGCGAGCGCAATCCCCGAAGACGAACCCCACGGCGCCCAAGTGATGGAGCGCTACCGGTGGTTCCGCGATGAGTATGAGAAAACCGCGCGAGATTGGAAAGCGTTCGAAGGGGTGTGCGGCGCCAAATGGTTTGCCATGAAGACGCTGAAGCAGGCGAAGAGCCTGAAAGAACGGTTTGCCGCACTGGATTCCCTCGACAACGTCATCGCCAACACCGCCACGTTTCTCAGTATGTCATCCGGCTGGGAACAGGTTTGGGCCAATGAGCAAGGCCCCGTCTTGGAAGACTTGGGTTCGCTCGACGCGCTCTGCGCGAAGATCGACCAAGCCGACGTGGCACTCACGACCGAGGAAACAAAGGGATGGGTCCGCACCCAGCATCAAAAGCTGAGCAAGCTCTCCTACGAGCTCGAGACTGGGCAGACTAAGCCGTCGGCGGCTCTGGACGAACTGGATCGGATCGCCGAACAGACCAAGGTCCGAGCCACGCGACTCGCGCGCCAAGCCATCGACGCAGACACGTCCAACTATGCCGCCCAACGCCGCCAACGCTTCAACGATTCGCTGTCTTCCACCAGGAGGGCGAGCTATAGCGGCAGCTGGTTCTACGGCGGCAGGAGCGGGAGTTACAGGCCGCATTCGACCATTCGCCTCAACCCCAGCTCCCCGGCGCTCTTCGCCGTCGATTCGAGCGAAGGCTCGTTCGGCGAAAGCGGCTCCTCCAGCTCTTTCGACTCGATCTCCGACTTGGTGGTGGGCTACTCGTCCGCCTCGTCGTACGTCCCCACTTCCTCAAGCAGCAGCTCGTCCAGCGGAAGCAGCTTTTCAAGCGGCGGTTATTCGGGCAGCAGTTTCTCCGGCGCAGGCTCCTCTTCGAGCTTCTAATCCGTGTTTTGGCGCAAGAGCCTGCACCGTGGGCGGGTTCTTGCGCCAGCCACGCAGCGCATTGCTCCCAAAGATTCGCGTTGGAAACGACGGAGTCGAGGCGTTTGTCAGTCAGCCCGGCAGCCCCAGGAGGCGGCGCGTGTAGACTGCTTGGCCGGAGTGCTGGGCTGCGTCGTCGGCGATCGAAACCAACCGTGCTGCGAGTGTCACGGGAGGGTCCCAGGAATCGTCGACGACTTTGGTGAAATCGCCCTCCTTCAAGCCTCGAAGGTAGTCGTTCGCCCAGGCGTAGGCATCGTCGAGATAGGAGGCGAGCACCGATATGTCGCTCACTACAACTTTGGCCGCCAGTTCGGGGGTGTGGCGCCAATCCTCAGTGTCGTCGGGAAGGTCGAGGGCGAAACGCTCCTTGTGGCCCGCGGTTAGCCACACCGGCTGAACGCCGGCGAGAAGCGCGATCTGGAAGTCGATCTCCCTAGCCGTGTGCCAGGCGAGCCAACTCAATGAGTCCACGCGAGGCGCCGTTTCCGGAGCAGGCTGCGTATTGGCCTGTTCCACCGCGACGCCGGAGAGGGCGCGGTCGAAACGCTGCCGTGAACGCGACAAACTGTCAATGAGCAGATCTGAAAGGTTCATGGCTTCGACGCTACCATTGAGCCTACTGCCACAGGGTTCGATTCACTGCAGCAAGGTTCGATTCACTGCAGCAGGGTTCGATCGTCGGTTTTCAAGTACCTGTTGGCGCGTTTGACGGCTTCAACCCAGCTGCCGACCCGCTTGGTCACAAGCACAATGTTCGGCAACGGGACAGTCTGCTTTCGCACCCATGAAGAGTATCCTTCGATGCTAGGCTCTTCTCCCCGCGATCTCTCCTGCTTGATGTACAGCGCTATGAGTTTGAGGATTTCCTCCTTCGTCCACATTCCGACGTTGCGGCGTCCGCTGTAGCCGCCCGCCGCTTTGACCAGGCTGTTCCACGACATGCCCGAGATGCTGACCAACGCATGCGAAGGCGTGTTTCCACGCTCTTCAGCCCATTCGCTGTAAATGACGTGGGTGATGTACGGCCCGCGGTCGGCAATGCATTGCTTGACCAGCTCAATCGCGAATCGCTTGCTTGCACCGCTTCCCCTGGCCTTGCGAACGAAGTTCTCCCACTTTCGAGGCGCCATGACGTCGCGCGCCCATTCCTCCTCGTCAGGGCGTATGCGCCCCGCAAGCAGACGATTGGCCGTTTCTGCGAGTTCGACCCAGTGGAGGCCCAACCGTCCTTTCACGGTTATCAATGCCGGCATGCCGTCGATCTCTCGCGAATATCGAGCATAGTCCCCGCCCGAATGGGTGCGATCGTCCAGCGACATGTATTCCACGACGGCGGCCCAGCAGTCTTCGTCGCTGAAGGTCCTCCCTCCGACCCTCTGCGCAACTTTCCTTTCCTGCACGGGCGGCGAGTCCGTGGGCGGGCCTTTCTTCCGCGCTTCCGGCGACGCTTCAGACGGCTTCTCTTTGACTGCGTTCTGCCGATCGGTTTCAGGCACGACGTCGCCCTCGGAGTTCGCCGTGCGCAGGGCAAGGTCCCACAGCTCGTCGCGTTTTGCCTCTCTTGCGCTGAAATCGTCATTGGCCCGGCGGACGGCCAGAGACATCGCAATCGGGTCGCGGGCGACCGAGCCCCGCCCCTGCGCGTAGCTCGAAGTCTCGTCGCCTTCGCGCGACGGCTTCTTGCCTTTGCGCCGCGTTTCAGCTCCGACACGCGCCGTCCCTTTGCCCGCCGTCGCATCGTTTCCGCGCGGCGTCTTATCGCTCTCGCGCGCCGCGTCTCCGTTGCCTTTGCCCTTCAGGCCCGAGTTTCCATCCCTTCCCACAGTTCCGTCTGTTTCGCCCGAAATCCCGTTGCCCGGGCATGCAGCCTCAGTTTGGCTGTCGTTTCCCTGGCCTAAATCGCCGTCGTCTTGGGTCATCTTCACAATTCGCCACGCCTCCTTCACTTTGCGAATCGTGACCAATGGGTAGAGACCGGACAAACGGTAACGAACAGTCTCGCGGGAAACGCCCTCTTTTCGGGCGACCTCGGCCATGCTGCTGCCGCGGGCAACTGCTTCCGCGCTTTTCCACTTTTCCTCGGGAACGAATCCCTCGGAACACGCCCGCGAGATGGCGCGCACATACCCTTTGGCGTTGACGAGAGAACTCGAGCTGTCTTTGCTGTACAAGAGAAGGAGCCCTAGGATCGCCAGACTGCTGGACAGATCCTCTTTGTAGTCGGGAAGGAACCGCAGGAGGTTCGTGTTCCCTTGGCAGTAAAGCTTGAGCGTGGCCTGCGCGCGGGAAATCGACTCGAGGCTCGCGAAGGGCTCCAGCTCTCGGATCATGTCGTTTGCCAAATTGACGTTCTGCTTCAGACCGAGCAGAACCTGCTCAATCCCGTTTCCCCGCATGAGGAGGCGCTCGCAGACGAGGAATTCTTCCCTGCCTAACGACAACGACTCGATCAACCTTGCCGCCACTTCCTTCAAGTGGAGGTATGCGTCATCCGCAGTAGTCAGATCCATGCTGGCGAAATACCACTTTCATAGGCTTCCCGTTCACCTTAGCGTAGGCCGTGCGCGCACCGCCTCAGCGACGGGCTATTCTTTGATTGGGTATTTTCATTCTAGGATGCCCCTGCCCGTTTGACCAGAGCAAAACGTGGCCGAAAGCCCCGCAATGGCGTCGGAACGAGCGGAAATCCTTCACTCGACGCAGTTATTGCGCGAAGGCAACGCCACACGGGGAACGAGACCCATGCTTCCCAGCCGGGCGGCACCGGTTCGCCTGTCGCCGGTAAACTCATCAGCCCTTCCTCATGGCGATAAACTCATCATCGGGAAGATTCCGCTCAACTCGCCTTTCAACCCCGGTTCCGACAACGTTCCCAGGGCACGGATCCGGTCAAAAGAGTCGCCTCCGCACTCCTAGAGCTGTCTCCTCCATAGCGGGGCCCGCGTCAGCTCGGGAGAAAAGGATCGGCGAGCTTCTCCACCGAGTCGAGGCCGTGTCGGTCTCCGGCATCTCGCTTTCGATACACGCTTCCGAAGTACCCGAGCCCTGTATGGCCCCCGCCCGCGAGCGCGAGTCTCTCCAAGCCATGGCCGAACTCAAGCCAGAAGAGCGATCATTGACGAACATCGACCGGAAGACAGGCTACCGGAAGACGACGGATGCGGGCTCCACAGCACAACGGTTGGATGTTTCGCGTGGGATCCTCCAACGCGGAAGGCCTCACAGTTTCCGGAACCGCGCTGTCGGTGCGTACCTCCGTCGATGAGGCGCGGCGCCTCACCCACCAGAACCAGGGAAGGATCGACGTCCAAGGCCGCACGCAGCTGGGGCAGCCCGGAATCGAGCGCCACCTCCGAGGACGCATGCCGGCGTCCGGTCATCGTCTTGCCGCACGCCCGAACACCCTCGCGAAGAACACCGCCCGAATAGCCGAGAGACTCTTCAATCACCCGGTCTGCGACTCTTGACAGATAGTTCTTTTGAGCCGCCATTATCCAGCGCTCCTCCCGAAAGGATTCAGTTCTAATCCGACATCTGGCGTCATTCCAACCGGCCATCTGGCG